>VFSW01015466.1_pt1 | contig 10487 bp, 10 predicted proteins | sample 5358111 | NCBI WGS metagenome assembly VFSW01 (sample SAMN11554181, study PRJNA540505) | mine drainage metagenome | isolation source: sediment from site ElyBrook_90M | place: USA: Ely Copper Mine, Vershire, VT | collected 2017
GCCTCCCACAGGTGCTGCGCGAAATCGGCGCGGGGCGCCCTGGGCTGTTCACGCACGGCGGGCTGGGCACGGTTGTCGATCCACGGCACGATGGGGGACGATGCAATTCCCGCAGCCGCGAGGAACTCGTGGAGCTTCTGCAAATTGGCGGGCGCGAAGTGCTGCACTACAAGCCGTTCCGCGTGGACATCGCGATCATTCGCGGCACCTACGCCGACACGCGCGGCAACCTGAGCCCGGAAGAGGAAGCGCTGGATATGGACATCCACACGCTGGCGCTCGCCGCGCGGAACAGCGGCGGAAAGGTGCTCGCGCAGGTCCGGGAAGTGGTCGAGCCCGGCGTATTGCAGGCCCGGCGCGTCCGCGTCCCCGGCATCATGATCGACGCGATTGTGCAGGATGCGGGCCAGCAGCAGTTCTACGGCCTGGATTACGACCCGGCCATAAGCGGGTCGCGCAGATCGCCGGACGCGCCCGCGCTCGCCGCTATTCCGGAAAAGCTAGAACGCCGCATCATCGTCCGCCGCGCGGCGCTGGAACTGCGGCCCGGCGCGTCGTTGAACATCGGATTCGGAATCCCTGGCGGCATTTTTGGCCTTGTGGCGCAGCAGGGCGGTTCTCTCTGGGTCAGCGTAGAGCAAGGAGTCCACAACGGCGAGATGCTGGACGACCGTCTGTTCGGGGCCGCGCGAAACCCCGACGCCATCGTTCCTTCTATCGAGCAGTTCGACTATTACAGCGGCGGAGGCATCGACATCGCCTTCCTCGGCATGGGCGAGGTGGATGCGACAGGCAACGTCAACGTCTCGCATCTGGGCGGCACTCTCATCGGACCGGGAGGCTTCATCGAGATCGCGCAGAACGCCAAAAAAGTGGTGTTTTGCGGAACCTTCGACGCCAAAGGCTCCAAAGTGTCCTGGCAACAGGACCGCCTCGTCGTCGAGCGCCCCGGCGAGGTCCGTAAGTTCGTGAAGAACGTCGAGCGCATCACATTCTCCGCCGAATATGCCCGCAAGCAAGGACAGATCGTGCTGTACGTCACCGAGCGCGCGGTATTTCGGCTAGCGGAACAGGGGCTCGAATTGATCGAGGCCGCGCCCGGCATCGACATCGAACGCGACGTGCTGCCGTACATGGAATTCCAGCCGTCGGCGGTCCAGGCCGGCATCATGCCCGTTTCGGTGTTTCGTTAATTGGACTAAGCTATTGCTGATGTCCACTCCGCGCCGTACGTTCCTGAAACAGGTTGGAATCGGCGGGGCAGCCGCCCAGCTTCGCGCCGCTGCGCCTCCGCCGCAAAAGGACCCCCCGATCCCCGACCTTCCCTTCCCCCGCGTGTTCACGGGCCGGCATCTCACCGCGATTGCGTTTCCCTTGGGAGGCGTCTGCGCCGGTTCCATCAGCCTGGGAGGACGCGGACAGCTTCGCGACTGGGAGATTTTCAATCGCCCGGATCAAGGCAATTCACCCAGCTACGCGTTCCCGGCGATCTGGGTTCAAACCGCTGGCGGCAAGCCAATGGCGCACGTGCTCGAATCGCGGATTCAGCCGCCTTACGGCGGGTCCAGCGGGTTGGGCTCGCAGAACGTGCCCGGGCTGACGCGGCTCGAGTCATCGACATTCACCGGCGAATTTCCCCTGGCGCGCGTCGATTTTGCCGACGCGTCGCTGCCGGTGCGCGTCTCGCTCGAGGCGTTTTCTCCGTTCATCCCTCACGATCCCGACAACTCCGGCCTGCCGGTAGCGATTCTGCGCTATCGCGTGACGAATCCCGGCAAAACGGAAGCAAGCGTCTCCATCGCCTGGTCCATCGACAACCCAACGGGGAGAACGCCGGCGGCGGACACGCGCGTGAGTGAACATCGCGCCTCGGCTCATCTCGAAGGGCTGTCCATGAGCAGTCCCGATCTGCCGGCGAACGATCCTCTGAAGGGCAGTTTCGTGCTCGCTACCGTGGATCCGGGCGACGCGCGCGTCACTTATCTGCGGGGCTGGAAGCGCGATCGATGGTGGAACTCGCCGATGCTTTATTGGGACGACTTCAGCGCCGACGGCCAACTCGGCCCCGAGCCGGCCGTGCGCAACGGTGTGGGCGCATTGTGCCTGAATCGCGCCATCGCCCCTGGCGCGCATGCCGATTACACGTTCCTGCTCGCCTGGCATTTTCCGAATCGGACGCCGCGGCGCTGCGGCTGGGAGGCTCCCAAGGGCGACGAGGACACAATCATCGGCAACTGGTACACCACGCGGTTCGCGGACGCCTGGTCGGCCGCGGAATATGCCGCCGGGCATCTGGCGGATCTTGAAACGAAGACCCGCCGCTTTGCCGCCGCGTTCCGCGAATCGACCATTCCGGGGGCGGTGAAGGACGCCGCCAGCGCGAATCTCTCGACCCTGGTGACGCAGGTCTGCTTCCGCACCTCCGATGGCGAGTTCCACGGCTTCGAGGGCGCGGACGACCATTCCGGCTGCTGCCACGGAAGCTGCGCGCACGTCTGGAATTACGAAACCACCACGCCGCACGTGTTTCCTTCTTTCGCGCGGTCGCTGCGGAAAACCAGTTTCGGCTACGATCTGGACGCGGCGGGCGCGCTCCATTTCCGCGAGAATCTGCCGCACAAGCAGCCGCTGTGGGGATTCGCCGCGGCCGACGGCCAGATGGGGCAAATCCTGCACGCCTACATCGACTGGCGCTTGAGCGGCGACCTCGACTGGCTGCGCGAGTTGTGGCCCGGCATCAAGCGGGCCATCGAGTTTTGCTGGACTCCGGGAGGCTGGGACGCCAATCGCGACGGCGTGATGGAAGGCGTCCAACACAATACCTACGACGTGGAGTTTTACGGGCCGAATCCGCTGTGCGGGATTTACTACCTGGGCGGATTGCGCGCGGCCGAGGAGATGGCGCGCGCCGTCGGGGATCCGGAAGCCCAGGAATACCGCCGCCTGTTCGATCAGGGGAGCAAATGGATCGACGCGAATCTGTTCAACGGCGAATTTTACGTGCAGAAGATTCGCGGCGTGCCGAAGGACCGGATCGCGCCGTCCTTGCGCAGCGAGATGGGTTCGGACGACACCGAAAACCCGGAATATCAGGTGGGAGAAGGCTGCCTTGGCGATCAGCTCATCGGGCAGTATCTGGCCGATGTGGCGGGGCTGGGAAACCTGGTGTCGAAGGAGAATATTCGCAAAACCCTGGAATCCCTGCTCCGGTACAACTTCCGGCTCACGCTGGCCCACCACGATTCGGTGCAGCGCACCTACGCGCTGAACGACGAAGCGGGACTTCTGGTGTGCGATTACGGCAAGGCGAAGCGCCCGCAAATTCCATTCCCCTACTATGCCGAGACCTGGACGGGAATGGAGTATCTTGTCGCGTCGCACATGCTGTTCGCCGGCATGACGCGCGAAGGCGTGGAGATTTATCGCAGCGCGCGCCTGCGTCACGACGGAGAAAAGCGCAATCCCTGGGATGAAACCGAATGCGGCCATCATTACGCGCGCGCCATGTCGGCCTGGAGCGGCGTTCTCGCCATGAGCGGTTTCCGGTATCGCGGCGAGGAGCAGGCCGTCGAGATTAAGGCTCCGGTGGGGCACAAGTGCTTCTGGTCTACCGCCACCGGCTGGGGGACGTTTCAGGTATCGGCAGGCGGCGCGGTGATCCACGTCGAGCACGGAACGCTGCCCGTCCGCACCTGCACGGTGAACGGCAGGAAATCCTCGCCCGCAAAGACGATTCGTGAGGGCGAGCAGCTTCGCGCATGAAGCCCACCGTGGCCGTGGTTGGCGGATTCCTAGGCGCGGGGAAGACCACGCTGATCCTCAAAGCCGCAAAACTTCTTCAATCGCGCGGCGTGCGCGTCGCGGCCGTGCTGAACGATCAAGGGGACGACCTGGTGGACACAGAACTGGCGCGCCAAAGCGGCGTTTCCGCGGATCAAGTGAGCGGAGGCTGCTTCTGCTGCCGGTTTCCCGATCTGGCGGACGCGCTGGAGCGTCTGAGCGTCCACTCGCCCGAGGTTATTTTTGCGGAGGCGGTGGGGAGTTGCGTCGACTTGGCCGCCACCACGCTGCGCCCATTGTTGCATGATTACGGCACTAGCTACCGAATTGCGCCGCTCACCGTCCTGGTCCACGAGGAACCCTCCGAGCCTGACCTGAAGTTCCTCTTCGACCGGCAAGTGGCGGAAGCAGATCTGGTTATCGATCGCGGCGTCGACGTGGCGCGGTGGCTGGACACCCTGCTCGCATGCGGTGTTCAGGCCGGCGTCAAGCATCTGGAGGTGGATTATTCACGATACGCGGAGGCCGAGGCGGCCTTGGGATGGCTGAACGCACGCGTAACGGTGCGGCCCGTGCCTGCGGTGTCGCCTTCGATGATTCTGGGGCCTCTGCTGGACGAAATCGACCGGGCGCTGAGCGCCGAGGCAATCCGCATCGTGCACCTAAAGGCCATCGCGCAGTGCGAGTCTGGCTATCTCAAAGCCGCCTTGACCGGCAACGGACAGGAGCCCGCGGTGGAAGGCATGCTGGACGCATCTCCCGCCGCCGTGCACGAAATCCTGATCAACCTGCGGGCCCTTGGTTCCCCCGAACGGTTGCGCGCCGCCGTGACCCAGGCGTTCGCGAGGCTGCCGGCGGAGTGGGACTCGCTTGAAGCATTCCGGCCTGCTCCGCCCGTGCCGTACCAGCGAAGGACAGATTAAAAACCGGCGCGCAGAAGTCGCAAAAAGCCGTGCCGCGGACCGCTACGAGGCCCAGTCGACGACGGCTTTCACCACGCCTGCCTGGCGATGGAGCCACAAAGGAAATCGCTCGGCCATCGATTCCGGCCGGACGAAATCGGTGGGCCAGGCCGAAACGTCGATGGTGCCGGCCTCCATCAGATCCAGCACGCGATGATGCTCGGCCGGCGTACTGTTACGGCTGGCGAGGATAGTCGCCTCGCGGCGGTGCAGATCGGGATCGAACAGCGAAACCTGGTCGTTGATCAAGCCGACGAAAATCAGCTTGCCGCCCTGCTCCAGCAGGTGAATCGACGCTTCCATGGACGCGCGGTCGCCGGTGCAATCGAAGACCAGGGTGGAGGCCTGCTCCTGTTTCGCCTCGTCGTGGGAGGGATAGGCGCGCTTCAAGCCGTGATGTTTCGCCGCAAAGGCGAGACGCTCGGGGATTTTTTCCACCACGCCGATCTCGGCGCCCGCGAGCTTCAGAAACTCAATGACCGATAGCCCGATGGGGCCCGCACCGCAGACGATGGCCCGGTCGCCCGCCTGCACTTGGGCTCGTCCAGTGGCGTGAATGCCGACGCCGAGCGTTTCCACCAAGGGAATCATCACCGGGGCCAACTTCTCACACTTGTAAAGCTGCTTGGCGGGAATCACGATGCGGTCGCGCATGCCTCCGTCGGAGTGGACGCCGATGACGCGCATTTTCGCGCAGCAGTTGGTGCGTCCGATGCGGCAGGCCGCGCAGGAGCCGCACGTCATATAGGGATTCACCGCGCATTTATCGCCCGCCTTGAACTCCGGGGCGTTGCTTTCGATCACCTCGACCGCCAATTCGTGGCCCAGGATTCGCGGGTAGGTGAAGAACGGCTGCGTGCCTTCGAAGGCATGCAGATCGGTGCCGCAGATGCCGACGGTGAGCACGCGCACCAGAACCTCGCCGGCCTGAGGCGCGTCCGGTTGCGCGGTGCTAGTGAGCGTGAAGTGTCCGGGTTGTTCCAGGATGACGGTTTTCATTTTCATCGATCACTGTAACAGACCGCCAGTTGCAATCGCGCAGACAGGACGGCTGCGCCCGCAAGCATGGGATGGCGCGCAGAAGTGCACCACAATGGTGCATACTAAGACCATGAAGCTCGCAGCAAAGACGGTGCGTCAAAGCGTAAGCCTTCCCGCGAATGTGGCGGCGCAGGTACGTAAGATCGCGAAGAGCCGCCGCCTGAGCGCGAATCGCGCGCTTGTCGAATTGATCGAAAACGGAATTGAAGCGGACAAGCGAAAGCAGGAGGAGTTTTTTCAGCTCGCAGAGCGCTTTCGCGGCGCGGATGATCCGAAGGAGGTGAAGCGGCTCGGGGATCAACTTGGCCGAATGGTATTTGGCGGCTAATGCCGAAGCTCGAGACCTGGCCGAATCTCCCGCCGAAAGTGCGCCAACACCTGATCGACCGGATGCGCGACCGACAGATCAGCCTCGCCGACCTTAACCGGCTGAGACTGTGGGTGGAGTCGGAACCCAATGTCCCCGAGCGCGACTGGTTCAAGGACTTCGACTCGTTCAAAATTTGCGGCCGGGGACGATATCCGAAAACCTTCCTCCTCCGGGGGCAGGCGGCAACAGGCGAACCGCTCTAAACTACTTCCCCACCACCACGATCGAAAACGTGTCCGGCACCATCTGGCCGCGCCCTGCGCGTCCTCCTCCGGGCGGTGGCGGCGGGGCGGGCGTGTACTCCGCGGTGATCAAAATAATTCGATTCGTCTTGCTGTCGAGCGTCAGCGTCTTGGCGCGTACGGGGGTCGTGACCGTTTGCTCCACCACGAAACTCGTGGGGCTGTTTTCCTTGATGACGCTGAGCGTGCCGTCGCCCTGGGAACTGAACGCCTCCATGGTATTGGGGTTGAACACCGCGCCGTCGGTGCCCGCGCCGATCGGCAACGCGTCGATGATTTTCCCGTCCTTGGCGCTCATGATCACCATCGCCTGCGGCTTGCGGCAGGAGACGAACAGGATCTGGTTCTTCACGTCCATTGCCAGGCCCGCGCAGGTGCCTCCTTTGCCGGCGAGATCGTAGTGCGCGGTCACCTGCATGGTCTTCGTGTCGATCACGGCGACGTTGTCCTTGTCCTCGATGTCGACGTAGATGTGGCCCTTGCCGTCGGTCACGGCCTGTTCGGGGGCGCCGCCGAGGTCGATGGTGCCGGCAATCGAGCCGTCCTTGGCGTTGATCACGGTGGCGTTGGGAGCGCTGTGGCTCCAAACATAAGTCCGCTCATTGAAGGGGTCAAAGAGGATGCCGTCCGGGCCTCCCTCGACATCGATCTTCTTGATTACCGCCAGCGTTTTCGTATCGAACATCACCACCGGTTTGCTGGAGACGAAGCCATGATTGGATTTGGGATCGACGGCCGCGCCGCGAGCGTTGGTGTCGGGAATTTCGCCGGTGGACTCCAACGTATCGAGGTTGAACACGGTGATGCGACCCGGATTGCCGGGACGCGGGATGTACAGCCGGCGGCCGGCTGAATCCGCATAGACGTAATCAAAGCCGCCCGCGCCGCCGGCCTTCACCGTCTTGACGACTTTGTAAGGCCCCTGGGCGAACAGCGAAATCGAGGCAGCGAAAAGCAGGCAGATTTGTCTCATGATCCGCTAGCATATCAGGTATGTCGAAGATGCTGGAAGAGATTCGCGAGCAGCCGGCGGCGCTGGAGAAAACGCTGCGCCTGGGCTTGCGGCCGGCGGCGAGGCTCCAGCGCGCCATCGCGCACAAGCGCCCGCGGATGATAGTCCTGGCGGCGAGGGGCACATCGGACAATGCGGCCCAGTTCGGCCGTTACATACTGGAAATCGCCACCGGAATCCCGGTATCGCTGGCCGCGCCGTCGATCACCACTCTCTACAACGCCCGAATCGATTTCAAAGACGCCCTGATCGTCGCGGTCTCGCAGTCGGGCGAGTCGACCGATACCAATCTGGTACTGGAGCGCGCGCGCGCGCAGGGCGCCATGACGGTCGGCATCACGAACGAGCCGTCCAGCACGCTGGCCAAACTCGCGGAGCACGTATTTTTTGTCCGCGCGGGCCGGGAGCGGAGTGTCGCCGCAACGAAAACCTACACAGGCCAAGTGATGCTGCTGTATCTGCTGGCTCACGCGCTGGGCGCACGGATCCGGCTCGACGATCTGCAGCGGATTCCCGAATGGACTGCGAGCGCGTTGGAACTCGAAGCCGGGATCACCGCCCGCGCCGAGCGCTACCGGTTCATGGATCACGCGGTTGTTGTGGGCCGAGGGCTCAATTATGCCAATGCCTTTGAGTTCGCGCTTAAGTTGATGGAGACCTGCTACGTGGTGGCTGAGCGTTTCTCCTCGGCGGATTTTCTGCACGGGCCGATCGCGATGGTGGAGCGCGGTTTCCCGCTGTTTCTGTTTGCGCCGCCCGGAGTCACCTGGGACGGCACGCGCGATATGCTGGCGCGGCTGGCGGCCCTGAACGCGGAGACGCTGGTCATCACCGACCGTGCGAACCGTGAGGCGGTGGAGTCGCACCCGCGCGCGATCGTGATTCCCGCGAAGATTGCCGCGCGCGGAGCGAGGCCGGCGGAGTTGTTTACACCGATCCCCTATATCATCCCGGCGCAGATCTTCGCCGCTTCGCTGGCGGCGTGGAAGGGACTGAACCCCGACCAGCCCCGCACGCTGAGCAAGGTTACGCGTACACTGTGAAGTTGCCATGAGGATCAAGCGGCGGACCAAGCGGCTTTGGAAGCGGATTTTGCTGGCGATTCCGGCCTTTCTGTTGCTGGCGTTCCTGTACCTGGTGCTGCGCAGGCCGTCGAGCCAGCCGCCTGCCCAGATCACGGTGCCCATGACCGCCGAGAGGATCGCGCGCGGGAACTATCTGTTCAACACGCTGCTCGAATGCAACGGCTGCCACTCGGAGCGCGATTTTTCCCGCCTCGGCGGTCCGTTCGTTGCGGCCGTGCGTGGCAAGGGCGCGCAATTCCCATTTGAAGGGCTCCCGGGAAAAGTTTTTGCCCCCAACATTACTCCGGATCGGGAAACCGGCATTGGCAATTGGACGGACGGTGAGAAGATTCGGGCGATTCGCGAAGGGATTTCCAAGGACGGGCAAATGCTGTTTCCGATCATGCCGTACCCCGGATATCGTTATCTGAGCGACGAGGACGTACAGGCGCTGGTCGCGTATATGAATACTCTGCCGGCGGTGCGCAACGAGGTCCCGAGGACCCGCATCACGTTTCCGGCCTCGATGTTCGTCAAGGGAGTTCCAGAGCCCGTCACCAGGCCGATTCCCCCGGTCGATCCCTATGGCGGAGAGATCTACGGAGAGTATCTTGTGTCTGTCGCCGGCTGCGAGGAATGCCACACCCCTCAGAAGCGCGGCCAGGCCGATCCGGCGATGCGCTTTGCGGGCGGGCGCGTGTTTGCGTCTCCGCAAGGGACGGTGGTGAGCGCCAACATCACCCCTGATAAAGACACTGGCATCGGCAACTGGGACTTTCTCCGTTTCCGCGACCGGATGCATCGCTTTCGGATTTACAAGAACACGGAACTGCCGAAAGTTGGTCCGGAGCGATTTACCCTTATGCCGTTTGAGGCCTATGCGGACCTGACGGATCACGATTTAGAGGCGATCTTCCTGTACCTTCAATCGCGGCGGCCGATCACCAACGCCGTTGTACCGCATCCGGGGCATGCGGACATCAAGGATTAGACAGAGCTTTGATTAGAGCACCGTGCGAAGCGCGGTCTCCGCGTTCCACAATTGGCGGATGGCGGCGGCGCGCTCCAGGTCCACGGAGTGCTCAATCAGGATGCGGGCGCGGCCATCCTGTCCCTTGGCTTCGATTTCGCCGAAATAGAGCGTACCTGGGCTTTGGAGTTGCACCAGCGTGCCTTCTTCCAGTGAGATTTCACCTCGAAGAGCCAGTTCTGCGCGTCGTCCTACCACCGAGACGATAGTGGCCGGAATATTCTGGTGAGGATCGGCGATCGATGCGAGAAAAATCTCGGTACCGGCAATCACAGTCGTCATGCTAACACACCCGATTCCTGGGACTCCGGAGGCGCTTTTCCGGCCTCGGGCTGGATCGGCTCGCCATGCGAAAGCAACCCCTGGCTGAGTCGGGAAAGGTCACCGAGGTAGGCTTCGGGCAAAGGCGATTCCTGCGGCTGTTCGAACATTTCTAAAGCCGCCTCAAGTAAGGATACGCGACGCCTGCGCCACACCTGCTTCCCGTTCTGTTTAGAGGCAAAAAAGAGGAATAGGATAGTTCCCGCAGCGACGAGATCGCTCCAGGATAAGTCCGGCCATAAGGTTCGCAGCATTGTGGATGCTTATCGTCCGGCAGGCGCCGTTCTTGAATCGGCTTGACAGCCCGCCTGGATTGCCCTGAAAATAAAGGGTGTTGTCTTTCCCGCAGCGCGTTTCGAGAGAGGTGAACACCAGGTGAAAGAGCTGTTCTGGCTAGGATTCAGGGCCTTCATCGTCTGCCTGGTGTTGACCCCGATCTTCCGCGATATTTTTCGTTCCTACGGAATTGTCGATCAGCCGGACCGCAAGCGAAAAGTTCACTCCCATCCGATTCCGCGGGTCGGCGGCATCCCCATTTTTATCGCTTATGCCTTGGCGCTTTACCCTTATCCCCACACACCGACCGCGTTAGCGGATTATCTGCCCCTGATCCGCAAACTTGCGCCAGCGGCCACGCTGATTTTCGCTACCGGCCTGATCGACGA
>VFSW01015467.1_pt1 | contig 10486 bp, 11 predicted proteins | sample 5358111 | NCBI WGS metagenome assembly VFSW01 (sample SAMN11554181, study PRJNA540505) | mine drainage metagenome | isolation source: sediment from site ElyBrook_90M | place: USA: Ely Copper Mine, Vershire, VT | collected 2017
CGGCCGCCACCTTGAGCTGGCGCAAGATCGCCGGCTCGAGGTACACGGCTAGTCCGACTCGGCGCTTCGCTTTGCTCTTCGGGGGTCGTGGCATCTTCTTGCCTCTCTTCCTTTGGTGGGAACCCTCGGCCCGGATACCGGCCCGAATCGGTCTCCGAGGGGTGGACTCGGTGGCCGAGTTATGAACTAGTCGTTGAGTGCTGTTAAGGACGGGGGGTAACAGAAATTGCCGAAACGATTCGACCCGTCACGGCATGGCATAGCGAGACCTCGGAACTCCGAAAACGCCGCGGGACCCCGCACCGCTCTCGGAGGGTTCGGACGCTCGCCGTGGCCGAAGGGTGCGGATCGCGGCTACCAACCCTTATAGCGTTGGGACCCCCATCGCCGAACGATGGCGGGCCGACCGGCGCCGACCTCGGGCCAAGCCTCGTCCCTCCGTCTCGAGGTTCTCAAGGAGCTCCAGTCGATCGTCGACGACCGCGAGGTCCGCGATCGACTGGACCGGGGACCGCTCGCCGAGGCCAAAGGGCGGGAGCACTGGGTTCTCCACCTTCTGCTCCGCGCGGAGGAGGCGAGCCAAGCCCACCTCGACACCCTCATCGGCTCCGCCTACTCGAATCTCGTCGCGCGGCTGCAGGCCGTCGAGGACCGCCTGCAGAAGGTCGAGACGCTCGAACTCTCGCTCGGCGAAGCCGCGGAGCGCCGTCTGAACGCTCTCGAGAGCGCTCTCGCGGAGCGCGTCGCCAAGGAAGTGGCCGCGGGGATCGAGGCGGCCGCCGCCCGACTTTCGGGCGACCTCTCCGGTAACCTCGATGCCAAGTGGAAACCGATCGGCGAGTCGGTCGAGACGTTCGCGCAGTCATCGCACCAGCTCTCGAAGGACCTCTCCGACACCTACCGCGTCTCGACGCAGAGCCGACTGCTCCTGAACGAGAACGCTCGGCGGATCATCGACCTCGGACGGGATATCGTTGCCCTCGAGGAAAGCCTCAAACTCGCCCTCGCCAAGGTCCTCGAGGACGGGCTCCAGCCTCTCGAGGAGCGGATCGGCGCGCTCGAGAGCCGACGTACTCTCGCCCTCGAGACCGGCGCGACGACTCCGACGACCGACCCGCCTCCGTCGGGCTAGGCCGGGATCCCGATGCGCCTCTCGCCTCGCCACCCGCGCTTTCGGAGCCTCACGACCCGCGTGGGCCTGGCCCGAGCGCATCGCGCGGGTCTCGTGGTCGCCGAAGGGTTGATCGCGCACGGCCGTGGAGAGGCGTTCGACTACCTCCTCGGCGAGCGGACGAGCCCGAGCGCTCGACGCGCCGAGGCGGTCGCCGCCGAGTGGCTCCGCACCGCGCGCCGCCCCGTCGTGAGCGTGAACGGCAACGTCGCGGCTCTCGCCGCCCGCGAGGTCGCGCGCATCGCGCGGGCCGTCCCCCGCGTTGCCGTCGAAGTGAACCTCTTTCACCGCACGCCCGTTCGGGCTCGCGCGGTCGCCCGAGCGCTCGAGCGTGCGGGCGTACACGAGGTCCTTGGCGTGCGTCCAACGGCCCGGATCGCGGGACTCCCGTCCGACCGCGCACGGGTCGACCGTCGGGGGATCTACGTCGCCGATGTCTGCCTCGTCCCGCTCGAGGACGGCGACCGAGCGGAGGCCTTGCGGCGGCGAGGCCAACGAGTGATCTCGGTCGACCTCAACCCGCTCTCGCGCACCAGCCGCACGGCCGACCTGCCGATCGTCGACGAGGTGCGTCGAGCGCTCGGCCACATCGCGGACGACCTCGAGGGCCCGGCGCGTCGGTCCCCGGCGCGGTGGGCGCCGTTCGACGCCCGGCGGGCCCTCTCCGACGCCCTCGAGACGATCGACCGACGGCTCACCCGGGCGGCGGCGCGGCGGCCGACTCGACGACCGCGCGCGTGAGCTTCTCGGCGACCGCTTCGAGAAACGCGCGGTCCGACTCGTCGTAGGCCCCGACCGCGTTGCCGTCGATGTCGATCTCCCCGACCACGCGCTCTCCGTCTCGGACCGGCACGACGATCTCCGACCGGGTCTCGAGGAAGCAGGCGAGGTATTCGGGCGACGTTCGGACGTCATCCACGATGACCGTCACCCCGTCGCGCGCGGCCCGCCCGCAGATTCCGCGGTCGATCGGGATGCGGGTGTGCTCCGTCGCGGCCGGTCCGTCCCATGCGTCCAGGACGAGCATGTCGCCATCCCGACGATAGATTCCCACCCACCGGTAGTGGCGGAACGACGCCCGCAGGAACCGGCAGACCTCCGCGAGCGCGGAACGGCCGTGTAGGCGGGCGACGACCGCATCGACCTGGAGGAGCGAGGGGGCTACGGCGCGCGGCGGGACGGTCATGCGCCCGCCCTCCGAGGAACCGCCCCGGTCGGAGGAGGAGCGCCGAGGGGGAGACTCTCCGCCGCCACGGAACGGCCGTGCGCGGCGTTTGAACTCCCGAGGCGTATTCCGCCACGAGCTTTCCAGACTCGCGCCGTACCGGACTGAGCCACCTCGGCACGCCCTTCGGGCGAGGACGAGAAGCGGCCGATAAGCTTGGCGGCCCGCGGAATCGCGGTCAGTCTCGTGCCGGGTACCAGCGGCAGCTCGGGCAACCGACCCCGCGGTCCTCGCCGGGGATCATCGTCCCGCACTCGGGACACGGCACCGGCTCGGCGACCGAGAGCGCGAGGCAATCGAAGCAACTTCCGCCCCGACGGTCGTCGGGAAGAACGACGAGGCCCTTTCCGCAGAACAGGCAGTGGGCGTACCGCTCGTCCGAGACCCCGAAGCTCCGACCGTCCGCGAACGAAAGCATCGCGCGCTCCACCATGCGTCCGGTACATAAGTCCTCGCGCGACGGCCGTCGCACGGGCCCGGTTTCGGTGTCCGGACGGCCGCTTTCTACGGCTCCTTCCAGCGAGCCTTGAGCGCGGCGAGGAGGAACAGTCCCGCCGTGAACCCGACCAGGACCCCCCAGTCGATGGCCGCCCCGACGAACGAGAGCGGGGCCAGCCCGACCGCCCCTTGGACGAGGCTCGCCGCGTACGTCGTGGGCGAGAAGTGCGCGGCGACCTGGGCCCAGCCCGGCAGGACGGACAGGGGGTAGTACACCGGCGGAAGCACCGTGAGGACGAGCGAGATCAACGGGCTGAACAGGAACGTCTCCCGGACGTCCTGGAAGTACGTCGCGAGAGTGAAGGCGAGCGCGCTCGCGAACCCCCAGACGAGGACGAGGGTACCGGTGAGGACCGCGAGGCTCTCGACGGTCGCGTAGCCTTCGACGACGAACAGCGTGACGAAGACGGCGAGCCCCGGCAGGGAGTAGACGAGCTCGCTCAGGGCCATGCCGGCGACGTAGACCGGGGCCTCGACCGGCGACGCGACCACGATGTCCTGGAACTTGAGGTCGTGACGGTAGTGCGTAAGGTCCGACTGGAGTCCGGTTCCCACCGAGAGCATCGTGAGGATCATCCCGCCCGTGATCCCGTAGGCGAGGAGGCGGCCCCCCGAAACGATCGTGATGAAGAAGAGAAAGGAGAGCGGCGAAGCGAGGAGGTTGACGAGAAAGAGCGGCTGCGTCCGTATCGGGATCAGGCCGTTCAACCAAACGAGCGTGAAGAGGGAGCGCAGCCGATTGCGTTCGCTCACGATTCCGCCTCCTCGACCGAGTTCTCCTCGATCGACTTTCCCACGACGTCGAGAAAGATGTCCTCGAGGCTCACTGGACCCATCGAAAGTCGGAGGCCGCGCTCGAGCGCGCGCTTCGCGAGCTCCCGTGCCTCCGCCTCTCGCGTAAAGACGAGGTACCCTCCCTCGATCTCCGAGACTTGCCCGTAGCTTTCGAGCTCCTCGCGCGGGTACGACCCCTGGACCGTAACGCGATAGGGGTAGCGCACGCGCGCGCGCAGGTCCGCGGGCGACCCCTCGAGCATGAGGCGACCCCGCTCGACCAGGGCGAGCCGGGTCGAAAGCGCCTCGGCCTCGTCCAGGTAGTGTGTCGTCAGGAGGATCGTTCGGTTCTCGCGGCTCGCGCGACGGATCGCCTCCCAAACCTCCCGGCGCGCGAGAGGGTCGAGGCCGGTCGTGGGCTCGTCCAGGAAGAGCACGTCCGCGTCCGATGCGAGGACCATCGCACAGAGAGTCCGACGCCGAAGTCCCCCCGAGAGGCGCGACACCATCCGGCGGCGGTACTCGGTGAGCGAGAGCTCCTCCAGGGCGTCGCGGGTCCGCCGACGGGCTTCGGGGGCGTCCAGCCCCCTCAGCTTGAGGTAGAGGTAGACGACCTCCTCGACGTTCAAGAAGTAGAGCGGCCGGGACTCCTGGGGCACGCACGCGATCCGCGCTCGGATCGCGCGCTCCTCCCGCCGGACGTCGTAGCCGAGAACGGTGAGCTCGCCCGAGGTTGGCTCGAGCTGCGTCGCCGCGGTACGCACGAACGTCGTCTTACCGGCGCCGTTGCGCCCGATAAGGCCGTAGACGCGTCCGGTCGGAACCTCGAGCGTGAGCTTCTCCAGCGCCGCGCTGCCCGACGACGAGCCAGGGTAGACCTTCCTGAGGTCCTTTGCGAGCACCGCCGAGGTCATCGAAGGCGGCCCGAGGGCGCAGGCCGCTCTTAACTCCGCGGAAGGTCGGTCCGCCGAACGGAATCGGCCGGCCGCCGCGGGCGGGCGAGCGGCGGTCGGTCGCGACCCTCGCCGGCGCGGGCGGGCTCCTGGGTCGGTCCACGGGGCGGTTAGCTCAGGACCTCGGCGAGACGGCCCTCGGAGCGGGCCCTCTCGATCTCCTGGGCGATCCGGCGGCCGGTCGAGAGCCCGGGCGCCACGAGGTCGGAGTACGGGCTTCCCGAAATGAACAGGTTGGTGCCGGCCACGATCCGGGTCGAGATCTCGAAGACCTTGAACTCGAGCTCCTCGGTCATGATCCCCTCGACGCAGAACGGTCCGACCATCCCGCCGAAGAGTTCGATCGAGCGTTCGATGATACGGGCCCCGACCTCGAACGCCTTCGGAAGGAGGGACTCGCGGAGGATGACGGGGACGTTGCCGGTGACCACGAACGTCGGGCGGATCCCGGCGCGGAGCAGCTCCTCCTGGGCCCCGAGCTTGTAGAGCTCGTCGATGTTCGCTTCGTCCCGTCGGTCCATGCCGAGGAGCTCGAGCGAGCCGTGGCCGACCCGGTAGCCGCGATCGGAGAGCGGCGAATAGAAGAAATGCATGTAATACCGGGTGCCGAGCACGTACTCCTGGATCACGTACGGGCCGGTCGGGCGGAACTCGGCCAGAGCTTCTCGGTTCTTCGCCAGGTAGAACCCTTTTCCACCCTTCGCCCCGTAGTACTTCACGATCACAGGACCGTCCACTTCGCTCGCGTCCTCGAAGCGCTTCGGCATCGAGACCCCAGCCGACTCGAGCCACTCGCGTTCCTTACGTCGGTCGGACTCCCAGGCGAGCACGGCCCGATTGCCGAAGACCGGCACGTCGAGCGCCCCGAACGCCTCGGCGCCGAGGTACTCGACGAACGACCCGTGCGGGATCAGGATCGCGCCTTCCTCGCGTAACCGCCCCGCGACCCCCGGCAGTTCGGAGACCCGAGGGACGGAGAGGAACCGGTCGGGCCGAGCGAGAGGGAACGCATCGTAGAACTTCTGCGGTGGGCCGACAGAGATTCCGAGCGTGGGGAGCCCCTCGACGCGCGCCCCGTGGAAGATCTGCAGGGAGGAATGCGAACAGAGGGTGGCTACGGTGGGGCGACGACCGTCGAGCGAGGCCAGCCGGCGTTGAGAAGCGAGGGGAACCCCCATACGAGGGAGTATCGAGGGAGCGTTTTAGCCTTTGCGCGGGCCGCCGTTCAGGGGGACGCGCCCCCGTTCTCGAGATCCCAGTACCACTTCACCCGGCGGGCCCCGACCTCGGCGATCCGGCGTCGGACCTCGGGGTCGACCGACGGGTCGCGAACGAGCCGGCGGACCTCCTCGGGGGTTCCGTTCTTAAGACGGTCGGCGAGCCCCGAGCTCTCGAGCAGCGGCCGAATCGTGTCGAGTCGGTACTGCCACGCTTCCTCCTTCCGGCGGATCGCGACCGAGCGCGACCCCGGCACCCGGTGGACGCCGAGGTCCTCGGCCGCGCGGTGGAGCTCTTCGGCGGTCCGCCGGAGCTCGGCCTCGAGCTTTCGTTCGTCGGAGCGCAACGACTCGAAACGGTCGACCAGCTCGCGCAGGCGGTTCTCGTCGGTCGGGGGCACGGCCCGGAATTCCGGGCACCGGCTGCGGAAGTCGCAGCGGGCACAGTGTCGGCCCGGGAGCGGATCGAACGCCTCCGACCGGATCCCGTCGCTCACGGCGCCGAAACGGTCGTGGAGCGTCTGGATCGCGCCCGAGCTCCGGGGCCGCGCCGTCAACGGCGTCAGCGACCTCAGGTGGTAGAGCGTGAGACCCTCGACCGGCTCGGCGTAGTTCCGCTCGACGAGGACCTGATAGAGGGTCAGCTGGTCCGAGCCGTTCGCGTCCTCGTTCGAGAGGTCGCGCGACGTCTTGTAGTCGACGATCTCGAGCCCCCCCGCGCGCGTCCGGTCGATGCGATCGATGTAGCCGTGGACCGGGATCCCGTCCCAGCGGGCTTCGAGATGCTCCTCGACCGCGAGCGGCCAAGGCCGATCGCGGGCGAGTCGGTCGTAGTACCGGGTCAGGAGATCCCGGCCGAGGGCCCGGTACCGAGCTTCCTCATCGGCGGACGCGTACCCGTCGCCCGTCCAAGAGCGGTCGTAGAGCGCCAGCAGCTCTTCGACCGACATTCCGACCGCGCCCGTCGGTCGCGAGGTCGGAGGCTCCCACTCATCGAGCGTGCGTTGCGACTCGGCCTCGCCCACACGCCGCGCCGAGGGAACGACGAGCGGTCGAACGAGCTCCTCGAGTACGGAGTGGATGACCCGTCCGAACGTAAAATAGCCCCGGGGGGCCTCGGCGAGCTTGTCGACGTAGAGGAACTTCCAACGGAGCGGGCACTCGGCGTATGTCCGATAGGACGAGTAGCTCAGCGTCGGGGCCGAGGTCACGACCGCCGAGCCGCTCGGGAGTTCATCTCGTTTCCGGGGGAGCGTTCCCCCGGAACCCTGCGGGGGCGGCCTAGTGACCGGCCGCCGCCGCGTCTACGACGATCTTCTCGTCGGTCTCGCCGGGGAGGACCCCGCGAGCTTGCGGGTTCGCGAGGTTCTTCGGGAGGCCGAGGAGGTCGAGCAGCTCCTTGTAGTGGTTGCGGATCGTCACCGGCGTCACGTTCGCGACCGCGGCGATCCGGTCTTGGCTGCGCGGCTCGCCCATCAGGTTCGACGCGATGTAGATGATCGTCGCGAGGATCCCGTTCGGCAGCACCCCGCTCGTGGAGTAGACCTGCTCGACCTGTTCGAGCAGCGAGAGGACCTTCTGGCGGACCTCTTTCGAGAGGTTCAGGTCCTGCGTGAAACGCACGAGGTAGTCCCGCGGTTCAACCGGCTTGAGGCCGAGCTTGAGCTCCCGGGCCAGGAGTGTGTACGCCCGCCCGACCTCGATCTTCGTGGCCTTCGAATGCGCGATGATCTCCTTCATCGTACGAGGCACGTGGCACTGGCGACACGCGGCGTAGACGCTGGCCGCGACGAGCGCGACGATCTTCTTCCCGCGAGTCGCCTTGTGCTCGAGGGCGCGGCGGTAGATGTACGTCGCGGACTCCTTGACCTCCCGCGAGAGGCCGAGTACACCGGCGAGACGGTTCAGCTCGCCGAGCGCTACGACGAGGTTGCGCTGGTGCGTTCGGGCCGCCCGAAGCCGGTGATTGAGTTTTCGAAGATGGTAGAACTTGAGGGACGTGTTCCGGGAAAGCGAATTTCCCTGGAAGTCGCGCGTCGGGACACCGATCTCGCTGAAGAGGCCCTTGTCGGGCATCAGCGGAGAGATGACGGGCCCCCATCCGCGCGCCTCTCGACCCGTGTCCTCCTTCGACCCGCGCTGGCCGCGGTCGCTCACGAGGGCGCTCTGGTCGACCACCAGGCCGCAATCGGCGCAGACAATCTCTCCACGAATCTCGTCCCGGATGAGGTGCGACGAACCGCAGTTCGGACAGGCGTCGGACGCGGGCGCCGCGGCCGCCGGGGTCGAACCGGCCGACACGGCCCGGGGAAGCGATTTTGCCGGCGTGCGAGGGTGATTTCGCGTCGTGGACGGGACGGTAGAGTTCATAGCTTCACCGGCTCCCTAAACGGACCCCACTATATATAGCTTGGTCCGATTTCTGTAGCGATTGTCTGTTACAGCTGTTACATCGTGCTGCGGTATAGCATGGCGTTGAAGGCTATTCAGGTCCCTGAAGCAAGGCCGTCCGATCGACGCACGACTTCTCGCGTGCGATACGGCTCGACCCGATCACAGTCTCTCGCATCGACCCCTTGACCTTCGTACCGGGGCGACTTCATCCGAATCGTGCGCCCTGCGAGGACGGGTCGTCCGGACCGACCGACGCTTTCCGCCACGGCCCCGCGACTGGGGAGACGGACCATCGCTTTCGGAACGTGCTCCGGGGCACGAGAGTCGGACGGTTCGAGACTCCCGGGGCCCCGGAGGTTCGTTCGCGCCGGGCGCTGCGTCGTCCCCACCGAGCTCCTTCTACGGTCCTTCACGCCGGTACGTCTTGGCCTTACGCCTGCAACAGTCCTTATCCCAAGCGACCGTACCCGTGGAGCCGGCTGAATCGTGAGACGCAACCACCTGTCGACGGCCCCGTCCGCCCCACCCGACGTACCCGGGGATTCCCCTGCGGGAGAGTTCCCGCCCATTCTTCCCGAGATTCCGCTCGTGGAAGTCGACGTCGACGCGGGCCCCTCCCTCCACTGGATCCGGGACGTCACCGAGCGATGGGAGCTCCGCGCTCGGATCGAGATCTGCCGGCCGATGGGATCCGACTCGTCCGAGCTCCTGCAGGTGGTGGAGCTGATCGGCGACCCGGGCGACCTCGGGGCTGCCGAGCGACACCTTCGCCGCCGAACCGACATCCGGGCGCTGACCGTCATGTCGCGATCCCCGTCACGTCGCTTCGTCCGTGCGGTCACCGAGTTGCCGATGCCGTGCCGGCGCGTCTTCGAGATGGGGGCGATCTGCGGAACGTGTCGGTTCTCTCCCGTCGGCAGGAAGGATGGCCACGAACGGTGGACGTTGGTGGTTCCACAAACTCCGGAGGCCCTCCAGAGGGTAGCGCGAGCCCGGTCCGACCGAAGCGGGAGTCGCCTCCCGATACTCCGGATGCGACGATTCGTTCCGGCCCGCACCCTCACGCCCCGGCAGACCGCGGCGCTCGAGACCGCCTATCGCCTCGGATTCTATGCGTTCCCCCGGCGGAGCAATTTGCGGGAGGTCTCCCGCATCCTGGGGGTGAGCCGTTCGACCACGGCCGAGCTACTGCGTCGCGCCGAGAGCAAGATGCTCGCGCACCAGATCGGGGACTCCTGACGTCCCCCTTTTGAAACCGGCCGCCGGATCGCCTCGGAAAGGAAGGTCGCTCAATCGTCGGGGGAGCCCCGCCGCCGACGGAACTTCGTGACGGCGGTCCGGTTCTGCCCGCTGCCCCGCAAAGGGTCGGCGAGGTCCTGCTCCAGGAGCAGGCCTTCGGTCAACGGAAGGTCGAGGCCTCGGCGCACCGCCTCCCGTGCGTGGCGGACCGCCCGGGCCGGGAACCGGGCGATCCGCTCCGCGACCGCGAAGGCTTCGGCCCGCAGCCGGGAGAGCGGGACGATGCGGCTGACGAGCCCCACCTCGTAGGCGCGGGCGGCCGAGATCGGCTCGCCGGTGAGGATCATCTCGAGCGCCACGCCGCGGGGGATCGTCCGGGGAAGCCGTTGGCTTCCCCCCTGACCCGGGATGATGCCCCAGCGGACCTCGGGGAGCCCGAAGGTAGCGTTGGGGCTCGCGATTCGCGCGTCGCACGCGAGCGCCAGCTCGAGGCCGAGACCGAGGCAGTAACCGTTCACAGCCGCGATGACCGGTTTGCCGGGGTCGAAGTTGCGCGTGATGCCCCCGAGCCCCGGTTCCCTCGCCCAGCGAGCGTGCCGCTCCCCCGGGCGGATTTCTGAGTAGAACTCCCCGAGCCGTTTGAGGTCGATCCCGGACGAGAACGCCTTGTCGCCGGCGCCCGTCAGCACGGCCGCGCGGAGCCGATCGTCCTCGCGCAGTCTCCTCCACGCCCGGAGGAGCTGGGCGTGCGACTCAGGGTCGATCGCGTTGAGGGCGTCCGGCCGGTCGAGGGTCACGACGAGGACGCGACCGCGCGCGCGGGCACGGACCGGCACGAATCCCGGACTCTCCGATGGCTCATCTGATTATCTGTCACCGTCGCGGCGACCGGGTTGGGTCCGAGCCCGAGGGGCCGCGGCGCCGGGCCGGCGCGGGCCCCGGCGGGGGGGGGGGGGGGGGAGGGGAAATTTGACGGGCACCCCGGGAAGACAAAGCGCGCCCCGGGGCGGCGGGG
>VFSW01015468.1_pt1 | contig 10486 bp, 13 predicted proteins | sample 5358111 | NCBI WGS metagenome assembly VFSW01 (sample SAMN11554181, study PRJNA540505) | mine drainage metagenome | isolation source: sediment from site ElyBrook_90M | place: USA: Ely Copper Mine, Vershire, VT | collected 2017
CGGGGCCCGCGGGCTCCCCCCCGCCGGCCGCGCCCCCGCCCCCCCTTGCCGCCGCCCGCCCCCCCCCCCCCCCCCCCCCCCGCCCCCCCCCCCCCCCGAGCCGGTCTCGGGCCGCGGCAACGAGCGCCACCAGGCATCCAGGGCCTCGAGGAATCCGCCGGCGCCGGCCGCATGCGGCCCGGACAGCCGCCGCGCGGCATCCAGGCGCAGACACTCGCCGGTGCCGATGGGCAGGACGTCGAAGCGTGCCACGGGATCCGGGCCGTGAGCGGCGGCGCCGGGCGGTGCGCTGCTCTCGAGCCAACCCGGATACCGGTCCGGGTGCTGCGCGATCAGCGCCAGCGGCTCAAAGTCGGCGGAAAACGAGCGAACCGTTGGTGCCACCGAAGCCAAACGAATTCGACAGCGCGTACTCGATCGGCATCTGGCGCGCCTGCTTCGGTACGTAGTCGAGATCGCACCCTTCGCCGGGGTGGTCGAGATTGATGGTCGGCGGCGCCACCTGGTCGCGCAGCGCCAGCACCGAAAAGATGGCCTCGACCACGCCCGCGGCGCCGAGCAGATGGCCGGTCATCGACTTGGTCGAACTGACCGCGAGCTTGTCGGCCGCCGGCCCGAAGGCGCGCCGGATCGCGATGGTCTCGGCGCGGTCGCCGAGCTCGGTGGAGGTCGCGTGCGCGTTCACGTACTGGATCTGATCCGGATTCAGGCGCGCATCGGCGAGCGCGCGCACCATGGACTTGCGCGCGCCCTCGCCGTCCTGCGGCGGCGAGGTGACGTGATAGGCATCGCCGCTCATGCCGAAGCCCACGAGTTCCGCGTAGATCCGCGCCCCGCGCGCCTTGGCGTGCTCGTACTCCTCGAGCATCATCGCACCCGCACCGTCGCCCATCACGAAGCCGTCCCGATCGCGATCCCAGGGGCGGCTCGCGCCCTGCGGATCGTCATTGCGCTGGGACAGCGCCTTGGCCTGCGAGAAACCGCTCATGCCGGTCGGGCAGGTGGCCATCTCGGAGCCGCCCGCGAGCATGGCATCGGCTTCGCCGTATTGGATCAGCCGTGCGGCGAGGCCCAGGGCGTGCGTGGAAGTCGTGCACGCGGTGGCCACCGCGAGATTCGGGCCGGTCAGATTGAAGGCGATCGACAGGTGCCCGCTCACCAGGTTGATGATGCTGGCCGGGATGAAGAACGGCGACACCTTCTTGGGCGAATGGGTCTCTAGAAACTTGTCGTACGTCTCTTCGATGGATTCCAGGCCGCCCATGCCGGATCCCATGAACACGCCGACGCGCTCGCAGTTGGCCTCGGTCACCACCAGGCCGGAGTCGCGCATCGCCTGCATGCCCGCCACCACGCCGTACTGCATGAAGGCGTCCATGCGGCGCGCCTCCTTGGCGCTGAAGTACGGCTCCAGGTCGAGCCCGCGGATCTCGCCGCAGAAATGGGTCGGAAAGTTGGTCGTGTCGAAGCGCGCCACGGGTGCGATGCCGCTCCTGCCCGCGACGATCGCGCTCCATGCCGTCGCCACGTCGTTGCCGACCGGTGCGACCAAGCCCAAACCCGTAACAACGACGCGTCGTTTGCTCAACGGCGACTCCTGGAACCGAACTTCGAAGAATTGGCATGCGGCCGCGGCGCGCCGACTTCGGGCGACGTCGGCCGTGCCGGACCGCGTTGGGCGTCAGCCCTTGCCCTTGTGGGAATTGATGTAGTCAATGGCCTGCTGGACCGTGGTGATCTTTTCCGCGTCCTCGTCGGGGATCTCGGTCTCGAACTCCTCCTCGAGCGCCATCACGAGCTCGACGGTGTCCAGCGAGTCCGCTCCCAGATCGTCGACGAAGGATGCGTCGTTGGTTACTTCTTCTTCTTTGACTCCCAACTGCTCGGCCACGATCTTCTTAACCTGCTGCTCAACGGTGCTCATCGTTATGGTGTCCTCTCGAGAGTATTGAAGGCTTGCCGCTCCCGAAGGGCCGATATCCCGCCTCGAGGAAGCAACAGGGCGCGTATTTTATGTGAACGCGACGACGGCGGCTACCTCGGTGCCACATCCCTCCTCCCGGGCACGCGGCCCGCTTGACAGCCGCGGGTATTCCGGTGCCGGATTGGCGGCCCGCTCGGGCGCCCCGGCCTTAGGGGCCGCGCCGGGCCTCGAGCTCCCCGCACGGCCCTCAGGCCATGTACATGCCGCCGTTCACGTGCAGGGTCTCGCCGGTCACGTAGGCGGCGTCGGAGGACACCAGGAACGCCACCGCTGCGGCCACGTCCTCGGCACCGCCCAGCCGGGCGAGCGGGATCTGGGCCTCCAGGGCCGCACGCTGATCCTCCGCGAGCGCGCGCGTCATGTCGGTGTCGATGAACCCGGGGGCGACCACGTTCACGGTGATGCCGCGGGAACCGACCTCACGGGCGAGCGACTTGCTGAAACCCACCATGCCGGCCTTGGAAGCGGCGTAATTCGCCTGACCGGCGTTGCCCGTGGCGCCGACCACCGAGGCGATGCTCACGATGCGCCCCTTGCGCGCCTTCATCATGCCGCGGAGCACGGCCTTCGACAGCCGGAACACCGAGGACAGGTTGGTCTCGATCACGGCGTCCCAGTCCTGCGCCTTCATGCGCAACAACAGCATGTCGCGGGTGATGCCGGCGTTGTTGCAGAGGATGCCCACCGGGCCCTCGCGCGCCTCGATGTCGGCGATCAATGCGTCCACCGACTCCTGGCTGGCGACGTCGAGCACCGCGCCGCGGCCGCCGTGCGCCGCGAGGCTCGCGCTCACGCGCAGAGCGCCAGCCTCGCTGGTCGCGGTGCCGATGACCCGCGCACCGTCGCGCGCCAGACGAGCCGCGATGGCGGCGCCGATGCCGCGCGAGGCGCCCGTCACCAGGGCGATTTCTCCATTCAACATGCGTTCGTATTCCTATGTATCCAAACACTCAGATCGCGCGAAACCGCTCAATTCGCACGGACCGCCGCGAGCGCCTCGTCGAAGGACTTCGGATCCTCGAGCGCCAGCATGGCGAGATCCCGGTTCTTGTCGATGCGGCGATTCAATCCGGTCAGCACCTTGCCGGGCCCGCACTCGAGCAGCACCGTGGCGCCCGCCGCGATCATGGTGCGCACGGTGGCGGCCCAATACACCGGCGTGTGTTGCTGCTTGCCCAGCGCGGCGCGGATGCCGTCCGCCGGCGAGGGGGTCTAGACGTCGCCGCCGGCCACCGCGACGGGGGGGGGCGCGCGCAGCGGCGTCGCGGCCAGCCGCTCGCGCAGGCGCTGCGCCGCCGGCACCATGAGCGAGCTGTGCGCCGGCACGCTCACGGGCAGGGCCAGGGCGCGCCGCGCGCCGCGCGCGGTGGCCGCCTGGATGGCGCGGGCCACGGCGGGTGCGGAGCCTGCGATCACGACCTGCCCGGGCGAGTTGAAATTGACCGCCTCGACCACCTCGCCCTGGGCCGCCTCCCGGCACGCGTCCTCCACGTCCATGTCCTCGAGGCCGAGGATCGCGGCCATCCCGCCCTGCCCCGGCGGCACGGCGGCCTGCATCGCCTCGGCGCGGAACCGCACCAGATCGACCGCCGTCTCGAAGTCCAGGCAGCCGGCGGCCACCAGCGCCGTGAACTCACCCAGGCTGTGGCCCGCCATCATCGCGGGCTGCGGGCCGCCGCGCTCCCGCCAGAGCCGATAGGTCGCGACGCCCGCGGTGAGCATCAGGGGCTGCGTGCATTCGGTGGCCGCGAGCGCCTCGGCCGGACCCTCCTGGCTGCGCTTCCACAAGTCGTAGCCCAGCACCTTGGAGGCCGCCGCGAACGTCGCCTCGATCAGCGGCGCATCCTTCGCCAGTGCGGCCATCATCCCCACGGATTGGGACCCCTGGCCCGGAAAGACTAAGGCGAGCGACATCGTACTGGACCCTCTAGGCGCTATAGCGGTGGCGAATTATAGCGATATGGGCCGAGAGCGCAGCCCCGACCAGGAATCCTGCTGCTGCGCCGTATAAATGGGCGTCGACGACGATCCACGCCGCGGCCGGTCGCAGCCAGCGCTCGGCGGCCAGCTTGCCGCACAGCGCGAGCAGCAGCAGCCAGCGGTCCCAGGTCCCGGCGGCCAAATGACGCGCGGTGCCCGCGGCCATCGCCGCGTGCAGCACACCGGAAGCCCCGACGTACCAAGCGACCTTGGGACTGAGCCACCACAGCCCGCTGCCGATCGCGAGTGCGCCGGCCGCCGCGACCATGCCCCACTCGACCGGATCGTAATCCTCGGCGAACAACGCCCAGATCAGCACCAGCCCGAGTTCGTTCAAGACGAGGTGACGGACGTCCAAATGCACCAGATGCGCGGTCAGAAGCCGCCACCAGCCGCCCGCCGCGATGCCCTCGCGGTCGTAGCGCAGCAGCACCGCGGCGCCGTCCCCGAATCCCATCACGAGGTCGAGCAGCAGCGTGATCAGCAGCAACCAAATCCATCGGCCGCGGTCCCACTGCAGAGCCGCCGCGATCGCCGCAAGTCGTTTCGCCGGGACGTCAGACATGGCTGGAGCCTATTTTGGTATGATGAGGCGAATTATTCGAGGTCCCCATGCGCAATCGCCAAAGCGGCTTCACCCTCATCGAAATCATGGTCGTGGTGGTCATTCTTGCGGTGCTCGGTGCGTTGGTGGTGCCGAAAATCCTCGAGAACGTCGACAAGGCGCGCGTGACCCGGGCGCAGAGCGACATTCGCGCCATCCAAACGGCGCTCGACCTGTACCGGCTCGACAACTTCAAGTATCCGAACACCGAGCAGGGCCTGCAGGCGCTGGTGACGCAGCCGGCCGACCCGTCGATCACGAATTACCGCTCCGGCGGCTACCTGCCATCGCTCCCCAAGGATCCGTGGAACAACCCCTATCAATACGTGAGTCCGGGACCCGACGGCCGGGAATACGAGATCACCTCGTACGGGCGCGACGGCAAACCCGGCGGAGAGGGGTATGACGCGGACATCTCGACCACCACGCTGGACCAAAGATAACCCATCCGCGCGGGGTCGCGGGGCCGTACGCGGCCCCAGCCGGGGATTCACGCTGGTCGAGATCCTGGTGGTGATGGTGATCATGGCGATCGTGATCTCCATGGCCGTGCTGTCCATCGGGGTCACGGGCCACGACTCGCAGCTCGACGACGAGACGCGCCGCATTGCGGGACTGGTGAGCCTGCTGCACGATCGCGCCGTGCTCGAGGGCCGGGATTTCGGCATGCGCATCGAGCCCACGGCCTACGAGTTCGTGGCCTACGATCCCGCCAAGGATCGCTGGTCCACGCTCGATCGGGAAGGCGAATTTCGTCACCGCGATCTGCCCAAGGGGCTGAGCTTCGAGCTGCAGCTCGACTCGCAAACCGTGGTGCTGAAGCCCATCGAGCGCAACCTCCCCTCCAATCAGGCGCCGCCGGGACCGCAGATCGCGATCGCGGCGAGCGGCGACGGCACGCCGTTTCGCCTGATCCTGATCCGCGCCTCCTCCCAGGCCCGGGCCTCGGTCGACGGCGATGCGCTCGGCAAGATCACGCGCCAGGGCTCCGACAAGCCGGTCAAGCGATCATGAGGCGCTCGAGCGCGCGCGGCTTCACGCTGGTCGAAGTGCTGGTCGCGCTCGTGGTCGTGGCGCTCGGCCTCGCCGCGCTGTTGACCACGGTGAGCAGCACCGCACGCACCAGCGGCTTCCTGCGCGACAAGACGCTCGCGCAATGGATCGCGCTCAACCGAATCACCGAGGTGCGCCTCAATCAGAGCAAGTTCGGCCAAAACCTCGACACCGGGGAGCTGAAGTTCGCGAACCGCACCTGGCACTACGACACCCGTTATTTCGCCACCAGCGTTCCGAGCATGCAGCGGCTGGTGGTGCGGGTGTGGGCGGGCGATGCCAAGACCAAGGGCAATCCCGTGGTCGAGGTCACGGGCTTCCTCGGCACGGCGCTCGGCATCCCGGGCACCTCGAACATCGACTGGACCCAGGGCAGCACCGTGCCGGCCGGCCCGGGAACGACCCCCGGCGGCACGGTGCCCGGCGGTTCGGTGCCCGGCGCCCCGGGCGTGCCCACGCCCGGATCCCCGGTCGTGCCCGTGCCGCCGTCCGGCGGCCCCCAGATCCCGTGAACTGACGCCAGCATGCGCCGCCCACGGATCTCTGGTCGAATCGTCCACACCGGCTTCACGCTGGTCGAACTGCTGGTCGCGCTGCTGCTGCTCGGGGTCATGACGGCGCTCGGCTACGGCTCCTATCGAGCGGCGCGCATCTCGGCCGAGCGCACCGAGGAGTCCCTGCAGCGAACGCGCGAGATCGAGTTCGGCATGCGCATCCTCGCCACGGATTTCGCGCAGATGGTGCCGCGTCCCGTGCGGGATCCGCTCGGGCAAAGCCGCTACCCGAGCCTGCGCGGCGGGACCGGCGCCGGCACGCTGTCCAATCCCGCCGGCGCCGGTGCGGCCTCGAGCGGCGGGCTGGGCTCGAATTCCACGATGACCTTCAACCCCTCGCTCGGCTTCGGCGCCGGCGCGGGCGGGTCGAGCTTCGGATCGGGCGGCAACTCGACGCCGATACCGCTGTTCGAAGTCACGCACGGCGGCTGGTCGAACACCGCCGGTCAGCAGCGCAGCACGCTGCAGCGGGTCTCCTACGCGCTGGTGGGCGAGGTGCTCAAGCGCAGCTACAGCACCGCGCTCGACACCGTGCAGAGCACCCAGCCGGTGACCCAAGACCTGCTGACCCACGTCAAGGCCGTGCAGCTGCGCTATCTCGACAGCAATCAGAACTGGCAGACGCAGTGGCCGCCCGCCCTGCTGCCGCTGCCGGCCGCGCTCTGGACCCGGCCCGTGGCCGTGGAAATCACCATCGAGTTCCAGGATTGGGGCATCGTGCGCCGCCTGGTCGAGGTGGCCGGCTGATGCGCGGCGCGCCCCACCGGCAGCGCGGCGTGGCCTTGATCATCGCGCTGATCCTGGTGGCGCTCGCCACCGTGCTCGCCACCAAGCTCGGCTTCGACGGCTGGATGGAGCGGCGCCGCTCGATCGGGGTGTTCGCGGCGGAGCAGGCGCTGCAGTTCGGCTTCGGCGCCGAGGCGCTGGCGGCGGACGTGCTGCTGCAGGATCTGCAGAACACGCAGCAGGACACCCTGGCCGAACCGTGGGCGCAGCCGACGCAGCCGCTGCCGATCACCCCGCCCGACAGCCCCGAGGCCGAGCCCATCGGCACGCTGCAGGGCGTGATCGAGGACATGCAGGGCCGGTTCAATCTGAACAATCTGGCGCGCGTGCTGCCGAGCGGACAGCCCGATCCGCAGCCGGTCCTGCAATTCCAGCGGCTGCTGGTCTCGCTCAAGCTGGAACCGAAATGGGCCCTGATCGCCCGCGACTGGATCGATGCCGACGACATACCGGGCGAGCCGGACGGCGCGGAGGATGCGGTGTACACCTCGCAGACTCCCCCGTACCGAACGGGCAACTGGCCGATGAGCAGCCCGAGCGAGCTGATGAACCTGCCGGGCTTCGGCGCCGACCGCTATCGCATCATCGAGCCCTACGTCACCGCCCTGCCGACCGCGACGGCGACCATCAACGTGTGCACCGCGCCGGCGCCGGTGCTCGAGAGTCTCGCCGACAACCTGAGCGGCGAGTACATGGGCAGCCCGCAGGTGCTGGTGAACGGGCGCAAAGCCGGCTGCTTCCCGGACCTCGCGACCTTCAAGAACATCCTCGGCCAGGCGAACGCGGCGGCGATCGGCGATCGGATCTCGGACAAGAGCGCCTATTTCCGGCTCACGACCCGCGTCATGCTTGGCACTACGCAATTCACCTTGTACAGTCTTTTGCAGCGTGGCAACGGCGGCAAGATCACGCCGCTGTTGCGCACCTTTGGGACTCCCTGACCGAACATGCCGAACACCCTACTGCTGCGCCTGCCGGCGCCCGACCAGACGGACGTCGACTGGCTGACGATCGACGAAGCGGCGCAACTCCCCGCCCTGCGGCAGCGAGGGCCGCTCGCGCTCGCGGCCGCCGCGGCGCGCAGTGCGCGCGCGATCGCGCTCGCCCCGGCCACGCAGATACTGCTCGCCGAGCCGGAGCTGCCGCCGGGGAGCGGCGCGAAGCTCGCGCGCGCGGTGCCCTTCGCGCTCGAGGAGCAGCTGACCGAGGACGTGGATCATCTGAGCTTTGCGCTCGGACGCCGCCGAGCGGGCGGCGGCACGCCGGTCGCGGTGGTGTCGCGCGCCGTGCTGCAGGGCTGGGTCGATGCGCTCGAGGGCGCCGGTATCGAGCCGAAGGCCATTTATCCCGACATCGCGCTGATCCCCGAGAACCCCGGTCAGACCGTGCTGTGGCTGGAGGACGCCAGGCTCGCGGTGCGCCGCCCCGGCGCGCTGCCCTTCGTGGTCGAGCTCGAGCCGGTGACCGAGGCGCTCGTGGTCGCCGGGGTGATCGCCGATCCGCAGGACGAGGCGGCCGCGCCGCGCGTGCCGGAAAGCGTGCTCCTGCACGCCACCCGCGAGGACTGGGCGCGGGTGCAGGACGAGTTCGAGACGCTGCTCGACCGGTTCGCATCGATCAAGGTGCAGCTGCTGCCCGAGGGGCCGCTGCCGTGGCTCGCGCGCGGCCTGAGCGATCCGGATGCCGTCAACCTTCTGCAGGGCGACTTCGCGCGCAATGCCGACCGGAACGCGGCGCTCAGGCGCTGGCGCGCGCCCGCCGCCCACGCGGCCCGCCTGCTACCCGCGCCCGGCGCCGCGCCGACCCTGCAGATCCGCCAGGCCGATCGCGAATCGGCGCGGCTCGACGGCGAGATCGCGAAGGTCTTCGCCCAGGCCCTGCCCTCGGACAAGCCGCAGAATCCGCGCCGCCAAATGCAATCCCGCCTCGACCAGATCCGGCGCGCGACCTCCGGCCCGCAGCACTTCCTGCACGCGCTCGAGGCGGTGAGCGCCGCGGCCGCGGCGCCGCCGCCCGTCAACATCCATTCCCTGAGCTATCGCGAGCAGTCGCTGGAGCTGCGCATGAGCGCGCCTAATCTGGTGGCGTTGTCGCAGTTCGCGCAGCAGGTCGGCCAGCACGGTCTCAATGCCGACATCCAATCCTCGACGCCCGCGGGCGAGGGGGTCGAGGCGCATCTGCAGATCCGCGCCCCGGGCGCGAAGGTGCGCCGATGAACCGCTTGAAGTCCTGGTACGAGGGCTTGCAGCCGCGCGAACGGCGCATGACCACGCTCGGCGCCGGCGCGCTGGCGGTGCTGCTCCTGCTCGGCGGCGTGCTGCTGCCGCTGCAGTCGGCCCTGTCGACCGCGCGGCAGCGGGCCGAGAGCCGTCGCGACGACCTCGAATGGATGCGGCGCAACGCGCCGCTCGTGGCCGCGGGCGGCACGCTGCTCGCCGCCAACACCGGCGAGCCGCCGGTGGTGCTCGTGGACCGCGTGGGGCGCGAGGCCGGTCTCGGCGGCGCCATGCGCGGCACGCAGCCCTCGGGCACGGGGGTGCGAGTGCAGCTCGAGGCGGCGCCGTTCGACACGCTGGTGACCTGGCTGGCGACGCTCGAGCAACGTTACGGGCTCGCCATCGAATCGGTCACGGTGGACCGGACCGCGGCACCGGGACTGGTCAATGCCAACGTCACGTTCAACCAAGCCGGGCGCTAGGCCGCGGCACGGCACGGCGGCCATCGCCGAGGCGCGCCGGCCGCTCTGGCCGCTCGCCGCGCTCGGCGCGCTGGCCGCACTCGCGATCCTCCTGATCGCTCTGCCCGCCTCGCTGGTCGGGCGCGTGCTGCCGGCGAACGTCACCATGCAGGACTTCTCCGGCAGCATCTGGCACGGGTCGGCCGGCCGCATCACCGTGAACGGGCGCGACGCCGGCGCGCTCGAATGGCGGCTGCACCCGGCCGCGCTGCTCGGCTTGACCCTGGCGGCGGACCTACACTGGGTGAAGGCGGCCTTCGTGGCCGACGGCGGCGTGCGGCTCGACCGGCACACGCTCAGCCTGGCGCGCGTGACCGGCGGCGGACCGATCGAGAGCCTCCAGAGCCTGGGGGTCGCGCCGGGTTGGCACGGCTCGGCCACCTTCCAGATCGATCGGCTGCAGGCGGACCTGGACGGCGCCGGCCCGCAATTGCGGGCGGCGGTCGGCGAGTTTCAGGTCGCGGATTTGAGCTCCCCGACGTTCGCCGGCGGGGCGCCGCTCGGCGGCTTCGCGCTGCGCATGGCCGACGGGGCGATCGGCGCCGACGGCACCGGCAACGCGCGCCTCGCGGATACCGGCGGCCCGCTGGCGCTCGACGCGGTGATTCAATTCTCGGTCAAGGAGCGCCGCGGCATCGCCTCCGGCACGGTCGCCGCGCGTGCGCAGGCGGGCGAGGCTCTGCGCGCGGAGATCGACAAGCTCGCGCAACTCCGGCCCCCCCCCCCCCCCGGGCCCGGGGGCGGGGGGAGGGGGGTGGGCGGGGGAGCGCCGGGGGCGGATTGCCGGG
>VFSW01015469.1_pt1 | contig 10486 bp, 9 predicted proteins | sample 5358111 | NCBI WGS metagenome assembly VFSW01 (sample SAMN11554181, study PRJNA540505) | mine drainage metagenome | isolation source: sediment from site ElyBrook_90M | place: USA: Ely Copper Mine, Vershire, VT | collected 2017
CCCGGAGACGAGATGGGAAGTCTCGAGAAGCTAACTACAAGAGGGGGTAACCTTTTCTTCCTTCTGTTTGCGGACTTCCTGTCCATGATGGTCGCCAATACTTTCTACTATTATTTCCGCGTTCGAAGCGGTCTCTTCCGCGTGATGGCGGTACCGGATTTCTGGGGACCGGTTGTTCTATTGTCGCTATTCATGATGTTCCTGTTCTGGTTCTGGGGACTTTACAAGTTCTCATACCTCAGTTCGAGGTTGGACGAAGTCATTGCGGTGCTGAAAGTCTCGACACTCGCCGTGTTCATTCTGTTCTTCGCGATCTTCTTTGACGACGCGACCACCGGCAGGATTCCGCATCTGAGGATGTTCATACTTTTCTACTGGTGCGTGATAGTTGTGTTTGTGTCCGTAACGCGCGTCGGCTTCAGGACGCTTCAGAAGAGGCTGATTATGAGCGGGATCGGCCTGAGGAACGCGATAATCATCGGCAGCGGTGAGAGGGCTCGTGCCGTTTACGACCTCGCCAAAAAGTACAGGAGCCTGGGCTATGAACCGCTCGGTTTCGTCGGACTGGGGGTATCCGGCACGAGCGAAAGCTTGCCGGCACCGCTTCTCTCCGGAGTTCTGGAACTCAACCAGACCATTGAAAAATATCAGGCGAAGGAGATCATAATAGCGCTTGAGGAAAACGAGAAATAAAATCTTTACAACATCATATAGGGCATCAACGGAGCCGATGCCTCGATCAAGATAGTCCCCGATCTTTACGACTCTATCGCAGGCCAGGCGCGGACTTCCCAGCTGTACGGTTTCCCGCTTATCGACGTCGTCCCACAGCTCATGCAGCAGTGGCAGGTTGTGACCAAACGCCTGATGGACATAGCAGTCTCCGCTATCGCGCTCGTCGTGGGCCTCCCTCTCTGGATCATTGTCGCTGCGGCAATCAAGATCGATTCGAAGGGGCCGGTCATCTACCGGCAGGAGAGAGTCGGAAAGGACCTGAAGAATTTCACGCTCCGTAAGTTCCGCTCGATGTACATCGACGCCGAAAAGCAGACTGGACCTGTGTGGGCTTCCAAGAACGATCCTCGTGTGACAAGGGTCGGCAGATTTCTGAGGAAATCGCATCTCGACGAGACTCCGCAGTTCTTGAACGTGCTCAAAGGCGAGATGAGCCTGGTCGGTCCGCGGCCGGAGAGACCATACTTTGTGGAGAAACTCTCAAAAGAGATTCCCCTTTACAAAAGGAGATACAAGGTGCAGCCGGGCCTCACGGGATTGGCTAGGGTGAAGTACAAGTATGACGAGAGCATTGAGGACGTCAAAATAGATTTGCAGTACGATCTCTACTACATTGAAAATATGTCGTTAAGGATGGATTTTCAGATTTTGTTTTGGACCATTTTTCATGTGCTATTGGGAAAGGGGCATGCGTGATGAACCGAAGTTGCTCTGTACTGAACAAAAATCTATTTGTGTGGGTAATCTGATGGCTGAAGAGACTAAAAAGGTGCTCGTAATTATACCGACGTATAACGAGGCCGAGAACATAGGAACAGTTATACCAAGGGTGCTCGATGTCTGTCCCAACGCACACGTTCTTGTAGTGGATGACAACTCACCGGACGGCACTCAGGGTATTGTCGAGGGTATAGCCCAGAGAGAGCCTCGGGTGAAGCTTGTATCCCGCCGTAACAAGTCGGGCCTTGGGACTGCCTACGTCGCCGGTTTCAGGTACGCAATAGAGAACGGCTACGATTTTGTAGTGGAAATGGACGCCGACCTTTCACACGAACCGACCGAGATTCCCAAGTTTTGCAGAGCCCTTCTGGATCACGCGGACCTCGCTATTGGGTCGCGCTACGCATTTGGGGTTTCCGTTTTGAATTGGCCGATGAAGCGGCTTCTCCTCAGCTACGGCGGAAACATATTCGCCAGGGTGGTCACGGGAGTGCCTGTCAACGACATGACAAGCGGGTTCAAGGCTTTCAAGATCGAAGTGCTGAAGGCGATAGATTTGCATTCTATCAGGTCCAACGGCTACGCTTTTCAAGTCGAGATGAATGTTCGCGCCTACCGCAAGGGTTTTAGGATCGTGGAAGTCCCGATAATCTTTACAGAAAGGCGGGTCGGTACCAGCAAGATGTCCAAAAAGATTGTGTTCGAGGGGGTGAAAATAGTTCTGATACTTGGCCTCGGCAGGTTTCTCATGTTTTTGAGAATGAGGAAGCGTTGAGCAAACGGGTATCCGTTGTAATTGTAAGTTTCAATGTCCGCGGTTTTCTCGAGAGCCTGATCAACTCCCTGGATCGTGCCCTCGACGGCCTGGAATCGGAGATAATCGTCGTTGACAATTCATCCGATGACGATACGGTAGATTTTGTCAGGAATAATTTCCCTCCCGTCAGGCTAATCGAGAACCGGGTAAATGTCGGCTTCGGGAAGGCAAATAACCAGGGCGGGAAGGCGTCGTCCGGAGACTATCTGCTTCTGATTAATCCGGATGCCGTTGTGGGGGAGAGCACGATCAAGGAGATGGTTGCCTTCGCTGAATCACATCCGGAGGCAGGTGCGGCGAGCTGCAAAGTGCTCAACGCCGACGGCACGCTTCAGAAAACATGCAGGAGAGGTTTCCCGACACCCTGGGTTGCGTTCACCAAGATTTCCGGACTGAGCGGCCTTTTTCCAAGGACACGCCTCTTCGGGAGATATAATCTCACGTACCTGAATCCCGAAGAAGAGCACGAGGTTGACGCGATAGGCGGAAGCTTCATGTTCATTCCGCGTGCAGTATTCGATCAGGTCGGGGGATTCGATGAAGACTACTTCATGTACGGAGAAGACATAGACCTTTGCTATAAGATCAAAAGAGCAGGCTATAAAGTCTTTTACACTCCAAGGACGACTGCGATCCATTTCAAAGGGGAAAGCACCCGGCGGAGCAGCATGAACCAGACTTACGAATTCTACCGGGCGATGAGCGTGTTCGTCGAGAAAAGGTACGGAGTTAATACGCTTCTCTCCCGGGCACTCCGCGTCGCAATTCTGGTGAACCGTCAGGCGCGTTCAATGTTTCTCTGGTTCCGGGAAATATGGCCGGCTTTGCTGGATTTCTCGGTTTCGGTGATCGCCATGTTTGTCGGAGAGTTCCTGCGCTCTCACAAAATCTATTCCATCCCGTCTTATGGCCGGCCTTACTTCTATATCGCTCCCGGTATTGTATTCGTGCTCCTCGGCATGTCGTTTGGTATCTATCGCGAAAATAAATACTCATTCCGCTTTTCAGCTCTGACTGGCCTGCTTACGTTCCTCCTATTTTCTTCGCTGACTTATTTCTTTAAGGAATTTGCCTTTTCACGCTTGATTGTCCTTATCGCGAGCGTAATCATGCTCGTCGTCCTTCCGGGCTGGCGACTGCTTTACCAGTTGCGGACTTCGGTGGGGACGTCGCGGCATCCCTTGTTTGGGAGGAAGACTCTTGTCGTCGGAATGGACCAACGTGCCGTTGAGCTAATTAAGAAGATCCGTGGGAGGGTATCATTGGGATACGATATTGTGGGTGTGGTGGCGGAGGATACGACCGCGGAGACCAGACTTCTGGGAATCAAAGTGGTGGGCACGCTGGCGGAACTCCCAAAGGTAATTCATGAACGGAAGATCGACGATGTCGTTTTCGCGTCCGGGCGCGTATCGTACTCCCAGCTGCTCCAGGCGGTCGCGAGCGTCAGGGATCCCGGGGTCAATTTTAAGCTGGTGCCGGACACGATGGATGTGATCATCGGAAAGACCTACGTGGATGGACTCGCGGACATTCCTTTCGTCGACATCGACTACCACTTGCATCGCAGAAGGAATGTTACTGCGAAAAGAGCTTTCGACTTGTTGTTTGCGATTACCGGCCTGGCAGTGCTCTGGCCAGCGACGCTCACTGGAAAAAACAACGCTCTCAGGAGAGTCTACAGGAGACTCCCGAGGCTGCTGTCCGGAGAGATGTCGGCCGTTGGCCGCTCAGAATATCATCCGAGGGGGAGCGAGGACTTATTCGGAAAGATCGGGATAACCGGCGTCGTACAGTTAAACAGGGGGCAATCACTTTCGGAGGAGGAAGTCGAGAAGCTGTACGTTTATTACGCCCGCAACCAGTCCCTCTGGCTTGACCTCGAAATCATCGCCCGGAGCATATTCCTACTTCGCCGCAATCCTTAAGCCCTTTTTTCAGACTCCTTTTATTCGACAATAGCCCTTTAACTGATTTTCTCCCTTGACAATGGAAACCTGAAACACTAAATTGGTTTCCATGGTATCAAACACCGACAACATCCGGCAGTCGATTCTCGAGTTATCCTACTCGAAATTTGCGGTCTACGGGTTCAAGAAGGTCACAATCGACGAGATAGCCGCAGAGCTTGGAATCAGCAAAAAAACCGTCTATAAGCTCTTTTCGAGCAAAGAAGAGATACTTAGAGAAGTGGTACTCGGCAAAATGAACTCGCTGCTGGAGATTTTCGGCAAAATCCAGTCCATGAAGGAATCATCCGTCGACAAGATACAGGCTATCTCTGAGATCGTCGGTACCCACATTAACGAACAGTGGCAGAGAATTCTCACGGAGGTTAGGCTTAATGCTCCAGGTTTGTTCAAAGAAATAGACGCGATTATACAGGAGAAACTCGCACTCGGCTGGCAAAAGATATTCGTTGATGGTCAGAAGAACGGATGGATAAGGAAAGACATCGACCCGGTGGTTTTCACGACGGCCTATGTCGGCGTGGTCAGGGAATTGATGAAAACGGATTTCCTTTCCAAGCACGCGCTCACGGAATCGGAAGTCCCTAAACAAGTCTTTAGAATGTTCACGGAAGGAATTCTTACCGAGAAAGGAAGAAACAGATAAAATGAAAAGGTACTCCTTTTTTCTCGCTTTTACTTTTTTTCTGTTCGGATGTGGCAATAACTCGAACAACAAGGCGGTCACAGCAACCGGCACTATAGAAGCTACTGAGAGCTCGATCGCGGCTCAGGTGCCGGGAAGAGTGATCAGAATGAATTACGAGGAGGGGGCCCTTGTCAAATCCGGTGACACGCTTGCCGAAACTGATCACGCGGCCCTTGTGCAGCAGGTGAATCAGGCGCAGGCCGGGCTTGTGATGGCCCAGCAGCAATACGACCTACTCGTCAAAGGTGCGCGAAGCGAAGACCTGAAGGTAGCGGAGGAGGGGGTTAAACAGGCCCAGGCAAATTTTAACCTTGCTCAGTTGGCTTTCGACCGTACCCAGAGACTATTCGCCGACCACAGCGTCTCGCAATCTCAGATGGATGCCGCAACTGCGCAGCATGATGTGGCGAGCGCGCAGCTTAAGTCCGCGCAGGAGACATTCGCAAAACTGCAACAGTACGCGCGTCCGGAAGAAATCCGAGCCGCTGCAGCACAGGTCCAACAAGCACAGGCCGGCCTTAACGGCGCGAAATTAGCTCTCGATCATTCGTACATTATCTCTCCGATAACCGGGACTGTCCTGGAGAAACTTCTGGAGATTGGAGACTTTGCGACCGTGGGCACGCCCATCTACACCGTGTCCGATTTGCGCACGATGAAGATGACGGTTTACGTCAGCGAAACGGATCTCGCCCGCATCAGGTATGGTGACGACGCGAAGGTCATCCTGGACGGAATGCCGAACCATCCGTTCAACGGCAAAGTCATATTTATCTCGCCCACGGCGGAATTCACCCCGAAGAATGTTGAGACTAAACAGGATCGAATAAAACTGGTCTTTGCGGTCAAGCTCGCGATCGCGAATCCTGACGGCTACCTCAAGGCGGGCTTGCCGGCCGACGCGTCGATTTTCACGAAATAACTCTTTGCGATCAACCTGCAGCCGCCAGCTGAAAGCTGATAGTCTAGCGCGCAAGATTCCATTGGATACCAACTGATGATAAGAATAGAGAACTTAACGAAGAAATACGGTGACATGACAGCTGTGGACAACGTATCCATGGATGTCGAAAGGGGCGAACTCGTCGGCATCATCGGTCCGGACGGCGCCGGCAAGACGACGTTCTTGCGGATGTTGTCGGGCGCACTCGAACCGACCAGTGGGAATCTTTTCGTCGACGACAAGACTTTCTCGGAAAACCGAAGCGAGCTGAAGGAGGAGATAGGATATTTGTCTCAGGTCAGCCAGGCCTACGGCGATCTTACGGTCTGGGAGAACATAGAATTTTTCGGAAAGATCAGGAAGGTGAGAGACTGGAAGGAAAGAGGCGAACGACTCCTGGATTTCGCCAGGCTCAGCGAGTTTAAGGGAAGACTTGCCGACCAGCTGTCGGGGGGGATGAGGCAGAAGCTCGGCATCTGTTGCGCCGTCATCCACCAACCCAGGATACTGGTACTTGACGAGCCCACGACTGGCGTTGACCCGGTATCGAGAAGAGAACTGTGGCTTATCCTCGCGTCTTTTCTGAAGAACCAGATGACGATAATTGCCGCCACCCCATATCTCAACGAGGCGGAGAGATGCAACAGAGTTGCGCTGTTCAATCGCGGAAAGCTGCTCAGGTATAACAGCGTCCCCGCCCTAATATCTGAGGTTTCGCTGCGCGTTTTTGAAGTGCATTCCAGGAATTTGAGAGGGGCCTTTTCCGTGGTTTCCGGTTTCGAGTTCGCGAAAGATTTGGTGGTTCTTGGAGACAGGATAACTTTCGTCACTCCTGAAGCATCGCGGGATAAGGTGGAATCTGTGTTGAAGGCCGTAAGAAAGGATGTCGATGAGGGAGCGGAGCTGAAAGAAGTTAGTGCGTCACTCGATAATATTTTTACTAGTTTGATAAAGTCGTAAAGGAGGATATCAAAAGTGCAGAAGATAATAGTCCTGTTAGGAATAATAAATATCGCCATGTCGGCTTACGCCCAGACACCGCTGACGCTGCACGAGGCATTGAAAGTTGGGCTCGAGAATTCAAAGTCTCTGAAGATTTCTGAGCTTAATGCCGTCTCGGCAGAAGCAAAGTATCATGAAGTGAATGCAGGGAGATGGGCAAACCTCTCGTTCCAGGGGAGATACACTCGCCTTTCTCCGATCCCGGCATCCGTGCTCACGTTGCCGGTGTCTATACCGGGCTTTGGGAATTCTTTCCAGATCTCACAGAACGTATACAATACTTACAACCTTGAGTTGTCGGTCCAGCAGCCTGTCTTCACCGGTTTTCAGCTTGAGAACGCTTCCAAGGCCGCGAAGGACAATGCTGAAGCTTCGCGATTCGACGCTAAAACCGATAAGTCGAATCTGAAAGTCCAGATCGCGACGGCGTATTGGAACGTTTACAACGCGCTTCAGGCCGAGGAGTTCATGCAGGAGAATCTCGACAGAACGAAGTCGCATTACCAGCAAGCGGAGAATATGCTCGCCCAGGGAATGCTGACTCAGAGCGATGTGCTTAGTGTGAAGGTCCAGGTTTCGAACAGCCAGTTGATGCTTCTCAACGCGGAGAACAACATGAGGCTCGCCGAGGTGGCTCTGAACAATGTGCTCGGCGTACCGCTAAGCACCGGATACACTATAGAATCGGTGCCGCAGGCGGGTGACACAACACTACCGGCGATAGGGCAGCTGCTAAGGGATGCGCTCGAGAATCGTAGCGAACTACATTCGCTTAAGCTGAGGGTGAATGCGGCAGAGGCGGCCGCTGCCGCTGCCTGGGGAGCCTATCTCCCGCAAATCTCCCTGGCAGGGAATTTTTATTATCAGCGGCCGAACCAACGGATTTTTCCCACCCAGGATGTCTTCAAGAACACTTGGGATGCGAGCGTTGTCGTGAGCTTGCCCATCTGGAACTGGGGACAGACTCAATATAAAGTGGATGAGGCAAAAGCGCAGAGCGAGCAGGCCCAGCTGGCCGAGCAGCAAACCGCGGATGCGGTGTATCTTGATGTCACTCAGAGCTTTCTGAACTTCAAGCAGGCGAGGGACAGGATTGCAGTCGCTGAAACGACCGTGAAAGACGCAGAGGAAAGCTATCGGATCTCCGACCAGAAATTCAAGGTCGGGCTTGTCACGAACACCGATCTGATGGACGCGGAAGTCGCGCTGCTGCAGGCGAACCTGACCTACTCCCAAGCGTTGACCGATCTCGAGATCGCTAGGGTTAACCTGGAGAAAGCCACAGGACAGCTGTAAGAATGTCGTACGCGATCAAGGCTGTCGGCCTGACAAGGATTTTCGGTAGTTTTACCGCCGTCGATTCGATTTCATTTGAGGTCGGAGAAGGAGAAGTCGTCGGTTTCATCGGCGCCAACGGTGCCGGCAAATCTACGACGATAAAAATGCTTTGCGGACTGACGAAGCCAACATCCGGACGGGTGGAGGTTGCCGGCTTTGACGTGACTAAACATCCTGAAAAGGTGCGCTCGAATATCGGGTATATGTCACAGAAATTTTCTTTGTACGGCGATCTGACCGTGAAAGAGAATATCGAATTCTACGGCGGAGTATACGGTCTGGGGAAGGCCGAGCTCAGGGAGCGGTTTTCATGGGTGATAGAGGTCGCTGACCTGAAGGGGAGGGAAGACCTCCTCACAAGAGAACTTCCCCTGGGCTGGCGCCAGCGCCTGGCGCTTGGATGCGCGGTTCTGCATCATCCAAAGATTGTGTTTCTGGATGAGCCGACGAGCGGTGTGGATCCAGTCGTCCGCGACAAGTTCTGGCAGCTCATCAGCCAGCTGGCCAGCGAAGGCGCTACAAATATAGTTACGACGCACCATCTGGAGGAAGCGGAGTTCTGCGAAAACATCATCATGATGCACCTCGGAAGGATAGTTGTGAACGGCTCACCGGAGGGGATCCGCCGGCACTTCTCGGATCTTCCGCTCTTCGAGATCGAGACGGCCACGCCTCTCACCGTGTTTAACATCATGGAGCAGGAGCCTTGGATCACCGACGCGGCGATCTATGGGAACAACGTGCACGTGTATGCCGAAATCGGGGACCCCGTCTCCGCGCTCGGGGGCGTGCTGGGGAGAAACGGCATAACCAATTTTCAAATAGTCAAAGCGTCCCCGACCCTCGAAGATATATTCGTCAAAGAAACCCGCCCGGATAGGAAGAAGCCGAATGTTTGAGAATATATTGACGATATACGTGAAGGAATACCGCCAGCTGAAGCGAGACAAACTATCACTCTCGGCGATAATCCTTGTCCCTACGCTGATGCTTCTCCTCTATGGATACGCGCTTAACTTCGACGTCAAACACGTCGCCATGGGGGTTCTTGACGAGTCAATGACAAAGGAAAGCCGGGAGTTGCAGCAGAAGTTTTTCAGCACCGAGTATTTTGATTTCGCCGGCGCGGTCACTGACGAGCCTTCCATCGATAAGTTTATCCAGGATGGTAAGGCGAAGGCCGTCCTGGTAATTCCGCGGGATTACGCGAAGGAAATTCTGCTCGGGAAAAGGGTCGACGTTCAGGTACTCCTCGACGGCGCCAATTCCAACACGGCTACTATCATAATGGGTTATGTCAACGGAGTACTTCAGAACTATTCCGTCAACCTCACGGCGCGGTACATGAGTGAGAAGGGATATCATATGACATCGGCAGGTATCGATTACCGGCCGAGAATTTATTACAACCCGGAGCTAAAAAGCGCGAAATTCCTTGTACCGGGCCTGATTGGATTTATTTTGATGATATTGAGTATAGTCACTCCTGCCATATCGGTGGTCAGGGAAAAGGAGCGTGGCACGCTAGAGCACATAACCATGGCTCCGACGACATCTCTCGAGATCATACTGGGTAAAACAACACTCTATTTTGTGCTGTCTCTCGTAGCCTCAGTGCTTGTAATATCGGCGAGTTTCGTCCTTTTCGATGTCACCATTCGGGGAAGCATACTGTTTCTGGCGGTGACAATAGTAATCTTTCTTATAGGCACTTTGAGCATAGGTCTCCTCATATCGACGTTCACCAGCTCACAACAAATGGCGTTTCTCGTGGCGAGCCTTCTATCTATACTGCCGACTTTCATTCTGTCCGGTTTTGTCTTCCCTATAAACAGCATGGCGCTCCCGCTCCAGATTGTGACGTACCTCCTCCCCGGCAGATATTTCCTGTCAGCTCTCAGGGCGATAATGCTGAAGGGGTCGGGCTTCTCCGATATCTACGACCAGATTTATCCGCTGATAATTTTCGCGATAGCGGTTCCGGCGTTTGCCTCATTCAGACTGAGCAGGAAGGGCTTCTGAGATGAAACGTATACTGAGGGTCGTCAAGAAAGAATTCCTTCAACTTAGACGGGACAAGAGGATGTTCGGCATGCTCTTCATCGCCCCGGTACTCCAACTCATACTGTTGGGTTATGCCGCCACCGTCGATGTCAGGAACATCCCGATCGTGATCTGCGATCTTGATAATACGAGGCAGAGCAGGGAGCTTATCGATCATTTTACCAGCTCGGACTATTTTACGCCGGTAGCCTACTTGGACGACATAAATG
>VFSW01015470.1_pt1 | contig 10484 bp, 13 predicted proteins | sample 5358111 | NCBI WGS metagenome assembly VFSW01 (sample SAMN11554181, study PRJNA540505) | mine drainage metagenome | isolation source: sediment from site ElyBrook_90M | place: USA: Ely Copper Mine, Vershire, VT | collected 2017
GTCAACTATTGCTATAGATTCCTATTCCGAATTTACTCAGGACCACGAACTTGTACCCTAGCGGTACATGCGTGGTTCGAGAAACCGAATAACTCGTGGTGGCGTGCTCCCATTCAATTTAGTTGTAGTGTGGGAAATGGTACAGACGGCGCCGATAGCTTCGATAGATCAACTGCCTACGGATATGGCGGGACGCAAGTGATGCAGGCTAGAACGATTCTGGAACTGAAACATGGGCAGAAGCGCACTTGACAACAGTACGAGTTCCCTTAGCTCCTCCGCCGGGAATCTAAAGGCTAAGAACCGATCCGGGCCTACCATGAGGCTTCTTTGTAGCTGATTCACTTCATTCGCTGATTACTTTTTGACATCTGCTCCGTCTTTGCCCTATTGAATGAACAAATCACGTTGCGTGGCAACATTATTGGCAGAAGTGGTATTAGTGGCACCGGTAAGGGCGTCGGCTCAATCTGGCCTGTGCACCTAACCCGGGCAAAGAGGAGTTTCGGGTTCGATTCTCAGCGCAGGGGCGATAAGGATACAGTGATTCGCTAATTACTGGCTATGGGACTGTGCGTCATTAGCATGGCGGGCACCAGGTCGCTTCAGGCCTTCCGGTATACGACTTCGAAGCACGAAGATATGGCGAACAGCAGGAGTCCGAAAGCGATCAAAGCGAGCAGCCACGGGCCAAATGGATCATGGGATAGGCCCAAGAGGGCTCCACCCAGCGATTTAACGCGACTGGCATTACCGGTAGCGGCGGCGCTGGCAAGATATAGAGCCACAAGGAGCACCAGCAATCCTCGGGTAACCTCTCCGCCCGTGCCTGAGAATCGGGGCATCCGACGCTCCGCGGCGGTCATCTTCCCGGTCTGGAGCACGTCGGTATCGTGGTGGACCCATCCCCAAACGGCCAGAGCGATTCCCCCGGCTGCTATGGCGAGAGCGGCCACGCCGACAAGCACCTTTCCCGCGGGAAGGTTAAGTGCGGCGGCAACCAGTGGTGCTGGGTGGGAAGAAGGGCCGCCGCTCGATCCAGAACCCAAAACAATCGATAGCGCCTGGTAACAAAGGCCACCATAGACGAGAGCGGCAGCGACCGAACCGGCGCGTTTCCATGATGAAGCCTCGTGTCCTTTCCAGGCCAGCGCCAGCCTCCACAGGGTGTAGGCGGCGAAGCCGATCGCGAGGATGGTAAGGAGCAACGATCCAGCCGGCTGCGACTCCACCAACACGAGAGCTCCCTGGCTGTCGGCCTTTGAGGGTGAACTGCCGTGCAGGGCAATGTCAGCGGCGAGATAAGCCAAGATGGTGTAGACGACCGCTCGTGAAGACAGTCCGACTTTCCCAAGGCCCTGGATCGAGCGGTCTTGACTGGCGTTTCCACCTATCTTTCTCCCTAGGTTCACAGAACCCACCCTAGTGTCCCTAGCCGGAAGTGAGCCAGCAACATTAGATTGACCTACTCCCCAGCAAGACTTGTCTGGGAAACATTCAAAACCGCGGAAGAGTCATCGATTGCTTAAGTGCATGCCACTATTTAATAGAATTAAGGGCACAAGAACACGGCAATCACGAAACAGCTGGACTTAGCGGCGTATTTAAGAATACCGGACGCAAGTACATCCGTGATGGAGCTATGTGCGAAACTAAACCACCTAAACCACCTAGAGGTTCGCAGCTTAGACCCTATAAGGAAACGATTGATCTCAATCTTCCACTCGAGAGGATGAGTTGATCCACACGAAAGTCGGTAGAGCCGTTATCTCAAACGATACAGGTGCCAAATACCTTAAGAGTTTTAAACAAACACCTTGAATCTTGTCTATTGATGAAATATGTAAGATAAAGGTACCTTCTTCGTAGGATCCTAGAAATCTAGTTATTCCGTAGGCAAATTCCTGGAAATTTACCGGACATAAGGTGCACCTTTGAGCTCTGTTTTACCCTACCCACATTATGTCTTCCTAATTTGATGTACGCCTGACAGCGATTTATCCGGCAAACAGAAGAGCTGTGATTTGATCTGCAAATGAATTGCGAATCAAAATATTTTAAGAATTATCTATTCTTAATTACCTTCGCTTGCCTGGCCAAAGTAGCCACTTATCGCCGATACTTGAAAATCGAGTATTTCGATATATTGAATTAATTTTGGATGAATGAACGTGGGAGGAGTCTTTAAAGGTAGCTGTATGGCCTTCAGCAGTCCGTCATTGCTTTTAAAGCTTCACATAGTTCGCCACTCCTCGGACCCAAACTTCCGATTCGTGTTGTTAGAGCGGAACGCATAACCCGTTGCAAATTGTCGAAAGAAGCCGCACATTCAACCTCAAGGTTTTCGTCGGCTCCGAGCCGTATTTCGCTCGGTATATTCCGTATCGTTCGAGTCACCGGTGCAATTACAATTCCTGTTAGTACAGGTATGACTTCCGAACGGGTCACAACTAGGACCGGTCTCCGCTTCTCCTCCGTCTCTGCCCACCAGATCTCACCTTGGCGCGGGAGGGCTACCATGGTTCCTCTTCGATCAGTGCTTTAGTGGATCCTTCTATTCCAGTAAGCTCTTCTTCAGATTGGGCCAACCGCGAAAAACTCTCCGCAATCAAAATACCAATACGTTCTCGTCGGTGCTTATCCACCACCCACTCAAGTCCAATTCTCACTGCTTCGGAGCGACTAGAGACAATACCATCAGCTATCAGTTGGTCTATCTGCATCGCTAAGCCATTGTCTAAGCGTGTAACGATTTGTGCCATACGATCAGTATAGCAATTTGTATATGGACGTTTAACTTAGCTTACCATTGGGGGGCGAATAATCTCTAGCACCTCTCGTTGATATCGGTGCTAAACATTGACCAAGTAGCGTTGCCTGGCGTTCAAGAAAAGGCCTCTGCAGGCGTACTTTCAGTTCCAGTTGGGATGTCGCAAAGCCGCGATACCCTAAAGTTCAACTCTCCTGACTACAAATACGTCGTCGAGAATGAACACTACTTAATTTCGTACTCGAGATCCCTAGGTGCCAGGATGGTTGGCAGGTTTTCGCAGAGGAAAGGCATTGATGTCGGATACCATTTTTCGCATCGACCACGGATCTTAGGTACTCAAAGTACCGAATTCAGAGAGATACTCCGACTTTCTTTGTACTTGTAAGTCAATGGGGAATGTTGGCGACCCACCGTTGACCGGCTAATCGTGAGGCACCAATCCTGCGAATCAATTTGCCTCGATTAGCAGCTTAACAGGGCATTATCCGAGGTCGAATCTCCGATTCGAGCACTCTAATGTACCCATTATCCGGATAATCGCATGATAACGCTATGACTGAGGCGCTATGGGTGTGGTTGAAGAAGGAGCTCGTGCATCGAACAGTCTTCGATACACGAGAAGAGGCGAGAATAGAGATCTTTGACTGGATCCAATGGTACAACCGAGAGCGGAGACATTTACGCATGGGTGATATTTCGCCAACTGAGTTCCCTCAAGTCAGCTATGTTGAAAGCTGGATAGATAAGCTACAGTTCCGTGTCGCTGTTTGGTGAGTAATTCCACTCCCAGATTTCGCGGTTACCAACGGTGGTTGCATTATCGCTTTACCTAAGAGTTATCAACCGATTCGAACAACGGGGACTGGGTCAGATCATCGTCTTCGCCATATTCAATCTCAACCGTTGTTACGGTCGTCTGGGGCACAAAGCTAGCGTCAAGGCGAATCAAGTCCCATTCATTGATCCAGGCTCGGACATATTGACGCATTCTATTTGAGCTCAGCCTCTCTAGCCCGGTCACGTGCGGAGGATCCCAGCTGTAGGCTAAGCCGTGAATATTTCTAATCGCCTCATAGGTTGCATTCAATTCACTTTCAACTGGAGATTGAAGCTCAGACTGTCGACTTCCTAGTATCTTCATCCCAGCTATTGCGTCGATAGAAAGCATTGTCTCTTCGAGTCGGTCCTTAGCAGCTAAGCGTTGGGGAACTTTGATGTAGTCACCCTTCCCAATCAGGACCTCCCCTTCAAAGTCATCCACGCTGGTGAGAACTGAAATAATTGGCGAATCTTGATACTTCTTTGAACCCTCTACCCAGCGACGAATCTCCGCATATGACTTTGCACGCTGCATCAGTGAGTACCGTCCAATTAATTCAACCTCGTCGATCAAAAGCACCCATCCTGAAAAACCCGCTGCATGGATCAAGCGGGAAACAAATGCAAATCTGTCCAAAGAGAGATCTATTTCTTTGGTGGCTCGAAGTGAATAGTCACTCAACCAACCAGCTTCGCGTAAGCGCTTCCTCATCTCCGCTATGGAGAAGGGCTCTCCGGCCCAAAAATTAGTAATCTTCTCGGCGAACTCTTCGTCGCCCTGAAAATTCTCAAATAGTCGTAGCGACGCACTAAGGCGCTGATCAAGCTTAGAATCGGGCTGGTGGAGCCATGAGTAGAGCTTGGAGTAACGAGGTGAATCGAATTTCAGAGCGGCAGCAATCTCAGATAGAGCCGACCCCGATCTTTCTGGCACTTTAGCCGAAGCTATTGCCGCACGAAACATTGCAGTCGGGTTGTGAAGTTGGGTCTCTTTAGAGATGACAATCTTTGAAACTACAAAACGCTGAGCCAGGGCGACTTCACCCAAATACTCAAGCAGGTGACTCTTTCCGGAACCAAATCCACCCTTAATGACCATCCCAGGCGACGATCGATCGCTCGTGTCATCCGATGTATCCCGAAGCAAACCCACAAATCGATCTACGATCGAACTCTGCGTTGTTCCGAGTGCCCTAACGCTTGCGCCATTAGGAACACCGGATCGTAACGCCTCGATCGCTCGGCGAGCGCTCTGTCTTGCTACTTCGGAGTTTTCTTGGTCAATGTTCATTGCGACACCTCATTCAAGGTTACCAAGCTGTCTTCCGGGATGCTTTCAAAGGATTCTTCCCTAGAAGAGGAGAGTGAGATAAGAGACGAGTATGGGTTGTCGCGGTTTTTATCTCTCACCTCATCATATATCCGTAACTTAAGCGCTTGATAGGCTGACAGTCCGCGAGTATCATTGCTCAAAAACTCTGGTGAAACGACGACGATCGTAGCAAAATTGGAAAACTCGTCCGCATTGTCGATGAGCTGGCGGAGAGATTCATAAGCATCTATTACCGCGTTCCGGCTGTAAGTTATCCCGGGTAACTCAGTATCTAAGTGGACGTTCAATCTCTGGAAATTGCGGATATCAATCGTTAGTAAAAATCCTCGATAGCCATTCGCCACAATCCATCGAGATAGTGAAAATAGCATTGCCCTCGCGTTTGAGCGAGAGATCTTACGAAAGATTAGGGCACTCTTCAGTAATGAGATCTGCCTAAGCGATCCCTCTAGCCAAGATATTATTGAATCGCGCTCCAGTTCGGTAACCTGACCGCTCTTGAGTTCATACTGGCAAAGCCGCATCATGGCAACTCGAAACTCGCCAACCATAGAGTAATCGTTGAAGATCTTTTGCTGAAGAACAATATTTATGTCGCGTTTGACTTCACGTTCATCAGCCCCATAGGAAAAGGCCAACATCGCTAGAGAAAGTTCTTGATCATCGTTTGGAACTGGGTACCCTGCGCTATGAGCTGCAATTCGCGTAAAGCCGTTAGCCAATTTTTGCCAATCAATCTGCCGCGCAATACCGTAAAAAATTTGCTCAATCATCTGCACCTTGGAAGTTGCCGAATCGATTCGAGCAACTAAATATCCACTCGACTTTGCTCTTCCGCAGATGGCATCAACGAAATGAACCTCTTCACCAGAGGGCGGTACGACAAACTTTGTCGTCGAACCTCCATTAGATATATAGTTCGTTAGATATTCTTGGGAGAAAAAATCGAGGTAACCCGCGCTATCTATCATTGCGTCACCTCGAAGGAGATTCCTGCGTATAGCTTGATCTGACCACCCTTCGCCACTGTCTCCATTGTGCCGGAACTTCGAGTCATTGCACTTGCTGGTAATCTCAAAATACGCCCGCTCTTGGTGGCGTCAACTCCACTTTGATCGAGCAGATAGATATCTCGCACAAACTCGGATTTCGTGTATGTTTTGGCTGCTGGAAGAATGGTCAAGACCCGAAAGAGATCCACAAGTTTGACAACCGTACCTGTTGGGAGCTGCTTTTCTGCAACTACTAGATCGTAAGCAGTTGCAATCATCTCAATAAAAATCTCTGGCTTTAAACCAAATTGACGCTTTGAGAGACTTTTCAATTGAGCGACCAAAAAACTGGGGCGAATCCCCCGCTGTTTCTTCTTTTCAATGATCACGCTCGCATCCGATGGAGAAAGGGAGATTATCGTAGGATAGCAGAGGAATTTCCCATCGGACTCTATGATCCTTATGTCTTCTTTGTCGCAAAGGGAGAACAGTTCCTCCTTGTAGGAACCTGACTCCATCATCTCCGAGACGTCCACTTCAGCTAGAGAGCCAAGGTCATCCGCAACTGAACCGAGATCCTCAACCAATGTCTTTAATTCAGTAACAGCGATGATGAAATCCCGTACTGAACCAGTTTGAGAGGCTTTTTTGGCTTTTTTGCCTCGAGCGCTGATGGTATTCACAATGCGAACCAACTCGTCAACTGTCGTTTCGGCAATCTCAAAGTGTTGCTCCAGGGAGCTATCCTGATTCAAATTAGGATTCAACCAGTCATCCTTTCAATTGCATATAAAAGCGACTAAGCATCTTGATACACGCAGGTTCAAATGTAAGTTCGTCTCATTTCAATGTATCATCCGGAACCTTCCGGGCAAGTAGCCATATTTATTCAATGCAAGCTACTTCGATTCTCTCGCCTTTTGATCTATCTCCAACCGACTTGTTTGTAAGGATAATTGATAAGCCTGCTAACAGATCATAAGCCTCTGCGACTATCCGAAATGTAGAAGTCCAGTCGAAGAATTGCGTTGCTCACGCCCACACCTTCGTACTGCTCGAGATTTGGCCCGATATCTTCACCGCCGTGGGAAAGTGGTGTAAGTTTGCCAAACTTGAAGTTCTCTTGTCGATGATCGTTATTGTAACGAGCAAGCAAGTCTGACATCCAGGTGCACAATCCCTCAATCGTTATAGATGCTCCATATGGAGTGGCTGGAAAGTTCTTGACTTACCTTGAAGAGCGGGGTGAGCTTCTTCAATGTCCTTTGATATCCGAGCCAGTGACCGCGATATATTTGCACGTAGAAGAACAGGCACTCACCTAGTGGCCAACCCTTGATGAGAAATCTATTTTCCCTATGGATCACCTTTGAAACAATATTTCCTATAACAATGGCTCTCTTCAGGACTCGCGTTGGTTGCTCAGACGGCTCAGAATCATATATCGCCCGTCCAGCAAATCTAAATCGAACAAGGATCAATAAAAACTTGGCGTATTCAAAAAAATAATCGAGCCGGCAATTTAACCAGTTGAAATCCCGTGTCCAAAGGTAGAGCGCGATTGCTCTACGCAGATTGCCAGAACGCCGTTTAATCCAAACCACCCATCAAGCTCATTTTCATTCATTGATCGAAGAATCCACAACAGCTGCCCCTACCTTGCTGGTCAACCGATTTGTGCCAGTGCATCTGCGTTTTTGTTTCAAGTTTCACTTGTGGTAAATCGTTTGCATCGATTCCGGGATCGCTTGAAAACTTGGTAACAGGTGGCTATGGATGGGTTTGAATTACCGAGCTATCAAGGAGTCGCTATTGCCTTTTCCTTTGATGCCTTTTAAAACCTTTTCGGTTGGGCCCTGTCGTCGCCCCCTTTAAGATAAAAATCAAGTTGGGTGACAACATTGTTGGCAGAGAGGACGCTCAAAAATAAAAAGGAGAATCTCAACTCCGAGATTTAGCAGGCCTCCACATCGTAGTTACAACCTGCCCAGATGGAACAGTGAAACTACCATTGCTGCGAAAGCCGACACTTTCATAACGTTCATTGTTGGCTGGGTTAGTCGACTCAAGGTATGCGCAAGCACAAAGATCATCTATTCGGGCCAAGTTCTCGCGCAGAAGAGCCATTCCTAAACCGAGACCTCTGTGTTTAGTGTGCGTGGCGAGCAGGCTCAAGTAGTAGTGCGGCTCGTGGGGATGAAATTGTGCGAATAATTCGAGGACCGCGTTGATATTTTCTGCAACCTGACGGCCTGCGATATCAATAACGAACTCTTCAAAAGTAGCTTCCTCTTCGTTCGTGAGCTCCTTACCGCCTAGCGGCATCCAGGATCGCAACCGATTCAATCCGTGCGGTGACAAAGGTCCACGGATACCTTAGCGCCGAAGCGCTAAGTAGTCGCCAAAACGAAGCTGCTTGTTGAGGTCGCTGTGTGACGTCTGGGAAAACTGAACCCCATAAGGGATCATCGAAAAAGGCCGAGGTGAGAGTTTCTACAATTCCGTCGAGATCAGACAAGGCGGCTACACGCAGAATACCGAGGTTGTCACCCATCTCGAAATCGACGTCTTCGCCACTTTCGATCTGGCCGCTATCGTTAGCTTGCATATCCAAATCATAACCCTTTGAACTTAGATTTCAATAACAACTTGCGTTTGGGTACATGCCATCAACTTATAGATGGATGACTATTCCGATTCTCTGGACCATTAGTTGCAGAATCTTGGGACCACCGTACCCGGGTCTTTGGGCCAGCCCCTACTAAGTATTTGACTGCGATTGAGCTAGATCCAATTTCTAGCTCCGCAATGTAGCTGCGAAGGAGACCAGACTTCTTTGTAAGCTCGACTTGAGTAACGCCCTCGATAGCGCGATATTCTTTGATTGCTAGCCCGAGTGACTGTGCTCCAATGACTTTGAATTCACCGCTTGTCTCTCTTGGCATATGACAATTTCAGCTTGTCGTCTGATTTTGTAGACATACTTTCAACTGGAGATGATGTCTTATTTTACCGCTAGTCGAGGATGGTAACTCAGTGCATTAACGATCTAAAGTTTGAATCTATTTGTCTGATTCAACTCTGGAAACGTTTCTGCCAGAGTATCCGACACTGAGTTTGCGTAAACAATCGAACGCCACACAACAAAGTTCGACCATGGCTTAGGAGTAAGTAGTCCCGGCATTAACGATTGGTGAGACCGGTTGATCACCGCACAGCACCACCATCAAGTTAGTTACCATCGCCGCTTTGCGCTCCTCGTCTAGTTCCACGATCCCGCGCTCACTAAGGCGGCTTAGTGCCATCTCTACCATCCCTACTGCCCCATCTACTATTCGCGAACGAGCCGCTACGACGGCATTCGCCTGTTGACGACGCAACATAGCTTGGGCAATTTCAGGTGCGTATGCAAGGTGGCTAATTCGAACTTCCACAATCTCCAATCCAGCGATTGCAACTCGCTGAGCCATCTCTTTGGCCAGTTCTTCAGCCACGATGTCGGTCGAGCCACGAAGTGAAAGTCCCTTTTCAGTTGGGTCGTCGTACGGACGAGTGGTGGCAACGTGACGTAAAGCGGACTCGGCTTGAACTCTAATGAAATTCAAGTAGTCGTCTACGGCGAAAAGAGCACGCGAAGTATCTGCTACCTGCCAAACAACGATCGAGGCGATCTCTACCGGATTGCCGTCAGCATCGTTTACCTTCAAATGGCTGGTTTCGAAGTTTCTAACCCGGATACTTACGTTCCGCCGATCAGAAAATGGCAAGATCCAAGAAAGACCTGTATCACGGACTGTTCCGACGTAGCTACCAAAGAAGCGAACGACTCTTGTTTGACCCGGCTGTACTACGACCAGCGATGTGAACACTACGGCACCGATGACGGCCGGAATCGCTGCAACTACACCGTCGTGATTTCGAATCAAAACGTAAAAGGCGACAATCGATACGGCTATGACGATAACGCCAAACCAGCCATTTATTGACAAGGCCTTCCGCTCTGTGATGTCCACACGTGCACCCATATGTCCGACAGGTACAGCATTTGGCTTTTCGTAACTTGGGAGCAAATTAGTCATAGCTCCTCCTATTTGCCTCAGAGGATGAATTCCTCTTTGCAGCTGAACAGTATCACAAAACGCCCTAATCGCAATAGAGGCTTTATGCAGGAGGTCAAAGGAGGCATTGAACCCAGGTGACACATTACAGAGCACCGACTTACATTTTGCCTTCGAGATCCATTGCCGAAATGACGATGCTGATCTACTTAATTATTTGCCCCACGGATTACGGTGGGGCCGCTTTACTACGGTCAATCGAAAGTTGGTTGCGCTTCTGATACGCTAAGTTTCGGGGAAGCTGACGGACTTGGCGCCCTTAGATTATTCGTTAGTCGGCTATTTTGACTTGTTTTAGCCTTGATTTCAAGGGCCACTCAAGACTGCGAACGGGCGGAAACTGGAATTGCCGGTCGTACGTATGAGGGAGCTAGTTTTGCTCTTCAATTTCCAGTCGTCTAGCCCATGACTCGTGCCATAGGGCAGCATTGTTATGGAACCAAGCGGTC
>VFSW01015471.1_pt1 | contig 10484 bp, 10 predicted proteins | sample 5358111 | NCBI WGS metagenome assembly VFSW01 (sample SAMN11554181, study PRJNA540505) | mine drainage metagenome | isolation source: sediment from site ElyBrook_90M | place: USA: Ely Copper Mine, Vershire, VT | collected 2017
GCGGATAGCGGGGTTCTTGAACTTGCCCATGTCGGCGGCGGCGAGATCGCGGGCGATGCCGTGCACGCCGGTGCAATCCTGCCGGTTCGGCGTCAGGTTGATTTCCAGCACGGGATCGCCGAGCCCGGCCCATTGCGCATAGGCCGCGCCCAGGGGCGCATCGGCCGGCAGCTCCATGATGCCGTCGTGATCATCGGAAATTTGCAGCTCTGCCGCCGAGCACAGCATGCCGCGGCTCTCGACTCCGCGGATGGTGCCGACGCCGAGCGTGATGTTCTTGCCTGGAATGTAGGTGCCGGGGGCCGAGAACACGCTGACGAGGCCGGCGCGCGCGTTCGGCGCGCCGCACACGACCTGCACCGCCGCCGCACCATTGCCGGTGTCGACCATGCAGACCCGCAAGCGATCCGCATTGGGGTGCTGCTCGGCGGAGATTACGCGCGCGATGGTGAACGGCGCCAGCGCCTTTGCCTTGTCCTCGATGTTCTCGACCTCAAGCCCGATCATGGTGAGCTTGTCGGCGAGCTTTTCCAGCGGCTCGTCGGTGTCGAGATGTTCCTTCAGCCAGGAGAGGGTGAATTTCATGATTTAATCTCGGCTCATTCTGAGAAAAACATTCATGTCGGCCACCCCCTTCAATCCCAGTTCGGCTCGAAGGCTCGCGCGTAGCGCGTTCAAGAGTTCGTCCGCTGATGAGGTCCGTTTTTCTGCTAGTTCCCTGCTAAATTTGCGCGCTAACTCAACTTCCTTTTCGGTTCCTAGCAGCATGATGCTGGCAACGGCATCTTCGAGACCATCGTATAGAGAATTTCTCTTGTCCCTTGAGGAAGCCGAACGATCTACAACCGATGCTTTTTCGATCTTTCGCCAGGAGTCGATCAGATGTTGAATTCGCAGATCAGTGAGTTTCTTTTCATGCTCGCGTTGTCTGGTCATGACGTGATTTACGAATGCTACGATCGATCCACCCGCAATCGATGAAAGTAGCGATAGGACAATCGGGTTTAAGTCCATTATCGCGTGCCCCTATTCGAAGTTTCATCGCTCCCTCCCCCCTTGTGGGGGAGGGTTGGGGAGGGGGGTGAGCAGCTTGCTCGGGAAGAAGCAGCCTGCCGGATCGCCACTACGACGCCATCAAGGTTCGACATCACCTGCTCATTGGTGAACCGCAGAACGTGAAAGCCTTCCGATTTAAAGAAGGCGTCGCGATTTTGATCGGCCTTCTGTCGCTCCTCGAAATCATGCGATTCGCCGTCGAGTTCGACGAGCAGCTTGGCCGAGAGGCAAGCAAAGTCGACGATGTAGTTTCGAAACGGTATCTGCCGACGAAAGCCGAGGCCGTCAATTCGATTAGCTTTCAGGTAACGCCACAGCAGAGTTTCGGCACGCGTCATCGCGCGACGAAGTTGCTTCGCCCGGTCGCGCTGACGCTCGCTGACGACTGCGTGCGGCATTCGTGGCTACCCCCCTCCCTGACCCTCCCCCACAAGGGGGGAGGGAACGGAGAGAGCGTTCGCCGACTCTCGTGGCAAATGCGAATCCGCGAGAATCACGAGCTCAATCCTCCCGCCAGCGTCGGGATGTCGAGCGGCTTGAAGCCGTAATGGCTGAGCCAGCGCACGTCGCTTTCGAACAGCTGCCGCAGGTCACTCATGCCGTATTTCAGCATCGCGATACGGTCGATGCCCATGCCCCAGGCAAAGCCCTGATAGACGTCGGGATCTATGCCGCAGGCGCGCAACACGTTGGGATGCACCATGCCGCAGCCGAGAATCTCCAGCCAGTCCTCGCCTTCGCCGAAACGGATTTCGCCCTTGTCGCGGCGACACTGGATGTCGACCTCGAGCGAGGGTTCGGTGAACGGAAAGAACGAGGGGCGGAATCGCATGTTGATGTGATCGACCTCGAAGAAGGCCATGCAGAATTCATGCAGGATCCATTTGAGGTGGCCGAGATGCGAGCCCTTGTCGATCACGAGACCCTCGACCTGGTGAAACTGCGGCGTATGGGTCGCGTCGGAATCGATGCGATAGGTGCGGCCGGGACAGATGATCCGGATCGGCGGCTTCTGGCTCAGCATGGTGCGGACCTGCACCGGCGAGGTGTGGGTGCGCAGCAGCATGCGCGAGCCGTCTTGCTTCGGATTGAAGAAAAACGTGTCGTGCATCTCGCGCGCCGGATGGCCCTCGGGAAAATTCAGCTTTGTGAAATTGTAGTCGTCGGTCTCGATGTCAGGACCTTCGGCGATCGAAAATCCCATGTCGGCGAAGATCGTGCTGACCTCTTCGAAGACCTGGCTGAGCGGATGGATCCGGCCCTGCTCGGCCGGAGTCTCGCGCACGGGCAACGTGACGTCGATAGTCTCGGAAGCAAGCCGGGCGTCGAGGGCCGCGGATTTCAGGATATCGCGGCGCGCGGTCAGCGCCTGCGCGACCTTGTCCTTGGCGAGATTGATCGCCGCACCCTGCGTCTTGCGCTCGTCCGGTGACATCTTGCCCAGCGTCGCGAGCAGCGCGGAGATCGAGCCCTTTTTCCCGAGCGCCGCGACCCGCACGGCTTCGAGCGCGGCTTCGTCGGGCGCTGCGGCGATTTCGCCGAGTATCCGGGATTCGAGTTGAGCGAGGTCGGTCATGGCGATCCCTTTTTGGCCAGGATGCTAAGCCGATGCTCCCGGCCCGTCATGCCCGGGCTCGGCACGGGCACCCACGTCTTACATTGTTCGCGAGAAGAAATACGTGGATGGCCGGGACATCCAGCGCGAAGACGCGCTTCGCGCCGTTACCCGGCCATGACGCATTTGAAGACTTCGCAAGCATTCAGTGCTGCGGCCTCAAGCCGCGAGCGCAGCCTTGGCCTTCTCGGCGATGGCCTGGAACGCCGCCGGCTCGTTGATCGCGAGATCCGACAGCACCTTGCGATCGACCATGATGCCGGACTTCGACAGGCCGTTGATGAAGACGCTGTAGGTCATGCCGAACGGACGTACCGCGGCATTGAGACGCTGGATCCAGAGCGCGCGGAACGTGCGCTTCTTGCGCTTGCGGTCGCGGAAGGCGTATTGCCCGGCCTTTTCGACCGCCGCCTTGGCGGCGCGGATGGTGTTCTTGCGGCGGCCGTAGAAGCCCTTGGCGGCCTTGTAGACTTTCTTGTGCTTGGCGTGAGAGGTCACACCGCGTTTGACGCGAGACATGACGGATCTCCTTCATGTGAAAAAGGGTGACGGGTCGCCGCGCGGACGCGGCTCGGCTAACGGCGCGATCAGGCGTTCGGCAGGAAGTATTTCTTGATGTTGTCGCCGTCGGTCTTGAACAGCACGCGGGTGCCGCGGAGCTGACGAATCTGCTTCTTCGTCCGCTTGATCATGCCGTGACGCTTGCCGCGCTGGGCGTGCATCACTTTGCCGGTGGCAGTCACCTTGAAGCGCTTTTTGGCGCCTGACTTGGTCTTCAGCTTGGGCATTTGGCTCTCCTGTTGCCGCAGAAAAAACGCGCCCAAAAAGGCGCTTCCGCGGCTGAAATGCTCGTTAGAGCGTTGAAAGTGCTCGGTTATTTCTCATTTGAAATAACCCGCAACCGACATCGCCACGGCAGCCCTTGATCAGCCGGGCGATGAAGTTGGCGCTTATGGCAGAACCGGGCCGGAATGGCAACGATGAACAGCGCCCCCTGAGCAACCCTTCCCGGCAAGCGGGAAAGGGAATCAGTTCGGATTGGCCCGGGCGAAGACTCCAATCCTGAACGCCTTCGGAGATCAAAGACCAAGGCGCCAGGAAACCGGTCCGCCAGATTGTCTGGCGGACCGGTTTTCCCGAATTTACAAACGCAAATGGTTGCTTTTACGAAATCAGCGCGGCGCCAGAACCATCACGACCTGGCGGCCTTCGAAACGCGCGTCCTGCTCGACCTTGGCGAATTCGGCGACATCGGCCTTGACCTTGTCCAAAAGCTTGGTGCCGATTTCCTGATGCGCCATTTCGCGGCCGCGGTAGCGCAAGGTGATCTTGACCTTGTCGCCCTCCTCGAAGAACCGCTGCATCGCCCGCATCTTCACGTCGTAATCGTGATCGTCGATCATCGGCCGCAGCTTGATCTCCTTGATCTCGACGATCTTCTGTTTCTTGCGGGCTTCCGCGGCTTTCTTCTGCGCCGAATACTTGAACTTCCCGTAGTCCATGATCTTGCAGACGGGAGGATTGGTATTGGGCGAAATCTCCACAAGGTCCATGCCGGCTTCGAGCGCCATCTTGATGGCTGCGACTGTCTCGACGGTGCCGTGGTTCGTGCCGTTCTGATCGATCAGCTGGATCTGGGCGTTGCGGATTTCATCATTGGTGCGCGGCCCGTCTTTGGCGGCAGCGGGCGGGGCTCTGTTGGGACGGCGAATGGGTAGCTCTCCAAAGTTGTGAACGAAGGTTGTAGTTTGAAGGAATAAGGCAGCGCGGGCAAGCGAACTCGCGTCGCTGCCCACTAAAAGCATCAAATGCGAGGCATTTTGGTCACGCCGGACAACGCTTTCCATCAGGGAATGTTCAGACCAGCCCACATAGAGGGCAAGACTTCGTTCCGCAAGCGCCGCGGTGGCCCCGAACCGCGTCCGTTGACGGATCATCCCTGCTCACTCAAACAGACCCAATTGGAGCAACCATCCATGACCAGTTCCGCTGCAGCCGGGCAGCCGCCCGCCTTTATCGAGGTAGGCCAAGGGGACGCGGCGCGCCGCATCGCGGTTCGCGCCCGTTCCGGCGGCTTGCCGGGGCTGTTCTGGCTGGGCGGCTTCAAGTCGGACATGCAAGGCACCAAGGCGGTCGCGCTCGACGCGTGGGCCGCGGAACGAAATCGTGCCTGCGTCCGGTTCGATTATTCCGGCCATGGCGAATCCGGCGGCGATTTCGTCGACGGTACCATCGGGCGCTGGCTGGAAGAGAGCGTCGCGGTGTTCGAACGGTTCTGCAGAGGTCCCCAGGTGGTCATCGGCTCATCGATGGGCGGATGGATGGCGCTGCTGCTGGCGCGTGAATTGGCCGGGCGGCAGGCCACGCCTGCGTCATTGGCCGGGCTGGTGCTGATCGCGCCGGCGCCCGATTTCACCGAAGAACTGATGTGGAAAGGATTTTCGCGGCAGGCCCGGCAGGAGATCGAGACCAGGGGCATGTGGCTGCGCCCTTCCGAATATGGCGAACCCTATCCGATCACCCGCAACCTGATCGAGGAGGGCCGCAAGCATCTCCTGCTCGGCAGTGCCATCGAAGTGGGATGCCCGGTCCGGATCCTGCAGGGCGCGCAGGATCCCGACGTGCCGTGGCGGCACGCCTTTGCGCTGGCCCATCGGCTGCCGGCTGATGACGTGGTGCTGACCATGATCCAGGACGGCGATCATCGCCTGTCGCGGCCGCAGGATATCGCGCGGATCATCGCGGCGGTGGCGGAGATCGGCTAACACCACAGGCAAGCCACTCCGCGCGCACGGTGTCATCGGTCTCGGTGCCGATTGCATTTGCCGCCAGCACCGCGAACTCTTGCGGTCCCTTCAATTGCGACAACGCCCATACCGCAGCACCTCGAACCAGCGCGCTTGCGTCCGCAAGCAGACGCTCGGCCTCGATTGCCAACGCGCGGTCGTTCGAATTGCCGATCGCGATCAGCACATTGCGGATGAAGCGGTCGCGGCCGATGCGCTTGACCGGCGATTTGGTAAATCGCGCGCGGAACGCCGCGTCGTCGAGCCGTGCGAGGTCGGCAAGACCGGGCGCGCGCAGTTCTTCGCGCGCGGCGAGCTTTGTTTCACGCCCGGCTTGCGCGAATTTGTTCCATGGGCAGACGGCGAGGCAGTCGTCGCAGCCATAGATGCGGTTGCCGATGGCTTTGCGAAACTCCCGCGGGATCGGCCCCTTGTTTTCGATGGTGAGATAGGAAATGCAGCGCCGCGCATCGAGCTTGTAAGGTGCCGGAAACGCGGACGTGGGGCAGATGTCGAGGCAGGCCCGGCACGAGCCGCAATGATCGGCCTCGGCCTCCCCGCGCGGCAGGTCCAAAGCCGTGAAGATCGCGCCGAGAAACAGCCACGAGCCGAACTGGCGCGAGACGAGGTTGGTGTGCTTGCCCTGCCAGCCGAGCCCTGCCGCCTGCGCCAGGGGCTTTTCCATGACCGCGGCGGTGTCGACGAACACCTTGATCTCGCAGCCGGTCGCAGCGACCAGCCATCGCCCGAGCGCCTTCAACTGCCCCTTGATCACGTCGTGATAATCGTCGCCCTGCGCATAGACCGAGATCGCGCCGCGCGTGCGCTGGGCCAATATCGCCAGCGGGCTTTCATCGGGTCCGTAATTTACACCGAGCAGGATCACCGAGCGGACGCCCGGCCACAACACGCGCGGATCGGTGCGGCGCTCCGGATTGCTGGCCAGCCACGCCATGTCGCCATGCGCGCCGGCATCGAGAAATTCGCGGAAATGCCGACCGGCATCCGCAATCGCATCCGGATCGGTCACGCCGACGCAGTCGAAGCCGAGCGCGCGCGCCTGATGGATCAGCTTTTCCTTGAGGTCGGCGGAAGCAAATCGGTTGGCCGCGTTCAGAAGTCGAGGTCCACATAGGTCCGCGACGCCGGCACGCCCGCCAGCCATTCGCTCAACAGCGGACGGAACGAGGGGCGGGATTTCACCCGCGCGTACCACGCCTTTGCCGCGTCGTCCTCGATCCATGGCACGTCGCCCAGATAATCGATCGCCGAAAGATGCGCCGCGGCGGCGAGGTCCGCATAGGTCAGCCGGTCACCGGCCAGGAAGTTCCGCGTCCGCGCCAGCCAGCCGATATAGGCCAGATGATAGCGCACATTGGCCTTCGCCGCGCGGATCACCTCCGCCGCCGGCGGGCCGCCGCCGTCATCCTCGCTCATGAAGCGCTTGTAGATGCGCTCCGTGACCAGCGGATTGGAGGCCTCCTCGAAGAATTTTTCGTTGAACCACGCCATAAGCCGGCGCACCTCGATGCGCTCGCCCATGGTGGAGGGCAACAGCCGCCGCTCGCCCATCTCGGCGCCATAGGCTTCGTCGAGATATTCCGCGATGATGCCGGCGCCTGGAATCGGCGGCCGATCTTCGGCGACCAATACCGGTGTCGTTCCGGCGGGGTTCAATGCGAGAAACGCCTCGCGCCGTTCCCAGACCCGCTCTTCCACCAGACGCAGATCCAGACCGTTTTCGCCCAGCGCCAGGCGAATAAAGCGCGAATGCGGGCAGAATGGGTGATGGAACAGCGTGAACATGAAGCCCTTGATAGATTTCCAGTCTTAAGAAAGTTTCTCTCTGCGACAGGCTGGCGGCGGAAGTGCGCCAAACTACAGAAGCTTTTGACCGAGGCAACCCATCGTTTTCGCGTTTTTGGCGTTGCAGCAGCGATGCGAATAAGCGAGAAGAACCCGGCTTTTTTCGGCCGGCATTGATGAAAATGGCCCCCGATGGATCGCGAACTTGGAAATGAGGCACTAGGTCATGATGTCTGATTCGTTGCGGGCGGTGATCCTCGGGATCATCGAGGGCGTCACGGAATTTCTCCCGGTGTCCTCGACGGGCCATCTGCTGCTGGCGGAGCGGTTCTTCAATCTCGGCGATGGCAGTTTCTGGAACAGCTTCACGGTTCTGATTCAGCTAGGCGCCATCCTCGCGATCCTTGCCATCTACTTTGTCAAACTGTCGCGGATCGCGCTTGGCATGTTCTCCAATCCCGACGACCGCCGCTTCGTCATCGGCGTGCTGGTGGCGTTTCTGCCCGCGGTCGTGATCGGCCTGGTTGCCGGGAAATACATCAAGGAGGTCCTGTTCAATCCGTGGGTGGTGTGCTTTTCGCTGATCGTCGGCGGCGCCATTCTGCTGTGGGTCGATCAACTCGATCACAATCCGCATGAGCACGATGCCACGAAATTTCCCTTGCTGACCTATCTGTGGATCGGCTTCGCGCAGTGCCTCGCAATGATCCCCGGAGTTTCACGTTCCGGCGCCAGCATCGTCGCGGCGATGCTGCTGGGGGCCGACAAGCGCGCGGCGGCGGAGTTCTCGTTCTTCCTGGCGATCCCGACCATGGTGGGTGCGTTCGCCTACGATTTCTACAAAAACCGGGCCGAAATGACGGCCGACCATCTGGGGATCGTTGCGATCGGATTCGTGGTGTCGTTCATCACCGCGATCATCGTGGTGAAGACATTTCTGAGTTACGTGACCCGGCACGGCTTCACGTTGTTTGCGTGGTGGCGCGTCATCGTCGGCACGCTCGGCCTGATTGCACTGGCGATGGGGCGGTAGACAACTTCTTGTCGTTCCTGCGTAGGCAGGAAACCAAAACCACGAATGCGTGTAACTAACTCGCCGCGGCCCAATCTCGGCGCGACACAGAAATCAGCGGTTGTGGATGCCGGATCGTGTTCGCGGAGCCTGTCATCGGGCGCGCGTTTGCGCGACCCGTTGGCTCACTTGTCCGGGACGACAGCGGAGAATCAGGTGCCGTTATGTGCGAACTGCCCCGCCTTGCGAAAGCGCCAGAGATATTGCGGGGCGATCGCTTCCAGCGAATCCGGCACGATTCCCAGTCCTTCCAGCGTGAGCCCGGCGGCTTTCGCAGCCTCGGACACGACATTGTCGCTGCGCAAGAGCTCGACCTGGTCGGGCGTCAGTTTCATCGGCCCCGGCGCGAACTGCAGGAGCAGCGCCTGCAATTTCGCGAGGCCGAACGGCAGCGAGACCAGCATGCGGCGGCGCTCGATGGTGGTTAGAATAATTTCCATGATCTCGCGCATCGTCAGCACTTCCGGGCCGCCGAGCTCGTAGGTCGCGCCAGCCCTGGTCTTGCCGTCGACGGCGTCCGCGACCGCGGTCGCGACGTCGCCGACATAGACCGGCTGCAATTTGGTCGCGCCGCCGCCGATCAGCGGCAGCGCCGGCGACACCTGGGCCAGCGCCGCGAAGCGATTGGTGAACTGGTCCTCCGGCCCGAACATGACCGATGGCCGCAGGATCGTGGCAGAGGGAACGGCGGCCAGCACGGCCTTTTCGCCGGCGGCCTTGGCGCGCGCATAGTGCGATCGCGAATTCTCGTCGGCGCCGATCGCCGAAACATGCACCATCCGCGCCCCGACCGCGGCAGCCGCCTTCGCCACGGCGGCTGCGCCCCCAGCCTGCACGGCGTCGAAGGTCTGCGCCCCGCTCTCGGCGAGGATGCCGACGAGATTGACGGCGACGTGGGAGTCGCGCATCGCGGCCTCGACCGAGGCCGGGTAGCGCAAATTCGCCTGCACGGCGTGGATCTGGCCGACCCTGCCCAGCGGCTGCAGGTGCCCGGCCAGTTCCGGCCGCCGCACCGCCACCCGGATGCGGTAATCGCGCTTGCAGAGCGCGCGGACCACGCTTCGCCCCAGAAAGCCCGACCCTCCGAAAACCGTAACCAGGGTGTCCAGATTAGATGCCATGGGGAGTCATTTCCTGCGGGTCGGATTCGGCCGATCAGTGCGGATATTCAGCGGTTTCGCGATACGCCATCATGTCCGTGCTGTACAGCCCATTTGAGCACGATCCGGAAAAGGGGGCACCGGTTTTCCCTCGGGACAAACGCGAAGCGTTTGCCCGGAGATCATGCTCCAGAAATGTGGCGCTTTGCCAATTTGACAAGCGCGCGAGCGATCCGTACTAACCGGCCCGGGCCCAGGTGGCGGAATTGGTAGACGCGCTGGCTTCAGGTGCCAGTGGCTTCACGGCCGTGAAGGTTCGAGTCCTTTCCTGGGCACCATTTGTGCTTGGATGCCCTCCATGCTGTCGATCCGTGCGCAGCACGCGCTCGCCTGTTTCGAATTTGGGCGGTAGTTTGGGCCGCACCGATTCGAAAAGGTCCGAAACACCATGACCGTACGTCTGCACCGCGGCGATCTGCCCGATCTCACCCGCTATACCGACTCGGTGGCGATCGATACCGAGACCATGGGGCTGCATCCGCATCGCGACCGGCTCTGCGTGGTGCAAATGTCGAACGGCGATGGCAGCGCCGATGTCGTGCAGATCCCCAAGGATCATGGAAAGGCTCCGGCCGACGCGCCGAATCTGAAGGCGCTTCTGGCCAATCCAAGGATCACGAAGATTTTTCATTTCGCGCGTTTCGATCTCGCCGCGCTCTACAACACCTTCGGCGTGATGCCGCAGCCGGTGTACTGCACCAAGATCGCCTCGCGGCTTGCTCGCACCTACACCGATCGCCACGGCCTGAAGGACCTGGTGCGCGAGCTGCTCAACATCGATCTGTCGAAGCAGCAGCAGTCGAGCGACTGGGGTGCGCAGACGCTCAGCGAGGCGCAGCTCGCTTATGCGGCCTCCGACGTGCTGCATCTGCATGGTTTGCGCGAGCGTCTCGACGCCATGCTCGCCCGCGAGGGCCGCCTGGAGATGGCGCAAGCCTGTTTCGAATTCCTGCCGACGCGGGCAAAGCTCGATCTGCAGGGCTGGGACA
>VFSW01015472.1_pt1 | contig 10484 bp, 12 predicted proteins | sample 5358111 | NCBI WGS metagenome assembly VFSW01 (sample SAMN11554181, study PRJNA540505) | mine drainage metagenome | isolation source: sediment from site ElyBrook_90M | place: USA: Ely Copper Mine, Vershire, VT | collected 2017
TAATGGCTCTGATATGGATATGCGTTCTTTATCCGTTAATGACTATACCCGTTCTTCTAATACTCGCCATATGGTCGTTTGTTATACTGGTAATATCAATATCCGCAGTTCAGGAGATAAGCAGGACAGAATCATTGGTGATCGTAATAGTCGGCTATGCAATATTATATACTATAATTAACCTGGCCGCCATAGCAATAGTGGCGCAGGGAATCACGGCTTCCAGCGCAATTCCATAACCACTAGAACTTCTCAAGGGCCTCGATGACTTCCTTCTGAACTTTCCTGAACGTCTTGATCCTCAGGTATTCCTTTGACGTATGGTCCCCCATCCCAAGCGCCCCGTATGCAACGCAAGGTATTCCGGCCTGATTGAAGAAAGTCCCATCCATTCCCCCGAAACTCACGCTCAGCTTGTTTGCGTGGACGGCTTTCATAAGAGCCTTGACTATCTTCGAGTGCGGATCAGTCACGTAGCTCTCATGCACAGAACCAAATTCAAGCGTCGCGCTTACTTTTTCTTCTTTCTTTATCTTTTCAAAGTGCTTTCTCAGCAGGTCTTTGAATTTCGCCACGCTTGTTCCAGGAGGCGATCGCATATCAAACCTGACGTCAACGCTTCCTGGTATCAGATTTGGGGACACGCCGCCGTTTATCATAGTGATGCTGAACCTTCCCTTCACGATGCTTCCGTCTCCTCCCAGATACCTCGACCTAAATCTTTCTATCTCCCCATTGAATTTTTTGAGCTTTTGTAAAAATGCTAGAGAATTCTCTATCGCATTCTTGCCTAGAAACGGCATCCCTGCATGGTGCTCCTTGCCCAATATCCTGATCGATCCTGAGCACACCCCGCTGCAGCCTATCTGTATATTATCCGCGGTATCTAGGACCATCGCATAATCCGATCTTATTTTCTTTCTCTGCTTTTCCATGACCCATTTCAAACCATACTCAGATCCCAGCTCTTCATCGCAAGTGAAGACAAGTTCAAGGTTCGCATTTGCACGGCTCTGCGCTGCGGCAATGAGCCCTATCGCCACTCCCGATTTGTCATCGCTAACGCCCCTTGCGTAAGCGCGGTCTCCAGAAAGTCTTAACTTAAACGGATCGCCTTTCCAATCCTTCCTATCCACCGCTACAACATCGTAGTGGGCATTTAGCGCTACTGTCTCCTCCTTGCCATTGTCTATCCTTCCTATAACATTCGGCCTCTTCTTTCCATCCGGCGCCTTTGCATAAATGATGTCAACGCCACCTCCGATACCTTTTATCTTCTCCTTCAGCAGGGACGCCATCTCCTGGTAGTTGTGCGCACCGTACGCTACCGTGTCTATTGCTACAAGTTCCGAGAGAAGTTTAATGTCCTTGTCCATCCTACGCACTGGGCTAACAATTTATACGTTCTATTACAAACTATATTATAATAAAATATGTCTTCTAGGGTATTTGCGTGCCATCGGAAATACTAAGATCAGAAGAAAAGAACAAGTCAACGCCACAGCCTACGTTAGAGCAAGGCGTGCATCCATCATTCCTAAACATACTCATACAAAAAAAATCGATAAAGGAGAAGACGGCGGGAATAAAGCACAGAATAGGGGTGTACAGCGCGAAGGGCGGAGTGGGGAAGACGACTGTCGCAGTCAACCTAGCGTATGCACTGAGCAAAATGAATTTTTCAGTTGGACTGCTCGATGCAGATATCGATTGCCCAAATGTCACCTTATTCACAGGCATAAATGATGTAATTGTGCAAGATTATCCTCTCAAACCAATGGTCAAAGACGGAGTAAAGATAATGTCAACGGCGCTATTCATAGAAGATAAGGAGAAGCCAATAATCTGGAGGGGACCTATGAAGAGCAAGATGCTACGTGATTTCTTCGAAAATACATCCTGGGGGGATCTTGATTACCTCATAATTGACCTTCCGCCAGGCACTTCAGACACACCGCTTTCAATCATGCAATTGCTTGAGCTTGACGGCATAGTTCTTGTTACAACCCCTCAGACAATAGCTGCACAGAACACGATAAGATCCGGGTATATGGCAAAGAGGATGAACATCCGAATAATCGGTGTGATAGAAACGATGTCCGATGACAATCATGCGGGAGTGGAAAAGGTTGCAAAGACGCTCGATACAAAAGTCATAGGGTCTATAAAATACGATGAGAGTTTCAACAAATACAGCGACTCCGGAAAGGTTCCCGTGCTTGAAGACGGGGCAATGCGTAAAAACTTCGAAGGCATTGCGAAAAAGATAATCTCGATGTAGTGGCATATGATAGCAATTAAAATACCCTTTCAAGCTGTCAAAACTATAAATACTTTGCTTGCCTAACCTCTATCGAAGGGGGCCCAAGCATGAAAGAACCATTCTCAGATCTACTTAAGGAATCACCTATATTCAAGAATAGGAACGCCCTATCCCAGTCCTACGTGCCAGAGACCCTTCTATTTCGCGATAAGCAGATAGACTATATCGTCAAAATACTTACTCCATCCCTCAAAGGAGACAAAGGCAGGAACCTCTTCATATACGGAAAGACCGGCACCGGAAAGACATCGTGCATGAAATATGTGCTTGACAAGGTGAGGAACATCTCCACTGTCAAGGCAAAGATCTCGTACATAAACTGCAGGCTCCACAACTCAAGGTATCGGGTGCTAAACAAGATAGTCAGCGACCACCTTCCGGTCTATGCAAAGCACGGCTACGGGACAGTGGACATATACGGCAAGATAATTCACTGGATCGAAGAGGACTCAAAAATATTGATAGTTGTGCTCGACGAGATTGACATGGTAACAGACCTTGACGACCTTGTATACACTCTCACGCGCGCAAACAACGATATGAAAAACGGGGGAGTTGTGCTCGCCGGAATCTCAAACACCATCTCATTCAAGGATAGGCTCGATCCAAGAAGCCTCTCATCGCTATACGAGGCAGAGCTGGTGTTCCCTCCTTACAATTCAAACGAGCTCTCAGAGATACTAAGGCAGAGGGCCGAACTCGGGTTCAAGAGGGACGTCATCGATCCATCCACTATAAACCTTGCAGCTGCTATATCCGCAAAAGACAGCGGCGATGCAAGGCTCGCGCTAATGATGCTCTCAAATGCCGGCGAACTCGCAGAGGAGAAGGGCGAGAAGAAGATAACTGCTGATGACGTAAAAGAGGCTTCGAAGAACGCGGAAGAGGAGATAGCATATGAGCTCATAAGCACTCTTCCTGAACACCAGCGCCTGATAGTATACGCGATCTCCATGCTAACGCTTCAGGGAAGCCGGTACAAGAAACTCGTGGCAGGGGAAGACACCTACCTATTCAGCGGAGAGATATACGACAAGTATGTAGCGGTAATACACTCGCTTAGAAAGGAGCCCAAAAGCTCCAGGTGGTATCGGAAATACATATCCGACCTTGAGATGCAGGGCCTTGTGGCCACGTACGAATCCGGCAAGGGGATACGCGGGCACACAAAGCTGATAAAGCTGCTCTACCCTCCTGCAAAGATAAAAGCTACGATAGAGAAAGGCCTCTTCAACGAATCGGAAGCAGAAGGGAAGTAGAAATGATTCGATGAAATACTTCGACTATGTCAAGAACGCATCCGTCCTCGAAGACGGGCTTGCAAATCTTTTGGGATTCGGAAAAATACTTAGCCCAAAGGACAGTCTCATCGTAATATCAGAACCAAACAACCTTGGGCAGTCTGAGCACGGGGTAATTCTCGAAGGCAGACCAAGATACCTGATGAAATACATAAACGACAAGAGGGTAATCGGGATAATTATAAACAACTTCGAATCGGACAAGAATCTAATAGAGCATGCGAAGCACAAGGAAAAACTCCTCATAATAAACGCAAGGGACCTGACCGCATGCGGCGAAAGGGAGAGCGCAAGAAACATATCGCGGGCAAAAGAGCTCATGAAAAACGCGCTTCACTCCAAGGTGACAATAGCGATCATTTCAGGAGCGCAACGCGATGAGGAACTCCTGTCGGCACAGCAGCTTTTCGAGCTTGCAAAGATGCTTGGCGCAAGCGACCAACAGGCCAAGTCGATGCTTACAAAGGTGAAGGCATGATACTCAAGAGGAAGTCAAGATATGTCATGGTAAGGAGCAGCAAGAGGGCAGACTTTACCGAAGGATACAACGCATCCGCATTCCTAAGGGAGCTCGAGAGAGTGATGGGCATACATGCGTATTCTCTGGCCCATCCGAAGATAGCAAAGCAGATGGGCGATAACATATTCATAGTAAAGCTCAATCGCGGCGCAGAATCGAGCTTCATACTTGCCACAGCGTTTATCAAAAAAATTGGGAACAGCGATATCGGGTTCCAGACGATAAAGACCTCGGGCGCGATAAACAACCTTATCCATTTGTCGATGGAGAAGAATAAACAGTGAAACGGCATACAATATTTGACAAAACCTTCGAATAATTGCCAAATCGTCTATTAAAAACTACTTTTTCTCAAACGTTTACCCAGTTAAGTATATGTATGGAAAAGTTCACAAAACACTTTACATAGTTTGATGATAATGGAATATCAGGATAGAAATTACAATCCAAAAACAGATGCAAGAAGGCGCAAGGTAGTTGGCGCGCTGGGATACGCCCTAATAGTCCTGCTCATGCTCGCAATAATCATGTTCAGCTTTTTCGCATTCCAGGGCAACCAGCAATACTGGTGCAAGATAAATTCTGGAGTCTCGTGCGGGACGCTTGTCTTCAGCTCAGCAAAAAACGAGTCTAGCGCTGTGATAGTCGGCGTCAACACAAAGGGTTATGCGCTCTTGGACCCGGAACTAGCTCTCAACACCTCGATGTCGGGCCAGGTCATAGGCTCATGCAAGCCGTACTTCGTTCTTCCTGGAGGGACAATGACATGCAGCGTCACCATAAACACGCAGAGACTAAGGCCGGGATCTCTGGTAAACGGCTACATACAGATAAAAGGGGTAGCATGCCCTAGCGGCAATCCTGCAAAGTGCAACAATCCTCAGACAACAATATACACTGGAACATTCAACACACATTCTTCAAATCTTCTCACATCCGTTCCTGAAAACGTCAAGATATCAACGAGCAATGTATACAACTTCGGTGACAAGGAGATCGGTCAGGTAACCGCAAACGTAAGCCTTCTCGGATATCCTGTATCAGGGGCCAATGTAAGCTTCACTTCAAGCAATCCGCAGGCGGTGTCTTTCGGATCGCAGCTTGCCCCAACGAACGCAAACGGACTTGTGACTACAACCTTCAGCGCAGTTCGAGGATCTGGAACGGTTATGATAACAGCGTCTTTCGGGGGATACAACGCATCAGTTCCGCTCAATCTTTCAGAGCCCAGCACCGTAGCCTTCAAGGTAGACGGAGTTAGCGATGTGAATGCATACGCGCTCACACTTGACGGGCAGAACCTAAGCACCACGGAACTGCCGGCGAGCATAAACGCCCCTTCGGGCTCAAACATAACATACTCATTCGCAGAGACAATACCATACCAGAAAGGGATAAGGTACGAGTACAACTCTACCAGCGGCTGCGGACAGAGCCAGCAATCAGCGACACTCTCTGTGCAGTCAAACTGCACTGTAGAAGCGAGCTACAAAACACAGTACCTTCTATCAATGTACGCGCTCCCATCAACGCTCAACAGCCCAATAACTCTGGGATCAATGTGGTACAATCAAGGCTCTCAGGTTACAATAACAGAGACGCCATCAACGGGATTCACTTTCACAGGTTGGGAAGGCAGCGGATATGGGTCATATAGCGGAACAGATCCAACGCACAACGTCTTGGTCAACAACCCTCTAAGCGAGACGGCGCTGTATCAGAATTCGACATCCCCAACAACTACTGCATCGACAACAACCCAGACAACCACGATACTTACTATAACAGTGCCTCCTCAGTCTCCAGGATGCCCATGCACATCCGGATCTTCAACCACGGTGTCGACTACAGTTGCAACAACATCCCCTACGACATCCCCGACTACCGGGCCGACAACCACTCCGACAACATCAACGGTAGATACAACTACAACAGAAACAACAAATCCAACAACCGCATCGACAGTCTCGTCTGTATCGACAACTGTGGCAACGACCTCTACCGAATCCACGATGCCACCAGTTACTACCAGATGCATAAAAGTTCCTGCATTCGGAGACAACCAGTGCGAACAGTGAGGCGGTAGATTTATTCTAATTTTCTTCGCCTTTCTAATTTTCTCATCTTTATCGGCAAAGCCAGCCCATGCAAAAGGTATATAAGTTTATGAGGCTAATGTATACTCGAATCCTAAATTCTAAATTTTTTGTTTAGTTTAACGGTGAAATTATGTATCCAAATGTACAAGCATATGATAGAGGGGTAATGTTCAATCCGGACGGCAGGCTCTTCCAGGTGGAGTACGCAAAGGAAGCCGTAAGGAAAGGCGCAACATCTCTTGGAATGGTGGTCAAGGACGGAGTCGTCGTTGTAGCGCATAAGAACATAACAGAGCCTCTTGCAGTCGCAAGCACCATTCAGAAGGTGTTCAAGATAGACAGCTACATAGGCGCAACATACAGCGGTATGGTATCGGACGGCCTTCACATAATAAACGTTGCAAGGTCGACGTCACAGAACCACAGGCTCATATACAATGAGACAAAGTCAATAGAGGCAATTGCAAAAGAGATTTCTTCTTACATGATGCAGGCTACGCAATATGGTGGAATGAGGCCGTATGCGGTATCAGTACTAATAGGCGGATTTGACGACTCTCCGCGCCTCTTCGAGATAGAGCCTGGAGCGTCTTTCCTGGGCTACAAGGCTGATGCAATAGGAGTCGGAAAGAAGATCGCATCAGAGATATTGGTCAAAGAATACAAGGAAAACATGAACACTGAGGAAGCGATAAACCTTGGCATCAAGATAATAAAGAAGGTCCATGAAGGAAAACTCACCTCTGAGAACATGGACATCGGATTCATTGAAAAAACACAGGAGTACCAAATGCTTTCGCAGAATGAGGTATCAAAATACCTCTGATTTTTCAATAGCAGTGACGATTATGTCCAAGACGGTAATAGCAAAATACAGTGTAAACGGCGAGCCTTTTGAGATTTTTGTAAACTCAGATGCCGCATACGAGTACATAACTGGAGTGAAGAAAGACGCGATGTCTGTGCTCGAGGCAGACGAGGTTTTCAAGGACGCGAACAAGGGCGAGAGAAGCAGCAACGAGAAGTTGATGAAGGCATTTGGCACGACAGACATAGCGAAGATCGCCGAGATAATACTCAAGAAGGGCAACGTGCCCATCACAACCGAGCAGAAAAACAAGCTCATAGAGGAGAAGCGCAAGCAGATAGTGAATATAATCGCAAGGAACTCGATAGATCCTAGGACAAATGCACCCCACACGGTTCTGCGCATAGAAAGTGCGATGCAGCAGGCAAAGGTCTCCGTAGATCCTATGAAGAGCGCAAACGAGCAGGTCGAGCAGATACTCAAGAAGCTCGAACCGATAATACCGATAAAGTTCGCGAACGTTAAGATAGAGGTAAAGATAGAGGCATCGCAGGCAAACAGGTGCTACGGGATGCTAAAGCAATACGGAATAAAATCAGAGCAGTGGCTCTCAGACGGGTCGCTGAGCGCAGTTGTAGAGTTCCCTGCGGGACTGCAGGCAGAGTTCTTCGACAAGATAAACAAACTGACATCAGGAAATGCTATTACAAAAATATTAGGCGTATAAAATGACGAAAAGAATACTCATACCCGGCGACATGCTTTCAGACACGCCGCTTAAGATGAGAGAGACGATAGTACAGGATGGAAAGACCTATGCAACTGTTATAGGCATATTCGACGACGAGAAAAGGACGTTCCTGCCGCTCGAGAGCCTCTGGTACCCGAGGAGATCGGATGTTGTCATAGGGATAATAGAGAGCGCGAGGCTCAATAGCTACGGTGTGGACTTAAATTCGCTATACAAGGGAATACTTATCTCGAAATACGAGGAGACGAAGTTCAACATTGGTGATGTCATAGAAGCGACAGTGAGGGAGCTTGACGAGACAAAGACCATTGTGCTTCAGTATCCGAAGATACTGCAAGGCGGAAAGATAATGGATGTGAGGCCTTCAAAAGTCCCAAGACTAATAGGAAAGGAGAACACGATGATAAAGGAATTGACAGAGGGAACAAAATCCATAATAAAAGTAGGAATGAACGGAAGGGTGTGGATAAAAGGCGGAGACATAGCGCTTGCAACAGAAGCGATCGCAAAGATACAGGCCGAAGCTCACACATCCGGACTTACGAACAGGATAAAGGACATGCTTCAAAACACTTCGAAGGCAAGGAGGGGCGAACATAAGGTGGAACAATGAGTGCAGGAAAAGATAAACCGGAATTGATAGTAAACGGAAAAAGACTCGACGGCAGAGGGCATGACGATCTCAGGCCGATAAAGATAGAGGCATTCGTGCTAAACAACGCGGACGGATCCGCATACATAGAATGGGGCAAGAACAAGATTCTTGCAGCTGTATACGGGCCAAAAGAGGCGCTGCCAAAGCACACGCAGGATCCCGAGCGCGCAGTAGTGAAGTGCAGGTACTCCATGGCTCCATTCTCAGGATCGGAAGAGCACGGAAGCTCAAGGCCGAGCAGAAGGTCGATAGAGATATCGAAGGTCACAAAGGAGATATTCGAGCATGTCATACTTGTCGAGGAGTTTCCTGGAAGCGAGATAAACATATTCGTCGAGGTTCTGCAAAGCGACGGAGGAACAAGGGCAGCTGGGATAACAGCCGCATCTGTTGCGCTTGCAACGGCCGGAATACCTATGATAGACACGCCTTACGCAGTCTCTGTTGGAAAAGTCGGGGACCACCTGATACTCGACATGGATAAGATAGAGGACAACTACTCAGATGCGGACGTGCCTATGGCAATCTGCCCAAGGACAGGAGACCTTGCGCTTTTGCAAATGGACGGATCCCTCACCCCTGCAGATTTCAAGAAGGCATTCGAAATGGCCAGAAAGGCAGGCGCTCACATATCCAAATTGCAAAGAGAGGCGCTGCAGCTGCCTTACCAGACAGCGATAAACAAGTACAGCAAAGAGGCTTGATGACAATGCAGAAAATAAACATGATAAAAAGCGAATATCTCAGGGACCTCATAGCAAAAGGGGCAAGGGAAGGGTCCAGGGGCCCGTTCGACTATAGGAGCATAAAAATAACAAACAACTTCATTCCAAACGCGGAAGGATCGACAAGCGTAGAGCTTGGAAACACAAAAGTTGTGGTTGGAGTGAAACTAGGGGTAGACTCTCCAATGCCTGACAAGCCAGAGGAAGGTAACCTGATAGTATCCGCAGAGCTTCTTCCGCTTGCATCTGCAGAATACGAGACCGGACCGCCTTCTCCAGAATCCATAGAGTTCGCAAGAGTGGTTGACAGGGGGATAAGGGCGGCGGGGGTCGTAGACACAAGCGCACTGTTCATAGAAGAGGACAAGGTATGGTCTGTATTCGTAGACGTATACGTTCTCAACTATGCCGGAAACCTATTCGATGCCGCAGCCCTCGGGGCAGTAAGCGCGCTTCACAGCACGCGAATGCCAAAATACGAGGACGAGAAGGTTATAAGGGAGGGCAGACTCGGCATGCTCAAGGTAAACAACACCGTCACTTCATGCACATACGCGAAGATAGGGAACAAGCTCCTGCTGGATCCAAGCGAGGCAGAGGAGTCGATAATGGACGGGAGGCTCACGATTGCAAACGACGAGAAATTCATACGCGCGATGCAGAAGGGGCTCAGCGGACCTTTCAGCGCAAAGGAGGTAGAAGAGCTTATAGAAATGTCTTTCGATAAATCAAAAGAGCTAAGGAGAATAATAGGGCAGGCAAAGGATTGATTACATGGCAAACGCTAGCATAAGATACGGAGTCAGCCTAAGGAAACGCAGCGAGGCGGTGAAGAGAGAGAAGAGGGCAAGGTACGAATGCGACATATGCGGAAAACTTGCGGTAAAGCGCGTAGGGACCAGCATCTGGACATGCAGGCACTGCGGAGCAACATATGCGGGCGGAGCATACTCGTTCAAGACCTCTACCGGCGCTACGCTAAACAGGATGATACAGCAATCAAAATAAAATGATAAACATGGACCAAGACATAAAATTGACATTCGCGCCGATAAGGGAGCTTGTGATACACGAGATAGTAGAGGTCACAAGAGACGATCTAATCAAGGAGAGGATAACGCCAAACGGTAACATGCCGCTATACTGGTGCAACGGAATGCTATTCTCCTTCTCATCGCTACCACTCACAGAGGAAGTAGTGAAGGACTATATGAGAGGAACGATTCACTGGATGGAAGTTCATTTCACAAAAATGCAAAGTTACCAGCCGATGTTATCGCTAAGCGACGAGGAGTACAAGAC
>VFSW01015473.1_pt1 | contig 10484 bp, 9 predicted proteins | sample 5358111 | NCBI WGS metagenome assembly VFSW01 (sample SAMN11554181, study PRJNA540505) | mine drainage metagenome | isolation source: sediment from site ElyBrook_90M | place: USA: Ely Copper Mine, Vershire, VT | collected 2017
CCCCCCCCCCCCCCCCCCCCCCCCGCCCCCCCCCCCCCCCCCCCCCCGCCCCCGGGGGGGGGGGGGGCGCGCCGCCCCACCACCCGGCCGGTGCCGCTCACGAGCTCGAGATTGCCGCGCACCTGGAGCGGCCCGTCGGTGAGCGGCGTGATCGCGAGCGGTCCGCCGCGCTCGGGCAACATGTCCACCGCGGAACTCGCCGGCTCACCCGAGGCCGAGAAGCCCACCTCGTGATGGGATCCGTCGCAGAAGGGCTTGTTCTTCGAAGCCCCGCAGCGGCAGAGCGTGGCGCGAAAACCGGTGGTGATTCCCGCAACGCGCAGATCCGCGCGAAAGGCGTAAGGGCCGGCCTCGCGCGTGGCCGCGAGGTTCACCGGCGGCGCGGCTTCCTCGGGCCGGCCGTCGCTGCGCCGATACCTGATCGCCCCCGAAGGGCAGGCGTGGGCGATGTCCACCAGCCGCTCGGCATCCATCGCATCGGGGTGGATCCACGGACCCTGCACGTTCGCCAGGAACACCTGGGGCGCTCCGGTGACGCAGAAGCGGGCATGGATGCAGCGCCTGGCCTCGAAGTCGATGGTCAGCGATCGCCCGGCCACGGTCTCGATGGAGGCGCTCGCGCTCGCCAGCGCAGCGGCAGCGGCCAAGGGCGCGGCCAGGGGAGCGGCCAGGGGAGCGGCGCGGGGCGCCGCCGTCGCGGACGCAGCAGTGGGAGCCGTCGCAGCCGTGGCCGTAGCCTCCGCGGCGGCGGCCGCCGCTTGGAAGCCTTGCGCCGCCCGCGTTGCGAGCGCGGCGAGTTGCCGAGCGGCGGAGTCCGTGCGCGCATCTCCGCCGCGGTTCAACCGCTGCGCCGCGTCGGCGAATTGAGCGAGTCGCTCGCAGAACAACCGCCGCGCTCCGTTCCCCGGCGACAGCGGCCCGGCATCGCGCAGGGCGGTGAAGGACATGCCGGCATGGCACCCGGGGTTCGAGGGACCGGCCGGCAGGCGCGCGGCCAGCTCGGCGAGCGGCGTGACGGCGTGCATCAAGCCGAGCGCGAGGTCGATCGCCAGCGCCTTCTCCGCGGACGGGCCGCGGATCGCGTAGGCGTAGGCGAGCAGCCGCAACATGAGGCCGTAGGCGGCATTGGCGAGGTCCACGGTGTCGCCCGCCCGCGCATCCTCGATCCATACCCGGCCCTCGGGGCGCGGCGGACGGCGCAGCACCGGGTTGGTGGCCGCCGGCCATGCCGGTGCGAAGGCCGGATCGTCCGCGAGCATGGCGCGCAGCTCGGCGCGAATCCGGCAGAATTTGTGAAAATGCGAATCCTCGCGATGCGCCTGCGCGCCCTCGCCCTGGGCGACGATCGCCTCGAAGGCCGCGAGCGCGGTCTTCAGGCAGAGCACCGGTTTCGCGCCGTGCAATTGCAGCTCGCGGGGCGAGAGCTGCAGCGCCGCGTCGGCGCAGAACGCGGCGGGCTCGCCGACCCGCTCGACCAGGGCGCGCAGTCCCGCGGCGATCGAGGCGTAGAACGCGCCCACCGTCGCATAGTCGGGCGCCATGGGCGTGAGGCGCGGCGTGTGCACGGCGCGCGTGAACAGCCGCTCGGGCGCGAAGCCCGCGCCCTCGGGCTCGCTAGAGCCGATCGGGCGCTCGAGAAAAATGAAATGCTGCAGAGTCGCCGCGTCGAACGGCGCGAGCTTCACCACCACCCCGGCCGGCAGATAGCCGGTATCCAGCGGAAAATTGGTGCGCCCGAAGCGCGGCGTGCCGCCGATCGCGCAGGTGATGTTCCACACCGCGGCGAGGTGGCCCATCTCCTCGACGGCGATCGCGAGAATCGCGCGGCGCCAACCGGCCACGGCCGTCGCCTGCGCGGGCGACAAGCCCTCGGCGGGACCGGATTTGAGGCTGAAGGCGGCGTACAGATACGTGCACATGAGGTTGTGCTCGAGCTCCGCCGCCTCGTAGAGGGAATGCAGGAGCTGCTCGCGATCGGCCGCGATCCCCTCCGCCGAGCGATTGTCCATAGGCTGACTCCCTGGCTTGCCCGACAGTTTAGCAGGCGTGGCCGCTCGCGGTTTGCACCGGATGGCGCCTTGACCGATCATTGGCGGGCCGCCACGGCAGGAGAGAACGGGTTGTCGCGAGTCAACCCCTGGATGCTCATCGGCCTGCTCGCCGCCGCCGGTTCGTCGGCCGCGGCGCGAGCCGGGCTGCGTCGATTTCAAGTGGGACGTCACGCCGGAGCGCAAGCTGTTCGCCGGGCCGCCGACGCTGCTCGCGGCGGGGCGGGATTCGGCGGGCGCGCCCACGCTCGCGCTCGATCGTTACTACGAGCTCAAGCTCCTGCCGCAGAACCGGGTCGCTTTCGCCGCGCCGCCCGGCAAGAGCACCTACGGCGAGCAGGTCTACGCCGGGCTCGCGACGCTCGCGGTCGCGGCGGCCGGGGTGTACCGGATCGCGGTCGACGTGCCGATCTGGGTGGACCTCGCCACCGGCAATCAGCTGGTGCGCCCCGCGGACTACGAGGGCCAGCAGGACTGCGACGCGCCCCACAAGATCCTGGTGTACGAGCTGTCGCGTCCGGGGCGCTTCGTGCTGCAGTTCAGCGGCGAAATCGCGCAGCAGGTGCGCGTGACCGTGATCCGTTTGTCCGCGCCCGCGACCTGACGGCTCGCCGATGACCGAGCGCGCATGGATCCGGGGCGCCATGGAACGGCTGGCGGCAGACGGGGTGCGCTCGGCCGACACGCATCTGATCCGCCTGGACGCGGGCCGCGGCTGCGGGATCGCCCTGTATTTGAAGGACGAGTCCACGCACCCTTCGGGAAGCTTGAAGCATCGGCTGGCGCGCTCGCTGTTCCTGTACGGGATCGCGAACGGCTGGATCCGCGAGGGGCGCACGGTGCTCGAAGCCTCCTCCGGCTCCACCGCGATCTCCGAGGCGTACTTCGCCGAGCTGATCGGCGTGCCGTTCGTCGCGGTGGTGCCGGAGAACACGGCCGCGAAGAAGATCGCGGCCATCGAATTTCACGGCGGGCGCGTCGAGCGGGTGCGCGCGGACTGCGACCTCGCCGGCCGCTGCCGCACGCTCGCCGAGGACGGCGATGCGCATTTCATCGATCAGTTCACCTACGCCGAGCGCGCCACGGACTGGCGCGGCAACAACAACATCGCCGAGAGCCTGTTCGCGCAGATGGCGCGCGAGAGCCACCCGGTGCCGGACTGGGTGGTGGTCGGTGCGGGGACGGGCGGCACCTCGGCGACCATCGGCCGGTACATCCGCTACCGGCCCGAGCTCGCGGCGCGCACGCGCCTGTGCGTGGTCGATCCCGAGGGCTCGGCCTATTTTTCCGCGTTCGCGAGCGGCGATGCGCACGCCGTGGGACGCACCAGTCCGGTGGTGGAGGGCATCGGCCGGCCGAGGGTCGAGGCCTCGTTCGTGCCGACGGTGATCGATTGCATGGTGAGCGTGCCCGATGCCGCCTCGGTCGCCGCCTGCCTGTGGCTCGAGTCGCGCATCGGCCGGCGGGTCGGCCCCTCGACCGGCGCCAACCTGATCGGCATGCTGCTGCTGCGCCAGCGCATGAAGCGCGCCGGCCTCAAGGGCTCGATCGCGGGGCTGATCTGCGATGCGGGCGACCGGTACACCGACACCATCTACGACTCCACGTGGCGCGCGGCGCACGGCCTCGAGGTCGACGATTGGTGCGAGCGACTGCGGGCGTACCAGGCGAGCGAGGACTTCGAGGCGCAGCTGCCGCTGGTCGAGCGGCCTTGAGGCTTCAGCCCCCCGGCGGCAGGCCGAGAATTCGCCGCGCGGTGCGCAGGTGCGGCACGTCGTACATCTTGCCGTCGACCGACACCGCGCCCACTCCCGAGGCGAAGGCCTCGACCAGGCGCTTGGCGAGCCCGAGCTCCGCCTCGCTCGGCGAGAACGCCTCGTGGATGATCGGGATCTGGTCGGGATGGATGGCCATGCGGCCGGTGAAGCCGTCGTAGCGTCCGGCGAGGCAGGCCTCGCGCAGCCCGGCGAGATCCCGGTAACGCACGTACACGGTGTCGAGCGCCTCCACGCCCATGGCATGGGCCGTCAGCAGGCATTGACCGCGGGCGTGCACGTACGCCGGTCGCCATCCTCCGTCCGGCAGCCGCGGCTCGCCGGCGCCGAGCGCGGCGCTCAGATCCTCGGCGCCCCAGCTCACGTGGGTCACGCGCGGGTGGCGCTGGCGGGCGATCTCCGCGAGCCGCAGCACGCCGAGCGGGGTCTCGGTCACCAGGGCGAAGATGCGCACCGATCCCGGGTCGAGCCCGTGCGCCGCCTCGAGCGCGTCGAGGTAGTGTCCGACGGCGGTGAGGTCCTCGGGGCCCGATACCTTGGGCAGCATGATGCCCGCGGGCCGCGCCGGCACCACGGCGGCGAGATCGCGCAGCAGCTCGCCCGAGGCGAGCGCGTTGACGCGCACCCAGAGATTCGCATAGCCGGCGTGGGCGCCGCGCCACGCGCCGAGCCGCGCGCGCGCCGCGGCCTTGCGCGGCGCGAGCACCGCGTCCTCGAGGTCGAGCACCACGGCGTCGGCGCCGGCGTCGAGCACCTTGGCGAGCTTGCGCTCGCTGTCGGCCGGGGCGAACAGGATGGAGCGCATCATCGCGGCCGCCGCAGCTGCAGGCCCGTGCGCCGGCATTCGGCCACCAGCTCGTCGCGTTGATTGAAGGCGCGGTGCAGGAACGTGACGATCCCGGCGTTCGGCCGCGAGCCGCTGTCGCGCAGCGCGAGCACCTCGGTCTCGACGCGCACGGTGTCGCCGTGGAACAGCGGCTTCGGAAAGCGCACCTCGTCCCAGCCGAGATTCGCCACCGCCGTGCCGAGCGTGGTCTCGTTCACCGAGATGCCGACCATCAGGCCGAGGGTCAGGCAGCTGTTGACCACGCGCCGGCCGAACTCGGTGTGCTCGCGGCAGTACTCCTCGTCCAGATGCAGGTGGGCGGGGTTGTGCGTGAGGCAGGAGAACCAGACATTGTCGGCCTCCGTGATGGTGCGGCGGATCGGGTGCGTGATCCGCTGACCCACCGTCAATTCGTCGAAATACAGGCCGGGCATGGACGCCTTCCTCGGTCGAGCGCCGCGCTGCGGTCGCGGCCCCGCCATTATGCCCGCGCGGTGGCGTCGCGCCCACGTATCGGAGATGATGGACGCGGGAACCCCGCCATGAAAGCCGCTCCGAGCCCGCGCGCCGCACCCGGTCCGTCCGCCCAGCCGCCGCGGATCGACGGCGCGCGCCTGTGGTCGCGGCTGATGGACATGGCCGCGATCGGCGCCACCGCGCAGGGCGGCTGCGATCGCCAGGCGCTCACCGACCTCGATCGCGCGGGCCGCGAGCTGCTGCTGCGCTGGGGCGAGGCGGCGGGCTGCAGCACGCGCAGCGACGCCATCGGCAATCTCTTTCTGCGCCGCGCGGGCCGCGAGCCCGCGCTGCCCGCGGTGCTCACCGGCAGTCATCTCGACACCCAGCCCACGGGCGGGAAGTTCGACGGCGTGTACGGCGTGCTCGCGGGGCTCGAGGCGATCGAGACGCTGAACGACCTGGGGCGCCTCACCCGCCATCCGCTCGAGGTGTGCGTGTGGACCAACGAGGAGGGCTGCCGCTTCCCCGTGGCGATGATGGGCTCGGCGGTGTGGTCGGGGCGCCTCGCGCTCGCGGCGGCGCACGCGCTCACCGACCGGGCCGGCGTGAGCGTGCGCGAGGAGCTGCTGCGCTTCGGCGTGGACGTCGCCGCGCCGGTGGTGCGTGCGCCCGTGAAGGCCGCTCTCGAAGTGCACATCGAGCAGGGCCCGGTGCTCGAACAGCGCGGCCTGCCGATCGGCGTCGTCACCGGCGTGCAGCACATGTGCCGGCACGAGGTGACGATCCTCGGCCAGGAGGCGCATGCGGGACCCACGCCGATGGATCTGCGCCGCGATCCGGTGCGCGTGCTCGCCGAGGCGCTGCCCGCGCTGTACGCGGCGGCCGCGCGGCGCGGGCCGGACGCGCGCCTCACGGTCGGCATCATCGAAACCTCGCCCGGCTCGCCGAACACCGTGCCCGGGCGGCTGCGCTTCACCGTGGACCTGCGCCACCCGGACGCCGGGCAGTACCGGGCGCTCGGCGAGGAGGCGCAGGCCATCGTGCACGGCGCGCTCGCGCGCCACTCGCTCGGCGGGTCGATGCGCATGGTCTGGGAGGCTCCGGGGGTGCAGTTCGACCCCGGCTGCGTGGCGGCGGTGCGCGGCGCGGCGGCGGCGCTCGGCTACCCGGCGCGCGAGATGGTGAGCGGCCCGGGCCATGACACCAGCAACACCGCCGCCGTCGTGCCCACCGCCATGATCTTCGTGCCCTGCGCGGGGGGCTTGAGCCACAACGAGGCGGAGACCGCGAGCCCGGAGGAACTGACCGCCGGCGCCAATGTGCTGCTAAACGCGCTGCTCGCGCTCGCGGACTGAGCGGTGCCTTTCGATGGCGGCGCGCAGCTCGAGCGCGGCGCCGCGAATCGCCTCGCTGCGGCCGCCGCCCGAGTAGATGATGCCGCGCGCGGAATTGATCAGCAGCCCCGCGCGCCGCGCATCCAGGCCCGCGGCCAGGGTGGCCTCGAGATCGCCGCCCTGCGCGCCGATGCCGGGCACCAGGAAGGGCAGGTCGGGATGCGCGCGGCGCAGCTGCGCCATCTCCTGCGGATAGGTGGCGCCGACCACCAGCATCAGATTGCGGTGCGCATTCCAATGGGTGGCCGCGCGTTCGGCGACCCGGCGATAGAGCGGCAGTCCGTCGACCAGCAGGTCCTGGAAATCGCGCGCCCCGGGATTGGAGGTGCGGCACAAGAGGATGGCGCCGCGGTCCGGCCGCTCGAGAAAGGGCCGCATCGAGTCCTCGCCCATGTAGGGGTTGACGGTTACGGCATCGGCGCCGTAGCGGTCGAAGGCCTCGCGCGCATAGGCCCTGGCGGTGTTGCCGATGTCGTTGCGCTTCGCATCGAGGATGACGAGCGCGCGCGGGGCCCGCTCGCGGATGTAGCGGATGCTCGCCTCGAGCTGGGTCTCCGCGCCCCGGGCGCTGTAGAAGGCGATCTGCGGCTTGTAGGCGGCCGCGATGTCGCAGGTGGCATCGACGATGCGGCGGCCGAAGGCGAGCAGCGGCTGCGGCTCGTGCACCAGATCCTCGGGCAGCTTGTCGGGCTCCGGATCGAGGCCGACGCAGACCAGCCCGCGGCTCGCCGCGTGCGCTGCGGCCAGGCGGTCGGCAAAGGGGATGCTCATGCGGGCATGATATCGAGCGGGGACGCCGTTAGGGAGTATCCTTCCAACGCCCACCCCTTGAGAACGCCATTGGCCACCAAACCTCGCCGCGGGGCGCGACCTCGCAACGGACCGCGATTGGTGCTGCAGCCGCCCAGCCGGCGCAGCGTCCGGCAGACGAGTGCGAGCGTGCTGAAGCGCTTTTTCGCCATCGCGGACGCCTGGGAGCTGTCGCCGCTGCAGCAATGCAGGCTGCTGCGCATCCCCTCCCCGCAGGTGCTGGCGCGCTACCGGATGGGGCAGGCGCCGCGCCTGTCCGCAACGCAGCAGGAACGCGCGGCGCTGGTGGCCCATATCCAGCACTCGCTGCTCGCCGCGGCGCAGCGCGCGGATCAGGCCTGGGCCTTCATCCACGCGCCCCGCGCCGTGGCGCCGTTCAACGGCGACAGCCCGCTTTACTACATGATCGAGAACGGGTTGACCGCCATGCGGGAGGTGGCGCGGCTGCTGGTGCGCGAGGAGCGCCCGCAAACTCACCCTCGATGAGCCGGGCCGCCGGGGTATACTAGGCGGCCGTTCCGATGCGAATGTGGCGGAATTGGTAGACGCGCCAGACTTAGGATCTGGTGGGGCAACCCGTGCGAGTTCGAGTCTCGCCTTTCGCACCACCGTCGCGCAAGCAATGCTACAAGAGGATGGACATGCAGGTTTCCGTGGAGAGTATCGGCAAGTTGGAGCGGCGCATGCAGGTGCAGGTGCCGGCCGAGCGGGTCAGCGAGGAGATCGCGGCGCGCTTGAAGACCCTGAGCCGCACGGCTCGCCTGAACGGCTTTCGGCCCGGGAAGGCACCGCTCAAGGTGATCCGCCAGCAGTTCGGGCCGCAGGTGCATCGCGAAGTGATCGGCGAGCTTTTGCAGTCGAGCTTCTCCGAGGCGGTGACGCGCGAGCAGCTCGCGCCGGCGGGCAATCCGCGCATCGAACCGAAGAGCATCGCCGAAGGCGAGGATCTGACCTACGTGGCGATCTTCGAGGTGTTTCCGGAGGTGGCGCTCGCGCCCGTCGACTCGCTCGAGCTCGAGCGGGTGACCGCCGAGGTCGGCGAGTCCGACATCGACGCGATGATCGAGCGGCTGCGCAAGCAGCAGGTCACCTATCGTGCCGCCGCGCGCGCCGCCGCGTCCGGGGACAAGGTCACGGTGGATTTCGACGGCTCGATCGACGGGACGCCGTTCGCCGGCGGCCGCGGCGAGGATGTCGCCATCGTGCTCGGCGAGGGGCGCATGCTCGCGCAGCTCGAGGCCGGCCTCGAGGGCCTGAGTGTCGGCGATCACAAGGCGATCCCGGTCGATTTTCCCGCCGACTACCGGGCCCGCGAGCTCGCCGGGCGGCAGGCGAGCTTCGCCGTGACCGTGAAGAACGTCGAGGAGCCCGCCTACCCCGAGGTGGACGAGGAGTTCTGCAAGCTGTTCGGCGTCGCCGAGGGCGGCATCGCCAAGCTGCGCGAGGACGTGCTCGCCAACATGCGCCGCGAGCTCGAGCAGACCCTGCGCAACCGCAACAAGGCCGCGGTGCTCGAGCGGCTGTATCAGGTCAACGCCATCGATGTGCCGAATTCGCTCATCGAGAGCCAGATCCGCGACCTGCAGATCGAGGCGATGCGCCGTGCCGGGGCCACCGACGCCGCGCAGGCGCCGCCGCGCGAGCCGCTGATCGAGCCGGCGCGCCGCCGGGTGGCGCTCGGCCTTTTGTTCAACGAGCTGATCCGCCGCGAGAACATCGTGCTCGACCCGAAACGCACCGAGCAGCGCCTGGAGGAGATGGTCGGCGCCTACGGCGACGCGGAGAGCCTGCGGCGCGCGTACCGCAACAATGCCGAGGCGATGCGCCGGATCGAGAGCCTCGCGCTCGAGGACCAGGCGGTCGACTGGGTGCTCGCGCACGCCAAGGTGCGCGACCTGCCCTCGAGCTTCAAGGACGTGATGAACTTTACCGGCTGACGGGGAGTCCGCAGCCTTGAATTCCCGCCCTCCAGCCGCAAGGTCGGAGGGAGGGCGCATCGGTTACTCCATTATTCGCCAAGGTGGTCTGCATGACGACGCGAGCTCTCAATCTGGTGCCGATGGTGGTCGAGCAGACCGCGCGCGGCGAGCGTGCATATGACATCTATTCGCGCCTGCTCAAGGAGCGCGTGATCTTCGTGGTCGGTCCGGTCGAGGATTACATGGCGAACCTCGTGGTGGCGCAGCTTCTGTTCCTCGAATCGGAGAATCCGGACAAGGACATCGCGCTCTACATCAACTCGCCCGGCGGCTCGGTGAGCGCGGGTCTCGCGATCTACGACACCATGCAGTTCATCAAGCCGGACGTGAGCACCATCTGCGTCGGGCTCGCCGCCTCGATGGGCGCGGTGCTGCTCGCCGGCGGAGCGGCCGGCAAGCGCTACACGCTGCCGAACTCGAAAATCATGATTCATCAACCCTCGGCCGGGTTCCAGGGGCAGGCCTCCGACATCGACATCCACGCCCGGGACGTGATGGAGACCAAGCAGCGCCTGAACGGCATCCTCGCCAAGCACACCGGGCAGACCGTGGAACGAGTCAAGCTGGACAGCGACCGCGACAACTTCATGACCGCGGAAGCCGCCCGGGCCTACGGTTTGCTCGACGCCATGCTTGATAAACGCGGCGAACTCCCGATAAAGGCTTAAGGGGGCGCCGGATTTCCGGTGCTCGGGTGGGACGCCGGTCACGGCGTTCCGACTCCGCCTTTGCGCGAGGTCGGCCGGGTGCTATATAGTCGTAAACGTCGCCGTCGCGCCGCCGGCGGGCCCGGGGACGCGGTGGGCAATTTGAGGACAGCATGAGCGAAGATTCGCGCGCCAAACATGACGACGGCAAACTGTTGTACTGCTCGTTCTGCGGGAAGAGCCAACACGAAGTCCGAAAACTGATCGCCGGCCCCTCGGTGTTCGTCTGCGACGAATGCGTCGAGCTGTGCAACGATATCATCCGGGAAGAGCTCGAGGAGCGCGCCGAGCGCACCCGCGACAAGCTGCCGAAGCCCCAGGAAATCAAGAAAGTCCTCGACGAATACGTGATCGGCCAGGAGCGCGCCAAGCGCGTGCTGTCGGTCGCGGTATACAACCATTACAAGCGCCTGCAGACCCGCAGCGCCGATGCGGTGCGCTCGCGCGACGAGGTCGAGCTCGCCAAGAGCAACATCCTGCTGATCG
>VFSW01015474.1_pt1 | contig 10483 bp, 10 predicted proteins | sample 5358111 | NCBI WGS metagenome assembly VFSW01 (sample SAMN11554181, study PRJNA540505) | mine drainage metagenome | isolation source: sediment from site ElyBrook_90M | place: USA: Ely Copper Mine, Vershire, VT | collected 2017
ACAGCAAAGATCGAGGACGACAGCCATCTCATGGAGAACATTCTGGACCTATGACAATGGCCTATGACCCAATCTCATCTCTCGAAGCCGTAGGCTATCTGGAACGCGAGGCCTCGTTCCTGTATCTGGTCGCCGTGCATTCCGGCTACTTTCTGCGCCGGCAGTTCTGCCAGTTCGTACAGGGGGAACGCGGCGCACTGCCCACGCGCTTTCTCGAAAAGGCCACCCGGCTTCATCACATCCGTGTGATCGAGTGTGGTCGTGGACGGCACATCTATCACCTGACCTCGAAGCCGGTATACGAGGCGCTGGGACACCGCGACTCTCAGAACCGGCGCATCAAGGGTGACGCCTACATCAAGTCCCGGCTGATGGTGCTCGATTTCATCCTCGCCAATCTCGGCGCCAATCTTCTCGAAGACGCGCCCAGCAAGGTCGATTTCTTCACCACGCAATGCGGCATCGCCAAAGAGCTGCTGCCCCACAGCTATGCCGGGCGGCTGATGTATTTCTCCGATGGGTTCCCCATCCTCGTCACCAACGGCGGCACCCCACGCTTCTCCTTCTTCGACGAGGGCCAGGTCACCGCAACGCGCTTTGAGCGCTTCCTCAAACAGTACCAGTCCTTGTTCGAGGCGCTTGGAGAATTTGAGCTGACCTATGTTGCCGACACCAAGAGCAGTTCCGCCCGCGCCACGGCTACCTTCAACCGCTTCCTTCCCGCGGACCGGCTGCGCGGCGTCACCTCAGCGACGCCGCTGGGTGTCGAACACTTTCTCGAATACCTCGCCGCCAGCCAGCGTTATGACGCTAAAGGCGGCGTCACCAGCGCCCGCGACCTCGAAGTCCTACACGAAGGAGAGCACCTCTACACCTCGCTCGAACACCGTGCGCTCCAGGCAGCGTGGAACAACCAGAGCACCAGCGCCGACAGAATCCAGCAGAGATTCCTGCAGAAGTCCCTGCGGGCCACCTTCACGACTGTCGTTCTTCCGCACAGCTATCCCATCTACAGCCTGCAACAGAACACCACGTCTCAGGAGGGTCACGGGGCACCCCAGCGGACACGTGAGCGGTCACAACTTCAGGAGGCTTAGTGATGCCAATAGAGCGAGTTACGCAAGTAGGTAGGGTCAGGGAAAGGTATGTGCCGGGGGTGGGAGCGACCCCAGTGCTCCGCACTTCCCGCGTCGGCTCCGCCGCGCTGGTCGCTCCCGCCCCTCGGCACCCAGGTATCCGACACGTAGCTGGCGCAGATACAGAACGCATCTGCGCCGGATACAAGCCCGATCAGTTCAGCATCCATCGCTGATCTGTGACGCATTCGCAAGAATTCACCACTTCATCGACAGGAGATATGACATGAGCAAACTGAAACTGGAACACGGCGTCAGCAGGATTCGGCGCGCGAAGCTGCAATCTTCCATCGACCAGACTGTCGCTGAAGACATCGAGCTACTGGCGCAGTGGTCGAACAACGAAACCAACTTTGTCGTCAATGAACTGCTGCGCTTCGCCTTGGCTCAAGAAGAGGACTTCCAGAAATACAAGGCGAGCTCCGCTGCGAATACTGCGCGGCCTGCCAGTAGTGCAAAGCCCTCAACTACGCCCATCAAGCCTGTAGCCGATATTGCCGCGAGGCCGGATGCGATGGCAGCAGGCGCAGCGGTTCGCACATAAGAGAGGCAACCACACATGCGCTTCAGAGCTTTCCTTCAAACAGTAGTTCGGCCACTGGTCGAGTACCGCTTCCTGCTCTCGCTAGGCATCAGCGCGGCCAGCGGCATCGTCCTCCACGGCATGTTTCCGCTCAACACTGCAAATCCGTTTCTGCGCCTGATCGAATTGGAACGGCCTCCGGTCTTTCACGCAGTGGCCTGGAGCTACGACCTCTTTCTCTACTCCACTCCGTTCCAGGCCTGCTCCATGATCTTCTCGCTGATGTACGTCCATCTATATAGGAGTGAGCAGGAACTGGCGACAGGTTCGTTGCCTCCGTATCCGAACCCACGGACTCGAACGGAATTATCCCTGATCGTGGGCGAGGTTCATCGCCAGTTCGTCCCGTCGCCCAGCCCTTCTCCCCAGTGGCTTTCGATCCCGGAGCGTGGCCTTTATACCGGCATCGCATCCTTTGGTTCTATCGGGAGTGGCAAGACCTATGGGCTGATCCTGCCGGCGATGCGCCAGTTGTTCGCGTATGCGGCCAGTGATCCAGCCCGCAAGCTGTCCGGCATCGTCCTCGAAGTCAAAGGCGATCTCTGTCGGCAGCTTCAGCGCATCCTCAAGTGGTGCGGGCGGGAACAGGACTATGTCGAGGTCTCGCTCGACGGCGATATCCGCTACAATCCGCTGAACAACTCGCTCGATCCTTATGCCCAGGCATTCAACATCGCGTCCATCATCACCTCGATCTGGGGTAAGGGCAAGGAACCCTTCTGGCAGCAGTCGTACACAGACCTTGTCCGGTACGTGATCCTGCTGCACCGCATCCGCGACGGATACCTGACGATGGTCGATCTCTTCCGTACCGTCATCAGCGCCGGGAAACTCGAAGAGATGCTGACCGAAGTCGGCTCGCGTTTCAGCACCACCAGCTATATCGGTATCGGCAAGGATGCGTATCGGGAACATGAGAACCTGTTGGCTCCGCTCGGCTTCGAGTGGAACAAGGATTCTGATCTGTATCTGATTGCATGGACCGAAGCGCTGGAGAACCTTCTGACACAGGAGACATCCGCCGAGTTCGATGTGTTCACTCGCAAGCCATACCGACCCGAGCAGCGCGACCGTTTCGATAGTATCCAGTATTGGTATTGGGAGCACTGGAAGTTTTTTCGCTCCGAGGTCAAGACCAGCATTGTCCAGGGCATCGCAGTATTCCTCTCGCTCTTCGAGACTGACCCGGACGTGCGCCGTGTCTTTTGCCCACCAAAGGAACTCTACGACGGCAAACCATGCCCCTCCGATCCACACGGTATCGTCCTGCGGCCTTTCGATGAGTTGATCGAATCCGGCGCCGTCGTCGGCCTGAACTTTCCTGTGGCTTTGAACCCCGCGCTGTCGAAGACCATCGGCACCATGATGAAGATCGACTACCAGCGTGCCGTGCAGTTGCGTATCCCGAAGATGGACAAACACCCGGACAGGTACTTCCGTCCGACAGTCTTCATCTGCGATGAATACCAGAACTTCGCCACGGTCGGCGGTGACAATCCCACAGGCGACGAGCGATTCCTGTCGCTCTCCAGGCAGCCGAAGTGTATCCCCATCGTCGCCACGCAGAGCATATCGAGTCTCAAAGACGCGCTGCCCAATGAGGGTGTCAAGACACTGCTGCAGGCATTCCGCACAAAGGTTTTCCTGACGACTACCGATCCCGAAACAGCGCGGTATGCCTCGGAGCTGTGCGGCAAAGCGGACCGCACGCGCATCAGCTACACCGTCTCCGAGTCTTCCACCAACGCTAATGTCGGATGGCTTAGTGGCCGGACATCATCCAGCAAAGGCTCTGTCTCGGCATCCAAGCAGTACCAGAAGCACAAGGAACCGCTATTCGAGGAAAAGGTCTTCTTCGATCTCAAGAATGCGCAGTCCGTGGTTGTCGCCTTCGATGGCGTCAGCCCTTTGCCGCCAACCTACTGTTATCTCAAGCCCGACTTCCTGCCCGTCACCATGAGTTGGTTTGAGCAGGAGAGGATCGCCTTCGATTCAGAGAGGATACCCGCGTGAGTTTCGAGGTCATCATCCCGTTTCTGAAGCCGATCGAGCATCTGCTTCTCAATACGGCCATCTCCGAAATTATGGTTAATCCCGATGGCTCGGTATGGATCGAAGAGCAGGGGCACATCGTATTGCAGCAACGCATCCGGTTCGATGATGGAGCATTGTTGACGGGTCTTGAAGTCATCGCCAATCGTTTCGGTAAGAAACTCGATGCCGACTCCCCCATCATGAATCTGCGCCTGCCAGACGGCAGCCGTATGGCCGCGCTCATCCCTCCGGTGGTCAACCCAAGCCCGATGATGACCATCCGCAAGTTCACCTCGCGGAACTTCACCATCCGGGATCTGATCGAACGGAAGGCCCTGACGGAAGCGCAGGCCGAGACTTTGGCAGAGCACGTCAGACGCGGCGATAATCTCCTCATTTCCGGTGGAACTGGCTCCGGCAAGACGACTCTGACAAATGTGTTGTCCTCGTTTATCCCGGACGGTGACCGCATTCTGATCCTCGAAGATGTCGCCGAACTCTATATTAAGAAACCGCACGTCGTCTCCGCTGAGGCCCAGCTCGATACTCATAAGAGTCAGATCGGTTTCGCCGACCTGCTCAAGGCTGCGCTTCGTCATAGGCCGGACAGGATCATTGTAGGAGAGATCCGTGGACCGGAAGCGCGGGTCTTCCTCGATGCCCTGAACACCGGCCACCGCGGATCGTTGACGACCATTCATGCCAATAGCGCCGGAGACGCACTCCGGCGCCTGGCGCAACTCGCCATGCGTGGCTCAGGAGGCGTCCCTCTGCGTGATGTGGAGGAAGAGTGCGCAAGGTCTGTCAATGTGATCGTGCATGTGATGAACCAGGATGGATGGCGGCATGTCACAGAGATTCGTACGTTGGCTGGTCTTGCGGATATTCACAATCCGTGAGCTGCGCCACGAGTCCAAGCTCGGAGCCTATTGTCCCGGAACCTCCCAGCCTCTACTGGTCAACTGCAATCCGGCAACCTCGGTTGTCTTCGATGCTCCGTTGACTGTGGTTCGGATATCCGAAAACGCCTGCTGCACCTCGGGGCGTTCCGCCCAACTTGCCAGGTCCACGATCTTGTAGGTGTAAGCGACTTCGGCCTGAGAGTATGCTCCCGTCGTCACTGGCTCCGTCCATTTGACGATGGAGTCGACGCTCTTTTGCCCGTAGCAGAACCCGCTGGTTTGTCCGAGTGTGCCGGGAATCTGCTGAAAATACTTCCTGCCATCCGCCGTCAGTTCGTATCGCTTCACAGGTTGCGGCGGAGTTGAACCCCGTAGGGGATCAAGCATTCCGTGAACCGCCGCTGTCGTCTCGGTCGCTCGCACCAGGCCAGCCTGCTCCAGAGCCGCCAGCTTTGGCGCGATCCCATATTGTTCGCTTTGCTCCGACCGGGGAATATCGATTGGGAACTGGCGACCGATCGCCGTGCAAGCTGCTCCATGTTTCGTCAGATACTCATTGATTGCCTTCGTGAAATTGGTGTCATTCGGGCTCTTTGCATTGTTGCATGCAGCAAGGACGAGCAGACCTGCAATGGAGAAGAGACAGACGCTTCTGTGCATGAATTGTCCTCCTGGGTAGACTGAGTTGCGGTGCTCAAGGTGCGCAAACAAGCTCATTGAGCTTGAGCTGATTTGGGCTTTACTGGTTTTGGCCGTAGTGCAGCCGTCGCAGCCCACGCGTTCTCGATAAAGTCCTTGATACAGGCGACATGTTGATCGCGCCGGGCGAAGATGCCACTCTTTACCGTGAGGAATTGGGATGACAATGGTCGTATCACAATATCGGAACGTATCGGCACGGCGGAAGAGCGGGTCATCAGCGTCAAGCCAATCCCCCTGCTCACCAGCCATAGTGCTTCTTTGGGCAGATAGGCGTCGCTGACGAACTTGAGGTAGACACCCTCGCTTTCAAAGTATTCGACAATCTCTTTGTGCCTGCCGGGAAGCGCTCGGCGGCCCACGGCGATCATCGGTTCATTCTCGAGATCTGCCGGTTCGATGCTCTGCTTGGCAATCAATCGATGGCCTGCAGGCAGGCATGCTATCAGCGGTTCATGCATGAGAGGCCGTACAATGAGTTCTGATTGGTCAATGGGCAGGAAACCAAAACCCACGTGCAACTTGCCGTGGAGCACTTGTGAGACTACCTGATAGGTCAGCAGGCTCTCAACTCCGGATGGCGCAGAATGTTCCGCTTGGAGCCGAACGATGATATCCAACAGGCGCTCGCTAAGATGACTCGAATATCCGATACGCAGATCCTTTGTCTGCGCTCTGACAAATGCCTGTGCGCGATCCACGCCGAGCCGTGCATGTCTGACAGATTCGCGAGCCTCGGGAAGATATATCTCACCGACCCTGGTCGGCACTAGCTGATTTCCTGAGCGCCGAAAAATTGGTGCGCCAACTTCAGTGATCACTCCTGCAACCTGCTTGCGAACCGCCGATTTTGTGATGTCCAGGGATTTCCCCGCCGCTGAGTACGAGCCCTTCTCCGCCACAGCGAGGACGGCGATCTGTCCATCCATTTTGACGTTGAACCGGCGCATGACTATCCCTGTAAACGCAAATCCGGGTTAGCCACCTGCCGGTCGTGGGGAGCGCCCGACATGCCATCTTGATGTGTTTCGAAGTGCTTACGCCATGAAGCGTCGAATCCCGACCTGCACGCTCCATGTGACATGGTTGTAACACAACGCTTTCGCCCCAGTCATGCAATTATCCTCGTGGGGGCGCTTGCACGACAAAAAACGACAATGCTCGCTAACCTGTGAATAAAACTATTGTTGGCCTGCCCTGCTCTTGGACTTATCTTGTCCCTTTCAACTCCGTGCGAACTTTTGCCGCTGCCCGCGATAGGTGCGCCTTCACTGTGCCTTCATGCAGGCCATCGATTGATTGCCAGGCAGAGCACATATCCGCTGCCAAGTTCACCCAATCTCCACGCGCCAACTCCCCCTGGGCCAACCACGACAAAACTCGACAAATGCGAGGCACCACTCCGGAAGGCCCCCCGTCTGAACTGATACAGGCAAATTGTCTGAAACGGAGGCCTTGTGAAGTCTTTTTTGTTCGTTGCTTTATCCCTGTTTATCTTGGTCATTCCGGCGAGAGCCGTTGCTTTGGCAGACCAATCATCTCCTTCGCCGTTTCTGCCTCCAGTCGGTAAAACAGTGGAGTATCGGTATACGGATACACTTACGCCGTCAAAGGAGAATCAAAAGCCGACGAATGGAACCGCAACTCTGACGATTACCGCGATCTCTCCAACCGAATACCACGCACGCATTGCAGTCGATGGGAAAGCTCCATACACGCTGACGCTTCATCTCGATGCGACAGGCGCCTTGCAGCCAGATTCCGGGCTGGAGTCCGTGGCGTTGCTTCCGGGAAAACACAAAAGTAATGACGACAAGGAGCAGAGAGTTGCGGCGCAGGCACTGGTCGACCGACTCTCGCTGGCGGCACAAATGCCAGCACATCCTGAGGTGGGTGCCTCGTTTCCGATCCAGCTTGACGTTCCCGGAGCCAGCGTCCCTTTGAATCCGGTTCTGTACATCAAAACCGCCGGAGGCGATTCGTTCACAGCGGATGCGAACGATACAACGTCCATCACTCCCCCGCAGAAAAAGAGGAGACGTTTTATCGGTCTGTTTGGCCTTGGCATTCTGGGCGGGGTGCTTGGAGGAACTCCGGGAAGAGTCGTCGGCCTTAGCGTGTCTGCAGCAACGGCCATCACGTTGATCGCTTCATCTCACCGGCACGCGAAACCAATTCCTGTCGACGTCAGTCTGCAGGTCACCAGCGTCATCGCCAACGACCGGATACAAAAGCTATCCGGCGAACAGCAACTCGTCGTTCATGCGAAAAAGGGTCCATATACTCTCGGTGACGCATGGTCGTTTGTCGCGCTTTAGAAGAAACATCCAGCCGTGTGTGGATTCGGACAGAGAAGCGATCCTGATCTTGACAATTGCCGGGCCGCGCCGCATGGTCTGATCAGGGTGCAGTAGGATGCCGTTTATGGACAATGCACGATCTGTAAAGCTTTCCTCTCCGGACGCGGCAAAGCGGTCGATCCTGCTGATCGACGATGACCGGGACATGGCGGAGATGCTGGCGGAATACCTCGGTCCGGAGGGCTTTATCCTTCACCTTGCGTACACGGCGGAGTCGGGACTGGACCGAGCCAAGGCAGGCGGCATTCTATTGATCCTGCTCGACGTCATGCTACCGGACAGAGATGGGTTCAGTGTGCTTCAGGAAATTCGGCAAAGGAGCCGTGTTCCCGTAATCATGCTCACGACAAGGTCGGCGGTAGGGGACAAAGTTGCTGGACTCGAAGCTGGCGCCGATGACTATGTTCCGAAGCCGTTTACACCAGTCGAACTGCTGGCGCGGATTCGCACAGTTCTGCGGCGCGGCCAGCCGTCCCGCTTTGGCAGCTCGTTCGTTGCCGTGGACGACCTGATCCTGGATGCAGGCGCGCGAACGGTGGAATGCGCAGGCCAGAATATCCAATGTACCGCTGCCGAGTTTGATGTTCTCCATGCCATGGCTTCCTCCGCCGGTCAGGTGGTCACCAGGGAACAGCTCACCCGGCTTGCGCTGGGCCGAACAGCACACGCCGGGGATCGCGGGGTGGATAACCTGATCAGGGCACTCCGGAAGAAGCTCGGCCCTGGCCCAAACGGAGAAGAGCGCCTGCGCGCGATACGCAATACCGGATATGTGTATCTGCGTAGAAGCCTTCGCGCCACTCGGGAGGAATCGCAATGAAATTGTTCCTGCGTATATTCCTGAGTTTCTGGGTCGCCACAGCTCTGATGCTTGTTGCCGTGACAGGTGTAAGCGAGTTCTCTCCCTATGTTTTTAGAGGAGACGGGGCCAATCTCTTTGAGCCGGAAGTGGCGACCTCCGTTCTTACGAAGGCCGTGAATGAATATGAGCGGCGCGGGACGGAAGCTTTTTTCTCCGACATAACGATCAACCATAACGATGTGTACCTGATCGACAGGCACAATCGAGTGCTTGCCAAGAGCGGTTTGCCCCCTCCGTTTTATCTGCCTATGGCAAGAGGAGTACTACAAAGCGGCCATTCGCAGATACTGCGGCTGCCCACTCGTTTAGTATTTGCGTGTCCGATTGACAGTGCAACGGGACAACGCTACGCAGTCATTGTGACTGTTGGTGGAACCGGTTCCCGTGTGTTGCGGCCGCGTTTCTGGTTCAATCTTGCTATCGCCATGTTACCGATGTCGCTCGTCTGTATGGCGCTGGCTCTCTACATTACACGTCCGATTACAAAGCTACAGGAAGCGGCGCGACGGCTCTCTGCCGGCGACCTGGACGCGCGCTGCTCACCAGGAGGGACAGTCCGGAGAGATGAGTTGGGAGATCTTGCCCGCGATTTCGATGGGATGGCTGCGCAGATTCAGCTTCTGATGACCGCCCAACGCCGGTTTGTGGCGGATGTGTCTCACGAACTGGGCGCGCCGTTGACGCGGATGCATCTGGCGCTTGCTTTGCTCCGACGGCAAATGAACGGAAAAGCTTCCGGAGAATTGGAACGAATAGATCGCGAAACAGATAAGTTGAGCAATCTGGTGCGGCAGCTTCTGCTTCTGGCTGGACTTGAAGCCGGAGTCTATCCTGCCGAGAACCTGACGCCTGTTGAGATCCGGTCGTTTTGTGACAGCATCGTCCAGGACCATAGCTTCGAGGCATCGCAATCGAACCGCTCGATTACAGCCACCGTCCAGGACGTGACCATGATGGCGTATCCACAGCTATTGCGCCGGGCTATCGACAATGTTCTCCGGAATGCAATCCGCTATTCCCCTTCCGGTTCGGAAGTACTTCTCAATGGAAGGCTTGATCCTGATGCACAAGAAGTAGTCCTTGAGGTTATGGATTCCGGTCCCGGTGTCCCTGAATCCATGTTGTCGGACATCTTTCGACCTTTCTTCCGCACAGCCCCTGGACGCGAAGCCACGAGCGGAGGAACGGGACTGGGCTTGTCCATTGCGCGGGAGGCAATTCTCCGCCACGACGGCACGATCATCGCGCGGAATCGGGAGGGAGGTGGATTATTGGTCTCCATTCGTTTCCCGGCAAAAACTATGCCGGCAGATCAAGATCGCCAGACTGCGGAAGGGGCGGAAGGCGCGTAAGGCGCGCAGAAAATATCGCTTCGCACGCTACGGGAGCGGTGCCTTTGTCTGTCGCACAATCGGCGGCGCCCATTCGCCGTTGAGTACCGATGATCCCGGCCAATAAATGCGCAGAGTAAGCGTAAATGGCGCTGTAGCGATCGGCAGCCAATTGTTTCGCATCGTGTGCGGCGCGGTGCTTTGGAGATAGATGTCGATGGAGCCATCTGGGTTCGGGACGAGTCCGGTTTGGCTTCCCACATCGTATCGGTGGATCGAGTTCTCGATCAGGAAACCATCGCGGCCATACGGCGTGATGGACCAAAATCCCCGCTGCGGCGGAGTCGTTCCGGGCGGGAAATGGATCACGTAACTGTTGACGCCGCTGAGAGTTGCTCCGTCTATGTCTGTGCGAGCATTCATGTACACCGCATCTTCCGGAAGGTTCGCTCCGAAACCGAATTTTGCGATTGCAGCGCGGAGCAGAAAGTCGCCCCCATAATTTCCGATCTTCAGATCGTATGACCATCCACGCTTGCGCGTAGCAGCGGAGATGGCTCGCTCGATCATAGCGGC
>VFSW01015475.1_pt1 | contig 10483 bp, 11 predicted proteins | sample 5358111 | NCBI WGS metagenome assembly VFSW01 (sample SAMN11554181, study PRJNA540505) | mine drainage metagenome | isolation source: sediment from site ElyBrook_90M | place: USA: Ely Copper Mine, Vershire, VT | collected 2017
GGGTTGATTTGGAAAAATCACCGGCGCGGTTGATCCCGGCCTATGATGATGCGGCTTGTGTGACTGCGCGGTTCAATCTGAATATGCTGGCACGGCTGAATCGTGAGGCGGGCGCTGATTTTGTGCTCGAGCGTTTTGCCCATCAGGTGATTTGGAATGCAGCACAGCATCGGATCGAGATGCATTTGCGGAGCGAAGTCGCGCAGGTCGTGATGGTGGCGGGGCAAGCGATCCATTTTGCCGCTGGGGAGACGATTCATACTGAGAATAGCCATAAATACGCGGTGCCACGGTTCCAGGTGCTGGCCAGCCGCGCGGGCTGGCACACGGATCAGGTCTGGACTGATGCGGATGGGTTATTCGCGGTTTATCTCCTACGCTGATCTGGTTATTTCACGATCACGTGGTAGGCCACCGCCGGTGAGTTATCGACTGCCCGAAGCGAGACTGGCATGGCAAAAATCTGGGTGCCGCTGCCGTTCGCCGGGGCATGAACGGCGTTAAGTGAGGACAGCAGGGAGCGATCAATCAGGACGTTCCCGGATGACCGATCCAGCAGGATAGCAACGATGCGACCGCTAGGCAGGGCAGCGAAGGAAATCACCGCATCGACCCGCCGAGCACGTTGCAAGGCCGCTTTGAACGGGCCGTTGCGCAACAAGGCGCGCTCGACGCTCTGGCAGAAGGCCGGGAACGCGACGGTGCCCTGGTCTTGGTATGTCGTCGTGGCGCAAGTGGCGGGCAGGCCCGGTGCAGCAATCACCGTGGGGCTTGGGGCCAGGGCCAAAGCGGATTTCGTCATGACGGCCATTGCCGCCAAAACAGCAAGGCTGGCGCTGAGATGCTTGAACGACATTTTAGTCTCCATTGGCTATATGGAAAGACTTTTTCAGTTCGAGATTAGGCGTTTTGGCGCATTTTTAACCAGCGCTATTTATGCATGGCTCGCGAATCGCGATGCAACTGTCGTAGACTTGGACCGCTTGCAATGGCGCGGTTGGACCGGTTCGCGTGGGCACATCCGCAAAATCGCGACTTTTTGGCTGTGACTCCCCAAAACTCATCCCTGCTCTGTCATCCACGGCGGGGGGATGGGGGTCGGTGGGTCTTGCCGTGTGCGGCGGTATCGGCTAGTCGATCCGACATCGCGCACCCGTAGCTCAATTGGATAGAGCACCAGACTACGAATCTGGGGGTTAGGAGTTCGAGTCTCTTCGGGTGCGCCATCTTTCTGTTGTTGGGAACGCGCATGACTGAGACTGCGCCGATAGATCCGAAATTATTGGAATTGCTGGTTTGCCCGCTGACCAAGGGGCCTTTGGTCTATGATCGTGCGGCGGGGGAATTGATCAGCGAGCGGGCAGGACTGGCGTTTCCGGTGCGCGATGGGATTCCGATCATGCTGGTCGATGAGGCGCGCAAGCTCGACCCATGAGCAGCGCGCCAGAACCCACCGAAATTCGGCTTAAACGGGCGGAGCGGGTGCTGGAGGTCAGCTTCGCCGATGGCGCAGTGTTTGCGCTGCCGGCTGAGTATTTGCGGGTGGAAAGCCCGAGTGCCGAGGTGCAGGGGCATAGCCCCGAGCAGCGACAATTGGTGATCGGCAAGCAGCAGGTTGGCATTTCGCAGATTGAGCCGAATGGGCATTACGCGATTCGGATCAGTTTTGATGACGGTCACTCGACCGGGATTTATTCGTGGGATTATTTGCACCGGTTGGGGCGCGAGATGGATTATCGGTGGGCGGCTTATTTGCGGGCCTTGGAGGCCGCAGGCGCCACCCGGTGATGGTTTCCGGGCGGCGGATGAGGGTTAAATCGCGACCTCTTTGACCGGCGTGATCACCGGCGCTGCGGCGACGAGGTGGCCGACGGCGGCGAAGGCGGCGGCGAGATGGGGGGATTGCATATGGTGATCCAGGGCCGTCTGATCGCGATAGACCTCATAGAAGTAGAATTGGCCTGCTTTGGTCGGGTCTTCATGCAGCGTGTAGGATACGCAGCCCGGTTCGGCGCGGGTGGCGCGGACGAGGGCGATGAGCGCATCGCGGATGGTCGCCTCTGCGCCCGGTTGGGCTTGCACATGGGCGATCACGCGGATTTCGTGGTTTTGAGACATTTTCGCTCCCATTTGGTTTTGGCGAGCAGAGCCTAGATCAAATCAGGGCCGGGCGAAAGCAGCGTTTGGTGCTGCCTCCGCCCGGTTTGGATTGCTTATTCGGCGCCGAACATTTCGGGTTCACCGGCGAGAATGGTGGCTTTGGCTTCTTCCGGATCGACCATTCCGGAATTCATCGCGACGAACAGCATCACCAGACTGAACACAACCAAAATGGCCGAATCGGTGACTTGGTTGAGCAGACCCGTGCCTTGCACCAGACCTTTTGGGCCAAGATAGGTGAGCAGCCACATGCCGAAGAAATACGGGGCTAACCACCAAGCACCACGCCAATGCAGATTTTGCAGGCCAACGCCGAGAATCGACTCGTAGCCGATATAGAGGATGGCGAACACAGCGATAAGGCCGAACAAGAAATTATCCGTGTGGGCGCCGCTCCAGAAAATAATGAAGTTGGAGATGATGAAGGCAACACCTGCGACAATTGGCGCTCCGGCGAGCAGGAATGGGCGCGGAAATTGCGCTTCCGGCATGGTTTTGCGCAGCGTCAACAGCACGACCGGACCGGTGCCGTAGGAGAGCACCGTCGCGGAGGAGATGAAGGTCACGATGCCCTGCCAGGAGGGAAATGGCGCGAGGAACAATAGGCCAACCAAGAACGTGACCACCACGCCCACGACCGGCACACCGACGCTGGTGAGCTTGGCGAAGAAATTACCACCAATCAGCCCTTCCTTGCCGGTGGCGTAGAGCACGCGCGAGGTGGTGGTGAAATAAATGATGCCTGTGCCCGATGGCGAGATGAAGGCATCGATATACAGTAAAATCGCGAGCCAACCGACGCCGAGCAGCGAGGCAAGACCAGCAAACGGGCCAAAGTGGCCAACGAAACTCACATTCGCCCAACCCTTGGTCAGATCCGCGGGCGAGACCGCACCGATGAAGACGATTTGCAGTCCAGCATAGATCACCAACCCGATGAGCACCGAGCCGACAATGGCAATCGGCAGATTGCGCTTGGGGTTGGAGGATTCACCCGCGAGTTCCACCGCTTGGCGGAAGCCAAGATAGGAAAACACGATGCCTGAGGTGGCGACGGCAGAGAAAATGCCGGACACGCCCGATGGCGCGAAACCATGCGAGGTGAAGTTGCTGACGTGAAAACCCGCGACCAAAAAGACGATAATGGTCAAGACCGGGATGGCGAGTTTCCACCAGGTGAGGGTGCTGTTGATCAGCAGAACCAGCTTGATCGCCAGCATATTGACCACTGCGAAAATGGCCAGCAACACCGCCGAGGCGATAAAGCCTATCGTGGTGAGCACGCCGGCTTTATCGACCAGACCGGCAATGTAGTTGCTGGCGTAGGTGATCACGGCCGATGCTTCTGCCGGGGCAACCGAGGCGTAGCCTAGAAACACCACGAAGCTCAGCATGGTCGCCATCAGATTGCCGTGCGAGAGTTTTGGGAACGCAATCACCGCACCCGCACGCGGAAACGCGGTGGCGAGTTCAGCATAGACGAAAGAGAGTAATAACACCGCAAAGCCGCCGATTGCCCAGGCGATCAAGGCGGCTGGTCCCGCGACCTTTGCGGCAGTCAGCGGCCCGAGCAACCAGCCTGAGCCGATAATCCCGCCTAGGCTTGCGAATAATAAGCCGATGATCCCTGCATCTCGTTTGAGTTTGACATTCATTCCGTCGGCCATTGTGGTCTCCTTATTGAAGGTTACGGATATTGAAGGTTACGGATCGGTGCGCCATGCCCCCCGGCGCTCTGATTATGAACCCAGCATTCAGCGATCATGTCAACTTTATGGCAAGCGCGAACCATCATGACCGAACGTGATGCATTTTTAATGCCGTTCCATATTTCGCCGACGACATCATGTTATCGAGTTGTTTTTACTCTCTTTTTGTCAATGCTGGGTGATGATGGCGGTATGAGAGAGCCAGTGAGGCGGGAGGGTGCCGCTTGTTTAGGCAATTGGACCGTCCATCTGACAAATGAGAACGATATTGAGGAGTTGATGATGGACGAGAATGAAGTTTCTGGCGCGGCGAAAGATTTCGGCGGCAAAATCAAGGAAGGTTTGGGTTCAGCCGTTGGTGACGATGATTTGCGCGCCGAAGGGCTGGCCGATCAAGTTACCGGCAAGGCGCAGAAAGCCTATGGCGCGGCCAAGGATACCATCAGCGGCGCCGCTGACGCGGTGCGGTCAGCCGTGCATGAACAGAGCGATGGGTCATCGACGGCCGGATTCGCCCAGCCGGTGCTCGATTTCGTCAAGCGCCAACCGGCTCTCGCCTTGCTCGGCACAGCGGCGGCTACGTATGCGCTCGCCATTTTGGTGCATGGCGGCAAGCGCTGAGCGGCGCACCGACCCAATCGATCGATCAATCGAATAATCAGTCGATTGTGGTCAGGCCCTGGGCGAAGCGCTGCGCGTTGATGACGTAGTGCAGAGCGGATTGGCGGAGCTGGGCGGCGGCTTCCGGCGGCAAAGTGCGTTTGACGGCGGCGGGGGAGCCGACGATCATCGAGTTTGCCGGAAATATTTTCCCCTCCGTGACCAAAGCGTGGGCCCCGACGATGCAATTTTCGCCAATCACGGCGCCATTAAGAATAATCGCGCCCATGCCGATCAGGCTGCCCCGACCAATGGTGCAGCCATGCAGGGTGACTGAATGGCCGATGGTGCAATCCTCCTCGATGGTGAGGGGGGAGCCGATATCGGTGTGCAGAACGCAATTTTCCTGAATATTACTGCGGTCACCGAGAGAAATTAGCTCATTATCGCCGCGCAAGACCGCGCCGAACCAGACGCTGGATTGGATGCCGAGACGAATTTTGCCGATTAATTGGGCGTTGGGGGCGATCCAAGCGCTGCCATCGGCGGGCAGTTCGGGGGCGACGCCGTCAAGCGCGTAAATGGGCATGGTTGTCTCCTGGTTTTTTGATCATGGTGGCGGCAAAGCCAAGCAGTCCGGGGGCGGCGAGAATGAGCGCACAGGCGCTCCAAATCATGAATTCGTGATTGGGCCAACCGGCGATGACGGCGCTGGCCACGGCGCCGATGGCTAATATGGCACTCGGCAGTATGTCGCGCCAATCGCTGATCGTGGCGTGATCCCGCGCAGTAAGGCGCAGCAGTGCGATCACGCCCGGAACGGCAAAGACCGCGAAGGGCGCATCGCGATATCGGGGATCGAACACCAGCATCATTTGCATGATGGCTGCCGTCACCAGGAACAAAAACCAGAGATGATCGAAGAGATGAGTCCGCCAATCGCGTAAGGCTGCGTGGCCGAACAGGGTGGCGCGGAGCAACCAGATTGTTTGGGCCGCTTGGATGGCCCCTGCCCTGCCCGCGCGGCGGCGGAGAAACAGCCAGGCGAGTAGGATTTGCGCGGGCAAATTGATCACCGCACAGAGCACGAGGGAAGAATCATAGAGCACGTGCCCGGTGATCGCCGCCGCGTAAACGAGGGCATTGGCGAGGGCGAAGGCGCCGATGAGGCTGCGCGCATCGCGCACCGGGGCGCTTAGCGTGAGGAGGAGTGCTAGGCCGATGGCGGTGGCGGCATAAGTCGGCCAGTGCGGCATTTCGATCACCGGTCCGGCGAGAGGAAATTTTGGCTGGCGCTGGGCATTCCAGATGCCCCAATTTGCCCCGGCGATGCCTTCATCGTGATATTTCCAGCTCTGGTCGAACGCCTCGATCAAATTGTAATCGACGTGATCGCGATCGGCCAGGGTAACGAATTTACGAAGAAAAATGGCTTCATTGACGCGCGAGGGGGCGGCATCGCCGCGCCAGCGGCCGCGGCTGGGCCAGCCGGTTTCACCCACCGAAATACGCTTGCCAGGGAATATTTTTTCGGTTTTGGCGATGGTGCGCGCGATACGGGCGATGGCGGCATTCACGTTGACCGGATGGTTTTGCCAGTAGGGCAACAGATGGATCATCACGATATCAACATGCTTGGCGATTTGGGGGAATTGGAACCAAAAGCTCGCGACATCGGCGTAGGCAACGGGCTGGTGCACGCGGGCTTTGACATAATCGATATCGGCGATCAGGGACTCGGGCGACAGGTCGCGCCGAAGCAGCACTTCGTTGCCGACGACGATGCGGGTGTCGGTGTGGGGATGCGCATTGGCCTCGGCGATACCCGCAGCCATTTCGCGAGCGTTATCGCGCGGGTTGGGGCCGAGCCAGATGCCGACCCAGACTTTCAAGCCGACTTGTTTGGCGAGTGCGCCGATATTGTAATTGCCCTCCAGCGACGAATAGGTGCGAATGCCGTTGGCGTGTTTGGCGATGAGGCGCAAATCTTGCGCGACGTCTCCGGCGGTGGGGAAATTTTTGGTCAGAGGTGATTGGCCGTTGCGAAATGGCGCGTAGGAGACTGAGTGAAATCGGGCATCGGACATTTTTATGCGGCCCGCCTGGGGCCGGTTTGGCCAGTACCAGGCGGCGATCGTGGCGAGGATGAGCAGGAGTAAAATCGGCAATCTTGCGGCGCGCATGAGACCTGACTTACAAGACCGGCACGCCACAGACCATAGGAGCGACGATAAAATGCACGCTAATCCACTCGGGGTTGATGGTCTTGATGATGCGACGATCAGGAGCGTGCTGACCACAACAAGGCGCATCGCGCTGGTCGGCGCCTCCGCCAATCCCGACCGGCCTTCCAATGAGGTGATGGGGTTTTTGCTCGCGCGGGGCTATGCGGTGACACCGATTAATCCTGGATTAGCGGGGCAAAGCTTGTATGCTCAAACGGTGGTGGCCGCGCTTGACGATGCGACACCGTTAGAGATGGTGGAGTTGTTTCGGGCGAGTGACCAGGTGTTGGCACCGGTGCAAGACGCGATCCGGCTGGGGGCGCGGGTGGTTTGGATGCAGCTTGGCGTGATCAATCAGGACGCGGCGGCGTTGGCGCGGGCGGCGGGGCTGATTGTGGTGATGGGTCGTTGTCCGATGATAGAAATGGCCCGGCTGGGACTGTGACGTCCGCTCGCGAGCCCTATCGCGGATTGGTGTTTCGGGGTAAATTAACGCGTTGTTGCTCGGGGAGCGCATAATGGCTGAAAATCCGATTTCAAACCTTTTTAACAACCGCCCGCCACGGCCGCCGATCGGATCTTTGCCGCCGCAGCGCCAGACTGTTTCGGTGCGCTTGCTTGCGGTGATCGGTATGATCATTTTGGCGATTATTGTGCTGAGCGATTGTTTTTATGTTATTCCGCCGACCGAAATGGCGGGGGTGACTAGGCTCGGCGTGGTTGTGGTGCGCGAACCGGTGGGGCCCGGCGCGCATTTCAAATTACCGTTTATTGAAACGGTTGATCCGATCCAGACCTCGATTTCGCGATTTAATTTGCCGCAAGTTCAGGTTTATACGGCGGACAATCAATTGCTGGATTTGGGTATCTCGTTGACCTATCAAGTGCCGCGCGGTGCAGTGCTGCATTTGTTGTACGATGTAGGCAAAGCTGGCAATATTGATATTAACTCGACGATTGAGCCGATTATTGCCGATCGGGCGTTGCGGGTATTTGCGCAGCATAAGACGATTAATATTAGTGAGCGTCGCGCCGAAATTGATGAGCAGATGAGTGTTGAAATCAGCAAAGCGCTGAAGCGTTTATTTGGAATTCGCGTTATTGATATTCAAATTCGTAGTATTCGCTACACTCAAGCATTTGATCGTGCAGTGGAGGAGGCGGTAGAGGCCAAGGCCGAGGCGGTGAAGGAGCAAAATTTAGTGCTGGAGAAGCGCTATATGGCTGATCAGGTGGTGGCAACCGCCGATGGGGCCGCGAAGGCGAGGATTGCGCAGGCCAAGGGCGAGGCGCAGGCGACGGTGCTGCAAGCGACGGCGCAAGCCCAATCAATCGGCATTGTCGCGAAGGCGCGGGCGCAGTCGATCGCGGAGATTGGTGCGGCGGCGCGGAAAAATCCGACGATTATTCCTTATACGTTTGCGCGGCGCTGGAACGGCACCATGCCGGCGACCGTGGTGGGGGATGGCAAGGGTGCCGATATGTTTCGGATGATTGTGCCCAGTGGAGCGGCGTCGGCGGGCAAGTGACGCTGTTGTGAATGCCGCGCACGATCGACATAATTTGTGCGGCTGTCAAAACCACGCAGGCTAGGCTGATGCCATAATTCGCACTGGCTGATTTTCCACGGATGGCGGGCAATAATGGGACTCGTATGTTCTGATCACGCGAAAATCCATGAAAATATACTGCCACTAAACGGATACCGGTTCGATCTGAGCCAAGCCCGCCGAAAGCTGACATCAATGCGGTTTAACCGCCGTGTTGGTGGGCCTCCCAGTGTACTTGAATAGCGCGCCGCAGAATCGTTGACACGGTTGCGGGACTGGTACGGTCGAGCAAGAGAAGCTATGGGTTCGTTTCCCAATTGATCCTATGCATATAGGATAGCGTCGAGCTGCAATAAGCGATATTAGATCGATAAGATAAACGTATTTATTCAGGCGAGGCGCGCTATGACCGTTCTCATTGATATTCTTGATATTGAAACCCCTATTGGACCGGATAAATTTCGGATCATGTCGGTGAGCGGCGCCGGGCATATCAGCCAGCCATTCAGCTATCAAATTGTACTGCGGTCGGGAACCGCCAAGCTGGATGAGAATGAATTACTCTATAAGCCGGTGACGGTGTCGATCGCGCAGACGAGCGTTCATGCCTGCTTTTTGAACGGGCTGGTTTCGCATGTGCAGCAATTTCCTCCCGACTCGCGCGAGACTTGGGATTACAGCCTAACCATTGTGCCGACGCTCGCCTTCCTCGACCAAACACGAGATTGCCGCTTTTTTGAGAATCAATCGTCGCTCGATATCGTCGAGAGCATATTGAGCAAATTTGGCATCAAAAAATATGAGGTTCGCGGCGCTGTCAAGCCGCCGAAACGTTCGTATACGACCATGTTCAATGAGACCTATCTCGATTTTATTCATCGGCTATTTGCAGAAGATGGTATTTTCTATTTTTTTGAACACTCCGCTTCGGATCATACGATGATCATTGGCGCCGATAACACCGCGTTCAAGACAACGACGACATCACCCTATGGCATCACCAACGAGCAGGGCATTCTTACCGGCTTCGATCGCTGGGCGCGCACCGATACAACCACTTACGGCAATATTGATACGGGCGACTACAACCCTGAGACAAGCACAACGGCCGTCAAGGCCTCGGTGCCCTCAATCAAAAAGGCCTCTGGACTTGATGCTCGCGCACATTATCATTGGCCAAGCCGTGCTTTGACCTCTGATACAGCCGACACCATCGCAAAGCGGCGTCTGCAAGCGCATGAAGTTCCAACGCAGATCTATCATGGTTCGGCCAATATTCCTGATCTTTATGCTGGTAGCAAATTCACGCTCGAAAACGATCCGGTGAGTGGCACGGCGAGCCAGTATGTGCTCGGTTCCGTTTCAATCTTGATTGAAGATCACAGTGACCAACTCAGTGCCGGTAGCAGCGTGATCAGAGCGGGGCTGACGGCCTTCACCGCTGATACGACGTTCAAGCCGGTGCCTTTACCCAAACCCGTGCCGCTGGGGATGTATTCGGCCACGGTGATCGGGGACTCCGGTGAGGAGATTTACACGGACAAGCTTGGTCGGATTAAGATTCAGTTTCCCTGGGATCATTTAGACGAAACCACGGCTTCGGGCACGTTCTGGGTGCGTGTGGTGCAGCCTTGGGCGGTGGCTGGTTGGGGCGCGCAATTCATTCCGCGGGTGGGGATGGAGGTGCTGATTAGTTTCCTCGAAGGCGATATCGACCGTCCCGTCGCGATTGGTGCCTTATTCAACTCAAGTAATACGCCGATTTTCTCAGAAGAGGAAAAAAATAAGTCTGGTTTTCGGTCGCGCTCGCCCAAGAAGGGCGGTGCCGCTGAGTATAATGAAATTTCGTTTGACGACACCAAAGGCTCGGAAGTGCTGCTGGTGCATGCCCAAAAAAATCACACGACCGAGGTTGAGAATGATCAGAGTCTCACCGTCGACAACAATCGGACTGTATTGATCAAACAGGATGAGACCGTCACGATTAAAGGCAAGCAGACCATCAAGGTTACCGGTGCTGTCTTGTATGAGTCTGATGACTCAATAACGCTGAAGGTCGGCGGCAACAGTATTGTTATCAATACCAGCGGAATTACCATTAAGGGCACTAAAGTGTCGATCACGGGGGACGCCACGCTGAAAACGACCTCGCCGGATAGCACGCATGAGGGGCAAATGATGATGACGCTGACCGGCGGTATGATCAAGATCAATTGAGCGGGATCGGATGAGCGCGTCC
>VFSW01015476.1_pt1 | contig 10483 bp, 9 predicted proteins | sample 5358111 | NCBI WGS metagenome assembly VFSW01 (sample SAMN11554181, study PRJNA540505) | mine drainage metagenome | isolation source: sediment from site ElyBrook_90M | place: USA: Ely Copper Mine, Vershire, VT | collected 2017
ACCGCGCACCCGCGTTCCGCCCCCCGCACCAGCGCCGACCCCCACCGCCACTTACCTCGAGGTCTTCACGGTCGAAGAATTCGAAGCCAACGGCAAACCCGCGAAGCGCTGGATGAAGGTCGGCGCCACCTTCCCCCACTAGGGGTAGACCCATACATGGACCCCCTACGTTGTCATTCGCCATCACGAAGGGGACGTAACCTATGTGCCTGAAAGGACAGGTATTCCGGACCCGTCGGCAACCTTCGGGGTTCAGGTGGCGGTTCAGGTGACCGTTGGAAGCGGCTGCTGACGAATCGTCAATCGCATTTGTCATAATGTGACCTGGCGTCGAAGGATTACGTCGTTGATGACGTATATATGTAGCGATGCTCAAAAAACTCCTGCAGCGCGTACGCTCCCACTACTGGCTTTCAACTGCGCTCCTCGCGGCAGCGCTTCTGCCCCTGGGTGTCATCTCCCTGGCGGTAAAGGCTTCGCGGGAAAGCGATGCCCGCAAAAGCCCGGAGGCTTTGCAGTTCGAGAAAGCCCCGGATGCCTGGCTGGCGCACCCAAAGAACGTCGCGGAATTTCGCAACGCGCTAAAGGCCGGCACCCTCTCAGCGGTAGGCTTGGATAGCACCGAACCCGGTCTTGTGCTCTACACACTGAAAAGCGGCGAGAAGGGCAGCACGAATGTGCCGGGATGCACGCTGGTGGGCTGCGCGGGGACCGTACTGGAGTCCCTCGGCGACAAGAGCGCTCAGTCCGGCTTCGCCCTGGTTCGCGTCAATGTCGACCCGCGAACCGACAGCCGCCGCTTGCTGGACTTGCTCGTGCGCCTGCTGACCCCGGTGCTGCTGGTGGCCGCGGTGGTGGGCGGTCTGTTCGTGAGTGTCCGCCTGCAAAGCGGGATGGGCCGGTCCGCTTCCCGGCTTTCTGTCCGTCCCAAAACCCAATTTACGGACGCCATCGGCCAAGAGGAGGCCAAGGCCGCGCTGAATCGTGTCAAAGCGTTCATGCAGGACCCCGCGCATTACGCGGATCTCGGCGCCGTCGCACCTCGAGGAGTATTGCTGGTCGGCCCGCCCGGCACCGGCAAGACGCTACTTGCCAAGGCATTGGCGGGCGAAAGCAAAGCCAACTTCATCTCCGTCGACGGCTCTTACTTTACGGCGACGTTCTACGGCGCCGGCGTCAACAAGGTCAAAGCGCTGTTCAAGCTCGCACGCAAGAACGCGCCGTGCGTGCTGTTCATCGATGAGGTGGATGGCATCGGCAAACGCAGCCGCAGCGGCGATATGGGCGGGGCCGAATCGGAGCTGAATCGCATCATCAACCGCGTGCTCGTGGAGATGGATGGATTCGAGGCGCTCGACAACGTGGTGGTGGTGGCGGCCACCAATCACGAGGACAACATCGATGAGGCCATGCGGCGGCCCGGCCGCTTCGACATGCTGGTGCGGCTCACGCTGCCCACCTTGCCTGAGCGCCAGAAACTATTCGAACTGTACATTGGCAAGCTGGCGCATGACGGATGCGCTGACACGGCAGTGCTGGCACGCATGACGGTCGGCATGTCGCCTGCCGATATTGCCAACACCGTGAACAAAGCCGCATCCACGGCAGCGGAAGCTCGCGCGCCACGAGTAACCACCGAACACTTCCTGTGCGCAATCGAAACCTACCAGCTGGGCGGTGAAGTCTCTGCGGTCAAGGATCTGTTTACGCAGGACTTGAAAGACCGTCTCGCATACCACGAGTCGGGCCACGCTTTGGTTGGACATTGGCTCAAGGCGGGCATCATCGAGCGCATGACGATCGAGCCACGCGGTCGTGCGCTCGGTGTAACCTACATGACCCGTGACACTGAGGATCCGCTCTACAAGCAATCCGAGCTCACGAGCCGGTTGGCGATGATGCTGGCGGGGCGCGAAGCCGAGTTGTTGGTGTTCGACAGCGTCTCCACCGGCGCTTCCGACGATCTCAAACGCGCTTCGGAACTCGCCATCAACATGGTTGGTTCGCTTGGCTTCTCCGATGCCTTCGGCCTGCTGAGTGTGGCCGGTGTACCCAAAGAGCTTCTCGGGCCGGATATTCAAGCCGCAGTTCTGCGGGAGGCTCGTGTGCTGCTGGAGCGCGCCCAAGCGACCTGCCAACGGCTGCTCACGGCCAACCGTGCGCAACTCGATGCCTTGGCTCAACGGTTGCTGGAGCTCGAGGTGATCTCCGGTGATGAACTCAAGGGACTGTTGGGTGCGCAGATGAGTGAGTGCGAGAGTCCCGCATTCACGCCGGCCCCGGCCATGGTCGCCTAGCTTTAGGTTTGCGTCCTTCCACTTCCTTCGGCGTATTTTCGGGTAGGTCCACCGGCCGCTTACGCGGCCTCCGCACCTCTGGTGCTAGTACTCTGCCGTACAGACCGAGCGATTGTCGTCATGCTCCAATCGGAAACGACCGGGCTTCGTTTGCGAGTAGGAGAGATCCATGGATCTGCTAATTGTCTTGGTGGTGCTGTTGCTGCTGTTTGGTGGTGGTGGGGGTCTGTATTGGGGCATGGGATCGGGCTGGGGAATCGGTCCGATCGGATTGATCGTTTGCGCCCTGGTGGTGGCAGTCCTCGTATTTGGGTATCGCGGCAGAAGGGGCGGCGGACTCTAGGATACGGTGCGGATCCACCGCACCAGTCCTCCTCCCGTTCGGGACGCATTGGCCACCGCACGACAATGCGGCTACGGACAACTCAAGGAGCAGGTAATGAAGAGCGTACTGGCATCTCTCGTCTTGATCGCGCCCCTGGTGGCATTCGGGGCCGACTCCAACCCTGACGCGACGTTCTACAAGAAGGCGGCGGAAGGTGGAATTGCGGAAGTGGATGCAGGCCGCTTGGCGCAGCAAAAAGGCGATAGCCAAGCAGTGAAGACCTTCGGGGCGATGATGGTGAAGGACCATTCAGCGGCAAACGAGAAGCTTCACGCACTGGCCACCTCGAAGAACATCAGCCTTCCGACCAGCGCGACCATAGGCGATATGGCCGCCAAGGCGGAGCTGGACGTGTTGTCCGGTGACACCTTCGACAAATCCTATATCAAGTCGCAAATCAAAGATCACAACGGGGCCATCGCTCTGTTCAAGAAGGAAATCGCCTCCGGCCAAGATCCGGACGCGAGGGCATTTGCCAGCGCAACGTTGCCCGCCCTGCGGATGCATCTGAAGAAGATAAAGACCATCGCCGCGGATGCGGGTATCACGAAGTAGTCCGGCGGACGATCGACGGTTCGGTGTTGCTTGCGCGGTGATGGCGGCGACACCCGAACCGGGATTCGCTGAATTGGACACATCTTCGTCGGACTTCAACCCGCCACAGCCGCCAAGTTGATCACGAACTGTCACTAGCATCTTTCCCAATAGACAACAGGCTGCGTGACGTTGAGCAATGAATCGATGAGACGTCCGACAATTAATTACCGCGAGATAACGAGAGTCACCGCCCGTATCGAGCCCTGCGATGTCGACACGAACAACGCAGCGACCCGCAACAGCAGCAAGGAGCGGGTTGATTGAGGGGTGGCGCCTGCGGGTAGAACGACCCAGACGGCAGAGTAAAGCTAAAAGGCGGCGGATAAGCCCCCTGCGGATTGACTTCCGGATTGAGGTAGCCGAATTGAACATCGAGAGCGTCAGGGATGTTCACGGTCATGTTTCCATGCCGACCGCCGCCGAGCGGTAACACGGCCGAAAAGATGTCGGCGCTGAGCGTGACTGCCAGTCCATACTGCGGCGTGACGCCCGGGGTGCGCGCTATTTTGCTCTGCGACCAGGAAGCGCCGCCGTCACTGCTCCACTCGAGGTACGCGTCCCACGACATCCCGTCGATGACGGCAACCTGCTGCCCCACCATACCCGGCACGGGTCCATCGCTGGCGAGAGAGCCCGCAATTCGCACGCGCTGTTGAAACTCCGGAGCGTTGTTGCCGGTGACCAAGAGCGACCACTTGCCGTAGAAAGTACTGGGCATGCCGATTCCCCTCTTCGCTACATTGTCACGGGGCCACGACGTTGAGGTTCTGTACGGTGGAACGGGTTTCCCCGTTTAAGGTGAGACTGCCTTGCAAAGCAACGTCGTAGCTGCCTGACTCGACCGTCGAGAACGTATGGCTACCTGAATGAGGCAACGCGGCCACACTCGACACCACGGCCGAGGGTGCCGTGATTTTCAACGAAAGAACGAGCGCGGGAGGATTGCTGGAACAGTCCCAAGCTACGGTGCACGATGGGTTGGTTGGCGTGGGCGCCCTGGTCACTGCGAATGTACCGATCTGTGGCTGCACGATCTCGAGGCCCATTTGGCGCGTGAAGGCGCTGCTGAAGCCATCGAGTCGTCCGTTATCGGTCAGTCGAGCAAGCACGGCGCGCCAATTGTGCAAAGGACCGACAGGAGAACCAGGCGAATCCCCGAACCGGAACTCCACTTGCTGCTGTGTGCAGCCGTTTTGCTGCCCCCAGTGCAGAATGCCTTTTAAGTTTGGGTCCCGCGCGATCGTCGCCGCGAAATCAACGAACTGGATACTGCCCTGCTCGTCAGCGAGGCCCGTGCACTCTATGGCACAGGTTCGGGTGAACGCCTCCGGTGCAATCAACGCGGTCGATTGTTGGCAAAATCGTAGCGAAACATAACCAGCGACCGAAAACCCCGACATAAATTCCTGATCGATCTCGAATTTGAGCAAACGATCGACGAACGCCCGCAAATTTTTATCCGCCGCATCGAAGAACGCCTCGACCGAGCGTACGTTCACTTCACAACTCACATCCTGGTAATTCCGTCCATCCATGACCGCATAGCTAATTGCCGAGAATGGGGTTGTCGGCTGTAGCGCCTGAAAGGCCTTCGCGGCGATCGCGCGCCAAACAAGGATACCTGCCGCCCGATGCGTCGGATCAGACGATCCCAGAAGCGAACCTCGCAGATTGTTGAGGGCCTGCCCGACCGTAGATCCGCTACCGCGCAACGCATTGAGGAATACCAGCAGGAGCGCAAGAATGGGCAGGAGCGCTGCGGCAAGGGCAACGATTCCAGGGCCGGCGCCGACCGCAATTGCCGTAGCCAAACCGCCCCCAATCGGCACCGCGTTGTTGCTCAAGAAGTTTTCGATCTCCGTAAAAATGCCGCTTACGACTCCATCCATGAAATTCGCGTCCGCACACGCCGCATCGAAAAGGCTAAACGAGGTCACTCCGGATCCGTCCGGCGAGAATCCCACGCTCGTTCCGGCGTTGGCGAATAAAGGTGCCCGCAGCGTTGGGTCAAAGGGTTGCAAGATGTTACCGACACGCTCCGGTCGACCCGCCGGATTACCGTTGCCACCCCAGCTCACTGCCGGCAACAACGAGGGAGGCACGTCGTTCATTGATATTGTCCAGTGCCGAGTGACACTGCAAATATGGCTCGTTCCGTTGACGGAAGGGACAGGATTGATGGCGATCTGCAGGAATCGCTGCATCGGGGTGGCGCCGGAGGGTGCGGTAAACGGCGCGGTGAACAAATCCGAATTCGGGTCGGCAATCTTTCCGCGCACGTTCTCCCACGTGTCCATGGTCACTTCGGTGTGCAGTCCGTACTGCGGCTCGACATTGAGGACAGCCGAGTAAACGATGCCGAATCGGCCGACTTGCACCAGGGCCGCACGCCAAACGTTGGTGTCGTAGATCACCTCGAAGTTATCGGGACCGCCGAATTTTGCGGCGCCGTACAGCGTCATCAGCTTGTCGGAATCGGTGAACGGTAACCCCACCGCAGGCTCTCTTTCGATCCAGCAATGCTTACCGCCATCCTTGACGACGTGCAGCGCAACAATGGAATCGGCGATTGGCGGTCGATCGAAATCGCCACCGTGCGTTCCGGTCGCCAGTGCCCCCACCACGGTTTGGCCACCAGCGCCGCCAAGCGTTCGGAAAGCCCAAGAACCCAGAAAGGACGAATTGCCGAATTGCGCCAACATCAACGCCGCGAGGCTCTTGGGCTTTGCTGCGTCGCCCACGTCCATTTCGGCGTATAGCTGATAAATTCGCTTACCCGATTCGAAATGGTAGAAATACTCCGGAGCCACCGCGTCCGGACCCGTTGTTGCCGCATCCAGCGCCGCCAGAAATCTTGTGTCGAGACACTCCGGAACCACGTCGAACAATGTGCGACCCATCGCTGGGAAACGTTCGTGAAAGTCGTGCGTCTCGATGAACGTATGATCGCTGACGGCGGCCCTAGATAGCGCCCAATGGCTTCCCGCGGCATGCAAGCGCTGTTCGGGCGGACGATTCCGACAGATCTCAATCAGATCCTCCACCGAACGTGGGAAGAGGATCAGGGGAGCTTCCGCGATCAGCGGCGTTCCCGGCTTATCGTGTTCGCGGGTCCAGGATGCGAGACTCGATTGAGGGATTCCCATGGCATAGTTCCTTATGCACCGATGAGACTCCAAATGATCGTACGGCCAGCATTTCAATAATGCCAGCGAATTTCTCCTGCTCGCCGCGTACGGTCCCGCGCTGCACGGCAGCGAAGCAAGGCGGCTCCGCCAGCGGCTCCCGGGGCACCGGCAAGGAGATTGCTCGATCACGGCGCGCATCGGAGCCAGGGTACCCAGATCATCACAACATGACTCTGAATCGCCTGTAAACCGCAGTCGGACCGCAGGCTAAAGGCAATACCCGGCCCATCCGCCATTCCGGCCACGACCGGTCGCCATCATCTTTCCGATCGTTGGCTCTTTCGTGCGTTAGGTACGATGTCTTATACTGGGCACGATTAGCAGGCAACGATCCCAGGCATGACCAATCCCTCCTCGAATCCGACCGCACCGCGTCTGACGCTCAAATTGAAAGGCTCACCGCGAAAGCCCGCAGAAGCGGCAACCCCGCGGCCGGCTCCAAAGCCCGCGAGCAAATCGCAGGTCAACGCGGACGCTCGCTGGTCCGACGACTATAAGACGCAAATGCAGGAGGATATGGACAAACTGTCCCGCTGAGGGCTGCCGCCGAGGCCTTCCCGCCGGGCCGGCAATTCGTCCGGCATCTTCAGTGACTCCGCTCGCCCAGCGGCAAACTCATCGACACCCTGATCTTGCGGGTTCCAGCCTGTTGAGCGCCTCGCGCATCCAGTGCCCGGTACGCCTTGCCGCCAACTTCAGGGTGATCTGGGCGCGCTGAAAGGGCCGCACATACAGGCTCGTATCTTCGAACGCCTGAATTTCTACTTCCCTGGTCTCCGGATCGGCTTTCACTCTCAAGTGGCCATGGGACGCCTCCTTCGGGAGATGCAGCCAACAGAAATTGCGCCCCGATGGTTTCCCAATCCAAGTAACGACGGGTCCTCTTCGATTCGATCCTGAAGCCACTTCTCGTTCAATCCCATATCTCGAAGCCGGATCGGGCTCGCCTTTCGAATGTCCAGTGCCATTGATAACCTCCCCCTCGCAGCGCTTGTCGATGCTCATCCGGTCAAAGCCGAGACCGGCAACCGCCCACATCATCGTGCCGCCCTCGGCGACCCCGCTCAGCTCGATAGATCGTTCACTATGCGCTTGACGGTGAACCGCTTGCCACTATCCCGCAATGCGTCTCGCGCCGCGTCCTCGCTCATCCACTCCTGATAGGGGGCGACCGCGGCACGAGGCGTCGCGCCCACCAGCTCCCCCATCTCGCTTCGCACTTGATAATCTGCATTGCAGTAACCGTGATTCTCGAGCACACACATTTCTCCAACACTAAACGCGTCGAGGTCCGTGCGGATCCCGGCGATCAGGGTCTTGGCCAACTCGGCGCTGTAGCCGATGCGGCCCGGAAGGGGCCCCGACTGCGCAGAGGCGCCGGACGCCAGTTGCCAACGTGTCCCGTCATACGCCCGCTGTCCCGGCGGCGCGTTCCACACCGCGTTCAATATTCGAGTACGCAGAGCCTGCGTCTGGCGGGAGATCACCGACGTATAGCGCAACAGCATCCGCCACGGCTCCTTGCCGCCCGCATAGACAAATGGCGCCCCGCAATCCGATACCAGTACGGTGGCGGCCCTCTTCCATATCGGTTCGGTCCCCATATTGTCATACACGCCCCCGTCGGATAACTCGAGCTTCCTAACGAGCTTGTCTCGATTTGGGCCGTGGTATTTGCCGCCGGCCAGCACTGCCGGGGCGATGCCTGCCCGCATCGGCCCAAAGAGCGGCGGGAAACACGCCGACGCAGTCATGGCACGTGCGACCGTCATATCTCTCGCGGCCTTCGAATCACTGCTCAAATCCAGATACCCGGCCTGATACGAGCCCACGTGCTCGCGCGAGAACTCCCAGTTGACGCCGAAGGTCAGATCGGTGGCACAGAAAATGTACTCCGGGGATACCGGCAGATCACGCAGCGCCAGCTTCGTGACACGCTTGCGGTATCGGGCCTCCAGGCTCCTGAGTAGGGGATTTGGCGCAAACCAGTTCCACGCGCAATTCCGTATGACCGGCCAGGTTCGCAGATCGCGCGCCGCGAATGCGTGAAATGGATCGGACACCTCGCGCTGCCAGTTCTCGAAATCCAACCGCCCACCGCGCCCGCGGTCGATCTGACATTGTGCAAGATGGCCGGCAAGAATGCTGCCGCCCGATACCGAACTGATCCAGCGGGACTGCTGCAGTATCCCGAGCTCGTGCAGCCGCCGCAAAGCGCCGAGGTGGAACAGCGACGCGCGAAAGCCTCCACCCGAGAGACAAATCCCGATACCACTTCGCCCCGCCCGGGTAAACGTTTCCACCGTGGACGACACTGTCGCGGACATAGCAGCCTCCGGAGCAATCTAGCGGTAGTAGACCATATGGCCCGCGTACCGGCGCAGCAACTGCCAGGCCTCCGCGAAAGCGTCCCGCTCGGCCCCTTCGGTCGGTTCACCGGATCAGTCGCGCGGGTGCAGGCCAGCCAGCGTGATGGCGACGAGCCGTCGGACCGCGGTTTTGGACGGCAGGCTGCTGGCCGCTGCAAGGGCGTGGAGGCAGTAGGTGGCGAGTTCGCCCGGTGCAACGTCATTCCGGACCTCGCCGGCCTGCGCCGCTTCGATCAGTAGGGTTCGGATCAAGCGGCTAAGCTGTTGTTGTGCCCGGGCGACGTGCTTGCCCCGATGAAGCAGCGCCGCGAGTTCGGTGTCCTGGTGTTCGTGAGAAATGAGCGCGAAGGCCATGAGCACGGCCTCGAGCCGCTTACCGGGGTTGTCCCCCTGGCTGCCCACTTCGATGAGATGTTCGAGGTGACCCGTAACGTGCCGTTCGTGCCAGGCAAGCAGGATCGCCTCGACGTCTGAGAAGTACTTGTACAACGTCGCGCGTCCGATGCCGGTCCGTTCGGCAATCTGGGCCATCGTCACCGACCGGAGCCCGAGCTTGGCGACCAGCGACGCGGTGGCATCGAGGGTTGCCTCGAATACGGCGCGCCGGTGCGCCCCAATCGTCTCGCTCCAGAGCTTGGGCATCAGTTCGGCATATGCGACGGCTTCATCGCGACATAGTGTATTGACATAGACACTGTGTACAGTAAAATTGCGCAACTTCCGATTGCCTTCGAAAGACCGTACGACCGAGGCCATGCCTTTGGCTGACACGCCCGCTTCCCCCAACTCCAATCGCAACTCCGTCGGCGCGGGTCACGGCAGAGGGCCGGCCCCTCGCACTCCCCGCTGGGTCAAGGTTTCCGGGGTCATCGCGATCGTCCTCATCCTGCTGTTCATCACCCTGCATCTCGCAGGGCTTGGCTTGGGTGCTCACGTGCACCACATGCATTGATGACCATGACTCCCCGCCTCCGGAAGTTGGCGCTGACCGCGCATGTCATGTCATCGATCGGCTGGTTTGGTGCGGTCGCCGCCTTCCTGGTTCTGGCCGTCGCCGGTCTCACCAGCCCGGATGCGCGGCTGGTGCGAGCGGCTTATCTCGCGTTGGGGTTGACCACCTGGTTCGCCGTCCTCCCGTTGGCGCTCGCATCGCTGATAAGCGGGATTGTCTCATCCTTGGGAACCAAGTGGGGCTTGGTTCGGCACTATTGGATCCTGCTGAAACTTCTGGCCACCACATTGATCACCGTCCTCCTGCTGGTACACATGCAGCTCGTTGATCTTCTGGCAAGTGTGGCGGCAAAGAGGATCACGCCCCGTGACGATCTGAGCGCACTTGGATTCCAGATGGCTGCCTACGGCGTCGCCACGCTGCTGGTCTTACTCGTGTTAACGGCGCTGTCGGTGTACAAGCCGCAAGGCATGACCCGGTACGGGTGGCGTAAGCAGCGTGAGGAGCATGTGCCGTCGCCGCGGCAGGCGTAGCGGCTTACATCGCGGAGTTCGGAACGGAGATCAAGCACGAGCCGGCCAAGTCGGTCGTGGACCGCGGCAGATCGTCCGGTAGGTCAAATGTCGAGCGCATGGTTATGTTTTCAGCCTCTCTTGAATTCCCAGTGGGTGACCGAGGGTTCGTAGGGCGACCAT
>VFSW01015477.1_pt1 | contig 10483 bp, 10 predicted proteins | sample 5358111 | NCBI WGS metagenome assembly VFSW01 (sample SAMN11554181, study PRJNA540505) | mine drainage metagenome | isolation source: sediment from site ElyBrook_90M | place: USA: Ely Copper Mine, Vershire, VT | collected 2017
CGCGACGCCAATTCGCCATTGATGCCCCCGGACCAATCCCCGCGTGAGTTGCACGACGGGATCGCGCGCGAGCGAGCGCCATGAAGGTCGTGCTCTTCTGCGGTGGGCTCGGGACCCGGCTGCGCGAGCATTCGGACACGACCACCAAATCATTGGTAAACATCGGCATCCGACCAATCATGTGGCACTTGATGCGTTATTACGCGCACTACGGCCACAAGGAATTCATTCTCTGCCTCGGATATCGCGGGGACATGATCCGCGAGTACTTTCTGAATTATAACGAGGCACTGTCGAACGACTTCACATTGAGCGACGGCGGACGCAGCATCGAATTGCACAGTCATGACTTCGCGGACTGGCGGATCACCTTCGTGGACACCGGCCTGCACGCCAATATTGGCCAGCGCCTGATGCGGGTGCGCCGGCATTTGGGGAATGACCCGGTGTTCCTGGCGAATTACAGCGATGGACTGGCTGATCTGCCGCTGGACCGCCCGGTCGATGAGTTCAACCGGCAGGGGCTCGTTGCGAGCTTCGCGGCCGTAGCCAACTCGCAATCCTTCCATGCGGTGCGCCTGGGTGAGGCCGGCGTGGTCACACACATAGGTCCCGTTTCCGACGAACAGGTGCTGATAAACGGCGGCTTCTTCATTTTTCGCAACGAGATCTTCGACTACATCAACGAGGGCGATGAACTGGTCGAGCAGCCTTTCCAGCGGCTCATCGCGCAGCGCCGCCTCGGAGCGTTCCGCTGGGATGGATTCTGGCGCTGCATGGACACATTCAAGGACAAGATCACCTTTGACAGAATGGAGGCTCGACGAGAGTGTCCTTGGATGGTTTGGCAGCCACCGCATGTCAAGTCCGTTTAGCCTGGGTGCGCGGTAACCTCCCAATGACGCCGACGTCGCACAATGACATCGACGCGCGCGGCGGTGCCGACCCGGTGGACGGCGGCGTGCTGTTGCTTTCGCAGCGCCGGATAGCCGATCTCGTCGCATATTGTCTTGCCTACGAATTCGAAGACACCCTCACGGCGTTGACCGGTGCCGAAAGAATTGATGTACCGGACATGGCCGCGCTGGAGTTTTCACGGCGCGCGTACAAGTTGGCGCGCCTCGCCACCGGGTCGCCCGGATTTGCACGCAGGCTTGCGCCATATCCGACGACCAAAATTTCCCTGAAGCGCGACTATTCGCTGTTCTTTCCGGTGTTCAGCCACACCCACGAGTTGTATTCGCTCGCCATGATTCCCAACTGGCGCCGACGCTGCCGCAAGGCGGCATGCTTCATCACGGAAGTCTGGTCGGACATGCTGCCGGGGTACCTGCTTGAGCTTCTGTCCGAGTTCGACCACGTCTTTCTCGGCATGCGCAACGCCGTCGAGGATGTCGGGCGCATGACGGGCAGGCCATGCACCTACCTGCCGCTCGCAGTCGACGTCCCGCGGTTCGCGCCGGCATCCTTGGACGGGCCACGCCCGATCGATGTCTGCAACATCGGCCGACGTTCGCCGGTAACGCATCAAGCGCTGCTCGAGCATTTCGAGCGGCGTCAGGGCTTCTACTACTTCGACACCGTCGCCGCGAGCGGCAGCAACAGGAAGGAGCGCACATTCCGGGTCGACAATCCGCACGAGCACCGCGGAATGCTTGCGACGATGCTGAAGCGCTGCCGGTACTACGTGGCCCATCGCAGTTACGTCAACAAACCGGAGTTCACCCGGGGGCGCGAGGAGCTTTCTGCGCGCTTTTACGAGGGCGCGGCGGCGGGCACGGTCATGATCGGCGAAGCGCCGCGCACGGAGGATTTCGCGCGTCAGTTCGACTGGCCCGACTCGGTCATTCACGTGCCGTTCGATGCCCCGGACATCGGCCGGATACTCTCCGAACTCGACGGCAATCCTGAGCGTCTCCTGGCGGCACGCCGGAGAAATGTCCGCGGGGCCGCTCTCGGACATGACTGGCTGCATCGCATTCGAAGCGTCTTCGATGCACTCGGCCTGGCACCGACAGCCGGAATGCGGGAGCGCGGACGATGCCTCGAACAGATTGCATCACTGGCGCAGGCTCCGTGATGTGGTTCTTCGAGGCTGACAACATATGATTTTCGCGGACACAACGATTGGCGGCGTGTTTCTCGTCGAACTCGAACCTCGCCGTGACGAGCGCGGATTCTTTGCGCGGCAATGGTGCGCGGATGAATTCGTGCGAGCCGGACTCAACCCGGCGATTGCTCAGATAAACACCGCACGGAGCCTGGAGGCCGGGACGCTTCGGGGTTTGCACTATCAACTCGCACCACACGCGGAGGCGAAACTCGTGCGCTGCACGCGCGGCGCGGTCTACGACGTTGCCGTCGACCTGCGTGCCGGCAGCCCGACCTACCGGCAGTGGTTCGGCACGTACCTCGACGATCAGTCCGGGCGCATGCTCTACATCCCCGAGGGGTGCGGACATGGCTATCTGACGCTGGCGCCGGATACCGACCTCGTGTACCAGACCTCCGTCCCTTATGCGCCCTCTTGCGCCCGAGGCATACGCTACGACGACCCGGCATTCAACATCGTCTGGCCGGGACCGGTCAAAGTGATTTCCCGCCAGGATCTGGACTGGCCGGATTTCTCCAACGGCATCGCCCGGGGTTAGAGACAGTGACAAACACGGGTAATCGCGTGCTGGTGACCGGCGCGACGGGCTTTCTGGGCAGTCATTGCCTGCGACCCTTGGTGGCCCGCGGCTACGAGGTGCTGGCGCTCCATCGGGAGCGCCCCCCCGTCGACGAAGCCGGCGTTCGTTGGGTGCGCAGCGACATCATGGACAGGGTCGCGATGGGCCGGCTGCTGGAGGAGCACAGGCCGAACGGGCTGCTGCATCTGGCCTGGTTCGTCGAGCCCGGCAAACTCATCACCGATCCGAGCAATCTGTCCTGGGTGGCGGCCAGCCTCGACCTGATTCGCGCTTTTCGCGAACGCGGCGGCGAGCGCTGCACGATCAGCGGGTCGTGCTACGAATACGACTGGCGATTCGGCTACTGCGTCGAAGATGTGACGCCGTGCGAACCGGATACGCTCTACGGTGCGGCGAAGGACAGCCTGCGGCGTACATTTTTATCCTATTGCAACGTCACAGGACTTTCCGGATCGTGGGGACGCGCCTTTTTCATGTACGGACCACGCGAGAATCCCTCCCGACTCGTGTCGTCGGTGATCTTGTCGCTGCTGAACGGCCAACCCGCGAAATCGTCGCACGGCCTGCAGGTTCGCGACTATCTGCACATTCAGGACGTCGCGGACGGCATGGTCGCGCTGTTCGCGTCCGCGAACCGCGGCGCCTACAACATCGCGGCCGGCACTTCGACCACGATACGTGAGATCGTGGAACTGCTGGGGAAAATCACGGGACGCACCGACCTGTTGCAGATCGGCGCCCTCCCGGCGCGCGCCAACGATGCGCCGCTCGTACTTGGCGACGGCCGCCGTGCGCTGGGCGATTTCGGCTGGAAGCCCAGGCTCGGGCTCGAAGCCGGACTCGAGGAAACGGTCGATTGGTGGCGGGCCCATCTGAACAGTCGCAAGGGATAATTTTAGATGACGAATATTTCGATACTTGGCACGGGCATGGCCGGATTCGGCGCCGCCCATGGGGCGCACCAGACCGGCATTCGCCCGGTAATGTACGACATGCATGACCACATCGGCGGCCACACGGCCTCGTACGAATTCCCCGGCGGCTGGACCTTCGATGAAGGCCCTCACGTGTCGTTCACCGAGAATACGCGCGTTCAGGATTTGCTCGCCGCCAATGTCGACGGAAAATACGAGGCATCGCCGACGCGCGTCAACAACTATTGGAAGGGCCACTGGATAAAACACCCGGCGCAGATCAACCTGAATGGCCTGCCCGCCGACCTGGTCACCAAGATCCTCCTGGAATTCGTCGAGGTCGCGAAACGGATCGACGCGCCGCCGATACGAAACTATGAAGACTGGTTGCGCGCGAGCTTCGGAAATACGTTCTCCGAAACGTTCCCGATGGAGTACACGGTCAAGTACCACACCACCGTCGCAGCGAACATGAACACCGAATGGATCGGGCCGCGCCTTTACCGCCCAAAACTCGAGGAGGTGTTTCGCGGCGCACTGCAACCGAATGGCGCGGATGTGCACTATATCAGCGGCTTTCGATACCCGAGTCGCGGCGGATTCGCAGCCTACCTGGAACCGTTCCGGAGAATCGCGGATGTCCGCCTGAGCCACCAGGTGGTGGGTATCGATCCAAAGCGGCGGGTGTTGCGCTTCAAGAACGGGAAGTCGGCGGCCTACGACAAGCTTGTCTCGTCGATTCCACTTCCGGAACTGATTCCGATGATCGACGGCGCGCCGGCGGACGTCGTCGAGTCCGCCTCACGACTCGCGTGCACGGAGGCCGTGATCGTGAGCCTGGGCATCGATCGCCCGGACCTGGTCGATGCGCACTGGTCGTATTTCTATGATCGCGACATTTTCTTCACCAGGCTCAGCACCCCGCATCTTCAATCGCCGCACAACGTCCCGCCCGGATGCGGGAGCCTCCAGGCCGAATGCTACTATTCGAAAAAGTACAAACCGCTCGACCGGCGCCCGGAGGACTGCATCGAACCGGTCATTGCCGACCTCAAAAGGAGCGGCGTGCTGCGCGAGAGCGATCGCATCTTGTTTCGTCACGCCATGCGAATTCCTTATGCAAATGTGATCTTCGACCTGGAATCGGGGCCGGCAACCGCGGCGGTACACGGCTTCCTCGACGACATCGGCATCGGCTATTGCGGCCGCTATGGCGACTGGGCGTACATCTGGACCGACCAGTCATTCGTCAGCGGGGAGAACGCATTGCAAAAGGCCTTGTCGCAGGTGACGTCATGAGAAATGAGGACGGCTTCGGCGGTATTTGATCATGACTCTGCGATTCATACCCGATCTGCCCGCCGACGGAACGGTCTTATGTCTGGGGGCCCACTGCGACGACATCGAAATTGGCTGCGGTGGCACGCTGATCGAACTGCGCGCGCGTCATCCGAAGTTGCGATTCGTCTGGGCGGTCTTCTCGGGAGATGACGTCCGCGAGCCGGAAACGCGGGCGGCCGCCACGGGACTTCTGGGCGACGGCGCCAATATCATCATGGATATGCATCGCTTTCGCATGAGCTACTTCCCCAATTTCGTCGCGGACATCAAGGACGCTTTCGAGTCGCTGCGCTCCCGGATCGAACCGGATCTCGTGCTGACTCATTACCTGTCCGACCGGCACCAGGACCATCGAGTCATCGCCGAATTGACGTGGAACACATTTCGCAGCCACGCGATCCTTGAATATGAGATACCGAAATATGAGGGTGATTTGGCGCATCCCGGCCTGTATTGCCCGCTGTCACCGGCGTCAGTGGATCATAAAATCGAGACTTTGATGCGGTGCTACCCCTCACAGCGGAGTCGCCAATGGTTCGACCCGGAACTGTTCCGCGGTCACCTGCGGCTCCGCGGAGTCGAGTGCAATTCGCCTTCGCGCTATGCGGAGGCCTTCCATGCACGCAAACTCATCATTTAGAACCCACACGGACTCTCAGGACATGGAAAAACATAGAAAACTGATCGGACTGCGCCAGCTGCTGGACGAGGATCTCGGTGCCATATGCACGGATCTCGCGGCGGAATTCGCGGAGATGTCCGGGGTGCGCCTCCTGGTGACCGGCGGCGGGGGTTTCCTCGGGTATTACCTGGTGCAATCGGTGTTGCATTGGAACGCGACACGCGCCCATGGCGCCGCCATCGACGTCACGGTCTTCGACAACTACGTCCGTGGCGTGCCGGAGTGGCTAGAATCGCTTCGCGGCCGGCCGCACCTCGAGTTGCGCCGCATCGACATGATCGAACCCCTGCCGTCGGACATCGGCCATTTCGATTACATCGTACATGCCGCCGGAATTGCATCACCGATCTTTTATCGCGCAAAGCCGCTCCAGTGCATCGACGCCAATATCAACGGGCTGCGGAACTTGCTGGACTACTCGGTTGCCGAGCGCGACGCCGGCCGCCCGCTGCGCGGCTTTCTGTTCTATTCTTCCAGCGAAATTTACGGCGATCCGGTCGCATCGGCGATTCCGACCCCCGAAACCTATCGGGGCAACGTGTCCTGTACCGGACCGCGTGCGTGCTACGACGAGTCCAAGCGGTTTGGGGAGACTCTCTGTGTGACCTACGCGAGGCAGGAGGCAATTCCGGTTCGCATGGCACGTCCGTTCAACAATTACGGCCCTGGACTGAAAATCACCGACGGACGCGTGATTCCCGATTTCGCCAAGGACATCTTCGCGGACCGCGACATAGTCATGCTTTCCGACGGCAGTCCGAAGCGCACGTTCTGCTACGCAACGGACGCGATCGCGGGCTATTTCAAGGTGCTGGTACGGGGCGGAGCCGGAGAACCTTACAACATCGGCATTGACCGACCGGAGATCTCTGTCGCTGAATTGGCGGGCATGGCCGTCAAGGCGGCTGCGGATTTGTTCGGCTACCGCGGCAAGGTCGTACTCGGCCGCAGCGCGGAGGCGGAGTACCTGATCGACAACCCCAACAGGCGGTGTCCCGTGATCGACAAGGCAAGATCGGAACTCGGTTTCAACCCAAAGGTGGCGATCGAAGATGGGATGTATCGATCCCTGATCTGGTACAGCCACAACAAGACTGCCCCGGCGGCCTGATGAAAATCTCGATAATCGGCACCGGCTACGTTGGTTTGGTGACGGGCGCGTGTCTTGCTGACTGCGGGCACGACGTCATTTGCGTCGACATCGACCCGCGCAAGGTCGACATGATCAACGCCGCCCACGCGCCAATACACGAGGCGGGCTTGCCCGAGCTATTGAAGCGCAATGCGGGCGGTCGTCTCCGGGCATCCACGAATCTCGCCGCGGCGGTTGCGGCCTCGGATCTGACCTTCATCGCCGTGGGCACCCCGGCATCCGGCGGCAAGATCGATCTCAAGTACGTCGAAATCGCGGCGAGCGAGATCGGTGCCGCGCTTCGCGACAAGGCGGGATACCACGCGGTAATTGTCAAGAGCACCGTCATTCCCGGCACGACGGTTGGTGTCGTGCGAACGGCCCTGGAGCGCGCATCGGGGAAAATCGCGGGCGATGGATTTGGACTGGGGATGAATCCGGAATTCCTCACCGAGGGCACCGCGGTCGCGGATTTCTCACAGCCCGACCGCCTCGTGCTCGGGGGTGTCGATGCTCGAACGCATGACATCTTGGAAAGGCTGTACGCATCATTCGACAAGGAAGTTCCGCGCATCGTGACCAACCCCACGACCGCCGAGATGATCAAGTACGCCTCGAACGCCGTGCTCGCGACCATGATCTCCTTCTCCAACGAAGTTGCGCGACTGTGCTCCGCCGTGGGAGGCGTGGATGCGATCGATGTGATGCGCGGCGTGCATCAGGCCACTTATTTCACGGCGCGCCGCGGCGGGGAGCGGGTTACCGCCGGAATAACGAGCTTCCTCGAACCCGGTTGCGGCTTTGGCGGCAGCTGCCTTCCCAAGGACGTCACCGCGCTGATTGGTCAGGGCCGCGAAAAAGGTCTCGCACTCGACTTGCTGCAGAGTGTTCTCGACATCAACCGCGGCCAGGTGGACGAGATGATGCGCCTTATCAGCCGACACCACGCGTCGCTGCGCGACGTGCCGGTGACGGTTCTGGGAATCGCGTTCAAGCCCGACACCGACGACGTGCGCGAATCACCGGCGTTTCCGCTCATCCGTGAACTGAAGAAGCGGGGTGCGCGCTTGACCGCTTACGATCCGGTCGCCAGACCGACCGATCACGAAGCTTTGAGCGACGTGAAGCTTGCTGGATCGCTGGACGAGGCCGTCCAGGATGCGCAGGTGGTCGTGCTCGTCACGCGGTGGCGGGAGTTTGCGCGATTGAGGGAGTCACTGGATTCGCTGGGGCGCCGGCCCCTCGTGGTCGACGGACGGCGCATGCTCGATCCGGGCTCCTTTGAACGCTATGAGGGGATAGGGCGCTGAGCGGCCGTCGAATTCCATGAAATCCCTCAGAATCGTCTTGTACGGAAACTTCGGCGCCGGCAATCTCGGAAACGAGTGCACGCTGCAGGCGGTCATCGAACAGATTTCGCGGTTCCGGCCGGACGCCGAGTTGCAGTGCCTGTGTACGGACCCGGACGATGTGCAGCGACGGCATCGGATACCGGCTTTTCGCGCGTCCCTACGAGGCGCGCCACGGACCGATTCGATCGGGACCGGGCCGGTCCCGACCACGAACCACGTGAAGCCGGCAAGGCCAAATGGGTTCCTCGGCAGGGTTCTGCGTCTTTTGTTCATCCGCCTGCCGCTCGAATTCGCTCAGTGGCTGCGAATGCTGCGCCTGATGTGGCGAACGGACATGCTCATCGTCGCGGGCACGGGAATCGTTGCGGATTACATGTGCGGGCCGCTCGGCTGGCCGTACGACATGTTCAAGTTGTCGGTGCTGGCCGCCGTGTGCCGGGTGAAGGTGGTCTTCCTGAGCGTCGGGGTCGGCCCGATAAATCATCCGCTCAGCCGCGTGTTCATAAAGACCAGCCTCAGGCTCGCCACATTCCGCAGCTACCGCGACGAGACGTCCAAGCGCTACTTGGATAAGATCGGATTCGGGACTGAACGCGACATCGTGTATCCGGACGTGGTCTTCGGGCTCGCCGAGCACAATTTGAAACCGAATGAAGCCGGCGCGGGCCGCCGGAGAATCATCGGCCTCGGGCTCAAGGACTATTCCGGGGTGATGGGCCGGCTGGAAACGGCCGAATATCGCCAGTATTTGGACACGATGGCGGCCTTCGTCGCGTGGCTCACCGAGCATGGCTATGGCGTACGGTTGCTGATCGGCGACTTTCAGTACGACAGCCGGGTGAGGGACGAATTCGCAGAGCTGCTGAAGAGCCGCAACGTGCTGGCGGATTCTTCTATGCTGATCGCGGAGCCCTCACTGACCGTCGAGGAGTTGTTGCGCCAGCTCGGGGAGACGGATGTCGTCATCTCACCGCGGTATCACAATCTCGTCATGGCGATGATGCTGAACAAGCCGGTCATGGCGCTCTCCGACCACTCGAAGCTGGATGCACTCCTCACCGACATTGGCCTGGCGCAGTACCTTGTGCCGTTGCAGAACCTGCGCGCCGACGACCTTATCGCCCGGTTCGAACGGCTGGACGCCGACGCCGAGCGCGTGAAGTCCCATATCCGGGGAAAACTGGATGAATATCGCCGGGCGCTGGATACGCAGTATGCCTCCCTCTTTCCGGAGTCGGCGCGGCCTTAGCCGCCCGTCGGCTGATGGGCTCTTGATTCAAAAGCGGCTCAAAGGGTAACCGGCCGATGCGGCGCGGAATCCGGCGCAGAGACCTCAACACATGCCATCAGAAAAATTGAACAAGCTGTACTTGCGGATAAACCAGGCCGTATGGAAGCGACTTCCCGCGGCGGCGAGAAACATGAGGCTCCTTCGCTGGTACGGAGGAATTTTGCACCGGCTCGTGTGCCGCGCCGCCAGGCGACAGCAATACTTTGGCACGTTTTTTCTCAGAAACCGGCCTGAACTCGAACAGATACGGCGACTCATCGATGCCCGACCCAAAGGCTCGAACCTGCGGATCACGATCCTCGGCTGCAGCACCGGGGCGGAGGTCTATTCGCTGCTGTGGGTCATCCGTTCCGCGAGACCGGATCTGAAGCTGAATATTTGCGCAGTGGATATATCGGCCGCGATTCTGGACGTGGCCGCCAAGGCGGTCTATACGAGCGCGAACTCGGAACTGGAGGGACGTTCGATTTTCGAGCGCCTCAACGACGCGGAGCGCGCGGGGATCTTCGATTGGAGCGGAGACAAGGGAACCGTCAAGGCCTGGGTGCGCGAAGGAATAAGCTGGCATCTCGGCGATGCCGGCGATCCCGCATTGGTCGCCAAGCTTGGAACTCAAGACATCGTGATGGCGAGCAATTTCCTCTGTCACATGGACCCCGCTGCCGCGGAGCGCTGCCTGCGGAACATTGCGCATCTGGTGCAGCCCGGCGGTTATCTCTTCGTTTTGGGAGTCGATCTCGATGTCCGGACGAAGGTGGCGCGGGATCTCGGCTGGAAGCCGGTGACGGACATGATTCGGGAGATTCATGATGGGGACCCGTCGGTCCGAAACGACTGGCCCTCGAACTGGTGGGGACTCGAACCCCTCGATGATAAGAGGCGGGACTGGCAGTTGCGATATGCGGTCGCTTTCCAGCTGGGTTAATTCCGCGCGGCCGCGACATGTGTGACGGCGCAGGCAAGCACGAATGTGTCCACGTCGTGTCCGGCGACCACTGCGATCACCTGCCTGCCGTCCAGCCGATAGGTGATCGGGGGCGCACTGATCTGCGCACCCGTATCGAAGCTCCAGAGTTCC
>VFSW01015478.1_pt1 | contig 10482 bp, 9 predicted proteins | sample 5358111 | NCBI WGS metagenome assembly VFSW01 (sample SAMN11554181, study PRJNA540505) | mine drainage metagenome | isolation source: sediment from site ElyBrook_90M | place: USA: Ely Copper Mine, Vershire, VT | collected 2017
CCCCCGACCCCCCCCCCCCCCCCCCCCCTCAACCCCCGCCCCGGGGCGGGGGGTGGGCGCCCCGGGCGGGGGGGGGGCCCCCCCGGGCCCTGCGTGCTGGCTACGATGGAAACTTATGCGCGTCGAACTCCGAGGGATCACGAAGCGATTCGGCTCCTTCACCGCGAATGACCACATTGACCTCGTGGTCGAGCCCGGTCAGATCCACTGCCTCCTCGGCGAGAACGGTGCCGGCAAGTCGACGTTGATGAACGTGCTCTTCGGTCTCCTGCACGCCGAAGAGGGTCAGATTCTGATCAACGGTGAACCAGTGCATTTCGGCAACTCCGGTGAGGCCGTTCGACACGGCATTGGAATGGTGCACCAGCATTTCATGCTCGTTCCCGTCTTCACGGCGGCCGAGAACGTGGTGCTGGGATTCGAACCCACGAAATCCTTCAACCGTCTCGACCACAAGACGGCCAACGCCAAGATTGTCGAACTCTCCAAGAAATTTGGTCTCGAAGTGGACCCCGACGCCGTGGTGGAGACCCTCCCCGTGGGACTCCAGCAACGCGTTGAGATCCTCAAGGCGCTCAGCCACGACGCCGAACTGCTGATCTTGGACGAGCCCACCGCGGTCCTCACCCCGCAGGAGATCGACGCTCTGATGGAGATCATGCGTTCGCTGGCCCGTGACGGAAAATCCATCCTCTTCATCACCCACAAGCTCAAGGAGGTCCGCGCGGTGGCCGACGTCATCACCGTGATCCGACAAGGTCAGGTGATCGATTCGGTGCCCCCGACCGAGACCGAGAGCCAGCTCGCGGCGTTGATGGTGGGTCGCGAGGTGAATCTCACGGTCGTGAAGGAATTCACCCAACTGGGTGACGTCGTGCTCGAACTCAAGGACGTCGTCGTACGCGACGACCGAGGTCTGGCCGTGGTCAACGGTGTCTGCCTCGACGTGCACGCCGGCGAGATTGTCGCCCTCGCGGGGGTCCAGGGCAACGGCCAGACCGAACTGGCCGAAGCCATCGCCGGCCTTCGTCACGTAGAGTCCGGCACGATCACCTTGCGCGGTCAGGACATCACCAACCACACCCCGCGCGAGATTCTCGACGCGGGTCTCGGACACGTGCCCGAGGACCGACAGCGCGACGGACTGGTGCTGTCGATGAGTCTGGCGGACAATCTCGTTCTCAACACCCCCCGGCGCGCGCCCTTCGCGCGGCGCGGAACACGCAACCTCAACGCCGTTGACGCCAACGCCACGGCACTCGTCGAGCGCTTCGACATTCGCACCACGGGCATTGACGCGACGGCGGCGTCGCTCTCGGGGGGTAACCAGCAAAAGGTCATCGTCGCGCGCGAACTCGCGCGCCCGCTGACCTGTTTCATGGCCTCTCAGCCAACTCGCGGTCTCGACGTGGGATCCATTGAGTACGTCCATCGCCAGATTGTGAATCAGCGCAACGAGGGGCTCGGTATCTTCATCATTTCCTCGGAGCTCGATGAAGTGGTCGCCCTGGGCGACCGCATCGCGGTCATGTACGCGGGAAAGGTCACCGGCATCGTCGACCCCTCGACGAGCCGTGAGGACATCGGACTGCTGATGGCCGGTTCGACGATGGGGGAACATGTCTGAGCGCCCGAGTCCGTCGAATGCGCCCGCGCTCGGTGACGCCCCCGAGGCGCGCGCGCGCCTCGTGCCGCGGTGGTGGGCACGTTACTCCTCGACGAGTCCCATCACGTTGACCGTCCTCGCGCTCGTCTTGGGCGTGGTGATCGGAGCATTCATCATCATGCTCACCTCGGCACCCGTCCTGAATTCGTGGCGCCACAGTTTCCACCACTTCGGCTCCTTCGCCGGCACCCTCAAGTTGACCTTCGACACGGTCGCCGCGGCGTATCGAGCGATGGTGACCGGTTCGATCCTCGATCCCACGTTGTTCTTCCACTCCCTCTCGACCGGGAACGGTTGGGATCAGACCCTGACCCCGATTTCCGAGACATTGACCTACGCGACGCCACTCGTGATTGCGAGCATCGGCGTGGGCATCGCCTTTCAGACGGGCATCTTCAACATCGGCGCCAACGGCCAAGCCATCTTGGGGGCGATCGCGGGCACGGCGGTCGCCTCGATGATCCATCTGCCGATGTTCTTGCACCTGCCCTTCACCTTGGTGGCGGGCATCATCGGCGGAGCCGTCTGTGGAATGGTGCCGGGAGTGCTCAAGGCCTACACCGGCGCTCACGAGGTGATCGTCACCTTGATGTTCAACTACGTCGTCAACGCCATCTTGATCTACGCCCTCACCTCGACCGCGCTGCAACTGCCCGGCCAGTCCAATGACATCTCGCGCAACTTCGACTCGACCGCCACCCTCAATCCCCTCTTCGGAACGAAATCCGGCCTGCGCGTCAGTTACGGCATCTTCGTCGCGGCCGCGGTCGTCGTCTTCGCCGTCTGGTTCCTCAAGCGATCATCTCTAGGCTTCGACTTTCGAATCACCGGCGCCAACCCTAACGCCGCCCGCGCGTCGGGTATCAATCCCAAGACCATCGTTCTGGCCGTCTTCCTCGTGTCGGGTGGCTTGTCCGGCTTGGCGGGCATCGTCCAAGCGGCGAGCACCACCCACTACATCGACGGCGGATTTCTGGTCGGCTCCGCGGGCATCGGATTCACGGCCATCACCATCGCCCTGCTAGGACGACTCCAGCCCATCGGCATCGTCTGGGGATCGCTGCTCTTCGCCGCCCTGGGCGTGGGTGGGCGCGCCATGCAGGCCGCCACCGGAATCCCGCTCGACCTGGCGACCATCATCCAGTCCGTCGTGGTGCTCTTCGTCGCGAGCCCGGTACTGATCACCGAGATCTTCCGTCTGCGCTCGGGTGCCGAGTCCTTCCAGTTGGCGAACAAGGGATGGGGATCATGACCACTCTCGACACCACCGTCGTCGTGGCGGAACGGCCCCGCGTGCGCGCACCCGTGGGTCGACGCCGCGTCATCGGGGCCCTGACCATCGTCCTGGGTCTCTTCGTCATGCTGGCCTTCGGCCTCGGGTCCGTGGCGGGAGCCCATTCGCAATTCACGTTCACCCCCGTCAACACCTCGTCGGGTGCACCCTGGAACCTCGCACCGCTCACCGTGCTGACGCGGTGGTGGAACCTCGGACTCGGTCTCGTCACCGTGGCCCTCGGTGTGGAGACGTGGGTCCGACGCCCGGCGGGAGCGCTCGTGCGCTTCGGAGTGGGTGGCGTCTTGTTCTTCATCGCCCTCCTGCTCTGGGCCTGTCGGGAACCGGGTCCGTCGCCAGTGAGTTCGCTCAACTTCACCTCCGTGCTCATTGGTTCACTCTCGATCGCCATGGTCCTCATCTACGGATCCCTCTCGGGCGTGCTCTGCGAGCGATCAGGTGTCGTGAACATCGCCATCGAGGGGCAGTTCATCGGTGGCGCTCTCGCGGGTGCCATGGTCGATTCGGTGACCAACAGCTTCTGGCTCGCCGCGCTCGTGGGAATCCTGGTGGGCGCACTGGTGGGCTGGCTGCTGGCCCTGCTCGCGGTGCGCTACCTCGCCGACCAGATCATCATCGGGGTGGTGCTCGTGACCCTCATGAGCTCAATCTCGAGTTATCTCAACATCCAGGTACTCGCGCCCTACCCGAATCTCAACGTGGGCAACCAGCCTTCCAATGTGGCCATCCCACTGCTGTCGAAGATTCCCATCGTCGGCCCCGTCCTCTTCAACGAGACGATGTTCTTCTACGTGGCCGTGCTACTGGTGGCTCTGATCAGTTTCGGTCTCTTTCGCACTCGCTGGGGTCTGCGCGTGCGCTCGGTCGGTGAGCACCCCAAGGCCGCCGAATCCGTCGGCATCAACGTGGCGCGCGTGCGCTACTCGACCGTCATGCTCGGCGGTGCCGTGGCGGGACTCGGCGGAGTGGCCTTTATCGCCGTCCAGGGACAGTTTCAGCCCGGCATTACCTCGGGACTGGGTTACATCGCCCTAGCGGCGATGATCTTTGGTAAGTGGAAGCCCTCGGGTGCGGTGGTGGCTTCGATCCTCTTCGGCGTGTCGGCCTACCTCGTTGACGCGTTGCAGAACGAGAACGTGCCTATTCCCACCGAGTTCATGACCATGTTCCCCTACCTGGTCACAATCGCCGTGGTGGCGGGCCTCATTGGTCGTGTCCGTCCTCCCGCCGCCGACGGCGTCCCCTACAAACGCGATTAGTCGCGACGCTCGCCGCGACTTCCCAGTCCCCCCACGACGCGAGCGGCGGCGAACATCGCGTCATTGAGCGCTGACTGCACGCCGCGACCGTTCAGGCGCTCACCCAGGTAGGTTCCCGTCGCGGCGTCGCCCGCTCCGGTGGTATCGACGACGTCCCCACTGCGGGCCGGGGCCGAGTAGTCCCGTCCCTGGTGGCGTACGAGGGCCCCACGGGCCCCGCGCGTCACCACGACCTCGGACCAACTGCGGGCGAGCGACGCGAGTGCCGAGTCGATCTCGCTCGCTCCGGCCAGGGCGATCGCCTCTTCCTCGTTGGCGAAGATCATCGTGGCCCCGCGCGCCGCATCGGTGAACTCCGCCACCCCCGCCCGGACCAGTGGTTCTACCGAACAGACATCGATCGACGTCGTCGCACCCAGTGAGTGGGCGAAACGAAGAAGGCGCGTCGCCACTGCGCGCGTGTGAGGGTCGAGAATCGTGTAGCCCGACACGTGCAGGTGCGCCAGCGAGTCATCCATCCACGTCGCCGCGTGTTCATAGCGCAGCGCGGAGTTGACGCCGCGGTCACTCATCATGGCGCGCTCGCCCTGCTCGCCCACCAGTGAGACGACGACGCCGGTCGCCCCGCTCACCTCTGGGAGGTGAGCGAGAACTAGTGAACGCTCTAAGTCCTCGCGCACGAGGTCCGCCGCGGCGTCGTCGCCCACGGTCCCCACGAATGACACTTCGAAGGATTCGCCGACGACCGAGCGCAGCGCCACCGCGAGGTTGGCGGCCGAGCCACCGCGCGCGACGTGGATACGCGAGGGCGTGTCACTGGTCGGTGCACGGCGAGTCAAGGGTTGCACCACCACGTCGAGCATGGCGTCACCTACGAGGAGCACCCGTCGGGTCACGACAGGTGCGTGAGTTCCACGGCGATCTGTCCGGCCAGGGCCGCGTTGGCGATCACGAGCTCGCGATTGACTCGAACGCTGGCCCCACCAGTGAAACGGGCGAACTCCGCCAAGACTGCGGGAGTCACCTCCTTACCCACGGCGCCCGACTCGTGGGCGTACGCCAGGGCCGCCGCGAGGGCGTGGGCGTGCACGGTGGCGTCGAGCTGGTGGTCCTCCCCGACGGGATTGGCCACGAGGAAACCCGACGACGACCAGTGTCGATGAGCGGCGAAGGCCGCTGCGGCGAAGGCGGGCGAGTCCACCCGCCAGTCAAGGGGGAAGCCCGAGTCAGCCAGATAGAACCCCGGAAACGAGGAGGTCCGATAACCAGCAACGGGAACGCCGAGTGAATCGAGTCGTTCGAGGGTGGCACCGATGTCGAGAATGGACTTCACCCCCGAGGCGACCACGAGCACCGGGATGCGCGACAGCGCGGTCAGATCCGCCGACTCGTCGTAGGTCTCTCTCGCCCCGCGGTGCACGCCGCCGAGTCCTCCCGTCGCCATGACGGCGATTCCGGCGTAGTGCGCCGCGGCGATGGTCCCCGCGACCGTGGTGGCGCCACTCGACTTCGCGGCGATGGCGAAACCCAGATCGCGCGCGGACAACTTGTCACTGTGTCGACTCGGATGGGCGAGGTCAGCCAGGGTCGAGGGATCCACACCGACGCGAATGACGCCGTCGACGACGCCGATGGTCGCGGGAACCGCACCCGCCTCACGGATGACCGCTTCGCACTGGGCGGCCACCTCGAGATTCTGCGGAGCGGGTAAGCCGTGCACCACAATCGTCGTTTCGAGAGCAACCACGGCACGACCCTCGCCCAGGGCGGTCGCAACTTCGTCGTGCACGGACACGTGGGTGAGTGGAGATGATTTCATGATGGCCGCAGTGTACTTCTGAGCTCACCCCCACGTCGTTACCGGCGGGACTACTTCCCTAGGCTGAGACCATGGAACTCGAGGCACAACAACGCGGGGCCGCGCGCTCCGCGCTACGCCTGGAGTACCTCACGCTCGCCGTCGCGGCGCTCGAGGCACTCGTGGCGATCGCGAGTGGACTGGTGGCCGGATCGGTGGCCCTCGTCGCCTTCGGTGCCGACTCCGTCATCGAGTTGCTCAGCGGCGTCGTTGTCGTGGGCCAGTTGCTCACCCTGACGCGACGTCGAACCAGCAATCCCGCGGGGGAACATCGGTCGCATCGAATTCTCGCCGTGCTGTTCTACCTCCTGGCCCTTTACGTGGTCGTCAGTGCGGCCACGGTGCTTCTTGGCCGACATCACCCCCACGAGAACGCCGTCGGCATCGCGGTCAGTGTCGTGTCGGGCATCGTGATGCCACTGCTGGCGTGGTCCAAACGTTCCAATGCGCGCCGCCTGAGCGAGCACGGACTCGCGTTGCTCGCGCGACTCATGCTCGCTGATGCCGCCGAGACCGCCCTGTGCTCCCTCCTGGCCCTGAGCACTCTGATCGGCGTCTCACTGGCGTGGTTGCACTGGTGGTGGGCCGACCCGGTGGCGAGCCTGGCGGTCGTCTACTTCGCGCTGAGAGAAGGGCGAGAGGCCTGGGAGTGCGAACCGCTTTAGGAGGTCACGCCTCTGAGCAAGTGCCCCATGGTCGCGAAGGATACTGTTGAATGGTGAGTGCTACCTCCGACGTCCCTTGGCCGCACTTGCGCCACCTGGCGCGCGAGGCCACCCACCTCGCGTACGCACCGTATTCACACGTTCTCGTCGGCGCCGCCGGCATCACCACCGAGGGTACCTTCGTCGTGGGATCGAACATTGAAAACGCTAGCTACGGACTGACCTTGTGCGCCGAATGCTCCCTGGTGAGCGATCTCGTACGACAGGGCGGTGGGAGATTGCGCGCCCTGGCGGTGGTGGCCGGCGACGGTGAGCCCCTGGCCCCGTGTGGACGCTGTCGTCAGGTTCTCTACGAACACGCCGGCCCCGCTCTCGAGATTGACCAGGGCGACGGCCGCGCCACGCTCACCTTGGGCGACCTCTTGCCCCACGCCTTCGGACCCGATGATCTACCCACCAGGAGCACACCTTGAGTATCCATTCCGCCGTCGACCTCATCACGACGAAGCGCGATGGCGGGGCGTTGAGCGATGAGGCCATCGAGTGGATGCTCAACTCCTACGTGGCCGGCACCGTCGCCGACGAGCAAGTCTCCGCCCTGTTGATGGCCATCTTCTTCCAGGGTCTGAGCGCGCGCGAACTCAACCGCTGGACCGACGTCATGATTGCCACGGGCGAACGGCTCGACCTCTCTCGCCTCTCTCGGCCGACTGTCGACAAGCACTCGACCGGCGGGGTGGGTGACAAGATCTCACTCATTCTGGCCCCCCTGGTGGCCGCCTGCGGCGCCGCGGTGCCCCAACTCTCGGGGCGGGGCCTGGGTCACACCGGCGGCACCCTGGACAAGCTCGAATCCATTCCCGGCTGGCGAGCGAACCTGAGCAATGATGAGGTCATCGAGCAGTTGGACAGCATCGGGGCGGTGATCTGCGCCGCGGGAGCCGGGCTCGCCCCCGTGGACCGCAAGCTCTACGCCCTGCGCGACGTCACGGGCACCGTGGAGTCGATTCCCCTCATCTCCTCGTCCATCATGAGCAAGAAGATCGCGGAGGGGACTCACGCCCTGGTGCTCGACGTCAAGGTCGGAAGGGGAGCGTTCATCAAGTCCCTCGATCGCGCGCGCGAACTGGCTACCACCATGGTGGGTCTCGGGCATTCGCACGGGGTCGCGACGGTCGCACAATTGACCGCGATGAACCAGCCGCTGGGCATCGCCGTGGGTAACGCACTCGAAGTCCGCGAATCAGTCGACGTCCTTCGCGGGGCCGGTCCCGAGGACGTGCGCGAACTCACTTTGTCCCTGGCGCGCACCATGCTCGATTTGGTGGGCATCGACATCGACCCGAGTACCAAGCTCGACGACGGTACGGCCTACGACGTGTACTGCCGCATGATCGAAGCCCAGGGGGGGGACCCGACGGCGACGTTGCCCACCGGCGCGCACCACCACGTCGTGAGCGCCCCCCATGACGGCATCATCCAGTCGATCGACGCCCTCGGCGTCGGCGTCGCCGCCTGGCGTCTGGGAGCGGGGCGCGCGCGCAAGGAAGACCCGGTCAGCGCGGGTGCGGGCGTGATGTGCCTGGTGCGCGAGGGCGATTACGTGGTGGCCCATCAGCCCCTCTTCGAGCTCTACGCTGACGACAACGAGCACCTCCAGCGCGGGATGTCGACCATCGAGAACTCGGTCACGCTGGGCGATCAGGCCGCCCCGGTCGAGTCGATACTGATCGAGCGAATCACGATGTAGCAGTAGCGGGTGGTTGGCTAGCCTTGACCCATGTCAACGACGCCACTGAGTCCCGCGCGCATCAAGGCCGCGCCAAAAGTCCTCCTCCACGACCACCTTGACGGGGGGGTGCGGCCTTCGACCGTTCTCGAACTCGCACGTGAGATCGGTTACAAGGAACTGCCCACCAGCGACGTCGACGAATTGGCCCAGTGGTTCATCGCCGACGCGCCCGGTAGCGATCTGGTGCGCTACCTCGAGGGCTTCGCTCACACCACTGCCGTCATGCAGACCAAGGATCAAATCGAACGCGTCGCTTCCGAAACGGCCTACGACCTCGCCCTCGATGGCGTCGTCTACGCCGAGATCCGCTTCGCCCCCGAGCTGCATCAGCAACGGGGCCTCACCCTCGACGAGGTGGTCGAGTCAGTTCTGTCGGGATTCGCCCACGGTACCGCGCAGGCGCGCTCGCTCGGCAAAGTCATCGTCGTTCGCACGTTGATCTCCGCGATGCGCCAGGCGCACCGCAGCGAGGAGATGGCCACCTTGGCCGTACGGTATCGCGACGCGGGCGTCTGCGGTTTCGACATCGCCGGGCCCGAGGACGGATTCCCACCCACCGAGCACCTGCCCGCCTTCCACCTCATCCAACGCGAGAACTTCCACATGACCATTCACGCCGGCGAGGCCTTCGGACTGCCGTCGATCTGGGAGGCCGTGCAGTTCTGTGATGCAGAACGCATCGGTCACGGCGTGCGTATCATCGACGACATCGAACGCGTTGGCGACGAGTATCGATTGGGGCGTCTCGCGAGCTACGTACGCGATCGCCGTATCCCGCTCGAAGTCTGTCCGACCTCGAACGTGCATACCGGTGCCGCCGCATCCCTCGCCGAGCACCCCATCGAATTACTCCGACAACTGCGATTTCGCGTGACTCTCAACACCGACAACCGGTTGATGAGTGGAATCACCCTCTCGAGTGAATTCGCCGCCTGTGGCAACGTCTTTGGCTGGACCCTCGAGGATATGGAGTGGCTCACCCTCAACGCCGCCAAGAGTTCGTTCTACCAGTTCGATCAACGCCTCGCGCTCATCAACAACGTGATCAAGCCGGGTTACGCGGCGTTGCGCGACGCCGCGGTGTAGTCCTCGCTCTCGTTGACCTCGCGGCGCGTCGCGGCGCCCATCGCGTACCAGATCACGCCGACGAGGAGCGTCACCGCCAACGGCAGGGCCTGCGTCAACTCGAAACGCCAGCGCTGTCCGGCCCACCCCGTCGGTAGGGATGCATCGGCCGGCGAGGAGCCGACACCGGGCCAGAGCAGGCCGATCGTCGCTACGAGGGCCCATAGGGTCGTCACCATGCTCACCAGCCACGCCACTGGGCGGCCGCCGCGGATGCGAAAGGGGCGCGCCACGTCGGCGTGGGAGTAGCGCAACTTCGTCAGCGCCGGAAAGATTGCGAGGTAGGCCATCGCGGAGGTCGAGATAGCCAGACCCAGCACAACCGAGAAGTACTTGGCGGCGTTACCGCTCGCGAGCCAGTAGGCCAAGAACATCGTGATGGTCGCGACGACGCCCGCGACGAGGTCCACGACCACCGGGGTGCCGTAGGTCGCGGAGATGACGCCGAAGGACCGCGGCGCGGCGCCGTCGAGGGCCGCCACGGCCCAGCCACGATTGCCCCCCATGATCCACGAGACCCCCGAACTGAGCAGGGTGATGATGAAACCAACGGCCACGAAATCGCCGAGGAAGAGTCCGGCTCCCGTCAGCGTCGATCCCGCCGCCGTGGCGTGACCACCGTAGACCGTGAAGATCAACTTCACTGCGTTCAAGAAGCCACCCAGGCTCGTCAGTTGAGCGGTCGGCAGAATCAACAACACCGCAAGGATCGGGACGCCGTACATCAACATCGTTCCCAGTGCGCCGCGCGCGACGATGACCGGCACGTCACGTCGAGCGTCCACCATCTCTTCGCCGGCCTCGCTCGGCAATTCGAAGCCCA
>VFSW01015479.1_pt1 | contig 10482 bp, 10 predicted proteins | sample 5358111 | NCBI WGS metagenome assembly VFSW01 (sample SAMN11554181, study PRJNA540505) | mine drainage metagenome | isolation source: sediment from site ElyBrook_90M | place: USA: Ely Copper Mine, Vershire, VT | collected 2017
GGCTTGGTCCGCGGCCTGGCGCATTCCGGCGCCCTGACCATCGTCATCATCACCCACAAGGTGAAGGAAGTCGCGGCGTTCGTCGATGAGGTCACGGTGCTGCGGCGTGGACGTATGGCCGGATCGGGCAGGGTCAAGGACCTTGGCCCGTCGGACCTGACCGCGATGATGATCGGTGAGCCGCATGCCCCAAAAAACCCCGAACGCAAGGGTGCGCCATCCAGCGAGACGCGGTTAGCGATTTCCAGCCTGCGCACCGCCGAGGATACCGGCCGCAAGGGCCTGTCGATCGGATCGCTGACCGTCCATGCCAACGAGATCGTGGGAATCGCGGGGGTTTCCGGTAACGGCCAAAAGGATTTGGTGGAAGTCCTGGGCGGCCAGCGGCCGATCGCAAGCGGTTCGATGCAAGTTGACGGCGCGCCCTACGACGCAAGCCGCGAGCAATCCCGGGATCGGGATGTGCGCGTGCTGCCCGAGGAACCGCTGCGCAACGGCTGCGTACCGCCCATGACGGTGATCGATAACCTGAACCTGCGCGGGTTCGACATCGGCCCGAACAAATCGCGCCGCTCGTGGTTGGATCGCGCCGGCATGGCAAACCGAGCGCGGGAGATGATCGCGGCTTACGGTATCCGAACGCCGTCGCCGAGGGCGCCGATCGGCGTTCTGTCCGGCGGTAACGTGCAGCGCTGCGTGCTGGCCCGCGAACTGGACGGCGATGTCCGGCTGCTAATCGTCGCCAACCCCTGCTTCGGGCTGGATGTGAAGGCGGTCGCGGAAACCCGGGCACGGATCATGGCGGCGCGCAACGGCGGAACGGCGGTGCTGCTGATCTCGGAGGATCTGGACGAAATCCTCGAATTAGCCGATCGGGTCGTTGTGATGCACGAGGGCGAGATCGTGCATGAGATGCCGGCCGAGGGCGCCGATCCGCAGGAAATCGGCCGCCACATGTTGGGTCATCACGATTAAATTCGGATCGCTTAGCCGCTAACATATCACCGACGCACCCTGCCTTGACCGTCAGCCCCCGCCGAAACCGGCATCGCTCTTGACCTGGATCGCCAGTGTGATCTTCTCCAATAAACGGGCGCCGCAGAGCGTCCTGCCACAGGAGGATCGCCATGGAACTCGGGTATTTCACGATGCCGTCGCACCCGCCGGAGCGGGGCCTTAAAGCTGGTCAGGATTGGGATCTGCAAACCCTGCGATGGCTGGACGAGCTTGGTTACACCGAGGCCTGGATCGGCGAACACCATACCGCACCATGGGAGCCGAACCCGGCCCCCGACCTGCTGGTGGCGCAGGCGTTGATGCAGACAAAACGCATCCGCATCGGGCCGGGCGGCTTTCTGCTGCCGTATCACCACCCGGCGGAACTGGCGAACCGGGTCGCGATGCTGGATCATCTGTCCGAAGGCCGGCTGATGTTCGGCGTCGCCGCGTCGGGTCTGCCGAGCGATTGGGCGATGTTCAATGTCGATGGCATGTTGGGCACCAACCGGGACATGACACGGGAAGCGTTGGAGATCATCTTGCGGATGTGGAGCGATGAACCGTCGTTCCACCACGAAGGCAAATACTGGACGGTGAACAAGCCCGAACTGATGTTCGGCTTCCTGAAACCGCATATCAAACCGCTCCAACGGCCGCATCCGCCGATCGGCGTCGCCGGTCTGTCGAAGAACTCCGACACGTTGAAGATGGCGGGCGAGCATGGATTCCTACCGCTCAGCCTGAACCTGAACCCGGCCTATGTCGGCACGCACTGGGCCGCGGTGGAAGAAGGCGCCAAACGCACCGGCCGCACGCCGCACCGGCGCGACTGGCGCATGGTGCGGGAGGTCTTTGTCGCCGAGACCGACGAAGAGGCGATGCGTCTGTCCGTCGGCGGCATGATGGGCCGCATGATGCGCGAATATTTCCTGCCGTTACTTGGTCAGTTCGGATTCCTTGAATATCTGAAGCACGATCCCTCGGTGCCGGATTCCGACGTAACGCCGGAATATTGTGCCCGGCACAATTGGCTGATCGGATCCCCCGCCACGGTGGCCGAAAAGCTGGAGCGGGTTTACAACGAGGTCGGCGGCTTCGGGAACCTGCTGGTGTTCGGCTTCGACTATGCCGACAACCCCGAAGCCTGGCACAACTCCCTGCGGTTGCTGCAACACGAGGTGGCGCCACGAATCAAGCACCTGACGCCTGCGTAATCGGCACTTGATTCGGAACGCCCAAAAGCCTATTTAGTTCGTGTGCTTGGAACGCTGGTTTTGGGATCGGCCGATCCCTTGCCTAACGAGTGCCCCAGTCCGCGAAAGCGGGCACCTGCGGATCGCGGGCTAAATTGGGTCTAATTTTCGCTTCGGCGGTAGTAACAGGGGCTGGACCCACGGGTCCGGCCCCTTTCTATTTATGGTCGCGCCCCGGCAGCCCATAGACTTTCCCCAGCCGGCGGGTCTGCTCGACGACGAAGCGGAAGGTCTCGGGGGAGCCGCCTTTGGGCGGGGCGCCGGCCAGATAGGCGCTTTCAATGCCAATGACCGTCGCGCCACCGGGCGGACCGGGCATGACCTTCAGCCATACCGCCCGGGGCAATGAAATCCCTGGCACCAGTTCGGTGTACAACCATTGATACCCGGGCACAGGCGCCAAACGCGCACTGTCGAAAGACCGCGCCAGGGCCGGCAGCCGCAAACTCAGGAACCACCGGACGGGGCAGAAATAGCGGTCTTCCTCCGGGCGGGTTTGCTCATGAATCCGGGATCCCAGATCGCGTTTACCCGGCTTGTCGGTGCAACAGTGATAACTGAACCGGAACCGCAACGGGACGCTGCCGCCCTTCGGTGCGATCATGATCCGCTCGATCGGCTTCATGTGCGCCAGATCGTAGTCCGCACCATCGTAGCGAGGCTTCTGCTGCCAGAACCCCAACTCGCTTCGACCTTGTTCCAGACGCGTCATCCGCCTTCATAGGCCGGCAAAGGTTAATATATCGGAAACGCCATCCTACCACGGCAGTCAAATCGCGAACAGTCTTTGCGAAGCATTCTCATTATTACGATCCCTACTTGACGGATTGTCCATCTCGGCCACATTCCGCGCCATGCGCAATTTCTCCGATCTGACCGAACGCGAAATCCTCGCCCTCGCTATCGCTAACGAGGAGGAGGATGGCCGTATTTACCTGGATATCGCTGAAGGCCTCCGTACCGATTATCCCGCCAGCGCGAAGGTCTTTACCGAAATGGCGGCCGAGGAAGGCGATCATCGCCGCCGCCTGCTGGAGGTATATCGCGGCAAGTTCGGCGAACACATCCCGCTGGTCCGCCGCCAGGACATCCGTGGCTTCATCCAGCACAAGCCGGTCTGGCAGATGGCACCGATGAATCTGGACGCTGTCCGTAACCTCGCGGAAAGCATGGAGACGGAAACCCAGGGCTTTTACCGCCGAGCCGCCGCGCGCAGCGAGGATGTGACGATCCGCAAACTGCTGGGCGACCTTGCCGACGCCGAGGTGGAACACGAACATCGCGCCGACCAACTGACAGAAGAAAACCTGCCCGAGGATGTCCGCAGCCACGAGGACGCGCACGCGCGTCAGTCCTTCGTCCTGCGCGTCATCCAACCGGGTCTGGCCGGACTGATGGACGGATCGGTGTCCACTCTGGCCCCTGTATTCGCGGCGGCCTTCGCCTCCAACAACACATGGGAGACGTTCCTGGTTGGGCTGGCGGCATCGGTCGGTGCCGGTATCTCCATGGGTTTCGCCGAAGCACTGTCCGACAACGGCAGCCTGACCGGACGTGGCGCCCCACTGATTCGCGGCGGAATTTGCGGCCTGATGACCACCGCCGGGGGCATCGGCCATACGCTGCCGTTTTTGATCCCGTATTTCTGGACCGCCATGGCTGTGGCGATCGGCGTGGTGATTATCGAACTGGCGGTGATTTCCTGGATACGCTGGAAATATATGGATACGCCGCCGCTATCGGCGACCTTGCAGGTGGCGTTCGGCGGCGCATTGGTGTTTGCGGTCGGAATTTTGATCGGCAGCAGTTAACACGGCGCGGCACTCTGGCCCATACTCCCCTCCCGTGATCGCGAGAGGGGAACACATGGACTGGCCGACGCAGCAGGGCATCTACGAAGCGGGTGACGTCACCCTTCAATCCGGTGCGCGGATACAATCCGCCAGACTGTCCTGGAAGACGCATGGCACGCTGTCGCCGGCGCGCGATAACGCGATCGTCTATCCCACCAGCTACGGTGCCCAGCATCCAGACCTGGAGTGGCTGATCGGCCCGGACAAAATCCTGGACCCGACGCGCTGGTTCATCGTCATCCCCGATATGTTCGGCAATGGGCTGTCGTCGTCCCCATCCAACACCGATAACTACCCAACGGTGGTCACCGTCCACGATAACGTGCAGGTGCAGCGCCGTGCCCTGACGGATTTGTTCGGCATCGATCGCATCGCCTGTGTCTATGGCTGGTCGATGGGCGCGTTGCAGGCCTACCACTGGGCGGCGCTGTTTCCAGATGCGGTCGAGCGCATCGTGGTCAACTGCGGCGTCGCCCGCACCGCTGTGCATAACCAGGTGTTCCTCCGCTCCCTGATGGCGACGCTGGAAGCAGCGCCGGAGCATGTCGGCAACGGCCGGTTCTCCTCCGAACCGCGGGCGGCCAAGCGGGCTTTCGGGCGTATCTACGCGGCGTGGGCGCTGAGTCAGGATTTCTATCGCGCCGGGCTCCATTTGGGGTCGGCGCCCAAGCCCAATCTGGGTGCCGCCGATCTGGAGTCATTCCTGAAGACCGACTGGGAGGACAGATTCGGCATCCGCCCCGCCGCTAACCTGTATGCCCAACTGCGAACCTGGGACGCCGCCGATATCGGCGCAAACGAGCTGTACGATGGCGACCTGGAGGCAGCCCTGCGCGCTATCCGGGCCCGCGTCTTGCTGATGCCCGGCGCAACCGATCTGTATTTTCGCACCGCCGACAACGAAGCGGAGCTGCCGTTCCTGGCAGACGCCGCGCTGCGGCCGATTCTCAGCATCTGGGGCCACCGAGCCGGCAATCCGGTTGCCAATCCTGTCGATATGCTGTTCATCCAGCAGGAAGTAAGGGCCCACTTGGAACGATGAGCCGCTTGTAACGAAACCGGGAGATGTGTCATGCCTGTTGAAATCGTCAAAAGCAACCCGCCCGCCATTGCCAAACCGACCGGTTACACGCACGCGATCCAGATTACCGGCGATCACCGCCGGCTGATTATTTCCGGCCAGGTGGGCATGGCGCCAGACGGTTCGGTGTCTGAATCGCGAGAGGCCCAGGTCGTCAGGGCGCTGGCCAATCTGCGGGCGGTGCTGACCGCCAATGGCATGACGGTGGCCAACGTGGTCAAGACCACCGCCTTCCTGATCGATCGTGACCTGCTGCATGCTTACCGAAAGGCACGCACGGAGGTATTCGGCACCCACGCCCCTGCTTCCACGCTGCTGATCGTTGCCGGCCTGGCCGATCCGCGCTGGGTGATAGAAATCGAAGCCGAAGCGGTGGCCTGATATGGACCCGATCCGCCGCAACACGGTCGGGGACGCCCTGCGCCGAGCCGCGCGCCTGTACCGCGGCCGTTCGGCGTTGGCCTTCGAGGGCCGCGATTGGTCGTTTGCCGCGTTGGACCTGGCGGCCGATCGCGTGGCTGGCCATTTCGCCGCGCTGGGGCTGAACCCGGGGGATCGCATCGCCGCCTATGGCCGGAATTCCGATGCCTATTTCATCGCATTCCTGGCCTGTTTGCGCGGCGGCTTCGTGCATGTTCCGATCAACTATGCGCTGACGGACGAGGAATTGTCCTACATCGTCGGCCAGTCCGGGTCCCGGCTGGTGCTCGTCGGGGCCTGACTGGAAGCCAACCTGAAAGCGATCGACATTCCGTCGCGGCCGATCCAGGAGCTGATTCCGGTGGCGCTGGACCCGGATGCCCCGATCGGGCCGGAACCCGACCTGGAAGATGATTCCCTGGCTCAAATCGTCTATACATCCGGCACCACCGCCGCACCGAAGGGTGCGATGATGACCCACAAAGCGATGGTGTCGCAGTATTACTCGGTGATCCACAATATGGACTATGCCGAGACCGACCAATGCCTTGCCGCACTGCCGCTGTATCACACCGCCCAAATGCACGCGTTCACGCTACCGCAAATTCTGGTCGGCGCGCGCAACATCCTGATCGAATCCCCGGTGCCTGAAACCGTGCTGCGGCTGATCGAGCAGGAGAAGATCACCTCGTTCTTCGCGCCGCCAACCGTGTGGATCAGCCTGCTGCGCCATCCCGACTTCGCGAAACGCGACCTGAGTTCGCTGGAGAAAGTCTATTACGGCGCGTCGATCATGCCCGTGCCGGTATTGCACGAACTGCGGGAGCGGCTGCCGAAAGCCCGCCCGTACAACTGCTACGGCCAGACCGAGATCGCGCCGTTGGCGACATCGTTGCGGCCCGAAGAGCACGACGCCCGCCCGGCGTCCTGCGGGCGGCCCTGCCTGAACGTGCAAACCCGCGTCGTCGATACCGACATGAACGATGTGCCCCCCGGCACACACGGGGAAATCGTCCATCGCTCCCCGCATCTGATGACCGGCTATTGGAACAAGCCGGCCGAGACCGCGGAAGCCTTCGCCGGGGGATGGTTTCATTCCGGGGACGTCGGCTACTTCGACGACGAAGGCTATCTGTACATCGTCGATCGCATTCGCGACGTGATCAACACCGGCGGCGTGCTGGTCGCCAGCCGGGAGGTCGAGGAAGCGCTGTTCACCCACCCCGCAGTCTCCGAAGTCGCCGTAGTCGGCCTGCCCGACGACAAATGGATCGAGGCTGTGTCGGCCTTCGTTGTCCTGCGCCCCGAACACCGGACCGATGAAGCAGCCCTGATCGCCCACGCCCGGGCGCATCTGGCGCCTTACAAACTACCGAAGAAAATTCTGTTCGTGGATAACCTGCCACGCAATACCGCTGGCAAGTTGCTGAAACGAGAACTGCGTAAACAATACAGCTAAAACACCGAAGGAGACGCACCCATGCTGTTATTCGATTCCATAGGACCGAACCCCAAAGTCGTCCGGATGTTCATCGCCGAACGCGGTGTATCCGGAGTCGAGACTCAGAAAGTCGATCTGCTTGCCGGCGAAAACCGTCAGGAGCCCTATATCGCGAAGAATCCGACAGGAACCCTGCCGGCCCTGCAACTGGATAGCGGCAGTTACCTGAGCGAAATCACCGTGATCTGCGAATACCTGGATGAAATCGCGGCCGCCGGTCCCAGCCTGATCGGAGCCACCCCCGAGGAACGGGCGGAGACGCGGATGTGGATCCGCCGTATCGACCTGGGGATCGTCGAGCCGATGGTCGGCGGCTTCCGTTCCGCCGAAGGACTGAAGCTGTTCGCCAACCGTATGCGCTGTATCCCCCATGCGGCGGACGACCTGAAGACGATCGCCAAGGAAAAGCTGGCCTGGCTAGACAAGCAAATCGCGGGACGCACGTTTATTTGCGGCGACCGGTTTACCCTCGCCGATATCTTCCTTTTCGCATTCCTGCAATTCGCCGCCACCGTGCGGCAGGGCCTGGACCCGGCGAACACAAATCTGGCTGCTTGGTACGAACGGATGGCGGCACGTCCCAGTTCGGCGGTGTGAATCCTTCTTCCGGCGGGCGCCGGCGGTAATCGGCCGGCGCCCAGCCTCAGAAGCTCAATGGATCCTCGACTACCGGTGTCCAGCGCCGGTTCTTGACCACGGACAGGAACGACCGGCTGGACGCGTGATGGTTCGTCGGGCTCAGCGACAGCGCCGGTCCCCCGAAGATATCGTGCCAGTCCTTCATGCTTTCCATCGCCCCGATGAAGCTGTCCAACGTCAGGTCGCGACCGGCCTTTTCCAGTGCGGCGACGGTGAACGTCGCGCAGGTATAACCGGCCTCGCCCAGATAGTTTATGTCGAAGCCGAACCGCTGGCGGTACTCCGCGGTCAGTGCCCGCACGGCGGGTTTTGGGTCGTCGGGGTAGCGGTAGAGCGCCGGGGCCATCGAATAGAAACCCTCCGCCGGCTCACCGGGCGCCTCGGCCACCGCGGTGGAGTAGCTGGCGAACTGCCCGCAAAAATCGACATTCCACCCGATCTTCCGAGCGGTTTGCAGGATGATCGTGGTATCCTTCACGATCGTGCCCATGCAGATAAGGTCGCAACCCGCGTCCCGCTGGCGGGCGATTGCGGCATTGAAGTCGGTGTCGGTCGGCCGGTGCGCGGTTTCCGCCGCAAGCTTCAATCCCATCGCCTGAAGCTGCGCCACCACCCCGGCATGGACGTCCCTGCCGAAATCGGTGTCCTGATACATCGAGCCCACGGCTTTCTTGCCGCCTTGTTCGACGAAATACTTCACACCGGCCCGCATCTGATCGTAGTACGAAGAAAATTGGCCGAATTTGAACCTGTTGAATGGCTCGTACATCGACCTTGCGCAGGTCAACGGAAAAACATTCGGGACGTTCTTTTCGAACATGGCCGGCATGACGGCGTCGTTATGCGGCGTGCCGCCATTACCGACGGCGAAGAATATGTTGTCGCGGTTCAGCAATTTGTTCATCGCCTGTACGGCTTTGGGGACGATATATTCCATGTCCTCAACTACCCATTTTATCTTTCGTCCATGGATGCCGCCCCCGGCATTAACCGCATCGAAGGCCATGCGCATCGCATTGGCATTGTTCACGCCCTGCACGGCGGTCACGCCCGACAAATCTGTCATCGTCCCGATGACGATTTCGGTATCGCTAACGCCGCGGGTCGCGGCTGCCGCTCGTCCAACGATGGCCGGAGATGCTAGAAGACTGATTCCACCGGCCAGCACAAAGCGGCGCGGAAACGCGCTTGTCTTTTTCATGACGGAGGCTCCCTGACGCGGCCGGATTGTTCCAGCCGTCTTATTGTCCAGGTATCCTGCGCCTACGCCCGCACTGACGTAAAGCAAATTTGGAAGGAGGTTAGCCCCTCCCGAACCAAGCTTCGGGAGGGTTTATTGCGCCGGCTATCTCGGTTTGCTGGCCGCATCGATCTTGGCAATCGAATCCGCGTCCAGTTCGATCTCCGCTGCTTCCACAAATTCGGCCACCTGCTCCAAATTGGTTGCACTCGCGATCGGCGCCGTCACGCTGGGTCTCGCGATCAGCCATGCCAGCGCGATTTGCCCTGGTTTCGCCTCATAGCGGGCGGCAACCTCATCCAATGCCTCGATCACGCCAAGACCGAAATCCGTCAGGTATTTCGCCACCCCGGGTCCGCGCGCGCGGCCTTCGATATCGGCCTTGGACCGGTACTTCCCGGTCAGGAACCCGCTGGCCAGGGAGTAGTATCCGATGACACCGATTTTTTCGGCCAGACAAAGGTCTTCCAACGGCCCCTCGAACGCGGCACGTTCCATCAGGTTGTACTGCGGTTGCAGGCTCTGATAGCGCGGCAGCCCTTTCGCGGTGCCGATCTTCAGCGACTCAGCCAAACGATCCGCCGAGAAGTTCGAAGCCCCAATTTCACGCACCTTGCCGGCCTTGATTAGATCCGCATACCCCGACAAAGTCTCTTCGATCGGCGTTTCCGGATCGTCGCGGTGCGATTGGTATAGATCGATGTAGTCAGTCTGTAGCCGGCGCAGCGAAGCCTCCACCGCAGTCTGCATATAGGCGCGCGAGAGCCCCTTCTTATCAGGGCCCATTTCGATGCCCAGCTTCGTGGCCAGAACGATTTTGTCGCGGTTGCCGCGCGCTTTCAGCCATTTGCCGATAATCGTCTCTGACTCACCGCCGCTGTTGCCGGTATGCCAGCGCGAGTAAACATCCGCGGTATCCAGGAAGTTGAAGCCGGCATCCACCCAGGCGTCCAACAGGGAAAACGAGGTCTTCTCATCGGCGGTCCAGCCGAACACGTTGCAGCCGAAGGCGATCGGCGCGACTTCCAAAGATGACTGGCCCAGCCTACGTTTTTCCATTGTTCTCTCCCTGGTTCGGTCGCAAAAGAAATGGGCGATACCTGATGGCACCGCCCACCTTATCCGTCAATGTAACTTAAACGGCGCGGGCACGTACCAAACGGCCGGGGGTGGCGCCGGTATAGACCCCGTTCTCGAACGTGGAAGCGCCGGAAACGAACGTGTTCCGGTAGCCATCGACCCGTTGCACCAACCGCCGCCCGTTCATCGGCAGGTCGTAAACCACTTCGGGGATATGCAGGCGCATTGCCGCGTAGTCGATCACATTCACGTCGGCTTTCTTGCCCGGGGCCAACCGGCCGCGATCGTGGAAGCCGAAAAAGTCCGCGGTCTCGCTGGTCTGACGCCGCACCATCGTCTCCAGCGGCAACCGCGGCCCACGCGCCCCGGCGCGCGGCCCCGAAAGAAACCAACACGCCCGCCCCCCCGCGAGGGCG
>VFSW01015480.1_pt1 | contig 10481 bp, 9 predicted proteins | sample 5358111 | NCBI WGS metagenome assembly VFSW01 (sample SAMN11554181, study PRJNA540505) | mine drainage metagenome | isolation source: sediment from site ElyBrook_90M | place: USA: Ely Copper Mine, Vershire, VT | collected 2017
GGTCTCGGTCAAATGAACATCCGCCGAGCCTTTGCCAAAACCGGCGCCGCCGCCTTGGCCTTCGCCGGTAATTTTATAGCTTTTGGGCGCATCAATATCCGATAGCGTCACTTTACCGTTGAATCGCGCCGAGATCGGCCCGACTTTAACGGCAACAACCGCTTGCAAATCGGTATCGGAGAGCTTCTCGATGGATTCACAGCCCGGAATACAGGCTTTGAGCGTTTCGGGGTCGTTCAAAGCGGCCCAAACGACGGTCCGCGGTGCGGCAATCAGCCGCTCACCATTCATATCCATGCTCTGCGTCTCCATTGCGCTGGCGGCCATCGCGCCGCCTCCCGCAATAGGATAGTTTGCCGTTGGCCGACATGCAAACCTTGATCCCCGCGTGACTATCATACCGCTCCTGCCGTTTATTCTGGTGCTGCTCAGTTTTGCGCTTCTGCCGAGCGTGGCGCCGCGCCTCTGGCACCGCCGGATGGAGCCGCTGACGCTGGGGCTGGTGGGGCTCGCGGTCATCATCGCCGTCGTTCTGCATGGCCCATTTGCGGCGTTCGCGGGGCTATGGCGCGCGACATTCGAGGGTTTCGCGCCGTTTATCGCGGTGTTGATGGCGTTATATGTGTTGAGTGGCGGCATTCTGATTGCCGGTGGTCCGTGGGGGCGGCCTTTGGGCAATTTGATGCTTCTCACCCTCGGCACGCTGCTCGCCAGTGTGATCGGCACCATCGGCGCTTCGCTGCTGTTGATCCATCCGCTGCTCGCGGCGAATGCGGCGCGGCACGAAAAGCGGCATTTGGTGATTGGTTTCATCATTCTGGTCGGCAATGTCGGTGGGGCGCTCTCGCCGCTGGGTGATCCCCCTTTGCTGTTGGGGTTTTTGCGCGGTGTGCCGTTTTTTTGGCCGACCCAGCATTTGCTGCTGCCCATGCTCGGTATCACCATTCCAGTGCTCGCCTTGGTTTATGGGATCGACCGTCGGCTGGCCTCACGCGAACCGCTTCGCGCGCCGAGTAAACTGGTGCTGCGCGGCGGATTGAACGGGGCGATGCTGGTTTTGTTCGTCGCGGCGATGGCGGTAAGCCCGATGCTGCCCCATGGGCAGGCGGTATTGACCGGGTTGGCGCTGGTGCTGATCGGGATTTCCGAATGGACCAGCTCGAAGCGGATTCGGGCGCGTAATCGCTTTGCCTGGACGCCGATGCGCGAAATTGCCGTGCTGTTTTTTGCTATTTTCGCGACAATTCCACCGGTTTTGCAGGCGGTATCGCGCGTGCCTTTGGGGCGCGATCCGGCTTTGTGGTTTTGGGCGTCGGGCATTTGTTCGGCGCTGCTCGATAGTGCGCCGACCTATCTGATGTTTTATCAAGCGGCCGGGCATGATCTGATGCGGCTGCTACCGTCGTTTTCAGCGGGGTCGGTGCTGTTTGGCGCGCTGACCTATTTGGGCAATGCGCCGAATTTGATGATCCGCGCCATCGCTTCGCGTCGCGGCGTCAAAATGCCCGGATTTCTGGGCTATGCGGCGGTGGCGAGCGCAATTCTGGTGCCGATTTTTCTTATCGAAACCGGGGTATTTTTTCGATGAACCCAGCGTGGTTCAGGATGATTTCGGGAAATTGGCGAACACGGCGCGGTTTTTATTATCCTCCATCAACACCCGGAAGCCTTGCAAGGTGGTGAAGCCCAGATTGGTCGGGAGTTCGGCAATCGGGTCCATCTCGATACTCGCATAGGGGGCGCTGGCGAGCTTTTCCCATTTCCCAGCGGGCTTTTTGGCTTCGAGCTGCGCGACCGTGGTTTTCAGGATCAGCCGCACAATGGCTTCTTTTGGCGCGGAGGGCTTTGTCAGACTCGGATGGCCCGCGATTAATTGCCAGCCATTGGCAAGGGCCCATTGGGTGAGGTCATCAGCGGTCATTTTTTGCTCCCATTCACATCAATCATCAGGCGGCATGGCCCGCAGCGACGCCGCTGGCCCAGGCCCATTGGAAATTATAGCCGCCAAACCAGCCGGTGACATCCACCGCCTCGCCGATGGCGAACAGGCCGGGCACGCTGCGCGCTTGCATGGTTTGCGAGGAAAGTGCGCCGGTGTCGATCCCGCCGCTGGTAACTTCGGCTTTGACATAACCTTCCGTGCCGGTTGGTGTGAGGGGCCAGGCTTTCAGCGATTGGGCGAGGGCGTTGAGTGTGCGGTCGGGCAGGGTGGTCAGCGCTGCGGCAGCGATGGCGGTGGGGGCGAGGGCTGCTGCGAGCCGGTGCGGCATGGTTTCGCTCAGCGCGTTGCGGAGTGCCATTTTCGGGCTGGCGCGTTTGGCGCGGAGCAGAAAATCGGCCGGGCTGTTGGGCAGTAAATCGAGCATGATCGTGGCCCCCGGTTGCCACGGCGTGGAAATTTGCAGAATCGCCGGCCCGGATAGGCCGCGATGGGTGAAGAGCAGTGCCTCCGCAAAGGCGATTTTGCCGGTTTTGGCCCGCACCGGCAGTGAGACGCCCGCGAGCGGTTGGGTGAGGTTGAGGGTGGGCTCGCCGAGGGTGAAGGGAACCAAAGCGGGGCGGGGTTCGATCAGGTTGAGGGCAAATTGCCTCGCGATCCGGTGGGCAAAATTGCTTGCGCCGAGTTTGGGGATTGATAACCCGCCGGTGGCGAGGATCAGCGATTGCGCGATGATCGGGCCAATGCTCGATTCGAGATGGAATGAGTTTGGTTTGCTGATCGCGCTGATCGAGGTGCTGAGGCGGATGTCGACGCCAGCCGCCTCGGCCTCGGCGAGCAGCATCGCGACAATGGCGCGGGCCGAGCCGTCGCAAAAAAGCTGGCCGAGGGTTTTTTCGTGCCAGGGAATGCGGTGTTTTTCGACCAGCGCGATAAAATGCTGTGGGGTGTAGCGGCTGAGTGCTGAGGTCGGGAAGCGATGATTGGCGCCGAAAAAGCGGTTTGGTGCGGTGTCGAGATTGGTGAAATTGCAGCGCCCGCCGCCCGAAATCAGGATTTTTTTGCCGGGCTCGTTGGCATGGTCGAGCAGCAGCACGCGGCGGCCGCGCTGGCCGGCGGTGATGGCCGCCATCAGCCCGGCGGCGCCGGCGCCGATAATCGCGATATCCGTGATGATGGGCTTCGATGACAATGCGGCTGACCTTGCTATTTCGGGGTGCTTGGTAGCACGGTTGGGGGAGGTTGGTGATGGGGTGGAGCATGATGGCAGTGCAGATTGGGGTGCAGGCGCGGCTGGAGGCGGCGGCTTCGTTATGTATGCGGCGCGGCCAGCGCTTTACCCTGCTCCGCCGGGCAGTGTTCGAGCTGGTGCTGACCGCAGGCGGGCCGGTGACCGCCTATGAGCTGCTGGAACGGCTGCGGGCGGGGCATCAAGGGGCGACACCGGCCACGGTGTATCGGGCGCTGGAGTTTTTGCTGGCGGCGCGGCTGGTTCATAAGGTTGAGAGTCTCAGTGCCTTCATTCCCTGTGTGGATGATGAGCAACATGACCATGCCGCGCAGTTTTTCATTTGTGCGCGCTGTGGGGCGGTGGCGGAAATCGAAGATCGGCCGATGGCGCAGGCTTTGGCGCAGGCGGCTGAGCGGTTGGGGTTTCGGGTGACGGCGAGCATGGTGGAGGTGAGTGGGGTGTGTGCGGCTTGTGCTGCGGGTTAAAGCGCGGTTGAGGTGGGGGCGGGGCGAAACAGGCGCAGCAAGGTTGCGATTAGGGCCAGGGTTCGGCGGCGGGCAAAGACCAGCAAGGTGGCGGAAAAGGCGACGCCCGCAGCACCACCCGCGAAAATCAGCGCGGTGAACGGGTCGGTGCTGGCGGGGATGGTGCGGGTGACGATTTCACCGGCGAGGCGGGCGATGAGCAAGCCGAACAGCGGGGTAATCAGAAGCGAAAATATCGGCTTGGCGGACCGGCCCAGGCCGATGGAAAAAGCCGGAAGCAATAATCCAGCGGCCAGGGCGCCGCGCGCAGCGAGGGTCCAGGCCAAGGCCATCAGCCCGAAAGGTGCGGCGAACCAGGCGGCGCAGGCGATGGTTGCCGCGTTGAGGGCGGCGAAGAGTGAAACCAAGCCCGGTCGCTTGAGGGCGGTGAGCATGGGGTTGACGAAGGCATAGAGGGCGGCTGCGGGAACGATCAGGCTCATGGCGCCAAAAACTGGCCCGGCGGCTGCCCAGCGATGGCCGAACAGCAAAATCGTGATCGGGGTGGCGGCGGCCCCGGCCACGGCGGCGACGCCGAGCGATAGAATGGCCAACGCGTCGCAAAGTTTTTTGGCAATCGCAAAGCGCCGGTCAGGATCATCGCGCACCGCGACGAAAACGGGCAGAAAAACTTTACTGGTGGGAAAAATCGCGAGTTCTTGGAGGACTTCAGCGAGGCGCTGGGCGATGCGGAATTGCCCGACCGCGACGATTGGCAGGCGCGCACCGACCAGCACCACGTAGCCGGTATTTGCGATGTAATCGACGAAGCCCGCCGCCATCATCGGTAGGTTAAAGCGCAGCGCCGCACCGATGCCCGCAAAGCCCGGCGGGATGGGCGGGTGCCAGCGCGCAACGATCGAGGCGGCGACCGCGTAAAAGCTGATGCCCACGATGCGTTGGGCAATCAGGGCTGGCAGATCATAGCCAGCAAACACCAAAGCGAGGGCGATTGTGCCGCCGAGCAAGGTGCTGCCAAGCGACATCAGGCTGAGGGCGCGAAACCGCATGACTTGGGCGAGGCGGGCGGAGGGCACGATCAGGAACGCGCCGATGAAAATATTCGCCGCGAGGGCGCGGGTCACCCAGCCCAATGCCGGGTCGCCATACCAGCGCGCGAGGGCGGGGGCGAGGGCGAATAAGGCGATGGTGAAGGCGATGGCGAGAATGATTTGCGCCCAGAACGCGCCGGCCTCGACCGACCGATCACCCGGCGAGGCAATGACCTGTTCGCCTGCGCCGCCGGAGGTGATCATCCGGCCGATTTCGGAAATGGCGGAGGCGATGGCGACGATGCCGACATCCGCAATGGTGACGTGGCGGAGCAAAATAGCGAGCACGGCCATGCCCACGCTGCGCTCGATCAGAACGGTCGCGAGATTCCACGCAGCGCCGCGCGCCGCACCGTGTCCAAGGCTCATGTTGGGCTGCTCATCGGCGCGCAGATAACCATTGATTCTCGCACGCCGATAGCCCCACCCTTTACGAGCGCTCCGCCGCCCTCTAGAACGCCCTGGCATACGCCGTGTACCCCGGCGGAGGGGTGGCCGAGTGGCCGAAGGCGGCGGTTTGCTAAACCGTTAAACGAGTCAAATCGTTTCGTGGGTTCGAATCCCATCCCCTCCGCCATACTCCATCAATAAGTCATTGATAATACACGATAAATAATCGTTGCGATTCTGTCGGGATACGCAAGGGGCTACTATCCCAGAGCGAACCAATGCGGATTGGTGCGAATAGTCGCGGCGGCGTGATGGCTGCCATGATAGCGCTCGGTCTGGGCTGAGGTGGTCGTCGCTGCATCTGGGTCTCACACGGCAAAAATCATAGAGCCGGTGATTAGCAATCACCTGATCCAAAGCGAAAAAACGTAGGCAAAACAACGCTTACAGCGCGATATTTCCGCGCAAGGTCTCGCTGGGGTTTCAGTGGGGGCGCGAATAGCGTTGAACAGGCTCGAATAAAGGCGCACAGGTTGGCGAGGGTTGCCACCTTCACGGGCGCGTAATTATCGCACCATCTCTGCCTGGATCGCGTCGAGCAGGGCGCGGCGCTCGGCCTCGGCTTTTGCCTTGATCTGGGCTTGCCGGTGATCGCGGAGGGCTTGGCGTGCTGCAACCCGTGCGGATGCCGGTGCAAGGTGATCCTCGGCAACTCGGCGCAGTTCGGCCAGCTTGGCGGCATCGAGTGTCACGCTCAGTCAGCCAATCCGGCCCGATGACACGCGCGCGGCGGTGAGTTGGGAGCGTTTTGATGCTTCTCACACCTTAACGCGCACCACCGGCGCTTGATCTCGGTAAGTTTGCCTTTAGTCTATTATCCGAAAAAATTCATTTACGATCGATTGCTGGCCAACGTGAAAATGCAAGAATCCATAGAGATACAAGGTTTATGCCCGGTATAGCGAATGCAATCACAAGCCAACCACTCAATCCAACACGACGAAGAATTTTCCAAAAAGGCACACCTAAAACAAGGGCGTAAATCGCTAAGACTAACCAATGCCATATTGAAAGACCGCCCATAAAATCCTCCTGTGTTGATTTTTTCAAACCGCTGAGATAGCGAATTTTGCCCGGTATGGAAATGTTAAAATCATCCAACGGCAATATGTTTAGGCCACACGATCCATGGATTTTTCTGTCAAGGCAAAACATGCCTCGCCGCGCCTTTGGTTATGATTGCTTCGCCTGCGGTCGCGACGCGCTCCGTAACCCGAACCATTTCATCATCTCGATTGCAGGGCTGGTAATGCCGCAAGCAACACGCGGATCATCGCCCGCACTTCGCGAGCGTCGGCCCCATAGGCCCCGTGTTTCGTCCGCGCGGCCCTGATCCGCTCGATTCCTTCGGCGGTGCGAGGTCCAGTGCTCAGGCCGCCATGGAAGCGGCAACGGCCATTTGGCAAAGGTGCGTTTCCACATGAACCCCCAGCCCGGTTACGCGCTCCACATTTTGCTTTCATGGGGTCCTGCATCCGGTTTTCGATCACTCCCCCCCTACACCTTTGGGCTGGGGTTTACGGTGCCAACGATTGCTTGGCCGCCATCGTTCACCACCACACGCTCAACCCGCACCACCTGCGGCCCTTTGCCGCGCTTGCGGTCGAGCGCGTCAATCATATCGGTCATCGCGCGGGCGAGGTTGGCGCCATCTTTGCGGAGTTTGCTGGCAATTTCGCTGGGCTGGTTGGGGATCATTGAGCGGCGAAGGGCTTCCATCGCGCCGAAATGCAGGGCAACCGCTTGTGCTGCCAACATGCCTTCGATCTCGTCCTTTGGCTTGAACCCAGCGATCGCGGCGGCGGCGGCCTGAATGATGCTATTTATTTCCTCCGCATTTTTGTTGGCTGTCGAAATTGAAAAGATCGTTTCCCGTAAAATGTGGGAATTGAAGGAATCACTTTTCGAACCCCTAACCGCCTCAGATATATCAACCTGATGCACGCCATTTGCATCAACCACTGATTTTGCAACCTCTCGTGGCGCGTCGGAGGTTTGCTGTGCTTCCTGCAAGATGGCGGTGGTTTTTGATTTATTGCTCATGATCGTTTCTGTTGAGATTTTTCACGTCATCAATCCCGCCACTGGTCAAATTGTCGCGCTTGCGGGATGTTTCGTGTCGGTGATTGTTCGCGAGCAAGGCGGCGCAGTTCGGCGGCGATTTCGCTCCGAGACTCAAAAAATCGTTCGGGGTTTTGCCAGTCTGGACGCAACCGCCCGATGCGCTGGGCGAGTTCGGCGAGCGGGTGCTGGTCATTCATATACCGATCCTCCGCACCGTCTCCGGCTGGGTTGGCGGGTGACACTTCGAGCAGCGCCATCCCAACGGCTTCATGGCCTCCGTCCACCAGCGCGATCCAGCGCACACCCTGCACCGCGCCCCGGCGTTGGGTGACATGGTGGTGTCGCTCCATGATGGAGGCAGTGGGTGCGGGATCGCGGCTTGGGCATCGCCGACGGCCTCGCCCATGATCGCCGCGCGCTCGGTTGCCTCGTATGCTTGATCGTCGGGATTGCTCGGCTGGCACGATGAACACTGCCATAGATCGGGGTTGATGATTACCGCGAACGGCGGCGAGCGCATCCCGCATCGAGCACAACAGACGCACGCGCTGGCATCGTTCGCCGGGGGCCTCGGAGAGATTGCCTCTTCACCGATAGCGTCAAAAGCTCCGATAGCGGGGATTAGTGATCTATCGGAGCTATCGGAGCGGGACGGTTGGGGGGTAGATAGTGCGGCGAGGCGGGCGGCCCATGTCATGCTTCCACCCCTTCGAGCTTGGGATTGGTCGCCCAATCTTTTCGCGGGCGGCCATGACCAGCGGCGCGGGCGGGGGCGGCCCTTACCCACCCCGCCGCGTCGAGTTCCTTCAACGCGGTTTCCATCCGTTCGGCGTCAGGGATGCCGGGGCCGTCGCCACGCTGGCGAAGCGCGCGGGCGTTGATTGTGTTGGGGAGCGGGCGTTGTTGGATCAGCCATCTCGCTAGGCGGCGAGCATCCCGCTCAGCTTCGGGCAGGGCAGCGGCCCCGAACGTGCGCCGCGCCATCGGGATTGCAAAATCGCTCAGGAATGTGATGGCGGCGATCACCGTACGATCACCAATCGCCTCCGGCTCTGGCGTATCGTTCGGGGTTTCGCTCCATGCGAGCAGTTCAAGCACTAGCGCAATCCGCACCGCCAAGCCCGGCAGTTTACCGAGCCATGATAACATCAAACCTGATGCGGCGGCCTCCATGGTCGCAACCTCAATGCGCCAATCGTGCAACGCGACGGCGGCGGGGCCGGTGAACGGCAATAAATGCGGCTCAGGATCGCGCTGCCACGGCAATGCGCGGATGCGCCTTAGACGGTCCAGCGCGGCCTCAGTGTCAGCCTCGCAAGAGGGGCGGCGAGGCGGCAATGCTTCTGGCCAACAGTAAATAAATCGCGCGGATAATCCGTCATCATCACCGCTCATCATCAGGGTGGAAACGCGGTCAGGCTGAATTGTCCCAAGAATTGACCAAAGCAGGTGGGGGACGTGAACGGGATCATCGCCATCCTTTACCCGATCGGGCGTCCAGGCGCGGCCTCCATAGGCTTGCAACCAGAATGGTCGATCACCACCAGCGCCGCCGCCATAGCGATCCATTGCGGCGATCCATCCAGCCAGCTCATCCCGCTGCAACATCATGCCGCGCGGATTGGCTTCAGAGAGGCGGCCTGCTTTCTCGATTGTTGGATCGGTTGAATAAATCCGGCGGCGTTGTGGGGTTTTAACCGGCTCGCAGTTTTCGGGGGGTGAGGGTGGGGCCATGCCCGCTTTGACTGCGTTTTTAACCTCCGCATCCCAAATCCGCATCTTTTCTGCGCGTTCCGCTTGTTGCCGTTTACCTTCGCGGCGGCGATCTGCGATGTCGTCGTTCGCGTCGATTTCGAGTGCGGTCAACAGTTCGATCACCTGATCAAGCGCCGGGCTTTTGCCTGATGACGGGCGGCCAATCAGCGCAACATTGATGGCGGGTGGTTCCTTCCAGGGGTGCCAAGGCGCAGCCCATCGGGCATTGCCAATAAGCGTGCCAACGGCAGACAGTAGCGCACAAGTGATAAATGCTTGCGGCGCTCCGGCCCCTTCGGCGGCTTCAGCGATCCAGCGTGACCAGACTGGCGGGAAGACGTTTGCAGGGATTGGCGGTGCGGCAATGGCCTCTTGCCGGATAAGCGATAGATCGGGATCAGGCCAAGGCACATCGGCGCTGGATTGATCCTCAATCCGCTTGCTAAACACATAGAGCAAGGTCCGTTCTATATCGGCAGCACGGGCGCGGTAGCGGTCATCACGTTGATCGGTCGGGATTTCCTCCATCATCGAGCGCAACCGATTGCCGACTTCGGCAAAATCCACACCCACGCTCGCCCAATGCCCCGCCAAACGGATCATCGCGGTGTGATACGATTTTCCGGTTGTGATTTCGCGGATCAGTGCGGCCTCATCGACGGGGCCGGATTTTGGCGCGGTGCCGGGTGCGGTGTGCGGTTGCTCTTTAGTTCCGGGGCGGCCAATCCAGATTTCGTCAAGGTCATCGTGCTGATCGATAGGGATTCCCTCGATCAGTTCAACGCGGTGATCGGGATTGTTGGCGACGCTGCCGAAATAGTAGGACTGCGAGAGGGTGAAGCTCTCGCCAGCCAAGATGCCCCCTAGAAGCCCGTTTAAGCGGCCTACGTGCCGTTGCCGCTGATCGGGCGGTAATTCCGTCGAGAGGGGGCACAGCACACGCCAGCGGGGCGCGGCGGCGGTGTGTGATGGGCTGGCGTAAACCATGGCTGCAACGCCGTGCTGGGTAAGGGCTTCAACAGCGCGATCAACGCTCATTTTGCCGCCGTCATAATCGGCCTCGATGCCGCTGATCGCCAGCACGTTGGCATCGTGGCGATAGCTGCCTTTTTCGGTGCGATTATCACCAAACCGCGCCAATTTCAGCCATGGCAATGCGGGTTTAGTTGCGGCGGATGTGGTGCGGATGCGTGTGGCAAGTTCGCGAAACGAGATAGCTTCCTCGGCTTTTTGGTTTGCCGTTGCGGTGGTGAAAAAAGTAACCGCAACGGGCTGGTCGAGGGGGCCGGTGGCGTCATCATAAAGTTCGATGGGCGGCTCATCCCAATCGGGGCAGTCATTGCCTTTTTCTATGGGTTTTGATATATCATTCATGACATGTATCCTTGATTTTGGCTCGTCAGCGTGTCAGCGCGGCGGGCCATTTTTTTTGCGGGGTTCACGCGGCGGTGCGGCTTTCATCGATG
>VFSW01015481.1_pt1 | contig 10480 bp, 4 predicted proteins | sample 5358111 | NCBI WGS metagenome assembly VFSW01 (sample SAMN11554181, study PRJNA540505) | mine drainage metagenome | isolation source: sediment from site ElyBrook_90M | place: USA: Ely Copper Mine, Vershire, VT | collected 2017
TGGAGCGGAAGTTCTCAAAGCCGATTTTTGAGATGTGGATTAAGCCGATCCGCCTCGTTTCGCTTCAGGAAAACGAGTTGTTGCTCTCGGTCCAAAGCAACTTTGCGCGCGATTGGGTGGAAAATCGCCTCAAGAGCCAGATAGCCGACGTGCTCGGCGAGGTGTTTGGGGACACGTGCGACCTCCGCTTTACGGTCGTGGAGCCCGAACCGGCCGCCGCCGCGCCCCCGGCCGGCCAACCCGCCGCGGCCCCGGCGCGCGCCCCCGAGGAGCTGCGCAGCTCCAACCTCAACGCACGCTATACGTTTGAAGAGTTCGTCATCGGCAACTCCAACCGGTTCGCTCACGCGGCTTCGCAAGCCGTCGCGGCGGCGCCGGCGCGCGCGTACAACCCGCTGTTTTTATACGGCGGCGTCGGACTCGGCAAAACCCACCTGATGCATGCGATCGGTCATCGCGTGTTGATCGATCAGCCGGGCGCCAACGTCGTATACGTGACGTGCGAGAAATTTACCAACGAATTCATCATCGCGTTGCAGAATAATCGCACGCCGGAGTTTCGCAATCGCTATCGTCAAGTCGACGTGTTGTTGATCGACGACATTCAATTCTTGGCCGGCAAAGAAACGACGCAAGAAGAGTTCTTTCACACGTTTAACGCGCTCCACGAGTCGGGCCGTCAGCTGATCATCAGCTCCGATCGCCCGCCAAAAGAGATTCAGACGCTCGAGTCGCGGCTGCGTTCGCGATTCGAATGGGGTTTGATCACCGATATTCAGGCGCCCGATATCGAAACGCGCGAAGCCATTTTGCGTAAAAAGGCCGAGAGCGAGAAGATTCCGGTTCCCGAAGACGTGACGTCGTTTATCGCAAAGGTGATCCCGTCGAATATTCGCGAGCTCGAGGGCGCGCTGATTCGCGTCGTTGCCTACGCGTCGCTCACGAAATCGCCGATTACGCTCGATCTCGCCGCCGAGGTGCTCAAGAGCGCGGTTGCCAACGCGCCGCTGCAGCGCATCACCATCGGCAAGATCAAGGAGACGGTGGCAAGCGCCCACGGGCTCACCGTCAAAGAAATGGATAACGGCCGCCGCGACCAGCGATTGGCGGCGCCGCGGCAAATCGCGATGTATATCGCGACCGAGCTGACCAACTACTCGCTCCCGCAGATCGCTCGGGATTTCGGCAAGAAAGATCACACCACGGTGATGTATGCGCGCGACAAGATCAAGGATTCGATGCAGCGCGACGAGGCCTATCGCAATAAGATCCGCCAGCTGATTGCGATGTGCCAGAACCCCTAAGGATGGGCCTTGAGCCTGGAAGACGGGTCGAAATACTCCGACCCGTCTTCTTTTTTTCTCCGACCCGCTCTACACACTTTAAAGAACAAGGAGCGCCTTTTCGGGTGGATAACTGCTCCGTGACTCGAAACGGTGGAGATGTGTATGGGGACTCGGCGGAAGTCCACACGTTATTCCAGGCGGAAGCCCAATAGCAACAGGCAAAAACCGACTTATCCGCGGAATACACCGCATTACTACTGTTACGACGGTCTATATATTCTTTAACTAGAAATAACGCACGCGCTCAAATCGGTGGAATATGAAGTTCACCTGTAATACCAAAGATATCGCGGCCGCGGTCGGCGCAGCCAGCAAAGTGGTCAACGCGCACACGACCGTGCCGATCCTCTCCAACGTGCTCTTAGCGGCCGAGGATGGGAAGATCGCCGTTCGCGCCACGGACCTCGAGCTGACGCTCGAACACGCGTTTCCCGCCCAGATCTCCGAAGGCGGCTCGGTCACGGTTCCGGCCAAGCTCTTCTCGAGCTACCTGGGCAACCTGCCGGCCGGCCTGCTCGAGCTCTCGGGTTCGCCCACGCGAGCGTCGGTAAAGTGCGAGCGCAGTAACTACGATTTTCACGCGCTCCCGGCCGACGAATATCCGCCGCTACCCGCCGCGACCAAAGGCTCCCACTTTACCGTCGGAGCCAAACGGCTGCGCGACGGCATCGAGGCGACGATTTTTGCCGCATCGAGCGAAGAGGCACGCGGCGCGGTCCTCATGGGGACGCTTTTCGAGCTCGAGGGTAACTCGCTCACGATGGTCGCGACCGACGGCTACCGTCTGGCAAAATACCAAACGACGCTCGATGACGGCATCACCGGGTCCGAGAAATACATCATCCCGTCGCGCGCGCTTAGCGAAGCGGCGCGGAACATCGGCGGAGCCGACCAGATTGCCGTGAGCGCCCTCGGCGCGCAGAGTAATCAACTCCAGATCTCCGCGGGCGACACCGCGATCACCGTGCGCCTGGTCGACGGACAGTATCCGAACTACCAACAGGTGATCCCCGCGAAGTTCGATCGCTCGGTGACGGTAAACACGCAGGCGCTCATCGGCGCGCTGCGCCGCGCGGAACTCGTGGCCGGCGATCGAGCGAGCATGGTGAAACTCTCGGTGTCGAATCAACAGCTCGTCGTAACCGCAAGCAGCGACGTATCGGGCAACGCCTACGAAGAGATCGAAGTCGAACAAACCGGCGAAGATCTCTCGATCGCGTTCAACGCGCGCTATCTCGTGGAAATTCTCAATCACATCAAGAGCGCGCAAACGGTGATGGAATTCCTCGGCCCGCTATCGCCCGCCGCTATTCGCCCCGTCGAACCCGTCGAAGGCGCGCAACAACTCTACGTGTTAATGCCGCTACGGCAATAGCCAGTGGTCATCCCGCGCGCGGTAAAGCGAGGGATGACGAAGAGTAGATGCAACTCACGCGCGTAGCGCTTTCGAACTTTCGCAACTATGCGGAGCTCGATCTCGAACCGGAGATCGGGCTCAACGTGTTCGTTGGCGCCAATGCCCAAGGCAAGAGTAACTTGCTCGAAGCGATCGCCATGCTCGGCACCGGCAAGTCGTTTCGCACGAGCAAAGATGCCGATCTCGTGCGCGACGAACTCGAACTCGCGGTGGTAGGCGGCGATGCCAAGATCCGCGCGGGCATCGTGCATCTCGGCTGTACGATCGCCAAGACCGGTCGCGCGACGCGCAAGACCTACACGATCAACGGGCGCGGCGTGCGTTACGCGCGCTTTCTCGGCAGCATTCGCGTCGTCACGTTCGTGCCGGCCGACCTGCATCTGGTAGGCGGGCCGCCGACGCTGCGTCGCGCGTTGATCAACATCGCGCTCGCGCAAGAGGATCCCAAGTACTATCACGAGCTCGCGCGTTACGCAAAAGCCTTACAACAAAAGAACGCGATGCTGCGCGGCGCCGTCGCAGACGACCCCGCACTGTTCGAGATCTACAACCAAACGCTGGTCGACGCCGGTGCGTACATCATGCTCGCGCGCAACCATTTCATCAACGAACTCGCGCGCGAGGCGATGCGCACCCACGCGCTCTGGACGGGGAACGCCGAAACGTTGCACGTGAGCTACGCACCCAACGTCGCTTTCGAAGCCCCGACGGCAGAAGCGGTAGCGGGGGCGCTCGAGCGGCGCTTTCGCGAGGTCGCCGAGAACGAACGCAAACGCGAGGTGGCCGTGGCCGGGCCGCACCGCGACGATCTAGCGCTCGAACTCGACGGCCACTCCCTGGCCGCCTACGGCTCGCAAGGGCAGCAGCGGACGGCGGTGTTGGCGCTCCAGGTTGCCGAATACGTGGTCATGCGCGACCGCGCCAACGAAGCTCCGCGCCTCTTGCTAGACGACGTGCTCTCCGAGCTCGACGCCGCGCGCGCCGCGGCATTTCTCGCGGGCGTCGGCGCCCTTCGACAGGCTCAGGATGACACGGTGCAGGCCTTCGTCACCGCGACCCACCTGCCCGAAGGGCTGCCGGCGGACGCTCGGGTGTATTCCGTCGATCGCGCGAGCGTGCGCGCGTGCTGAAGCTGGGTCAAGCGCTCGGGAATTTCAAGCCCGGCTCCAAGGACGTATCGTCGCCGGTCGATCCGCTGGTGCTGATTGCCGCGGGCTGGGGCGAGCTGGTCGGCGAGAGCAATGCCGCCAAGTCCCGGCCGACCAAACACGAGGGCGATACGCTGGTCGTGACCACGACGTCGAGCCCGCTCAGTCAAGAGCTCGCGCTCAACGCCGAACTCATCCTCTCGAAGCTACGCGCGCGGTTGCCGAAAGCCGGCATCGAACGCCTGCGCTTCGTGCAAGGCAAGGTCGCGGCGCCGAAACCACCGGGCGCTTCGCGGCGGGTCGCGGGCGGGCGCGCAGCCGCGCCGCCCGACATGCCGCCCTCGGCGAACGCCGATGAGGCGTTGGACCGTTATAAAGGGGCCGTCGCGGGCGCGCAGCGGGCCAAACGCGAGCGTGGGTGGAAAGAATGCGCTGGGTGTCCCGCCTTGGTCGCGCCCGATGCCGGACCGTTCTGCGTCCCGTGCGCTAACGCGCGGAATGACGAGCGGATGCGCGTCGTGTCGCGGTTGCTGTATGAAGCGCCGTGGTTGGGATTTGCCGGCACCGCTTCGTTGATCGAGGACCTGAGCGCGGATGAGTACGCCTCCATCCGGCACCGGCTGTTGGCGGGGTGGTGGGATCGGCTGTTTCGAGCCAAGCGCGGCGGTAGGCTCTCGCGCGACGGATCGGAGCGGGCGATCGCAAGTTCGTACGTCATGCTCAAGAGCGAGCGCGCGCCGGAGCGGATCGATTCCGCGACGTTACGCCTCGTGCTGGGCGACGAGATGCACGATTTTATTTACGGAACGGAACGACAGAAGTAAGCATGTCCAACAACTATACCGGCGCGGAAATCGAAGTCCTCAAAGGCCTTGAGGCCGTGCGCAAGCGCCCCGGCATGTACATCGGAAACACGTCGGAGCGCGGCTTGCATCAATTGGTTTACGAAGCCGTCGACAACGGCGTCGACGAAGCGCTCGCCGGTTTCGCGAAAAACCTGACGGTCACGCTCTACAAGGACAACTCGTGTTCGGTTGAAGACGACGGCCGCGGCATTCCGGTGGACGTGATCGCCGAAGAGAAATTGCCGGCCGTCGAAGTCGTGATGACGATCCTGCACGCCGGCGGCAAGTTCGGCAAAGGCGGCTATAAAGTCTCGGGCGGTCTGCACGGCGTCGGCATTTCGGTCGTCAACGCGCTCGCGGAATGGATGATCACGCGCGTCAAACGCGACGGCAACGTGTACGAGATGAAATTCGAGCGCGGCGTCACGTCGCAGAAGCTCAAGAAGATCGGCAAGAGCGACGAGACCGGAACGTTCCAATGGTGGATGCCGGATCGCGAAATTTTCGAGACGCTCGAACTGCACTGGGATATTCTGCAGAAGCGCTTGCGCGAGCTCGCGTTCCTCAACCGCGGCCTTTCGATCACGTTAAAAGACGAGCGCGGCGATGAGCCGCGCGAACGCAATTACAAATTCGACGGCGGCATCATCTCGTTCGTCGAATGGTTGAACCAGAAAAAAGACCCACTCCACCCGATCATTTCGACGCATTCCGAACGCGACGGCGTCGACGTGGAAGTCGCGATGCAGTACACCGATACGTACTCCGATCAAATTTTCAGCTACGCGAACAACATCAACACGATCGAAGGCGGCATGCATCTTCAGGGCTTCCGGCAAGCGGTCACGCAAGCCGTGAACAGCTACGCCCGCAAGAAGAGCATGCTCAAGGAGAGCGACGCCTCGCTCTCGACCGACGACATCATGGAAGGTCTCACCGCCGTCGTTTCGGTGAAACTACAAGAGCCGCAGTTCGAAGGCCAGACCAAAACCAAGCTCGGCAACGCGCGCGTACGCAGCATCGTGTACGGGCTCGTAAACGAGCGCTTGGATTTCTTCTTCGAAGAGAATCCGAAACTCGCGCGCATCATCATCGACAAAACGATGCAAGCGCAACGCGCGCGCGAAGCCGCCAAAAAAGCGCGCGACCTTTCGCGTCGCAAGAACGCGCTCGAAGGTTCGGGCCTGCCCGGCAAACTCGTCGACTGCAAGAATACCGATCCCAAGGAGAGCGAGATCTTCTTGGTCGAGGGCGACTCGGCCGGCGGCACGGCCAAGGGCGGACGCGATCCGAATTCGCAGGCGATACTTCCGCTACGCGGCAAGATTCTCAACGTCGAGAAGGCGCGTTTGGATAAAGTGCTCTCGAACGAAGAAATTCGTACGATGATCACGGCGCTCGGCACCGGTTTCGGCGACGAGTTCGATCTCGCGAAGCTGCGCTACCACAAGATCATCATCATGACCGACGCCGACGTCGACGGGTCGCACATCCGCACGCTGCTCCTGACGTTCTTCTACCGCCAGATGAAGCCGCTCGTGGAAGAGGGCTACGTCTACATCGCCCAGCCGCCGCTCTACGGCATCAAAAAAGGCAAGAAGCAGTGGTGGGCCTTCAGCGAGGCCGACTACAAGGCGGTCATCGGCGACGAAGACCCCAAAGATTTCCAGATCCAGCAGTACAAGGGCTTGGGCGAAATGGATGCCCAGCAGCTCGCCGAGACGACGATGGAAGTCGGCAATCGGCGGCTCAAGCAGATCATGCTCGAAGATATGGTCGAAGCCGAGCAAGTCTTCGTCGATCTGATGGGCGACAAGGTCGAGCCCCGCAAGCAGTACATTTTCGAGTACGCCAAGTCCGTAAAGAACCTGGACCTATAACCGAGGAGGCACCCGCCTCCACCTAGGGTATAAGCCTGAGGTGCGAAAGCGGGCCGCCCTTGCGGGCATTATCGTCGCGATCCTCATCGTCGGCGCCCTTGTGGTCCGGCGGCATGCGGTTATCGCGGCGCTGATTCCGCGCATTATCGGCGCGGCGACCGGCTACGACGTTGCGATCGGTACGGAGCGTTTTGGGTTCACGCACGGCGCACTGTTGCACGTGCGCGTGACCAAAGGCGGCGAGCCGGTGCTCTCGGCGCAGCGCGTCGACCTCTGGTACAACGTCCGCGATCTCTTGCCCGGCAGCGGGCATCGCTACGGGGTGAACGCAATCACCATCGACGCTCCCACGCTCACGCTCGTGCGGCATCAAGACGGCAGCTACAACGTGTCGCTCCTGCGCGCGAGCACGCAGGGGCCCGAAGTGCCGCATCCCTACAATCACGTTCCCATCGCCCTTACGGTGCGCATTCGAAACGGCCAGGGCGCCTTGCGCGCCCCCTATGCCTTCGATCCGCAGGCGCGTAACCTCAGCGTGAGGGATTTGAAACTCGACGCCGATATCAACACGCTCGCGCGCACGCATTACACGATGTCGGGAGCATTTATCGAACGCGCTCCGCAACCGTTCAGCGCGGTCGGAACCATCGACGTACCGCGCGGTTACGCCATCCACCACGTGCGGGCGACCGCGGTGCCGATGCGTGCGATCGGAAATTTCTTCATCAACTCGAAGGCCGCCGAAATCCTCGGCGGCACGGCGACGAATCTCGACTTTAGCGCTTACGCGCTCGGCATCGAGCCGGGAAGCGACATCACCTATTCGATCGGCGGAACGCTCGACGTTGCGGCCGCGCAGATGCAGATTGCCGGTATCGCGCAGCCCTTGCTTGGGATTGCGGGCCGCCTGCAACTCGTCGACGACACGTTCTTCGCGCAAGATCTCTCGGCGACGCTCGTCGGCGTACCGGTGCGCGTAAACGGCGGGATCATCGATTTCGCCGATCCCCGCTATCAATTAGGAATAACGACGCGCGGCGATCTACACGCTCTGCGCCACGCCTTCGCCTTCGCGCAGGAGCAACCCGTCAGCGGTACGGCGGACGTCACCGCGCTCGTGCGGGGGAAACTCGATTCGCCGCAGATCGATGCTACGCTCGATGCGCCCGCCGTCGTTTACGACACGATTCCGATGCACGCGGTGCACGCGTCGATCGATTATGCGAATAGCGTCGTCACGATCGCGCCGCTCGAGGCCGACGTTTCGGGCGCGCGCGCTACGCTGCGCGGCATGTTGACGCTCGGCGATGCGGTGCATTCGCAACTCGCGCTCCACGTCGACGGCACCGCCGACGAGCTACCGTACGCGGGCGAACTGCTCGGAGCCGAGCCGGTCGCGCTCGACGCGCTGCTCGATGGGATCGGCACGGATTTTAAAGGCTACGGCGCGCTGACCGGCACGTCGCCCGGCCGCGTGGCGGCCGCGTTTCAACTACAACGCGGCGGCATTCTCGAGGTCGCGCCATTCCGGCTGCGCACGCAACGCGGCTCGGTCGATGGCGCGTATCGTTTGGATCGCAAGCGGGATAGCAGTGCCTTCTGGGTCGTGGCCCACAACGTCACGCTTTCCGCTCCCAAACGCAGCGGTGCATTCGGATCCCTCCTGCCGGTGCTCCCCGCGATCGATGGAACCGTCGACGACCTCGCGGCGCAAGGCGGCGGAGCGAGCGGCATGCAGGCGATCGTCGGCGGCACGATTCGCGCACATGGAACCACGATCGCGTCGGTGCGTATCGCGCATCTTACCGCGAGTTTTGCCGGCACGCTTGCCGACGCAGCGGTCGATCCGTTCTCCGCCGATGGGCCGTGGGGAAGCCTCACGGGAACCGGCGCCCTCTCGCTGCATGCGCTTGCGGTGCGCGGCGCGTATCGCGGAACGCTCGAAGGCTTGCGACCATTTCTCGCGGGGACGCCCGCGAGCGGAAACGTTGAGGGAACCGCGGCCCTCGCGATTGCACCGGGCCGGATTACGGTGCAAGCGGATCGCTTGAATTTCCAGAACGCCGTCGTGCGCGGCATGCCGTTGCAGAGTGCGCGCGGGACGCTCGTCGTGGAAAACGGCAACCTGCGTTTGTACAATGCGCGCGCGACGCTCGTTGGCGGCGGCGACGTCGTCGCGGCAGGTGCGTACGCGAGCGGTATCGCGCTCGTCGCAACGCGCCTGGACGGCGCGCACGTGCGCGGGCTCGGCATTCCCATCGATGCCGGCGTCGTTTCCGCGCGCGGCAGCGTTGCGGCGGGCGCGCCGTTGCCGCAATTCAACGGCGGCTTTAGCGTCGCAAAAGGGCGCTCGCAGCGGTATGCGGTTGCCGGCAGCGGCCTCGTGCAGGTGCGCGGCGACACGGCATATCTGCAACACGTCGTCGGTGCGGTCGACGGCGCGTACGCGTACGCGAGCGGCGACATCACGAGCCTTACATCGAGCGCTCCGGGATATGCGTTACGCGCGCAGTTTCCGGCCGCCGATCTCTCGCGCGCGCTGCACACGCTCTCGTTGCCGTCGCTCTACAGCGACGGGACCTTTAACGCCGACCTCGCGATTACGGGTTCGGGGTTGCGTCCGCACGTGCGCGGGCCGATCGGCGTTCCGGCGGGATCGGTGAACGGATTGCCGTTCGTCGACGGGAGCGCGCTCGTAGCGGCGAGCACGGCGGGCGCCGTCGCGCGTCAGGGCTCGGTGCAGGTCGGCACGACGCATCTCGCCTTCGAGGGCGCGAAATATCCGCGCATCAGTGCGATTCACGTGAACGCGCCGCGGGCCGATCTTTCGGATTTCAACAATTTCTTCGACACCGGCGATACACTCGATGGCCGCTGCCGGTTGCGCTTCGACGTCATCTCGCAACGTCATCGCATTTCGAGCAACGCCGATATCGCCGTGCGGGCCTTGCGCTATCGCAATCTCACGATCGGCGATACGACCGCAAGTTGGTCGAGCGCTCGCAACGTGCTCGTGGGAAAACTTGCGGTCGGGGGCGAGACCGGAATCCTTCATGCCTCCGGCTCGATTGCCGCCGCAACGGATCGTAGCCCGCTTGCGGTGCTGCGCGATTCTCGCTACGACCTGAATCTCGATCTTGAAAATCTCGACTTGTCGACGTGGATTTCTGCGCTCGGGTTCCCGCAGGTTCCGATCACCGGTCGTCTCGCCGGCGTCGCGCACGTGTTGGGCCGGTATCCGGCGTTGCACCTCACCGGAACCACCCAGCTTACCAACGGAACGATCTGGCGCTTGCCGGTCGAGTCGGCGGACCTTGCGTTCGCCTCGCGTAATCACGGCATCGATCTCACCTCGGCGAGCCTCGTCGCAACGGGAATCACCGCGACCGCGACGGGCACGTTCGGATTGCAAACGAGCGATCCGCTCAAACTGAGCGTCTACCTCAATAGCAACGACGTCCCGCGTTTGGTCGCGCAGCTCTATCGCGTTCACGTTCCGGTTTCGGGCGATTTCGAATCGACGGTCACCGTCGGCGGCTCGATCGCGAAGCCCACGTTTGCCGCCGCATTCGACGCCATCGACGCAACGTATAGAGGCGTGAAAGTGCCGTCGGTCTTCGGCTCGCTCGCGCTCGGTCGCGGCGCGATCGAATTGCGCAACGCCGGCGCGCAATTCGAAACCGGCGACGTTTCGATCGCCGGAACGTTGCCGCTGAGCATTTCGCCCTTCGGGGTCGGTCCGGCTTCCGCACCGGTGAGCATGGATCTCGCGGTTACCGGCCTCAACCCGTCGGTGTTCGCGCTGCTCTTTGGAAACGACACCAAACTCGGCCGAACGATCGAT
>VFSW01015482.1_pt1 | contig 10478 bp, 4 predicted proteins | sample 5358111 | NCBI WGS metagenome assembly VFSW01 (sample SAMN11554181, study PRJNA540505) | mine drainage metagenome | isolation source: sediment from site ElyBrook_90M | place: USA: Ely Copper Mine, Vershire, VT | collected 2017
GGCGACGGGGGCGGCAGCGACCCCCTGAAACGCCGCTTGGAGCAGACCGTGGGTTGCGGGCCAGTCGATCTGGTTGACCACATCGACCTGCTGGGAGCCGGGCGGGAGGGAGATGGTCTGCACGAACTTTGAGTTCTGCCAGTGCGAAGTGACGCGAATGGCCGGCGATCCTCCGTTGAGCCTGACCACGCTGACTGAATCGGGGTGGTCAATGACCATGGGCGGGACATCGAGGGTGCCGGGGTCGATGTTCCACGCGTCGTATTCTTTCGGCGTGTCTTTGAAGAACTGGAGCTGGTTGCCACAGGTTCCGGCGATGAGGTCATCGAAGTCGGCACGTTTGTCGAGGAGGCCGGTGATGCAGCCAGTCTGCTTATCGACGGTCACACGGAGGGCACTGCCTTCGAGGGTAATGTAACGTGCATCTTCCCTGGCGGTGGCAAAGAAGGGCAGCAGTGCGTGGGCATCGGTTTCCGCCGCGACGGACAGTAGTTTATAGCCCAGTGCCGGAACGTTATCGACATGCACCTTGACCTCGGCAACTCCGGTGTCCTCATCCATCGAGATCAATTCCGCGGCGAGGTGCGCGTTGTGGTCGAGATCGATGACGCGAACGCCGTAGAGGTCAGTTGTAGGTACCTGCACCTTGATAAGGACTTCGCCGGATCGGGTCCAGGCGAGCGGGTTAAAGACCACGACGGGCTGGCTTTCGGGGGTTTTGGCGGCAGCCGCGGTGTTAATTCTCTCGATGACGGTTTGCTGAGCCGTCGAGGAGATCTCATTGGTGGACCAGCGGACGACGTCGTAGTCCTTCTGCGCGTCCTTATAAATGACACCTATACCGGAGCCTGCTGCAAGGTCGTGAAACTGGTTGAAGAGGACCTTCTTCCAGTCCTCTGTCAGCTCCGCAGCGGGATAGGCGTCGCCATCGAGCCAGGCGAGCGAGGCCCACTTCTCGGCGTTCAGGGTCTCTTCTGAGCTTTCGCGCATGTTGCGCTTGTGGTTGGCCTGGGTAGTCATCACGCCGCGGTGGTACTCGAAGTACATCTCACTCTTCCAGGTGGGAATGGAGACCATGCCGGGTACGGCGGGCGGCGGCGTGTATCCCTTGGCGATGGACTGGTAGTTCCACACGGGGCTGTCAGAAGCGATCGACTTCTCCACCGTGGAGAAGTAGGCCTGCGCGGTGCCGAATTCAAAATTGGGCATGACATGGCCGCCGCTTTCCGAGGTTTGATCGGCCCAGTGAACGCCTTCATCGAGGATGGCGCGCGTGGGGCCGCCGCCGTGGTCGCCGATGCCATAGAGGTCCATCATGTCGGTCATGCCGGTGGCGCGTTGACGGGCCTGGACGACGTCCGAAGACAGACGGGTGGGGTTGAGGTTGTTATTGGCGTAGTCGTGGGGGAAATAGGCCAGCACCTTGGAGCCGTCCGGCGACTGCCACCAGAAGAGCTTGAAGGGGAGCTGGTTGGTGTCGTTCCAGGTCATCTTCTGGGTGACAAAGTAGTCCACGCCGCTCTTCTTGTAGATCTGGGGGAGCTGCCAGGTGTAGCCGAAGGAGTCCGGATTCCAGCCGATGCGGACGTCGACGCCGTAGGCCTGTTTGTACCAGCGCTTGCCGACGAGGAGCTGGCGGACGAGGGATTCGCCGTCGGGGAGGTTGAGGTCGGGCTCAACCCACATGCCGCCGACGATCTCCCAGCGGCCTTCCTTGATGCGCTGGGCGATCTCGGCGTTCATGTCGGGATATTTGTCGGCCATCCACTCGTTGTATGCCGCGGCGGACTGGGTGTAGGTGTACTGGGGATACTCGTACATCAACTGCAGCGCGGTGCCGAAGGTGCGCTTGACCACGTCCACGGTCTCGGTCCAGGGCCAGAGCCAAGCCGCATCGATGTGGGAGTTGCCGGTGAGGTGGAAGGTGACCTGCTGGAGGATTGGCTTCAGGGCTTCAAGCTTTTCGTGCGCGGCCTTCAGGCTGGCATCGAAGCTGGTTTGGGCCTGAGCATGGTCGGGCGAGTCCAGCGCGGCCACGTCCACGGTCTGGATGGCGCTGTTGAGGGTGGCCATCTGCGTGGGGTCATTGGGGGCAAGCGAGGGTATGAGGAGTGCGGCGGAGAGGAATTCGAGGCGCAGATCCTCCGGGTTGGGGCGGGTTGCAGGGAAAGCGACGCGCAGGGTTGCACCCTGGAAGGTTTTCTTGTCGACCGTGTGCAGCAACTTGACCGCGACGACGACCTTGTCGCCGGGGCGCACATTATCGAAGAGGACGGTCGGTTCCAGGTCGTCTCCCATCGCCACGCGGCGGCCGTTGAAGTAGAGAATCTGCGGCATGGGGCCATTGGCTGTGGCGTTGAAGTGGAACCAGATGCTGGCGCCTGTGAGGTCGTAGCCGTGGAGTGTTGGGGGCACCACATAGGTCTGCCGGAACCAGACGGCATCGTTGGGCGCCGGGCCCCTGGGGATGACCTGCCAGTCACTTTCGTCGAGGTCGACGGACTCACCATGGGCAAGGTCGCCGGTGTGCATCTTCCATGTGCCGTCGGGAAGGTCCTGCAGGGAGCTCAGACGTTCGAGCACGGCGCGCGACTGGGACGGGAGGGTGGCGGTGATTTTGCTGACTTCAGCATCGGATTGCGCGTGGGCTCGACCGGCGAGCAAGAAGGCTCCGAGAAGTGCGCAAGAATAGGCAAGAGAAAAACTCAGGCTTGGGCTGCGGTAGCCCTGCTTTGCGACGGAAGACATGACGAATCGTTCCCCCAACGAGAATCTTAAGGCATGGCAGCTGGTAGATTGTGCAATTGATCTTGATTACGAGTGACTAAGTGACCTTGTTTGAGAGTACTAACGGGGGAGTCTGGCAAAGCTAGACCCACCCGCCATCGACGATGTAGCTCTGGTTGGTGATGGCGCTGGAGTCGTCTGCGGCCAGGAAGAGGACGAGGCGCGCGACGTCTTCGGGCAGGATGTCGCGTTTGAGTGCCTGGCTGGCGAGGATCTCGGTCTTGTACTCGGGGGTGTACCAGAGGCGTCTCTGGCGCTCCGTGACGACGGCGCCGGGCAGTACTGCGTTGACACGGATGTTGGCCGGGCCGAGTTCATGGGCCATGGTGCGCGTGAGACCGACGATGGCAGCCTTGGCGGCGATGTAAAGCGGCACTCCGGTAGAGGGAATGAGCCAGGAGATGGAGCTCATATTGACGATGGAGCCGCGCTGGGCGGCGCGCATCGCCGGCAGCACGGCTTGGATCATAAAAAATTGCGGACGCAGATTGATGGCCATGGAGTGTTCCCAGTAGGCCGGGGTGACTTCTTCGATGGAGTGGCGCTGGTCGTTGGCCGCGTTGTTGACGAGGACGTCCACGGCGCCGAGGGCGGCGAGGGCCTGCTGAGCGGCGGACTGGAGCGCGGCGAGATCGGTGAGGTCACAGTGCAGATACAGCGGCGCGGGGCAGCCCTCGGAGGTGAGTAAGGCGGCGAGAGAGTTGGCCTGTTCGTCCTGAATGTCGAGGAAAGCGACGCGCGCGCCCTGTTGGGCAAAGTGAGCTACGATGGATGCGCCAATGCCTGTGGCGCCGCCGGTGACGAGCACGGCGCGGCCTTTGAGGCTGGGATAACGGGCAAACTGCTGGTTTGACTGCGGTTCTGGCGCCTGCATCGAATCATCCGTGGATTGGGATACGAGTCCGGTCCAAGTATATGTCCCGAGCGGCCCGGCGGTGAGGGCGGATCTGGAAAATGGGGCTGAGAGGGAAGGCTGGCATGATCCTGCAATGTGGGACATCGTCTCCTAATGGAAGAGCATACTGAGTTGAAGGCTGAAATCGGAGGGAATCTTCCCCTGGAGTTTCCTGTTCTCCACTTCGGCCATTAGACTTACAGGGGCAAAAGTTTGAAGACGCCGGTTGTTGCGAACCGGAAAACCGTTCAGGCCGCGCATGCAGTTCCGGATGCGCGCGCAGCAAGACGCGAAAAGCGAAGAGATGCGCCACCTCGCACCCGCACGAGGGTCCGGGGCGTCCGCTGTGCCGAGGGCCGGCCAGCGGCGGCAAGGCTGTAATGCACCGCCTGCATTGCGCGGCGGCCGACAAGAGATGGGCAAGAGAAGGAAAAGCACAGAGGGGGTTTTATGACCGTAGCTGCTCGTTATCCTGGCATTCGCGTGACTGCCAACGGGAATCAGTTGGTCTCGTACCATACAGAGACGCGCATCGCCGATGCCGGCGTATTTTATCCGATTACTCCCTCGACGGAGGGCGGTGAGCTTTTCCAGCAGGCCTATGCCGAAGGCCATTTGAATGTCTTTGGTCACAACACGATTGCGATTGAGACGGAAGGTGAACATGCGGCGCAGGGCGGCGCGATTGCGCACTCTGTATGCGGCAAGCGCGTAGTGAACTTTACTTCGGGCCAGGGGGTGGTGTACGGCGTGGAGCAGGATTACCACGCGCCGGGCAAGGGGTCAACGATGGTGCTGGAGGTGGGCGCGCGCGCGCTAACCAAGCATGCGTTGAACGTGCATTGCGGCCACGACGATATTTATGGCGCGCTCGACACGGGCTGGATCATGGTTTTCGGCAAGGACGCGCAGCAGGCGGCCGACCAGGCGCTGATTCTGCGCCGCGTGACGGAACTGAGCCTTACGCCGGGCATGAACATCATGGATGGCTTTTTGACGAGCCACCTGGAGCGCACGTTTTACAAGCATGAGTCGGAACTGATTCGCGAATACCTAGGCTCGCCGGAAGACATCATTGAGTGCCCGACGGAGGCGCAGCGCGTTTTGTTTGGACCAACGCGGCGGCGTGTTCCCAAGATGATCGACCTGACCAATCCGATTCTGCTGGGACCGGTGCAGAACCAGGAACACTACATGCAGGGGATCATTGCGAGGCGCAACAACTTTGCCGAGCCGATCCTCAAGTTTCTCGAGGAAGCGTACGAGAAGTTTGGCGAGCTGACCGGCCGCCGTTACGGGCTGGTCAACAATTACAAGATCGACGACGCCGAGACGGTTTTCGTCTCGCTGGGTTCGGCTGCGGAGAATATTGAGGCCGCAGTGGACTATCTGCGCCAGACGCGTAACGCGAGCGTTGGATCGATCCATGTGAATGTGATTCGTCCCTTCCCTGAGGCTGCAATGGTGGCCGCGCTCAAGGGCAAGAAGAACGTCATTATTCTGGAGCGCACGGATGAGGCGCTTGCTGGCGACAATCCGCTGGGCCGCGATATTCGCACAGCACTCTCAAAGGCTGTGCAGTATGAAGGGCACCCAGCCGCCGAGGGTCTTCCCGCGATTTCGCCGAGCGAGCTGCCGAAGATTTACAACGGCAGCTATGGGTTGGGCTCACGCGACTTCCGCCCGGAGCACATTATCGGCGCGTTTGAGTACGCGACTGCCGGCCGCGCACGCAAGGACGGCAAGACAGCGGCGGACGGCACGAACTTCTTTGTGCTTGGCATTGACCATCCCTATTCAGTCATTGGCGAAGAGACACCTTCGCTGCTGCCTGAGGGCGCGGTGGCGGTGCGCTTCCACTCGATTGGCGGCTGGGGCGCGATTACCACCGGCAAGAATCTGGGCGCGATTCTGGGCGACCTGAATGATCTGATCTTTGAACGGGACGGCGAGCGCGACGAGCTGGGCAATCCCAAGGAAGTCATTCACGTGAGCGCGAATCCGAAGTACGGTTCAGAAAAGAAGGGCGCGCCGACCAGCTACTTCATGGTTGCGGCCAAGGATCGCATTCGGGTGAACTGCGATCTGCGCCACGTGACAACCGTGCTCTGTTGCGATCCCAAGGCCTTTACGCACACCAACCCGCTGGATGGCATGCAGCCAGGGGGCAGTCTGGTGTGGGAGTCTGATCAGGAAGGCGAGCGCGCGTGGGAGCAACTGCCCCTGTGGGCGCGCAAGCAAATCATCGATAACAAGATTCGCGTCTTCACGCTGCCGGGGTTCGACATTGCCCGCAAGGCAACGGACCGCGGCGATCTGCAACTGCGCATGCAGGGCAACGCATTTCTTGGCGCGTTCTTCGCCTGCAGCACATTGCTTGACGAGTTCGGCATCACGCAGGAGCAGTTCCGCGATGTGGTGCACAAGCAGTATGTGAAGAAGTTCGGCAAGTTCGGCGATGCGGTGGTGCAGTCGAACATGGAAGTGATGCTGCAGGGCTTTGAGCGCGTGCAGGAGATCAAGATCGGCGAGCTGAGCGCGGCCGATCGCTCCAGCCTGCGGGGAGCGGCTCTGCTTCCGATACTGGAACTGGCCACCGCGGGCGGCTCCTGCGGCACCGGGTGCCGTTCTACACCGATGCCCGCGGGACAGGGTCCGCGCACGCCGGTCTCGAGCATTGCAACCTTCGACGCGGAGTTCCGCTCGCACTATGGCTACGACCAGCCCGCCACACCTCTGTCTGCAATGGGCGTGATCGCAGCCGCAACGGGCGATACGGCATCAAAGTATGTGGCCCGGCGCGAGACGCCGCTTTACATTCCTGAGAATTGCACGCAGTGCATGGAGTGCATCTCAGTTTGCCCGGACACGGCTCTGCCCAACACGTCGCAGGACCTGAGCACGCTGCTTTCGACGGCGATTTCCTTCTACGTCGCTGACCCGGCCGAGCGCACGAAGATGCTGCGCGCGCTGCCGGAGATTGAGAAGCAGACCCGCCAGCGCATGGTGGCGGAGATGAAGACCGGCACGCCGCTGCCCACCATTCTGCGCGAGGTGATCGAGCAGGTGGACGGCTTCTCGGCCGAATCGAAGAAGCAGTTTTTCGACATTATTGCAAAGGTGCCGATGGCGTACCAGAAGGTGAACGCCATCTTCTCCTCGCCGGAGCGCAAGAGCCCCGGTTCGGGCGGCGTCTTCTCGATTTTTGTGAGCGATCTTTGCAAGGGCTGCGCGGCTTGCGTGACGGCGTGCGGCGATCACAATGCGCTGCGGATGGTGCAGGAGACCGAGGAAGTGAATGCCGAGCACGAGAGCGGCACGGCTTTTCTGGACCTGTTGCCCGATACATCACAGAAGTACCTGGGCCTATTCAACGCGGCAAATCCGGCGGACTCGAAGACGGCTACGCTGCGCAACATGCTGATGGTGCGCACGAATTACGATGCGCTGGTGGCGGGCGACGGCGCCTGCGCGGGCTGCGGCGAGAAGAGCGTGTTGCGTTCCATTGCAGCGGTGACCGAGGCGTACATGCGCCCGGTCTTCCACGCCAAGAGCGACCGCCTTGTGGCCAAGGCCGGAGCACTGGAGAAGGACGGCGTGGCGCGGCTTGGGGCGTTGAAGGAAAAGAATGCCGGGGAGTATGCCTTGCTGCGGCAGGCCATTGCACATCTGGTGCTGGGCCTGGGCGGCGAAGACGTTCCAGACACGCAGGCGCGCATTGCGGCCTACGAGGCTGAGCACGGCACGATTTCCGACGCGCAGCTTGTGGAGGCAATGGCCGCAGTGCTGCTGACGGAGGCCTTCAACCACAAGAGCCTGCAACCGATTGATGGACGACTGGCCAACGGCATGAGCGTGATGGCAATGGCCGCGCACACGGGCTGCAACACGGTCTACGGGTCTACATCGCCGAACAACCCGCATCCTTATCCATGGATGAACTCGCTCTTTCAGGACGGCATCACGGTGGGCTGGCTGATGGGCGAGAGCTTCATCGTGGATCATGCGCGGCGCTCGGTGATCCCAGAGCGGTTGGCGGACGTGGTGCTCACGCGCGACACGAATGTCATCAACGAAGAGGAGTACTACCACTACAGCCACTTTACGGATGCGCTGATGACCGACCAGGAGATTGTGGAACTGCCCAAGGTTTGGGTGGTGGGCGGCGACGGCGGGATGGGCGATATCGGCTACCAGAACATGTCGAAGGTGATTCTGCAGAACCGGCCCAACGTGAAGGCGCTGATGCTCGATACGCAGGTCTACTCGAACACGGGCGGCCAGAACTCGGACTCGACGCCGATGCTGGGCGGCAACGACATGAACGTCTTCGGCGCGGCGACACAGGGCAAGAACACGGAGAAGAAGACCGTCGCGGAGACGTTCCTGGCCGGGCACGGTTCGCCGTTCGTGGCGCAGGTTTCAATGGCCAACGCGCCCAAACTCTACCGGGCGATTCTGGATGGTCTGGAGTATCGCGGCACCATGTTCCTGCAGTGCTTCACCACCTGCCAGCCGGAGCATGGCGTTGCCGACGACATGGCCCTGCACCAGGCACAGCGCGTGCGCGACTCGCGCGGGGCGCCGGAGTTCGTCTTCAACCCGCGGCTGGGCGAGAGCTACCAGGAGGCGCTGGACATCAAGGGCAACCCGTCCATCGATCTCGACTGGTACGAGTCGAAGATCAAGTCGACCGGCGAGACCATGCGCTACACGGTGGCCCACTGGTGCACCACGGAGGCGCGCTTCCGCAACCACCTGAAGAAGATCAAGCCGGAAGCGGCGGCGAAGCTTATTTCGCTGGACAACATGCTGGTGCGTATCACGCAACAGGACGTGGTCTACCGTCGCTATCTGAACCCCGGGCACCGCGCTTTCATCCCGGACTTCGGCGTGTACATCAAGTACGAAGAGAACGGGAAGGTTGAGTATCGCGCACTTTCACGGCAGCTTGTGATGTTCTGCGTGGAGCGGCGCAAGGCGTGGCGGATGCTGCAGTCGAAAGCCGGCATTGTGAACAAGGAGTACGCGGCGCAGAAGGCTGTTCTGGCTGATCTGGATGCGGGCAAGCTGACGCTGGACGAGCTATTTACGCGCGGTCATGAACTGGTGACCGAACGGATGGCGGGAGCGGTTCCGGCGAAGGCGTAAAGCAGATCAACAGGGAAGCAACGAAAAGCGCGGGCCTTTGGGTCCGCGCTTTTGGTTGGGCCAGAAGTTCAGGGTACTACCGGCTGAAGTGCACGTACTTGCGGCCTTCGTAGAGGCGGAAGCCGCCGGCAGGGTCGGCGAGCACTTGCAGCGGCATGGGCCGCTTGAGTGCCTCGTCCGTGGCGTAGGTGGCCGTCATCACATCATGCGCGCCGACGTCGGTGACCACGAACTTGTTGCCTGGGATGAAGCCGATGCCATAGACGCCCGCGGCCAGACTCTTGCCGCCGATCTTGATGGGCACTTCCGTGATGAAGTAAGCCTGGTACTTGGAAGACACATCGCTGGAATAGCCGCTGGTGTCAACCAGAGTGGAGAGCACGTAGTAGCCATCCGCAAACTTGACGCCGCCTGAGTTGCGCAACTGGGTGCTGGCCGATTGGGCCTTGTAATACACCGCCGCCGGCAGCAGCTTTTGCACATCCGCAGCCTTCAGCACTGTGCCTGCATCCTGCGCCATCATCCGCGCCGGGGACGCCATTACGGCCAGAGCCAGCACGCCGGCTCCAGCCAATTTTCCTAACACTTGCATACGCATCGCATTAACCCCCATGAATTCATGACTGCGACCGGAGTATACCGCATCTGCCCTGGAACCGGCTGCGGGGTATAATCGCACCCATGGCGGCGATTTCACAAACCGGTCTCCAGGCAGGGGTAAGCGCAGCAGCCAAGCTGCTTGCGCTGGAAGATGGGCTGCGCGCATTGGGCAGCGTGATGGTGGCCTACTCCGGGGGTGTGGATTCGGCATTTCTGGCGGCGACGGCGCATCGCGTGCTGGGCGGCGGAATGCTGGCCGTGCTGGCCGATTCGCCGAGCCTGGCACGCCGCGATCTGGAGCAGGCGCGAGTCTTTGCCGAGGGACAGGGCATGCCGCTGCGCGTGATCCAGACGGAAGAGCTGGAGAAGCCGGAGTATGCTCGCAACGATGCGGATCGCTGCTTCCACTGCAAGACGGAGCTGTTTGACGGCATGAAGGCTCTGGGCGCACAGCTGGGATTTGCGCACATTGCTTACGGCATGAACGCAGATGACACGCGCGACTTTCGCCCTGGGCAACGCGCGGCCGAGGAGCATGACGTGCTGGCTCCGCTGGCGGATGCGGGGTTGACCAAGCAGGAGATTCGCGCGCTGGCGAAGGCGGCCGGCTATACGCTGTGGGACCGCCCGGCGGCGCCGTGTCTCTCATCGCGAGTGGAATATGGGCGCACGGTGACGCGCGAGGTGCTGGAACAGGTGGAGCGCGGCGAGGAAAGCCTGCGGCAGTTGGGCTTTCGCGAATTTCGCGTGCGTCACCATGGGGAGCTGGCGCGCGTTGAAATCTCGCGCACGGAGCTGCCCCACGCGTTGACGATGGAGATGATGGACGCGCTGACCGCTGCGCTGCGCGGGGCGGGCTTCAAGTACATCACGCTGGATTGCACCGGGTTCCGTTCCGGATCAATGAACGCGATCCTGCCCACCGAAATCCTAACCCGGCGCGGGACCTAGCCGACAGTTTAGAATCAGCCTCGATGCGAATTGGATATCTGGAGTGCTTTTCCGGCATCAGCGGCGACATGCTGCTGGGTGCGCTGGTGGATGC
>VFSW01015483.1_pt1 | contig 10478 bp, 9 predicted proteins | sample 5358111 | NCBI WGS metagenome assembly VFSW01 (sample SAMN11554181, study PRJNA540505) | mine drainage metagenome | isolation source: sediment from site ElyBrook_90M | place: USA: Ely Copper Mine, Vershire, VT | collected 2017
GGATCGCCGATTCGACGAAATGCGCGACCTGTGGCGCTCGGAGCTTTATCGGGTGGAGCAGGTGATCGACGCGCGGCTGAAGCATCTTGAAGAGCGCGGCTGAACTGCCGGACCGGCGGTCCGGGGCGGGCGGGGCGTCCACCCACGGAGTAGCGCGACTCACACGCTGAGATGCGCGCGCACCACTTCGTCGGTCAGTTCGCCGATGGCGCCTGCGGCGACGCGCCGCCCCTTATCGAGGATGCAGAACTCGCTCGCCACCCGGCGTGCGAACGGCAGCTTCTGCTCCACCAGCAGCACCGTAAGCCCTTCTTCCTTGTTCAACCTCAAAAGGATGTCGCCGATTTCGTGGACAATATTGGGCTGAATCCCTTCGGTGGGTTCGTCCAGAATGAGCAGCTTCGGTTCCAGCACCAGGGCACGGCCGATGGCCAACTGCTGTTGCTGGCCGCCCGAAAGGTCGCCGCCACGCCGGTTCATCATCTGTTTCAGCGCGGGAAACAGGTCGAAGATACGGCTTGGAATGGTACGGGGGCCGCCCTTGCGCACGCCCAGGCCCACACGCAGATTTTCCTCCACTGTCAATTGCGAGAAAATCTCACGCCCCTGCGGCACGTAACCGATGCCGAGCTTGGCCCGTTGCTCGGCGTAGTGCTTGAGCAAATCCGCGCCGGCGAATGCGATGCCGCCGGAGGTCACCTGCTGCAGACCCATGATGCATTTCAGGAGCGTGGTCTTGCCCATGCCGTTGCGGCCCATCAGGCACATGCGCGAACCGGCGGGGACGTCGAGATCCACATCCCATAACGTGTGGCTACCGCCGTAGAACTGGTTGAGGGCTTTAATTGTCAGCATCAAACACCCAGCACTTTTCAAACACCCGGCACTTTTCAAACACCAAGATAGACCTCGATGACGCGAGGGTCGTTCTGCACTTTGTCCATGTCGCCCTCGGCGATGACGCGTCCCTCATGCAATACCGTAACGCGCCTGGCGATGGATCGAACGAAGGCCATATCGTGCTCGACAACCACCACTGAGTGCTCGCCCGCCAGCGATAGGAGAAGTTCGGCGGTGCGCTCGATCTCCTGGGGCGTCATACCGGCAACCGGCTCGTCCACCAGAAGAAGCTCCGGGTTCTGCATCAGCAGCATGCCGATTTCGAGCCACTGCTTCTGGCCATGCGCGAGTATTCTTCCCGGCGCCTGGCGCAGACGCGAGAGTCCGATGATGTCCAGCACGTGGTCGATTCTCTCGCGTTGCGCGGGTGTAATACGGGCACGCAGGGTCTTCAGGAACGCCCGAGTACCGGCCAGCGCCAGTTCCAGATTCTCGAACACCGTCAACTGCTCGAACACGGTGGGTTTCTGAAACTTCCGCCCGATTCCGGCCGCCACGATTTCCGCCTCGGACAATTCGAGCAAATTAATGTCGCTGCCAAACCAAGCCGTTCCGGAATCCGGGCGTGTCTTCCCCGTGATGACGTCCATCATGGTGGTCTTGCCGGCGCCGTTGGGACCGATGATGCAGAGCAACTCTCCCGGCTCGACATACAGCGTGAGGTTGTTGAGCGCCTTAAAGCCGTCGAAGCTGACGGTCAGGTCTTCAAGATAGAGCCTTTTGTCGCGAACGCTCATTTTCGTAATGCCTACTCTACAGGCGTTGCATTCGCAGCCGCCGATTTCTCTTTAGTCCGTTGCGACATCAGGCCAACAATCCCGCGCGGCAGAAACAGCGTCACCAACACGAACAACCCACCCAGCGCGTAAAGCCAAACTTCGGGAAAGGCGCCGGTGAGATAGGTTTTGGCGTAGTTCACCAGAATTGCGCCTACGATGGCGCCGTACAGCGTCCCGCGCCCTCCCACCGCCACCCAGATGACGGCTTCGATGGAATTGATCGGAGAAAACTCGCTGGGGTTAATGATTCCGATTTGGGGCACATACAGCGCGCCGGCAATGCCTGCGACGACCGCTGAAAATACGAAGAGCCATAGCTTGTAGGAATCGACAGGATAGCCGAGAAAACGGGTTCGGCTTTCGGCATCGCGGATGGCGCGGATCACCCGCCCGGCGCGCGAATCCACAATCGCCCGGCAAGCCATATAGCTGGCGGCGAGCGCCACGGCGGTGACCACCAGCAACACCACGTGAGTGCTGTCGGCATGCAGATCGAAACCCAGGATGTCCTTGAAATCGGTGAATCCGTTGTTGCCGCCGAACCCCATGTCGTTGCGGAAGAATGCGAGCATCAAGGCGTAGGTGAGCGCCTGAGTGATGATGGAAAAGTACACGCCGGTGACGCGCGACCGAAATGCAAACCACCCGAACACCAGGGCCAGCAGGCCCGGTACGAGGATCGTCATGGCGAGCGCGAACAGGAAGTGGTTGAAGCCGTACCAGAACCAGGGCAGAGACTTATAGTTCAGAAACACCATGAAGTCGGGCAAAATGGGATTGCCGTAGACGCCCCGGGGGCCGATCTGCCGCATCAGATACATACCCATTGCGTAGCCGCCGAGCGCAAAAAAGGCCGCGTGCCCGAGGCTTAGGATTCCGCAGTACCCCCAAATCAGGTCGACGGCCAGCGCCAGCATGCCATAGCACAGGTACTTGCCGATCAGAGTGATTCCGAAGGCCGAGACGTGAAGCGCGGACGATGAGGGAACAACCTGGTTGAGGATCGGCACCGCGATGGCCACCACGGCGAGCACTGCCAGAAACCATGCGCCTCCCCGATCGCCGCCGGCGCTCCTATTCCAGAGCCGAAACACCTCTACTTATCCTCCGCCGCGCGGCCCTTTTGCGGGAACAGTCCGCGCGGCCGGACCTGAATGAATAGAATGAGCGCGACCAGGACGAATATTTTTGACAGCACGGCCCCGGCGTAGGGTTCGAGCAAATTGTTAACGATGCCCATCGACATGCCGCCGATGAGCGAGCCCCAGAGGTTTCCGACGCCGCCAAAAACAACCACCATGAACGAATCGATGATGTAGGACTGCCCCAGATCGGGACCGACGTTGGTCAACTGGCTCAGCGCGACGCCCGCCACGCCGGCGATACCCGATCCGAGTCCGAACGTCATCGCATCCACCCACTCGGTGCGGATACCCATTGCCTTGGCCATGGGACGATTTTGCGAAACGGCCCGGATGTCGAGACCGATTCGGGTGCGCTTCAACACCAGCATGATGAGGAAGAACACAATCAGCGTGAAGATCACAATGTAGAGCCGGTTATAAGTAATCGAGAGCGCGTCGTTCAGCCGCAGCGAGCCGCTCATCCAGTCCGGTGTCACCACGGATCGGTTGAGCGCCGAAAAAACAGACCGGACGGATTGCTGCAGGATCAGGCTCACACCGAAGGTGGCGAGCAGGGTCTCGAGCGGCCGTCCGTATAGAAATTGAATAATGGCGCGCTCCATTACGACGCCCGCCAGCCCGGCCACGCAAAACGCCGCCGGAATCGCGACCAGGATCGACATCCCGATGTGGCCGGGCATGACCAACTGGACGACGTAGGTAGTGTAGGCGCCCAGCATCATCAACTCGCCGTGAGCCATGTTGATGACGCCCATGACGCCAAACGTAATGGCCAGTCCGATGGCTATAAGAACGAGCACCGAGCCCAAGCTCAGGCCAAAAAACAATGTTTGGAAGCCGGAATAAAAGCCGCGCCAACGATCGATAGTTGCCACTGCGGAGGCCGCAGCCTGCCGCACTTTCTCGTCTTTTTCGACGTAGCCGCCGTCGGGAGATTTGTCGAGCAAGAGCGCTAGCCGGTTCCGCACATCCTGGCTGACGCTTTGCTTCAGCGTGGCGATCGCTTGCAAACGCGCTCCTCTGTCTGAGCTGTCCAGCGCAGCCAGCGCCAAAGCAGTTTCGATTTCGTTCTTGACGCTGGAATTCGTTTCTACGCCGAGCCGCTGGCGCAGCAACGCCACCGTCGGTTCGTCCAGCGATCGCGACATCTCTCGCACCGCGTCCAACCGCACCGCCGCTTCCGGGCTCGACAACGAGAAGTGCGCCACGGTGGTCCGCAACGCGCTCCTCAAACCGTTGTTCGTGCCAATTTGGGTTACGCTATCCGCGGAGGCGGATCCGGCATTTTTCAGCGAGAGAGGATCGATTAAATTGAGGGGATCCGCATCGGCGGATTTGACGATAAAAACCTTCTGATCGCTGTTGCGGAAATAGAGCCGGCCTTCCAGGAGCGCCGTCAGTACTGCGCGGACGCTGCGATGACCGGTCTGGCTCAACCGTTCGGCAATGGCCGCCTTGTCGGAATACGTCGCCTCCCGCATCTCACCCAACGTCGACAGGAAACCTGCGTCATTGGCAGACTGACTGGGAGAACGGGCGGGAGACTGGGCTTGTAACGGAACGAAGCCCCAAAGGGCGAGCAGCAGGAACAGCCACTGCGCGCCCCACAGGAGGTATTTCCTTACTTGTAGTTCTGTCCTGAACACTTTTTAGTGACCGTATTGTAGTTTCCGCACTTCAGCGTAACCCAATCGGCGTCGATGTCCTTGCTGCCGGGCAGGTAGTCGGACCAGGCATCGCCCGGCACCTCGCCCGCGGATTTCCAAACCACATTAAACTGGCCGTCCGCCTTCACCTCACCAATGTAAACCGGTTTGGTGATGTGATGATTCGGAAGCACCTTGGCGACGCCGCCAGTGAGGTTCGGCGTCTCCAGGCCGGGAAGCGTCGCGATCACCTTCTCGGGAGCCGTCGTGTTGGCCTTTTGCACTGCCTTCACCCACAGATTGAAGCCGATGTAGGTGGCCTCCATCGGGTCGTTGGTGGTGCGCTTCGGGTTCTTGATGAAGGCATGCCACTGCTGGATGAACGCTTTGTTGGCCGGCGTGTTGATGCTTTCAAAATAGTTCCAGGCCGCCAGTTCGCCCACCAACGGCTTGGTGTCGACGCCCGACAGCTCCTCTTCGCCAACCGAGAAGGCGACCACCGGAATATCCTCAGCCGAAATTTTCTGGTTGCCAAGCTCTTTGTAGAAAGGCACGTTGGCGTCGCCGTTGATGGTAGACACAACGGCCGTCTTTTTGCCGGACGAACCGAACTTCTTGATGGCGGCCACGCGGCTCTGCCAGTCGGAATAACCGAAGGGCGTGTAGTTGATCGAGATATCTTCGGACTTCACGCCCTTCAGCTTCAGGTAAGCCTCCAGAATCTTGTTGGTGGTGCGAGGGTAGACGTAGTCCGTGCCTTCCAGCACCCAGCGCTTCACTCCAACTTCCTTCATCAGGTAATCCACCGCGGGGATGGCCTGCTGGTTGGGTGCGGCGCCGGTATAGATGACGTTTTTGGATGACTCTTCCCCTTCATACTGAACCGGGTAAAAGAGCAAGCCGTCGTCCTTTTCGAAAACCGGCAGCACAGATTTTCTGGAAACCGACGTCCAGCATCCGAACACTACGGCGACTTTGTCCTTTTCCAGCAACTGCGCCGCCTTCTCGGCGAAGAGCGGCCAGTCCGACGCCGGATCGACGACCACCGGCTCAAGCTTTTTGCCCAGTAATCCGCCTTTCTTGTTCTGTGCGTCAATCATCATCAGGACCGTGTCCTTTAGAGTGGTTTCGCTAATGGCCATGGTGCCGGAAAGCGAATGGAGCACGCCCACCTTGATGGTGTCTTGGGCCGCCGCGACGTTGGAAGATACAATCCCGCCGGCCAGCAGCCAAGCGGCCGTAAACAATGCTTTACGTTTCATAAAATCGACTCCTTCATTCTGAAATTTGACTCCTTCATTCCGAGGTTGAAAAACGCTGGATCAGATCTGGACCTGGATGCCGAGTCCCGCCTGCCAGACATCGGTTTTGACGTTGTTGTAGCTCTGGTCTTCGTAGAACGACATCACGCGCGCGTTGAACTGCTTGATAACGTAACTGAAGTTCACCTCTGTGGTCTTCTGATCGAAGTTTACGCCGGTCCCGTGGGTAAAATCCGCTTTGGCATACTTGGCTAGGAGCTCAAACTTGCCCTTTATGTTACCGATGGGAACTACTTTCGGAAAGAGGTAGCTTCCCAGCCCGTACGCTCCCTGGCTCTTGGCATAGTTCACTTGGTATCCGCCCAGCCCGTTGTAATTGGAATACTCGCTCTCAATAGTGACAACGCCGCCGTTGTGCAGTTTCTTTTCGAGGAGAAAATCGATGGTCGATCCCACGCGGCCGTCTTGATACTGGGTGGCTCCGCCCAGGGAGAGCAAATTCTTATCGCCGTAGTAGGTTCCGTTCAGATAGTAGCCGTCCTCCTTGTCCCAAAAATCGAACTGGACACGAGCGGCGCCGAGGACTTGCCCCTGCCCGGTGGCGGACATGCCGTCGAAGGCGCCCACCGAGACTTTCATTCTCTGATTGAAAAAGTCTCCCCAATACATGACCCCGTTGTCGCGGCCTTGGTATATGGAGGAGTATCCATCCTGGACGCCATCGGTAAAGGCTAAAAACTCATTCGAGTAGAACGGGCCATAGAGATTCGCGCGGTCGCTCGGCTCCAGGAAACGGCCGGCCCAGATGTGGAACTGGGGAGCGAAGTTGAATTCCGCTACCGCGTCCAAGACGCCGATCTTGTTGGTAACGCTGTCATAGTCGGTATTGAACATGAAACTGATGTTCTCAGTGACCGGCCCGCTGATGTAAATACGGGCGTGATCGACCAGGAACTGGTCGCTGGTCCCGCCGCCGCCAGTGACGTCGGTATGGTCGAAACTGGTTTGCAACCCGGCGCCAACCGTGATCGGGCCCAGAGTGATCTGAGCCCGTGACGGCTGGGCCAATACAAGCAACCCCAGCATAAGCAAAACCGGGGCGCCTTGGCGCGCAACGAACGCACGCTCATTGCGGACACATCTTCTAAACATGACTGAATCCTCTCTTTTTTTGGGCGCACGAAGCGCCTCTGGTATTTGATTGCGAAATCAACCAACGCCTGGATCGCTACGAGTCCAATTGGGGCGCCCCTAGAAGAACATTTTCTGAGGGTGAGCACACAAGCGGCGACCCTAACGGAAATTTATTACTTCGATAATGTTCGCTGTTTCTAAGTTGGTCTGGGTCCGGCTCTCCACATTCTGTGAACAAGCCGCAAAAGTTCTACTTAGTCGCCAGGGAAGTGGCTAAACAACTCCACACAACAGGGGCAAATGGCCTTCCTGTTCGATCACAAACCAACCAGAGTCAACGAACTCGGCGATGTGTCCAGACTGGGGACTCGAACTTTGCGCAGACGTGGGCGCTAGTTCCTGCAAAGTGACGATACGAAACTAATATTGTTTCCGGAGCATAACATCGCTACGTCGCGCTTGTCAACAACATTGCCAAACAACATTGCCAAATTCAGAATTGCCGAATCCAGTTCTCGACACAAACGCTCAAGCTGAGTTGCACCGCCGATCGACTTCCGCATGAAGCATGCCGCAAGAACGCGGACGAGCGAGCGCTACTTGATCGCTTCGAACTCGAATTCCATCACTTTGCCTCGCACCACGTAGCACAAATAGTACTCCCAGAACTTCCGGTAGCGAGGGAAACGATTCACCAAAAACTCGAAGCCTAGCCAACGCCATAACGCCAGTAACTTCACGTGAATCTTCACCTCGTGAAATCGCGCGGAGCTGTAGTAGCCGAAGCCACCGTGATTCTCGCCGAAGTAGCGGAACGAGAAGCTATTGAGGTGCCAGCGGTGGGTGGGATCGCAGAACGAACTGAAGTCGGTGTAGTGCGGGGTAGCGATGAGCAGGCGGCCGCCTGGCTGCAGCACGCGATGGAACTCCTCCATCGCGCGTATTACGTCCGACACGTGCTCGATGACGTGAATCGCTCGCAACTCGCCAAACGAACTATCGCGAAAGGGGTAAGGAAAACGGTCCAGGTCGCAAAGCACGTCGGCGCGGGTGTTCGCATTGCGATCCACGCCGATGGCTCCGGGGTATTTGTTGATGCCGCACCCGACATCGAGGACACGGGCGGCGCTTACGCCACTTTTCTTGGAGGCAGCTACGCCACCAGCTTGAGACATTCCTCCAGTGTATCCACAGCGAAATCGGCTTGATCGCGCGTGATCACCAACGGCGGGCACAACCGTATGGCGTTGCGGCCGGCGCCCAACACCAGCAGTCCGCGCTCGAACGCCATCTCCTGGATGCGATCGCGAAGTTCGGGCGCGCGATCCTTGGTCCGTTGATCGCGGACCAGTTCGAAGCCGATCATCAGGCCCAGCCCCCGAACATCGCCAACCTGGGGGAACCGCTTGGGCCAATGGCGCAACCGGTCGAGGATGTGGCCACCGATGCGCGCCGCATTGGCGATCAATTCATTTTCGAGCAACTGGATGGTGGCCAGCGCTGCCGCAACAGCGACGGGATTGCCTCCAAAGGTAGAGGCATGCGCGCCGGGAGGCCAGTTCATGATCTCGGCGCGGGCAATCATTGCGCTCAGCGGCAATCCGCTGGCGATGCCTTTCGCGGTGGTGAAAATGTCCGGGGCGACTCCAAAGTGCTCGGCGGCCCACATCTTGCCGGTCCTTCCCATGCCGCACTGTACTTCGTCGAAAATTAGCAGGATTCCGTGACGATCGGCCAGGCGCCGCAGCTCTTCGTGGAAGGCCTTGGGTGGAACCAGGTAGCCGCCTTCGCCCTGGATGGGCTCCACGACAATGGCGGCCACTTCCTCGGCCGGCAGGATGGTTCGGAACAATTCGTCCTCTATAAAACGAACGCAGCTTACGGCGTGGTCGTCGGCGCTGACGCCGTCGGGGCGGCGATAGGGATCGGGAAAGTGCGCGTGGTACACGCCCGGGACCAGCGGTCCGAAGCCTTTGCGCTGGACGACCTTGCTCCCGGTGAGTGAAAGCGCGCCCAGGGTGCGGCCGTGAAACGATCCGGTGAAGGCGATGAATTTGTCGCGGCCGGTGTGATACCGGGCCAGTTTCATCGCAGCCTCCGTGGCCTCGGTTCCGGAGTTGCCGAAGTATACGCGATGCGGGCCGCCGCCCGGCGCGATGGCGGCCAGCTTCTCCGCCAACTGCACCATGTTCTCGTAATAAAAATCCGTCCCCGACATGTGGATCAGGCGCTTGGATTGCTCTTCGATTGCCTCAACCACCTTGGGATGGCAATGGCCTGTGGAAGCGACGGCGATCCCGGCGTTGAAGTCGAGAAATCGGTTCCCGTCGACATCTTCGATCATTGCGCCCTGGCCGCGCGCGGCCACCAGCGGATAGCAGCGGGTGTAGGAGGGCGACAGCACCTCATTATCGCGGCGGATCAACTCGGTGGCGCGTGGGCCTGGGAGCGGCGTCAGAATATGCGGAAGGTCCAGGCGGACCATTTCTTTGGCAGGCATGCGGTCTCCTTCTCTCTATTCTTTCTATCTAGGAATACTTGGTGGATGGAAATGGGCAGCAGAGAGGGAAACTAGTCGGAGCCGAACAAGCTGGGGCGGGATGTTGCCGGTCGCAGCATAGTGCCCCTATTATATCAATTTAATCTCTAATGCGGAAAAAAAATAAACACGGAGAGCGTCCAACGCCTGGAGGTAAGGAATCTTGAAGCAGACGATAATTGCGTTGATGATCGGCAGCGTGGCCGCTTTTGCCGCCTACGGCCAGGACACGGCTAAGGGAGAACTGAAGCAGTCCGGCCAGGATGTGAAGCAGGCCGGGAAGGACACCGGACACGCCGCGAAACATGCGGGCAAGAGTGTTGCAAAGGGCACTAAGAAGGGCGTCCATAAGACCGCGAAGGCAACGGAGAAGGGCGCCAAGAAGTTAGACGAGAAAACCAAAGAATAGCCGTTCAGCCCCTCCGTGCAATCGGCATCGCCAACCAAGATTCAGGTGGCGTCGTATAACGGCCGATAAGATGCTGATGGGGCGATGATGGTTCAATTCACGAGTCCCCTGCGTGCCCTGGCGGGCTTTGTAGAGCGGCATGCCCGGATGGTGCGTTGGTTCGCGGTCGGCGGTGGATTGTTGCTGGTGCATGCGGCCAGCATCGCCAGATTCGGCGTTCGCGGCCGCGGGCCGCTTTTTTCCGGCTTCATTCTGCTGGCGGAAGGTATCGCGTGCTTTGCCGCCTGTTACCGTGCCGGCCGCCGTTCCGGTCCCTTGGGACGCTATTTCTGGCGTCTGATCGCCCTCGCGTTTCTAATCTGGATTGTCGCCGAACTAGTCGGCATCCTCGGCCCTCCCGGCGTTGAGGACGATTTGCTCTTTCAGTTTTCAACGTTCCCTCTGGGGGTGGCCCTCTTTCTCGAACCTGATTACGAACTTGAGCGGTTCGATCCGCTGCAATGGGCGGATTTCGTTCAAACGCTGTTGTTGTGGATCACGCTTTACGTCTATTTCACGCCTCATGGGATGGCTCCCTCGGTGTATGGGCCAATTTGGAATAGGAGCCTGTTTATCGATGGCGTGCTGGTGGTGGCGTTCTTGCTGCGGGGCAGCTTCACCAATT
>VFSW01015484.1_pt1 | contig 10478 bp, 7 predicted proteins | sample 5358111 | NCBI WGS metagenome assembly VFSW01 (sample SAMN11554181, study PRJNA540505) | mine drainage metagenome | isolation source: sediment from site ElyBrook_90M | place: USA: Ely Copper Mine, Vershire, VT | collected 2017
CCCGGCCGATCATCAACACCAGGGACGAGCCGCACGCGGACGCGGAGCGGTTCCGGCGGCTGCACGTAATCGTCGGCGACTCGAATATGAGCGAGACCACCATGCTGCTCAAGGTCGGCGCGACCGACCTGGTGCTGCGGATGGTGGAGGCCGGGGTCGTGATGCGGGACCTGACGCTGGAGAACCCGATCCGGGCCATCCGCGATGTCAGCCACGACATGACCGGCCGGCGCCGGGTCCGGCTGGCCAGTGGCCGCGAGATGAGCGCCCTGGAGATCCAGCGCGAGTATCTGGCCAGGGCGGCGGAGTTCCTGAACCTGCGGGGCGCCGATCCGGTCAGCACCCGGGTGCTCGACCTGTGGGAACGCACGATCCGGGCGGTCGAGACCGGCAATCTGGACCTGGTCGCCAGGGAGATCGACTGGGTGACCAAGTACCAGCTGATCGAGCGCTACCGGGCCAAGCACGACCTACCGCTCTCCTCACCCCGGGTCGCCCAGCTAGACCTGGCCTACCACGACGTCCATCGCGGCCGGGGTCTGTACTACCTGCTCCAGCGGCGGGGCGCGGTGCAGCGGGTGACCACTGACCTGAAGATCTTCGAGGCCAAGTCGGTGCCGCCGCAGACCACCAGGGCCCGGCTGCGCGGGGACTTCATCCGGCGGGCCCAGGAGCGGCGGCGTGACTTCACGGTCGACTGGGTGCACCTGAAGCTCAACGACCAGGCCCAGCGGACGGTGCTGTGCAAGGACCCGTTCCGCTCCGTCGACGAGCGGGTGGAGAAGCTGATCGCGGGGATGTGAGCCCCGGCCCCCGGTCAATCACTTATCGTGGTGAGGCAATTACTCACCGGAGCCGGGGGGCACTTCGTGACGGGCCGGGACGCCTGCGGTTTCACTTGTGACACGGTCGTCGTCGGCGGCTGCGGTCACGTGGGCCTGCCGCTGGCGATCGCGCTGGCCCGCCGCGGCGCCAGGGTGATCGCCCACGATCTCAGCGCCGCCGGGGTCGCGGCCGTGAATCGCGGACGGCTGCCGTTCTCCGAGGCCGCCGCCGCCGGCCCGCTGGCCAGGGCGGTCGCCTCCGGGCGGCTGCGGGCCAGCACCGACCCGGCGGTCACCGGTACGGCGGAGCATGTGATCGTCGTGATCGGCGGGGACGGGCTGGGCCCGGAGACCATCTCCGAGGCGCTCGGGGCGTGCGCCGGCCACCTGAGGGACGGGCAGTTGCTGGTCCTGCGCAGCACCGTGGCACCCGGCACCACGGCCAGCCTGGAGAAGCTGGTCGCCGGCCTTGGCCGCAACATCGACGTGGCGTTCTGCCCGGAGCGGATCGCCCAGGGACAGGCCATGACCGAGCTGCACGACCTGCCGCAGATCGTGGCCAGCCGGACCGCGCGCGGCCTGGAACGGGCATCCGCGCTGTTCGGGAGGCTGACCCCGGAACTGGTGCCGATGGCGCCTGAAGAGGCGGAGCTGGCGAAGCTGATCACGAACGCGTGGCGGTACCTGAGGTTCGCCGCCGCGAATCAGTTCTTCATGATCGCCAGCGAGCACGGCCTGGATTACGAGCGGATCCGGATCGGCCTGCTCCGCGGCTACCCGCGGGCCGCCGGGCTGGCACCGGCCGGTTGCCCCGCCGGGCCCTCCCGGCTCACGCCCACGGCCGCGCTTACCGCCGCTGGCGGCTGCGCGCTTGGCGAGACGGCGACCGCGGTAAACGAGGGCCTGCCGGGTTACCTGGCGGACCGCCTGGCGGCCCGGTACGACCTGGCCGCACTTACGGTCGGGATCCTCGGGATGGCCTTCAAGGGCAACTCGGACGACATCCGGGCCAGCCTCTCCTATCCGCTGGCCGCCCTGCTGCGGCAGCGGGCCGGGCGCGTGCTCTGCACAGACCCCCTGGTGACCACCGACCCTGCCCTGGTGCCGCTGGCAGAGGTGCTCCAGGCGGCCGACCTGCTGGTGATCGCGGCACCGCACGATGAGTACCGGACGCTGCGGCCCCGGCAGCCGGTCGCCGATATCTGGAACGTGCTCGGCCGGGGGATACTGACGTGACGGCCGGTCCCCGGGTCTCGGTGGTGATCCCGGCCCGCCATGAGCAGGAGCGGATCGGCCCGGTGCTCGACCGCGTCCTCGACGCGGTCCGGCTGCCGTGCGAGGTGCTCGTCGTGGTCGACGACCCGGCCGACCCGACCCGCCGGGTCGTGGCCGACCGCGCCGCCGCCGAGCCGCGGCTGCGCTGCCTGGTCAGCAGCTACCCGCCGGGACCGGCGAACGCGATCAGGTACGGCTTCGGAACGGCCCTGGCGCCGGTAGCCGTCGTCACCATGGCCGATGGCTGCGACGATTCCCGGCAGATCGACGAGCTGGCCCGGCTCGTCGAGCGCGGGGTCGCCGTCGCGGCGGCGTCGCGCTACTGCGCCGGCGGCCAGCAGGTCGGCGGCCCGCTGATCAAGGGCCAGCTGTCGCGCATCGCCGGCCGCTCGCTGCGCCTGCTGGCCAGGGTCGGCACCCGGGACGCCACGAATTCATTCAAGGCGTACTCCACCGAATTCGTCCGGGAGGTCGGGATCGACACCAGGCACGGCTTCGCGATCGGCATCGAGCTGACCGCCAAGGCACGGCGGCTGCGCCTTCCGGTGGCCGAGATACCGACGATCTGGCTGGACCGGCCATCCGGGGTATCCAGCTTCCGGCTCGCGGCCTGGATCCCGCATTACCTGCGCTGGTACGCATTCGCCTTCGGCGGCGCGCTGACCCCGGAGCGGCTGCGGGAGCGGTGCCGGCCGCCCAGGTCGGTGCCGGTGCCGATCCGCTCCGGCGAAGTGGCGGCGGGAGAGCGTCCGTGACCGGGCGGGTCCTGATCACCGGGGCGGCCGGTTTCATCGGCGGCTACGTCGTGGCCGAGTTGCTGCGCCGCGGCTATCAGGTAACCGGGCTTGACGACATGTCGAAATACGGCCCGCTAACGCCGGCCTGCGCCGGCCAGCCCGGATACCGGTTCGTGCGCGGAGACGCCTGCGACGCCGGGCTGCTCGCCAGCCTGCTTCAGGACTGCGATCACCTGATCGCCGGCGCCGCGATGGTCGGCGGGATCGGGTACTTCCATGCCTACCCCTACGACCTGCTGGCCGCCAACGCCCGGATCACCGCCGCCGCGGCCGACGCGGCGATCGCAGCGCACCAGCAGGGGACCCTGCGCAAGGTCACCTACCTGTCCTCCTCGATGGTCTACGAGAGCGCCGGCGAGTGGCCATCCGCCGAAGGGCAGCAGTCAAGAATTCCGCCGCCGGTCACCGCGTACGGGTTCTCCAAGCTCGCCGTCGAATACTTCGCCGGAGCGGCCTGGGATCAGTACCGGCTGCCGTTCACGATCGTCCGCCCGTTCAACTGCGTCGGGATCGGGGAGACGCGGACGGCCCGCGATGCCAGCGCGGCGGACCCGGCGCCGGGTGACGTGCTGCTCGCCACCAGCCATGTAGTGCCGGACCTGGGCCGGCGGGTGCTGCTGGGCCAGGACCCGCTGCGGATCCTGGGCACAGGGGAGCAGGTAAGGCACTACACCTATGGCGGTGACCTGGCGCGGGGCATCGTCACGGCCATGGAGCATCCGGCCGCTGAGAACGAGGATTTCAACCTGTCCGCCGACCAGGGCACTACCGTCGCCGAACTTGCCGCGTTGATCTGGCGAAAGATCAAGGGCCCGGACTCGCCGCCGCGGATCGTCAGCGACCCGTCCTACCCCGGCGACGTGCTCCGCCGGGAGCCGGACACCAGCAAGGCCAGGAGGCTGCTCGGCTTCGCCGCGCGGACCAGCCTCGACCAAATGCTCGATGAGGTGATCGGCTGGATGACCCTGGCGCTGCGGTCGGGGCTGCTGTGACCGGCGATCCAGAACCTCCCGGCATCGAACCGACCCGGTCAGAGCCAGGCCAGCCCGAGCCAGACCCATCCGGACCCGGCGAGCCCGGGCCGGATCTGCTCACCCTGCCGGCCCCGGTGCCGCGCCAGCGCGGGCCCGAGGAGATGGCCGCGCCGATCGGGCGACCGCGGACCCTCCGCGCCGACCTGCGCAAGGCCGCTGGCGCTGCTGCCCGGATCCCAACCCGCATCCCGCTCCCGCATAACGTCCGCCCCAGCTGGCAGCCCCGCCGCTGGCTAGGCATACCCGGGGGCTTCAGGGTCAGGTTCCGCCCATCGCCGCACTCCGCCGTCCGGTCCCGCAAACCCCGTCCCGCGACGCTGGCCACCGGGCTGGTCTGGGCCGCCGCGGGCCTGGCCCTGTTCGCTTGCTATCTCCACGCGGCCCGCACCTCCGCGGTCACCTCGGACGGGGCCTCGAATGCCCTGCAGGCCTGGGACCTGCTCCATGGCAACCTCCTGCTGCGCGGCTGGGAACTTTCCGACGTGTCGTTCTACACCACCGAGCTGCCGCAGTACGCGCTGGTCGAATGGCTCGCCGGGCTCGGGCCTGACGTGGTGCATATCGCCAGCGCGCTCACCTACACGCTGCTGGTGCTGCTCGCGGCCCTGCTGGCCCAGGGCCGGGCCACGGGCCGGGAGCGGGTGATCCGGTCCCTGATCGCGGCCGGGATCATGCTCGCGCCGCAGCTCGGCAATGGGATCTTCGTCCTGATCGGCTCACCGGATCACACCGGCAGCGCGATCCCGGTGCTGGCGCTGCTGCTGATCCTGGACCGCGCGCCCCGGCGCTGGTTCGTGCCGGTCGCCGCGGGCCTGCTGCTCACCTGGGCGATGATCGCCGACGGCATCCTGCTGTTCACCGGCGTGCTGCCACTGGCGCTGGTCGGCCTGGCCCGGGCCTACCAGGCCAGGGTCCGCCGGGGCGAGCCCTGGCGCGGCACCTGGTTCGACCTCAGCCTGACCGGGGCGGCGCTGATCTCGATCTGGCTGGCGGTGACCGCATTGCGCTGGGTCAGCGCGAGCGGCGGCTTCATCGTCTGGCCGCTGTCGAACCAACTGCTGGCAGCCCGCGGGCTGCCCCACTCGGCGGTGCTGACGTTCCAGGGGCTGCTGCTCCTCTTCGGCGCGGATTTCTTCGGCCAGACCGCCGGCCTCACCGCCGCGCTGGCCGGCCTGCACCTGGCCGGGCTGGCGCTGGCCGCCTGGGCCACCTGCGCCGCGCTGCGCCGGTTCGGCGAGGCTGACCTGGCGACTCAGCTCCCGGCGGTGGCGATCGTGCTCACGCTGACCGCCTATCTGTTCGGCATCCGCGCCGAGGACATCTTCAGCACCAGGGACATTACCGCCCTGCTGCCGTTCGGGGCGGTGCTGGCCGGCCGGCTGCTGGCCGGGCGCCTGGTCACCGCCCGGTTGCTGCCGGCCCTCGGGGTGATCCTGATGGCCTACGTGATCAGCCTCGGCCAGGTAGTAGCCCAGCCGCCAGCGCCACCCGATTCCGCGAGGCTGGCCGGCTGGCTGGCCGACCATCATCTCACCTACGGCCTGGCCGGATACTGGGACGCCAATGTCACGACGCTGGCGACCGGCGGCCGGATCCAGCTCCTGTCGGTGCTCGCTAGCGGCGGGCAGATCACCGGGGACTACTGGGAGGTACGTACCTCCTGGTACGACCCGAGAGCGCATTACGCCAATTTCATCGTCCTGGTACCGCCGCCGGCCGGCTTCGGGCGGTATCCGACCGTCGCCTCCGTCCGGCGGACGTTCGGGCAGCCGGCCCAGGTCTACTATGTGGGGCAGTACACGATCCTGGTCTGGGACAAGAACCTGCTCACGGTCCTGGCGAAAGGCACCTGGCCGGTCTCGCAGCCCGCCGTTCCGCCGCCCCCGGTGCTGCGGATTCCGGCTCCGCCCGGCAAGCCGGTAGGCTGACCGGGTTCATCTCACAGACACTAAGGATCTCCCAGATGCGACGCTTGGCCGCAGCGCTTCTCGCCCCGCTCGCCGTCACGGCAGCCCTGGCCGGCTGCTCATCCGGCAGCACCGCGAGCGCGAACTCATCGGTAGTCGTCTCCGGGGCCGCCAGTAAGGCGCCCAAGGTGACGATTCCAGCGGCCCCGGCCAGCACTGATCTGGTGACCAGGACGCTGATCAAGGGAAATGGCCCGGTAGTGACGGCCGGCGACTCCTTCCTGGGGAATTTCGACGTCTTTTTGTGGCACGGCAAGACGCACAAGCTCATCTACAGCACCTTCGGCAAGATGCCGCAGGTCCTGCCGGTCCAGATTGGCCTGTCCGGCCTTGAGCACGCGGTGACCGGGCAGCATGTCGGAAGCCGGGTACTCGCGGTCCTGCCGCCGAAGTACGGCTACGGCGCGCAGGGCAATCCGAATATCGGCGTTGGCTCGACCGACACCATGGTCTGGGTGCTCGATCTGCTCAAGACCTACCCGGCGAGCGCTAGCGCCTCGGGTAAGCAGGTCAGCACTGGTGGCGGGGGCCTGCCGACGGTGACCAATACTCCGGGCCAGGCTCCCGTGATCACGATCCCAGCCAAGACCACTCCGCCGGCCAAGCTCACCTCGGTGACCCTGATCCAGGGCACCGGCGCGCCGGTCAAGGCCGGGCAGACCATAACGGTCAAGTACACCGGAGAGATCTGGCGCACTGGCCAGGTCTTCGACACCAACTGGCCGAGCCCGACCTCAGCCAGCTCGACGCCGCGCCAGTTCACCCTAACGACGACCAGCATCATCCCGGGCTGGGTCAAGGGCCTGACCGGGGTACCCATCGGCAGCCGGGTCCTGCTGGTCCTGCCGCCCGCCGACGGCTACGGCAAGACCGGCAATACCCAGGCGGGCATCACCGGCACCGACACCCTGGTCTTCGTGATCGACATCCTCGCGGCCTCCTAGCCAGGGCGGGCCGTTCGATCGGCCGGCCCGCATCGCGCCGTTCTGGCTACGGAGCTACCTTCCAGGCGAAGGAGACCGACGCCAGTGCGGCAGCGGAGCTGTCGGTGACCCGGATCACCGGGCGGAAGGCGCCGGTCTTGGCGAGCCTTCCGGTGATCAGGCCACAGGTACTCAGCGACAGCCCTGGCGGCAGGCCGGCCGCGGTGAACCGCAGCGTGCACCCCGCAAGCCCGTCGGCTGCCGCCACCTGGAGCCGGGCCTGGCCGCCGGTCCGCCCCGACTGCGCGGCCGGGACGGTCAGCCTGACCTTGCCATGCACGTGCCAGTTGAAGATCTCGGTGACCGGCGACGCCCCGGTCGCCGAGACCTTGACGGTGACCGCCGTGCTCGCGGGCGTGCCCGGCAGCGTCCCGCTGATGACGCCACTGGCCGGGTTGACACTGAGCCCAGCCGGCAGGCCGGTCGCGGTGAAGCCGAGCGCCTGCCCGGCGGCCCCGTTGACCGAGCGGACCGGAACGCTCACCGCACGCCCGGCCTGGTAGCTCTGGTCGCCCGGGTTGGCCACCGCCAGCAGCGCCGGGTTCAGCTCGCTCAGGTCGGTGTTCCCGGAGACGCCGGGGACCCGCCCGGTGATCGAGTACTGCCAGTAGGCCCAGCCGGTCCAGCCCGCCGGAAGCCGCGGTGACCTGGCCCCGGCCGTGTGGTCTTGCACCCAGAGCTGGTCGGCGACGAAGGCGCGGGTCGATCCGGTGCACTTGTCCCACCAGGCGGGCTGGGTATTGATCACCGGGCGCAGGCCGGTCCGCCGGTCGACCTCATCCATGAACGCGGCGATCCAGGAGACCATCTGGGCCGGGCTCAGCCCGTAGCAGACCTGGGTCAGGTAAGGGTCGACCTCGATGTCCAGGATCATCCGCAGCGTCCGGCCGTCGACCTGATAGGCGCCGTGATTCAGCGCGTAGTCGGCCTGGACCGTACCGCTCGAATCGGCCGGATTGGCGAAGTGATAGGCCGCGACGAGCAGTCCCGCCGCCTTCGCGGCGGCCGCGGGGGGGTTGGAGTACGGGTTGATGTAGTAGCTGCCCTCGCTCGCCTTCAGGAACGCGAACCGGTAGCCGGCTCCCGCCACCGAGCGCCAGTTGATGGCGGCGCCGCCCGGATGCTGGAATGCGGACACGTCGACGCCGCGCGCGGGTCCCGCCGACGTCAGCCGGACTGCCCCGGTCGCGCCAGTAACCCCTCGGACCTGTGGCGACGCTCCGCCGGCCGCCAGCGTCACCCTGTTGAGCGCCACCACGATGAGCGCCACGGCGCTCAGCGATACGGTGCTGAGCACCGCCGCGTGTCGCGCCCGGGTCCGGTTAGCTCGCATCCCGGGTCATCTCGCTCAACTTGGCCGCCACCAGGTCCCGGGATCGGCGGCCACGCAGTGACCGAGCGTTAGCTGGGTCCCGGCCTTCGTCGCGTCACCCGGGTCGGCCAGGCACAGGCCCGCCTGGCCGCCGGCCTGGACACTTGCGAATTGGACCCCGATCGGGCCGCTATAGGTCTGCCACTTCTGAGTCGGCGCACCGGCGCAGGCCCGGATCGCCACGGTCGCCGCCCCGGTAACGGTCAGGCAGCCGCCGCCGGATCGGATCGTGCCGTCGGCCGCGATCGTCCAGCTGGTCGCCGCCGTGGTGCCGCATCCGCGCAGCGTGACCGGTCCAAGCGGAGAGCCGGCCGCGTGCCAGGCGCTGGCGCACCAGCCGAAGAGGCCCGAAGCGAGCGGCCCGGCCGGCAGCGGCCAGCTCTGGCTGGCACCCCCGGCACATGGCGCGACGGTAGCCGGCGAGCCGTTCTTCTGGCCGGTGACGGTCAGGCACGAGCCGGACAGGACATTGGCCAGCAGGCCGCCGGTGCCGGGCTGCCACTGCTGGTACGCGCTGCCGCGGCAGCCCCGGAGCGCCAGCGGCCCGGCAGCCGCCCGGGTGGTCACCGCGAGGCACAGGCCGCCGCCGCGGACGCTGCCGTCCGGGGCGATCGCCCACTGCTCGGCGGCGGTGCCATTGCAGGACCAGGCACCGACCCCGGAGGCCATCCGGTCCAGGCACAATGTCCCGCCGCCGCGCCGCAGCGGCCCGGAAGGCCAGGTCCCGCCCGGCATCTTGACCTGCCAGCCGAAGGAAGCCGATCCCAGCAGGCCGCCTGCGCTGTCGGTCACCTCGACCACCGGGTGATAGCTGCCGGGGCTGGCCAGCCAGCCGGTGATCACCCCGCACGAGCTGATCGAGAGTCCTGGCGGCAGGCCGGTCGCGCTGAACCGCAGCGTGCAGCCGGGCAGCGAGTCCGAGGCCCCCACCCGGAGTACCACCGGGCTGCCTGCCTGGCCGCTCTGCGCCGCAGGGGCGCTGAGCGCGACCGCGCCGTGCACATGCCAGGTGAAGTGCTCGGAAACCGCCGGCAGGCCAGGGCCGGAGACGGTCACGGTGACCGCCGAATCGCCGATGGTCACCGGCTGGGTCCCCGAGATCAGCCCGGTGGCCGGATCGATCGCCACCCCGGCCGGCAGGCCGGTAGCGGAGTAGCTGAGCACCTGCCCGGGTGTCGCGATCGCCAGCGGCGCGGGAACGCTCACCGGGCCGCCGGCCGGGAAGCTCTGGTCCGCGGGCGTCGCGACCTCCAGGGCCCCGGGGTTCAGCAGGTTCAGGTCGGTATTTCCGGGAACTCCGGGCACGCTGCCCGCCGCGGTGTACTGCCAGTAGGGCCAGCCATTCCATCCGGCCGGCAGCTGCGGGGCGGTCGCGCCGGAGCTGTAGTCGGGCACCCACACCGCCGCCGTGCTAAACGCCGTGCTCGACCCGGTGCACCGATTCCACCAGGCGCGCGGGGTATAGATGACCGGTGCCGCGCCGGTCCGCCGCTGGGCCTCTGCGGCGAACGCCGCTATCCAGGCGACCATCTGGGCCTGGGTGAGGCCGTAACACCAGCTGGCGGCGTACGGGTCGTACTCGATGTCCAGGACCAGCGGCAAGGTGGCGCCGTCGGCCTGATACGCCCCGTGATCGAGAGCGAAATCGGCCTGCAGCGCCCCGCCGGAGTCGGCCGGGTTCGCGAAGTGATACGCGGCCACAGCCAGGCCCGCCGCCTTCGCCGAGGCCACGTCGGCGGCGAAGTACGGGTTCACGTAGTAGCTGCCCTCAGTGGACTTGATGAAGGCGAATCGGTATCCCGCGCCGGCTACGGCCGGCCAGCCGATCGGGGCACTGCCCTGATGCTGGAACGAGGAAACGTCCAGGCCGGCCGCTCCGGTGAGGGGCGGCGCGGTCACCGTGGCGACCGCCCTGGCCGCGGCCGGGCCGGGCAGCGCTACCGCTAGCGCCGCGAGGACCGCGATCAGCAGCCCGGCTACCCATCCGGGCATCCGGGATCCGGGGACGGAACGAATGCGCGGATCACCCATTGCTCAACCACCTCGCACCCGCCGCCCGCCCTGTAACCTCGCTCAGCCTGGCCGATTCTGCCAGATGACCGGGGACTATTCGGCCAGGTCGCCGAAGCCGGCCAGCCGGATCAGCTGGCCGGCCGGCCAGCTGCCAGTCCGGCCGCGTGCCTTCCGGCCGCCGCCGCGGCCAGGCAGTACGCCAGGTCCGCGGCC
>VFSW01015485.1_pt1 | contig 10478 bp, 9 predicted proteins | sample 5358111 | NCBI WGS metagenome assembly VFSW01 (sample SAMN11554181, study PRJNA540505) | mine drainage metagenome | isolation source: sediment from site ElyBrook_90M | place: USA: Ely Copper Mine, Vershire, VT | collected 2017
CTTCCGCTAATCAACGTTTCTGGCCATGATGCTGGCCGGGCCGGAGCGACTCGGACGCCGGCTCCACCTGGCGGCTACGCTGCTGGTGACGTTTTCGACCTGGCTGTCGGCCTACTTCATCCTGGCGACCAACGCCTGGATGCAACATCCGGTCGGTTTTTTGCGCGAAGCGGATGGCCGGCTAACGCTCAACAACATTTGGGCGTTGCTGGGCAACCCCTGGCTGCTTTGGCAGTACTTGCACAACCAGAGCGCCGCGATGGTCACCGGCTCCTTCGTGATGGCGTCCGTCGGCGCGTTTTACCTGCTGTTGCGCCGGCATGAAGACTACGGCCGCATGTTCCTGCGAATCGGAATCATCACCGCAGCGTTCTTTTCCTGCGCTCAGGTCTTTCCGACCGGGGACGGGGCCAGCCGCCGGGTGTTTGAGTACCAGGGGACAAAGGCGGCCGCCATGGAAGGCATTTTTCACACGCGGAGAGGCGCTCCGATTGCTCTCATCGGCCAACCGGATATGCAGAACCTGACGCTGGACAACCCCATTTACATTCCCAACGCGCTAAGTTTCCTCACCTACCATCGGTTCAGCGCCGAGGTCAAGGGCCTGACCGCGTTCCCGCGCGATGAGTGGCCGGACAATGTGCCGTTGGTGTATTACTCGTACCACATCATGGTTGGGCTGGGCTCCATATTTGTGGGCGTCGCCTTGCTGGCTTTGCTGTTGCTATGGCGAGGACGGCTTTACCGCGCGCGGTGGCTGCTCTGGGCCGTCATGTTAACCGCGCCCTTTCCCTATATCGCGACGATGGCCGGCTGGACGACGGCCGAGGTGGGCCGCCAGCCCTGGGTGGTCTGGGGTTTGATGCGCACCTACGATGGCGGCTCGCCCGTCCTCAACACGGGGAATGCCATGTTCACGCTGCTGGGCTTTTTCGCGATGTGCCTAACGTTGGGCATTATCTATTGCTTCCTCATTTTTCACACGGTGTTGGAAGGGCCAGACTCAACGAGGAAATAGCGCATGGAAACACTTTGGTTCTGCGTGCTTGCTTTCGTCGCCGCCATGTATGGCATCCTGGATGGCTATGACCTCGGCGTGGGCATCCTTTACCCTTTCGTCGGTCGCACTCCTGAGGAGCGCGAAGCCGTTCGCCGGACGATCCTGCCGGTTTGGGACGGCAATGAAGTCTGGCTAATTGCAGGCGGCGGCATTCTCTTTTTTGCATTTCCCACAGCTTACGCCGCGGGCTTTGCGGGACTTTTACCTGGCGTTCTTCGTGCTGCTCTGGCTGTTGATTCCGCGCGGACTGGCGCTGGAACTGCGCGAGGAAATACCGCACCCCTTAACGCGAGGGTTTTGCGACGGAGTGTTTTTCTGGGCCAGCACGCTGCTCGCTCTCCTTTTCGGTGTGGCGCTGGGTAACGTGCTCCGCGGGGTGCCACTTGATGGCAAGGGCTATTTCTTTGTGCCCTTCTGGACCGTCATGGGCCTTGGGCCTCACCCGGGAGTATTCGATTGGTATACCCTTCTGGCGGGCTTCAGCACGCTGACAGTGCTGATGGTGCATGGCGGAGCCTTTATCGCCACCCGGAGCGGAGGCCTGGTTCGCGCTCGCGCCTTGACGGCGGCTAAGTACGCCTCCCTCCCGGCCGTAGTGTTCTCCACCGCCTGGGCGGCGTTGAGCCCAATCGTCAATCCTGCCTTGAACCGAAACTATCTCGACCATCCCTGGGCTTATGTGCTGCCGGGCGCGGCGGGCGCAGCGGGTGCGGCGATGATCCTGCTGGCGTGGCGCGAGCGCGAGCATGGCACCTTCATAGCCAGCAGCGCCGCGATTCTACTCTCGGTCGGCGCGTGCGCCCTGGCCCTCTACCCGAGGTTGCTCCCCTCCACCCTCGATCCGGCCGCGGCGCTTACCATCTACAACTCCGGGACGAGCCAGTACGCGCTGACGACCGGCCTTATCTGGGGAGCGGTGGGTCTGGCGCTGGCCGTCGGTTACTCCACGTTTGCCCATTACCGGTTTCGTGGCCGCGTGTCGCTCCAAGGGGACCAGGAGGCCGCCCGCCAATCAGGCCAGCGGCACTGAGACCCACCCGGCTTTGCTCGCACCGCGACAGCTCTAAAAAATCCACCTCAGGGCTGGGACGAAGCTGCGGGAAACGGTTTGTCGGGCGAGAGTCGGGTAAACTTTGCGACCGCCTGCGCGCGAGAACGCACGTGGAGCTTTTCGTACATTCGGCGCACGTAAGTATTTACAGTGGGCACGCTAATATTTAGGCGCTCAGCGATTTCTTTGTACAAGTACCCCCGGGCCAATAACTCGAGCACCTCCTGCTCGCGAGGGGACAATTCCTCCGCCGCGGCCTGGAGCGGCAAAGGCTGGCGGAAACACTGAACCACTTTGCGGGCGATGTTGCTGGTCATGGGTGAGCCGCCGCCATGGACGTTTTTGAGCGCGTCGAGCAGCTCTGCCCTTGGAGTTTGTTTCAGCAGATAGCCGGTAGCGCCGGCGGCGAGCGCATTGAAGATGTGGTCGGCATCCTCATAGACGGTGAGCATCACGAATTGAGCCTCCGGAAGGCGGAGTTTGAGGCGCTTGACCGCTTCAACGCCGCTCATCCCGGGCAGGTTGATGTCCATAAGAACGACGTCTGGCCGCTTCGCATCGAACGCGGCAAGGGCGCTCTCGGCATCTCCCCATTCCCCCGCGAGCCGGAAGCCGGGGGCGCGGTTGATCCAGCCTGCCAGGATTTTGCGGGTCTGCGCATCATCCTCAACTATGCAAACGGCTATCGCCATGCTTCTTTTATAACTCATGAACCGGCAGCCCGGCTGTCATCTGTTTTGATGACGCCGGGCGGGAGAATCAAAAACACTTAGCCTGACATAACCACAAAAAGCTTTACGCGGGCGCCTTCCCCGGGATTCGTTTCCCATTGACAGCGGCCGCCTATTTCTTCGAGCCGTTTGCGCATATTCCGCAACCCATTGCCCGGAGAAAGGCGAACATCGTTCCCGGGGGGCGCGGTCTGGTTCAACACGAGGTTTTGATTGAACCCCCGGCCGTTATCGGCTACGACCAAAACGAAACCCTCCGGAGTGAATTCCAAGGAGATGCGCACCTCGGTCGCCCCGGCGTGTTTGACAACGTTGTGCAAGGCCTCTTTGAGAGCCAGATAGACATGGTGACGGACTTCAGAGGTTAGACCCCAAGCCGGCAGATTAAGGGGCACATCCAGGCGGCAACGCAGCCCAGCCCCGCTCAGAAAATGCTGAGCAAATCGCCCCAGATAAGTTACCAGGCTGTCCAGCGTGTCGTGCAGTGGATTCACCGCCCAGACGATTTCGTCCATGGCTCGCGTCACCTCGCGAGCGGTGCCGTAGATTTGGTCCACATCCGCGGCGACCTGGGGCAGAGCCTCGACTTCGCCGCGGACCGACTGGCTGAGCATGGAGATGCGGGTCAGGCTGGCGCCGAGGTCATCGTGGATATCGCGCGCGATGCGGGAGCGTTCGCGTTCCAAGGCGCGCTGCCGTTCGAGCTGCTCGAGCTTGTGGCGGACGCGCCGGCGCGTGGCCCAGAGCACGCCAGCTCCCACAGCTCCGGCGCCGAAAACGAGAGCACCCGTTTCAAACCACCAAGTCTGCCAGGGGTAAGGCAGCACCATAAAGGCAAGGCTGGCGCCGGTTTCATTCCACACGCCGTCATTGTTGCAGGCGATTACCCTGAAGGTGTACCGACCCGGCGGCAAATAACTGTACGGCGCCACCCGCTTGGCGCCGTTGTCCTGCCAATCCCGCTCGAGCCCTTCGAGTTTGTACCTGAAAGAAACTTTTTCCGGATCCGCGAAGCCGCAGGCGGCGACCTGACATTCACACCGACGCCGCCCCGCGGGAATGCGCAGGAGAGGGCGAGCGGGCTCCGGCGGGACGGAGGGCCCGAGGAGGGGGTCACCCGGCGCGGAAGGCTCAACCGGAAGGCTGCTGGATTGAACACAGAGGGCGAGCGTCGCAGCAGGAATCGGGAGATTATCTACGAGCACCGTTTCAATGGTGACCGGCGGTTTTACCGAGTTGGTGGCGACCTCGGATGGGTCGATGATAGCGAGGCCTTTCCTCGTCGGGAACCAAAGTCTGCCATCAGGGGCAAGGCATGCGCCAGGCTGGAAGCCGCCGGAGCAAACCTCCGAAGCAAGGCCTTCGGCTTCGCTGTACGTGAGAAATCGAACGAAGCTCGAACGCCCGTCAGCACAGCGGTCCAGATCGGCCTTGGTTGCGCGCAGGATGCCCCGTCTCGAACCGAACCAAAGGTTGCCGGCGCGATCATCAACAATATGGAAGATCACCGGAGTCGGAAGTCCATTCGTGGTGGTGATGACGGCAAATTTACCATCCTTAAATCGCGTCAGCCCATTGTCTGAAGTGCCAATCCAGAGTGTATTGTCGGAGTCGGCGTACAAACAGACGACAAAATCCCCACCGAGACCGTCAGCTTTGAGGAACTGGTGGAGCGTGCCGTCTCGCAAGCAGCCCAAGCCGCCGCCCGACATGCCGAACCAGAGAGTTCCGTCAGGAGACTCGGTGATGGCGCGGACGTCGGGCAATGAGAGCCTGGATTTGCCGGCAAACCAGACCCGTCGGCCGTTGTGATAGCGATGCAAACCTGTAGTGGTCCCGATCCACAAGTCACCGTCACGGCTTTCAAAAAGCGACAGCGCGGGAGAGGTAATATCCGCAAATTCCGGCGGCGCCACGAAACGCTCTCCGTCCTTGGCGAAAAGCCCCCCGCCGTAGGTGCCCAACAGCAACCGGTGCGAGCGGGTCTCCAACACCGACCAAACAAACAGGTTTGAAAGGCCCGAGCCTTCGGCGAATGCGGACCAGTTTCCATGAAGGTACCGATATATCCCTGCGCCCTCGGTGCCAATCCAGGCGGTGCCATCCCGCAGCACCTGAAAGGAAGATACCCGGCAGCCCCGCCAGTCCTTGGGCGCGTTTAGCATCCGCACCTTACGGCGGCGCACACTGTCCAATCCGCCACCGGTTCCCACCCATAAGTTGCCCTCGTGGTCCTCGCACAAAGCGCGCACCCAATCCTGCGAGAGACCGTTTTCCAAGTCGAAGTGCAGCGGCAGCGCCTGAGGCGAAAAAATCTCCGCCGGTGAAAACAGGTACAAACCTTGTCGAAGCGTGCCGGCAAGAAGCGAGCCCGAGCGGGTCTCGAGCAGGCAGGTCACACCCCCTGGCGTGGCGGGCAATCCCACCGCATCAAACCAACGTCCAAAGCGCCATTCGCGCAACCGGCCGTTGGCGACAACCCAAAGGCCGCCATCGCGCGCGGGCAGCACCCGCTCGTAATAATCCCCGGGTTGCGAGTTTGGGAATACAAACGGGACGAGATTGCCCCCTTGAAGGGTTGATAACTGGCCATTGGCGACAATCCAGGTTTGCCCGCCCGGAGCGCGCGCCAACGAGACATTCTGGGCGGCGACGCCGTCTCTAGCGGGGTTGAGAAGTTTGCCATCGCGAACGCGAAACATCGACCCGGAAATATTCAGCAGCCAGAGATCCTGCTGCTCATCAGTAGTCAATCCCTCGATCGCTCCCCCAGGCCAGTTCGTGCCTAGCGTGATCGGCTGGAATTGTCCTTGGAAGAAACGGGTAAGCTGGCCGGTCTCATGACCGATCCACAGGACCCCATCGGGCCCCTCGTACAAGCTGGTAATCACCCCATTTTGCAGACCCGGCGTGTTGCCGGAATCGAAGACGCTGAACCGGGCTCCATCATACCGAACCAACCCGTGGTAGGTCCCGAGCCACAGATAACCGTTGTGGGACTGGAGTACGGAAGTGACGGTGTCGTCCTGCCAACCCGCTTCCACGTGCCACACATCACTCGGGGCCGGGGGAACCTCAACCGAAGATTGAGCTCTCGAACTGCCGGCAGCCAGCAGCAGGAGGCTTGCCAGCACTGACCAACCCTTCCACCGGGGACATCGCCCGCGGGTCGTTAGCGCCAACACGATTGTTAGTCTGTCAACGCCGCCCGTACAACGCAAGGCTGACCGCTGGGCCCGCGGAATGGAGGGGAGCGGCGGGAACGCAGACGAAATAGCGTGCAGTTTGCACCGCAGTGCGCACCCGCCGAAGTAGCGAGACGGTTTCGAAGGCGATTCGTGATTTCGCCCGCCTCGTTATCCTGGCGACCAGCATGTTAAAAGACTTTCCCGGGCGGTTGCCTCGGTCACGACCCTCGCGGCTTGGTCTTCCGTTTGTTTTCCTCAAGCCAGCGCAGTGTCCCTGCCCCGGCACCTGCCAATTCTCTGGGCTATCGCGCCAGCCGTTCCAGGAGCTTGTTGTGAATCCCGCCGAAACCGCCATTGCTGAACACCACCACGACTTCGCCGCCTTGAGCGTTCTGGGCCACGTGGGTGACGATCGCCTCGACGTCCGGCAGGTAAGCCGCTGATTTGCCGGCGGCTTTCAGGTCCGCCAATAGCTTGGCAGGGTCTAAACGTTCCTCGGGAGCGAGAAGCTCGAGGCGGGCGATTTGCGAGACGACTACCGCGTCCGCATCCGCGAAAGACTCAGCCAGTTCAGTTTGGAAGACATTGCGCCGCGTCGTGTTGGTTCGCGGCTCGAATATGGCCCAAAGCTTTTGGTGGGGATATTTGATTCGCAGCGCGCGCAGGGTCTCGCGAATGGCCGTCGGATGATGGCCGAAATCGTCCAGCACCGTTACGCCGCCGGCAATGCCGCGCATTTCCATGCGGCGCTTAATACCCTTGAAGGTGTCGAAGGCCGCTTGAATCTGGTGATTCTTCAGACCGCAATGCTTGGCGCAGGCCACGACGGCCAGCGCGTTGCGCACGTTGAATTCACCCACCAGGTTCGTATGGAACTTGAAGCTCGGGATTTCAAACTCCGTCGCGGTTGGACCGTACCGGATGTTGAACGCCTGCACAGCGTTGCCTTCTTCCAGCCCGAAGCGTTTGACCGGGCAATGCGTGACTTGGAGCAACGCTGCCAGGTTCTTATCCTCGCCGTTTCCCAGGAGGAGACCGTTCCTCGGGACCAGCCGGATGAAATGCTTGAAAGCGGTTTTGATTGATTCGAGATTGGGAAAAATATCGGCGTGGTCAAACTCGAGGTTGTTGATAAGCGCGACTTCCGGCAGGTAATGGATGAACTTGCTGCGTTTATCGAAGAAAGCTGTATCGTATTCATCCCCCTCGATAATGAACCATTCGCTTTCGGTGAAGCGCGCGCCTTGCCCCAGGTTGTTCGGAATGCCGCCGATGAGATAGCTGGGATTCAGCCCGTTATGCTCGAACACCCAGGCCAGGAGGGCCGTAGTGGTCGTCTTCCCATGCGTGCCGGTAACCACCACGGAACGTTTGCCGCGGATGAAGAAATGTTTGAGCAGCTCAGGCAGCGAGCAATAGGGCAGTTTATGGTCGAGGACGTGCTCGGCTTCGGGGTTGCCCCGTGAAATCGCATTGCCAATCACCACCAGGTCCGGCTTGTGCCCGAGGTTCCCCTCTGCGTAGCCCGCCATCACGGGTATGTTTCGCTCGGCCAGAAAGGTGGACATCGGCGGGTAAATGTTCTGGTCCGAGCCCGTGACCTGGACGCCCTTTTGGCGGAGCGCCGCGGCGGCGGAAGCCATCGCGGTGCCGCAGATGCCGACGAAGTGAACGGAATGAATTTGCGAAAACATCGGCAAGAATCATAAGCCGAGGCATTGGGGTTGAAAGGGAAAACCGTTTTGCATTAGGATGGCAGAGTGCTCGAGCCCTTGATTCGCCACCTTGCCGCGTCAGAACACCTGACCGACGCTCAGGTTTCTCTCGTGGTCGCCGGACTGCTCGATGAGACCGTTCCAGCCGCCCTCAAGGCGGAACTTCTCACTCAATTCGCGTGCAAAGGCGAGACGCCGGCAGAAATCGCCGCGTTCGCCCGTGAGTTGCGCTCCCGGGCGATTCAACCGGTCCTGGGCCCGAAATTGCGCTCGGTCGAGATTCTCGATGTAGTGGGCACCGGCGGGGATCGGCTCAGCACCTTCAATATTTCGACGACCGTCGCGCTGCTTTGCGCGGCCGCGGGAGTGGTTGTGGCCAAGCATGGCAATCGCGCCAGTACGTCCCTGATCGGCAGCGCGGACGTGATCGAGGCCCTGGGCATTCCGTTCGATTTAGGTCCGGAAGAGGCAGTGCGCTCACTGGAAACCCACGGGTTCGCGTTCTTCCTCGCGCCGAAATATCACCCAGCCTTCCGCCACGTCATCCCGGCGCGCAAGCTGTGCGCCGAGCGCGGACGAACCACTATTTTCAACTTCCTGGGCCCGCTGCTGAACCCCGCGCGACCTTCGGCGATGCTCATCGGCGTGCCGCGGCCGGAGCTCTGCGAACCGCTCGCCCGGGTCCTCCAGGCCCTGGGGGTCCACCGGGCAATGGTCGTGTGCGGCGCCGCAACCGACGAGACCGGTGCCACCCGGCACCTTGATGAGCTCTCTACTCTCGGCCCGAACACGGTCGCCGAGTTTTACCAAGAAAACGCGCTAACTTGCTCTGAGTTGTCGCCGGAAGCCTTTCCGTTGCAGCCGGCGACGCTGGCGGACCTTCGCGGCGGCGGGCGCGAGGTGAACGCCGCGATCGTGAGGAGCATCCTGAATGGAGAGGAACGGGGCCCGAAGCGGGATGCGGTGCTCCTCAACTCCTCGGCAGCGCTGTTTGTCGCGGGCCGCACGCGCTCCTTGTCGGAAGGCTGGGAATTGGCTGCCGCCGTCATCGAAAGCGGGGACGCCAGGCGCAAGCTCGAAAGCTTGATAAATGCCCGGCCAAAGGTTAGTGCTTAGCCGGCAGCGCCCGGGTAGCCCGGGCATATCAGAAAGGGAAATATGTATCGCATCATCGGGGCAGATGGCCGCGAATACGGCCCGATAACCGCAGACCAACTGAGGCGATGGATCGCAGAGGGCCGCGCCAATGCCCATACCAGGGCCCGTTTGGAGGCTGGCGGAGATTGGAAGACCCTCGCTGAACTCTCAGACTTCGCCGCCAGTTTTTACGGCGCGCCGCAACCGCCCCCTTCTGGGGGCGCCCCGGTGCAGCCTGCGTTGGCGGGGGCAAATGAAGCGGAGGCGATGGCACGGGAGTTGATTGCGCGCGATTACCAGTTAGGCATCGGCCACTGCATCGGCCGGGGCTGGGACCTGGTCATGGCCAACTTTTGGCTGACGGTGGGTGCGAGCGTCCTGGTGTATCTTCTTGCCGCGGCAGTGGGCTCGACCGGCATTGGCGGGTTGCTGCTGAATTTCGTGCTCTTCGGGGGGCTCAATTGGATGTTCCTCAAACTCATCCGGGGTCAAAGGGCCGAGTTGGGGGATGCCTTCGTGGGATTTAGCGCGGCTTTCCTGCCTTTGCTGCTGTTCAGTCTCATCAGCCAGCTCTTGACCGGTGTGGGCTTCGTTTTCTGTATTCTGCCTGGAATTTACCTCGTGGTCGCCTGGCAGCTTTTTACGGCTCTGCTGATCCTGGATAAACGGATGGAGTTCTGGCCGGCAATGGAACTCAGCCGTAAAGTCGTGACTCATCATTTGTGGCAGGTATTCGGGCTTTTCATGGTTTGCATCCTGTTGATGATGGCCGGGACATTGGTTTTCTGCATCGGCTTTTTGCTCGCCCTGCCCGTCACGACCGCGGCAATCGTTTATGCGTATGAGGACATCTTCGGCGCGCGGCCGGGGCCAGGCGCCTCTGCGCCGGGGCCAATGGCGCCGCCATCACCAACCCCGGCGCCCCCGCCGGCTCCCTTCTCGCCGCCGGCCTAGCCCTCGGCGCCGCCCAGTCATGACTCAAGTCTATGTTTAAAATCATCGCAGCGGATAACAAAGAGTACGGCCCGGTCAGCGCGGAACTGATTCAGCAATGGATTACTGAAGGGCGTCTTAATGCGCAAACCCGAGTTCTGCTTGAAGGGGCCGCCGAATGGAAAACTCTGGGAGAGTTGCCCGAGTTTGCCTCGGCCCTGTTCTCCGCCGCGGGCAAACCGGCGGCTCCTGCTCCGATTTCGCTGCCAGCCCTGCCTCGAAACAATTCGATGGCCGTAACGTCTCTCGTGCTTGGAATCATCTCAGTGACTTTCGGACTTTGTTGTTACGGACTTCCTTTTAACTTACTGGGGATCATCTTCTCAATCGTCGCCCTGGGCCAGATTAAGGCCGACCCGCAAAACCAGCGAGGGTCCGGTCTCGCCATCGCCGGGTTGATTTTGTCCATCGTGAGTCTGGTGCTGGCGGGGTTAATGCTGGTGTTCTATCTGGCACTCGGCGGAAACCACTTCCTGCACCGGATGCATCAGCTTTGATATGCAGAATGGCGGCAACTGCGGCTTCGGCCCCGAAGGGAGCAAAGGTGTGGCGCAGGCGTCCCCGCCTGCGAGTTTTGGCGGCGGGACGCCGCCAATCTCGGGG
>VFSW01015486.1_pt1 | contig 10477 bp, 20 predicted proteins | sample 5358111 | NCBI WGS metagenome assembly VFSW01 (sample SAMN11554181, study PRJNA540505) | mine drainage metagenome | isolation source: sediment from site ElyBrook_90M | place: USA: Ely Copper Mine, Vershire, VT | collected 2017
TCTCCTTACTGTGATCCTTTCGGTGGCCGTTTACACAGTTCAATTTATACCCTCTCGACACGACCCTTGAGGCAAATGCGCATCCCTACGCACCAAAGTTAGAAGGCGCCGGACCCATATAACAATGTTTGAACAAGCTTTCAAAAACATTGACGACATCCTGCGTAAAGAGGCCGGCTGCACTACGGAACTCGACTATACCGAGCAGACCTCCTGGCTCCTATTCCTGAAATACCTGGATGGACTGGAGCAGGACAAGGCCGATGAGGCTGCGCTGGAGGGAAAACAGTATACCTTCATTCTCGATAAGCCGTACCGCTGGGAGCAGTGGGCGGCGCCGAAGGGGAAAGACGGCCAACTGGATCACAACCGAGCGATCGGGCGATGATCTTCGCGACTTCGTCAATCAGAAACTCTTCCCATACCTTCACGGCTTCAAGCAGAAGGCCACTGGACCGAACACCATCGAATACAAGATTGGTGAAATCTTTGGGGAAATAAAAGCATTTGAAATCTCAAGCGGAACTCCATTTCGTGGACGTGCCGTTGCAGACTGACATCTGGCTATTTATCGACCCTTTCGCGATCGGGCTGAGAGTCGATTCATGGTCCCAGCAGTGCCAGCGAACGCTGGTCACATTTTTTCGACGGATGGTGCATTGTATCCGTGATGGGGCCCGGTTCTGCAGGGCAACGAGTGTACACTGCTCGATAACTTCAAGGATCCGGCCAGCGGTATCACCGGGCAGCAGATCGCGCTCGCGGTACAATATCTCGCCAACACGCCCGGCAAACAGTTTGTTCTTCCCTACGATAGCGCCGCGGGCCCCAGCGCGAGTGCGGCGATTAACAACCCATGCCTGGGGCCGCACCTCGCTTTCGTCACTGATATTTGGCCAAGTTACAAGAACTTCGGCTTTCCTGGCAGTGCTTCGGCCAATGGCCTGTAGAGAGTCTACGGCGAATCCGGCGGCTACACGTTCTTCGCGCAGCACGGCAGCACCATGCCGATGTGGGTGAATGCCGGGGCGGCGGACTTCCACGCGGTCACCGTCAGCTTCCGGCGCCGCTTTTCGAACCGGCTGAAATTCGATTTCAACAACCACGCGAATTTCCTGTGCGCCGCAGTTCTTCAATGGCCACGCGCTGCTCGGCGGCGCGCCGGAATGTGTGCATCAGATCGCCGGCGGCTGGCAGGTGTCGCGCACCTGGCGCTACAGCACGGCGCTGCCCGGCGCGGCGATGGGCGGCGTGCATATCGACCACAACGGCAGCCCGAGCAACTTTGCCAACACCTCGATCTCGAACAACTTCCGGGACCAGCAGGCCGAGGGCGGGGACGCGCCGCCGTAGGCCGAAGCCTTCAACCCGCCGAACCACGCGAATTTCACGTATCCAGGCCTGACGCTCGATGGTATTTGCGCTGCGCCGTGAGTTTCAGGTCGCCGAGAACACTCGCGCGCGGTCGAGTGTCTCGGCCGCCTGGCTCGCGATCGGCCGGTCCGTGAGGCCCAGTGCATGGGCCTCGGCGAGTAACTCGACCATTCCCTTCACATCGCGCTGGCGCGTCCGCTGGCGGAGCGCCACGCTGAAGACCATACCGGCGAGGGCGTCGCGCCGCGGCGCCGGGAGGCGATCGAATTCCACCCGCCAAAGGCGCGGCTCGGCGCGAGAAACGATCCAGCGCAACATTCTTTCCGCCGCGCCCCGTGTCGTGCGGCGGGGGGTCGCGCCGGCAGGCGGCAGCGGGCGCCCATTCAACGCGGCCGCGCAAAGCAGCCCCATCACGTAGATGGTGTGATAGCCCGCGCCGAGCGCGCCGGGGCCCGGGCTCTCGCCTGCCAGTTCTTCGCGCTGCGCGCGGCCGAGGCCCGGCGCGGGCAGGCAGCCGTGAATGTCCTCGGCGCGCAACAGGACCCGAAACCCGAACGACGCCTCCGGGCTCCACGACGCCCGGAGCAGCGGCCAGGCAAGCAAAACCTCGCCGCCCAGATCGTAGTTGTCCTCGTCGAGGCATCGGCCGAGCGCGTCCTCGGCATCGAGGAGGATGTCGCGCCGCGGCCGAGGCATGCGCACGCGCCGCAGCCCAAAGTCCGTGACGTACATCATCGCGTGAGTGAAGGCATACACGTCGTCGACCGATCCACTGAGCAGATCCAAGGGATGGGCTAAGGCGGATAGCCGCACTGCCCGTCGCATCGCCTTGCCGTCCGCGGTGCGCGGGCCCGAGCGCAGCCACTCCTGTTCGAGGATGCGGTGCGGAGGCCGTTCCTTCGCGCGAGCGGCCTGGGACGCGAGAGCCCGCTGAAGCGCCTCGTCGAATCGCGTGTCCTCGCTCCCCAGCCGAGTCAGGCAGATGTGCGCCGTGGCGAAGTCCAACGCCAACGCGGGCTCGAAACACAACCCAGCCAGCGCCCGCTTCCCGCGCGCCCAAGGCGCCAGCGCCTCCGTCAAGCGATCCAGGCGCCGGCCATTCTCCTCGCCCGTCCGCGCGGCCCACGCGGCGAGGGCGAGCAGCGCGGTTTCGGCGATCACTTTCTCCGGGAGGATCCGCGCTGGGCCCTCTCCTGTACCCTCCGCGGCCAATTTGTCGAGCACCGTCGCCGCGAAGTCAAGCACGCGGCCGAGGCGCAGTTCCAGCGCGGCGCGATCCTCCGATCGATCCGCGTCCGCCAGCGTCACGCCAAGACCGCATGCCACCCGTGGCCCGGCGCTAGCCCTGCGCCACGCCGGCCGCAATGCCGGTCTCGACCGGGTTCTCGACCGTGCCCACGCCTGTCACGCGGTAAAGATGGACGAAATACCGCATCGTGCCGCAGAAACCCTCCCACGGCTCGTCGGCTAGCGCCAGCGCCGGGCCAATCTCGGCCACGGCCTTCCCTATCGCCGTGAAGTCGACTGCCTTCGCATTGAGCAGCTTCGTCACGATGTCTTTGTGGTTGATGGAATTCTCACCCATACTGTCTCCTTTTCGATGACCGGCCCCCGCCGCTTGCGCGGCGCTTCCAAGCCTGCCAATTCGTGATTCCCGTCCGGCCGCCGTTTCACGCAATTTTGGATTAGCCCTCTTTTGCCGGATGCCGCCCGCGGCCTCTTAGCGGCGCAGCCCGGAACTCGAGGTATTCCAGACGAGGCGCGTGGGCCACGAAGGACCGCGGCGCCCGCAGCATCGCCGTGGTGGAACGCTGGCCAGGCGATCGCGCTCGTTCCCGACGAGCATGTCGCTACGACTCAACGCGCAGCCGATGTCCCCGGAATGTCGCGCCCGCTTTTTGTGAAACTGCCGGAGACCGGCGCGTAGCAGATCGCTACGGCGGGGAGCGGCGTCGCGTCTATGTCCGCGATGGACCCGTATTCGCTCGTAGGCGGATTGCGGAGCCCCGGTGAGGCCCTGGAGCAACTCGTTCGCCAGATCTACGAAGTGGGCGTGTGCGACAGCAAAGTGTTCCCCGATGGTGGCCAGGACGAGTGAGAGCCAAGTTACGCGTCGTGCCTGACGAGTGCGTACTTACGCCCGCGCCGTTGGCCGATGCGCCGCTTCGCCTCGCGTACGGCCCGCGTGGCGGTTTCTGCCTGGGTAGGCGGATCGAATCATGTCCGAGGGAAGCCAGACGCTTCAGCGAAGTTCGGGGTGTCCGCGCAGCAGGCGCGCTTTGGTTAACACAAGCTTCGCACGCACGGTACGCACTCGCTGGCCTGCTCGGAGCCGCGGCCGAACGTCGGTCAACTTTCTGGGCAAGGCGCCTCCACGCGACGACATTCCGATTGTCGTACCGCAGCTTCTCGACCGGTTCATCCAACTGGCGCCGCATCAACTCAATCGCCTCTCTTGGGTCGAGCAGTTCCTGTCTTTTCGCATCCAGCATCGCTCCAACTATGTCCCGAAGGACACGTCAAGATTCGGGCGCCGCTCGGCTTCCAGCGGTTCTACGTTGGCGGCGAATCGAGTAAGGCTTGCCGGTCAACGCCCTTGGGACGGGCAGACGTGGCTGCGCGCCCGGTTGAACTTCACATCCCGCCACAAGCGGCAGAGCGCGGCCACCGGAACATGACCGCTCTAATCACGCGGAATCCGATCCGCTGGCGAGCATCTCGTCGCGGACGAGATGCAGGCGGATGCCGCCAAGCTTCGGGCGGTGGAAATCGAACGCCTCGGTGGCCTCGTTCACGTTGGCCGGCGGCTCAAACCAAGTGCCGCCCTGGGTGAAGATGCTTTCTATCCGGCACTCGGCCCGGAGGCCGCCATCCGCATAGTGTGCCATGGGCGCCGGCGGCGTTTTGCAGGCCTGTTCCTGGCCATTCAGGTCCGTGAATTTCGAGCCGGGGCTACGTCCGAAGTAAATGTCTCGCGCCGACTCGGAGGCAACCTGCCATGCCCTGATTAACGAATTGCCGGTAACCGGAGTATGGTCATACTTTCACACGTCTAATCATTCGCGGATTTCCCATCTCATCGTCTCCACGAGGAAGAGCGAGCGCACCTCCGGCGGAGCGGAATCATCTGTTAGAATCGACATTAGGAGCCGCACAGGAGGAACAGACGACGTCATTGGGACTTTCCTTCCGCGCGGCCCTGAAGTTTTAGAAGGTGGACGCGGGCCACCCTAGCTCAGCTGGTAGAGCAGCTGATTCGTAATCAGCAGGTCGCCGGTTCGATCCCGGCGGGTGGCTCCATGTTTTCAATAAGTTGAGGGCTAAAAATCGTTGTTCAAAATGGCTGATTCTTATCAGCGGGTCAAGCAATTTCTGACGCCTAGAAGTCCCGTGATATCAATCGCTTCCGGGGATAAGCACTCTTTGCCATTCTCGAACCGTTGTTCAAATGATTTCGAAATTCAGCTGAGACGCGCCGCGAGAAGCGCTGTCCGAGGGCGTTGTGCGGTGGGGGTTCCCTTGTGGGAACGAGATCGAACCTAACGTGGTAAACGTGTTGAGGCGGCCGTCGTCGATGCGCAGTGGCGCCTGGCGTTCTCATTGAGTAGCAACCACTCCAAGTGCAGGCCGATCCTCCACATTCATAGTCGCTAGCTGCGGCCACGAGACGGCTCTCCACGATTCATGCGGGACACGCACCGAATCCGGAGGCGTCACCCTAAATCAGGACCGTGCAGGCCGTCGGTTAACCGAGCCGTTCGCAGCCAAAATCGCCTCCCCTGCAAACAGATGGGACCAGCGCTATTCGTGGCGCCCCCGAAAGCGGTCGAGAGTCGCCTTCAGCAACGCGTGTCATCCCCGGTCTAAAACGACCGCATTTTTCCCCGGTGATGTAGTCGGGCTGCGATGCCATTGGCGGGGACGCGGTAGCCACTTTACAGCAGTTTCTATATGGCGCTTGTCCGTCGGATTGTGGAGGCGATACCATACGACTGCGCCAAATGCTCACGCTCGGTTTGACGGATTACCCATGGTGCGCGGTGTTCCCGTTGCCGAACCCCGGCCCGAAGCGAGTTTACGGACTCCATGACCCGATCAATGCCCACCTTACCCGGCCCATCGTGGCCAATTGCATAGCGGGCACGGTCACGGGCAGCGGCAAACCCTACCTCGTGTTCGAATCGGTTCGGCCGGCCACCAGACACTCGCGGTACTCCACTGCTCCCGTTCCCGATGACGGCGCAGGAGGGTCGCCAATCGCCTGACATCGCGGATGTTCCCGTCTGAACAGGACCAGTGTCCCCACGCGCCTCCTTCACGGCGTCAAGGCGGTTTTGTGTCCCGACAGCGAAGTCGGGACTCCCGCTGACCTCAAAACCGGGGAAACTGCTGTCGTTTTATTCCGGGCCTAACATACGCGGGGGGAATAGCGGAAATTCGTGGCGCTGAGCCGGTCAATTGCCGTTGCCAGGTGAACCAGCCGGCGCGCGGCGGCCTCGCTGAGGATTCCAAGTGTGCCTGTAATCGGCAAGCCGCGCTCGTCGGCAACGCTGCGCGCCGATTTTTCGTCAAGCACGATCACGTCACCATGGATCGACTCCGACAGCAGAATCGCCGCTTCTTCGCCAGCCGGGAGCTTTTCCATGCCCGCGGTGCTACCAACGAGACTGTCCTGAATCGAAACCCAGGGCGGGGGCTTGGTTGCCCAAACGCGCACCGGCTTTGGGGCGTCTTCGTGGAGCAACTCCAAGATTACCGCCGGTGGCAGGATGACTTGGCTAAAGAGTTTGGGAAGAATATCGCTCTTGCCGATCAGGACCAGGAAGCACACCGGCGACGTGTCGGCGACCGCGATCACTGTGGAGACGCGTCGCGAATTGCGGCGATGTCCCGCTCAAGGTCGTCCATCGTGTAGGCTTGATAGGCTTCGGCGCGTCGCAGAAAGGATTCTGTCTCCCAACGTGAATGCAGTCCGAGCATCCGCTGCACCTGCGCCGCCGTGATTGTGCCCGACCGATACGCCTCAACGGCGACGGCCTCCAGTACGGCCCGCGAGATGTCACTTGCCTGGCCTCCGAGCATCCGCCCGATATCGTCCGGAATTTCTATGGCGACGTTCACAGCCGATACCTCACCTCTACGCTACCCAAAACTTGTCGATCGATTCGCCCTGCAACCTTCGCGGTGGGCCCAAATTGGAATTTGACCCGCTCACTCGCGCCCTGCAGGGCGGCCTTGCCTTGGTTCGAGCTGCGCCCGTCCGTCCAACAACCGCGGCCCAAAGCACGGCCGTCTCAATCCGGGTCCCCGTGATCTGCTAATCGCCGGCAGGCCCGGAGTAAAGCTCCCTGAGATCGAACGAAACCAAGTCCAGCTTCGACCAGCCGATGATCCTCCAGTCCGCATTGGCGCTCAATCGGTGAGAGATGTACAGTCCGCTCGACATGATAGGTGAGCCACGCGTCATTTAACTACGCGGAAGGTGCTGATCGATGGGGGCGCGATGGGCCTCACAAACAACCGTCCATACACGATGCACGCGGCGACCCCTGCCAGCACCAGATTGCTGGGCACAAAGTTGTACTCGCCCCGCACGATGTGAAATAGAGCCGCGAGGATCATGACCAACATCAGGCCGAAGGCAGCAAACGGCGTGAGCTTCGGCTTGACTCCCGTCATCGCCGGCACGATCAGGCCTACGCCTCCAAGAAATTCACAGACCTCGACGAAGAGGAACAGGTCCCGCGGCACCGCCAGGGCAGCGTCAAGCACCATTGTCAGGCAGTCCCCTAAAGAGAATTAGTGAGAAAGAGCTGTAGGTCCATCACTTTTTGCTTTTATGTACTTTGGATCGAGTGCCCGCAGCGGCTTTCCTCTTCAATTTGATCCGATTGTAATCAACGGCGGCCCGGACGAGATTTTTTAGAGCACGCTCATTAATCTTATCGCCCTCGAAAAAATCGATCGCTCGCCACGCGTTGCCTTCGAGGCCCGCGTTGAAGAGCTTGTCAGGATCCGGGAGGCTCGCCCCGTGGGAAAAGGTAAGCTTCACCTTACCTTTGTGGGCGTTGCCGACCGCAATTATTCCGTCGCAAGACCACACTGGGCTTCCCATCCACTTCCATTCCTCAAAGATATCCCCGTCGGCCCCAAGGATGCTCTTGCGGATGCTGGCGAGCGTTTTGCCACGCCAGTCTGTCAGTTTTTCGATTAGCTCGTCAACACGTTCCGATGGATTCATTGGATCTTTACGCCTCGAATTCTTGTCCCATCTTCATGCGAGTAGTTTCGCTGCAGCATATTGTTTGGCCGACCTTCTCGAAACAAGTCGTCGAAGGACATGGCCCTTCCACATCCAAAGTCCCGAAAGTAGCATCGCCGGAACGACGACAAACCGAACACGGCCGGCGTACTTTGGAATTTCTTCAAACGGACTATAAATATAACCGAGGATCGGAATGCTAAAGACGATGTGAATCCAGCGAACAATCGAACGTTTCGTGGCATCCTTCATGATTAATTTCTCCTCCATTCACGACTTTTGAGCCGCCTGAGGCGGCCAGTTGGGTGGTTCCATCCCGAACTGCGTGGCATATTCCGCGTTCAGCCGCTGCCAGCCGGCGAACTTCATCGCGTCCCCACCAGCGATGCGGCCGATGGGAGTTCCGCTGAGTAGGCGATCCAGAACATCGAAAGCAATGTGCCACCCGGCAGCACCCATGGAGATGAAGCGGCGATCGATATTGGTCCACAGCGTCAGGCGCGTGCCGCCGCCAAAGGCTTCGAGTTCCCACCGCATATCGTTGTACTCAAGCAACTTGGGAGCGTCAGCTCGCGTCACTGTTGTTTCGATCGGCGTGGGCGTACCCACCCAGGTGAGATTCACCGCGGCTCCGACCGTACCCAGGCTCCCATCGGCTACGAAGGGCGCCCACTCGCGCAGGTGCGCCGGGTCGGTTAGCGCTTGCCAGACTTTTTCCGGCGTGTGGCGCAGTTCTCTGACGAGAATGAGCGTCCACTTCTCTCCGTCCTTTCGTATCTGCGCCCCGCCGGCGGGCCCCGGTGTGTACTGTTCGCGATCAGTCATCTATCTTCTCCTTGGTTTCCTTTTCGTTGGCGTGGATTGATCCGTGCGGTTGAAGTGGCGCTCGAGAGCATCTATGTGAGCGGACCAGAACCGGCCGAGCTTCGCCATCGTGAGAAACGGCCGCATTTAAAAGCGTGCCAGTTGGGTGAGCTGAATGAGGTTGCCGCAGGTATCGTTCAGCATCGCAATGGTCGAGCCGGTCACGTCGGTGGGCGGCATCGTGAACTGGGCGCCGCGGGCCTTGATCCGCTCGTAGTCGCCCTTGACGTCGTCGGTGTTGAACATGGCCGCGGGCTGGCCCTGTTGAAAGATCGCCTGCTGATACGCTCTGGCAGCGGGGTTGTCGTTCAGCGCCAACTGCAGCTGAGTGCCGTCCGGCTCCTCGGGCGAGGCCACGGTCAGCCAGCGAAATGGGCCATGACTGAAATCGGTCTTCTTGGCAAAGCCCAGTACCTCCGTATAGAAGCGCAGGGCCTTGTCCTGGTCGTCGACGAATACGCTGGTCAAGTTGATTTTCATTTCGTTTCTCCTTTGTCACGTTCGCGGTTTGGTCCGCGTCGTCTGCTCCTTGTCTTCCCTTTCGTTGGTGTGGATTGATCCATGCGGTCGAGGTGGCGTTCGAGAGCATCTATGTGAGCGGACCAGAACCGACGGAATGGAGCCAGCCAGTCATCCACCTCCTGAAGTGGTTCAGGCCTCAGCCGGTAGAGGCGGCGCTGTGCGTCCACCGTGGATTCCACAAAACCGGCCTCGCGTAGCACTCGCAGGTGCTTTGACACGGTCGGCTGAGTCATTCGAAGTTGACGCTCGATCTCTCCCACCGACTGTTGTGACGAGACCAGGAGGCTCAAGATCGCGCGGCGGTTCGGCTCTGCAATGACTTCGAATACAGATTCCACTCTCTTGATATACCCCATAAAGCATATGCGTGTCAAGGCATATGATGGCCGGAGCCCAGGCAACGGTTTCAGTCGGCGTGCGGGGATGCACAGTCCGATGCGTTTTTGGCGGGTGCGATTTAGAGCACCGCGGCTTCCCTTCGGAATGAGAGTTCAGCTTCGCGGGAATCCCCAGCGTTTACCAACACGGGCCAGAGGGGGCTGCGATGGGATCGGGGCAGGTGAACGGGATGTCGCGAGACGAGGACTCCACTGTTCCCGAGGAGCGAGTGCTGCGTTGTCTCACTTGCGTCTCATCATTCTGGAATCATTTGGCGACCGTCAACTCGACAGAAGTCTCAGTTGAGGATTCCGGCGAAGCGGCCTCAGATTTGTTCCACGGAACGGCTAGGTACAAGTCATACGGCCCCCCAGTGAATATGGTGTGCCAGCCGCGATTGACCGATCTGCGATGGTCAAAGGCAGGGTATTTCTTCGCATCGTGATCTTGATTCGTTAGCTGCAGAGAGGTTCCGGCCTCGGAGGGTGTCGCAGACGGCCAAACTTCAATTTCCAAGCGGACGACTTCGCCGGCGCGAGTGGCCTCCTGGCCCGCTAGGGAATCAATAGCGTACGGGTAAAGCGGTTCATTACGTAATCGGCAGGTCGCCGGTTCGATCCCGGCGGGTGGCTCCATTCATTCAGTCACTTAGTGGGAGCCGGTGATGCTCTCCTGGCGGGTGTCGGTGGGGAAATGAGTTCGGACGCCCCATTGGCCGGCGTCGTGCGGGCGGTCCAGGCGGAGGTCGTGCTGGCCCTGGACAAGGAGCAGCGTGAAGGTGTGGTCGGACGGGCCCTGAAAGGGCTGGACGACGGCGTAAGTAGTGATCTGCAGGCCACCGACCATCTGCTGGCGGGGGCTGGTTCCGCGAAAGCCGCGGCCGACCGTGCGGCGCTGATAGGCCACGATGCTGTATTTGAGGAACAAGCGAACGGCGATGTAGTTCTGCAGGATCGCCGCCCACTGATTCCGGCTCGGGATCTGAGGCAGGTTGAAGGATTCGACCGGAATCATGAATCCGTCGTGGACGAAGTTACCCTGCTGGGTGACGGCGATGGCGGCGAGCAGGTCGTTTCT
>VFSW01015487.1_pt1 | contig 10477 bp, 11 predicted proteins | sample 5358111 | NCBI WGS metagenome assembly VFSW01 (sample SAMN11554181, study PRJNA540505) | mine drainage metagenome | isolation source: sediment from site ElyBrook_90M | place: USA: Ely Copper Mine, Vershire, VT | collected 2017
GCTGTGAGGGGCTCAGCGTCTCTGGCGGTGTTTCGATGCCCGAAGCGCGCGCCGGGGGATGGCTCCGACCGGTACCGGCGAAGTCGCTGGCCAGGCGGTGCAGCCGAAGTCGCGACCTCTCCGATGCCGCCGCTCGGGCTCGCAGGTCGCGCAGCAGGGCCTCGCGAAGATCGGCCTCGTCGCGCGGTGGATGAAGGGGCTTGGGCGGTGCCGCCATCAGGCGAAGGGTCGACGGAAGATCGGGCGCGGCGTCGAGGGCGATCTTCCGCCACGACCGCTCGCCGGGACGCCCACGCTCGACTGCGCCGGCCGTGAGCAGGCGTACGGGGGTATCCTCCTCGACCTCGTCGACGACGAGAAACAGGTGAAGGACCTGAAGGAGGACGCTCACGTCCCGGGACGTCACCTCGGCAAGCCTCTCCAGGTCGAGCCACGTTCCAGTGTACCGGCCCGAGCCGGCGACGAAGCTGCCGCCCTCGAATGCTTCGCAAGGCTCGAGCTGGTCGACGACGCGCAGCACCGCAGGGCCACGCGCCAGCGCCCGAAGGGAACTCGGGCGAAGAGCGTCGAGAGCCGCGTATGCGAGGCCGTGTGTGATGCCGGCGTCCTCGAGCCGCGTGCGGGCGAACCCCGCGGTGGTCAGGTACCCCTTCTCGAGCACGCCTTGGCCGGGAGCCGCCGAGAGCATCACGTCCGAGCGGCCGAAGAGCGCGTACTCGGCCTCCAGCAGCCCGTCCTCGCATCGCGATACGACGCGCTCCCCCACGACGAGGCTCGCGAGCGGCGCGAGTGGCGGGGGCACGATTCTCCGGTCCAGGGGTGTGCTCACGTGTGCGGCCGATCATACCTCCGCGCGGCGCGCTTAACCGTGCCAACGAACGCGAAACGCGCCCGAAACGCGCGAAAGCGCGCGGCGCCGCCAGACGGCGAGCCTTGCCAATCGGCTCTGCCGACGACTACGCTTGGTGCCCATGTCACTGTTCTCCGACGTCTCTTGGATCCCGACGCGCGACGCGATGGCCATGGAAGCGCTCGAACGGGCGGCGAACAAGTTGAAGCGCGAGATTTTCCGGCTCCCTGCCGTGCGCATCTACCGCGGCTACGAGTATCACGAGGCCCTCGAAACCCACGCGATGCGTCTCCCTCCGCTCGACCCGAAGGACCTGGCGACCGTCGAAGAGCTTCGCAAGGTGGGCGCGTCCATCACGGCGGTGGAATCCCTCGGTTTTCCCGGGACGACCGAGATGCTCGCAGCGTGCGCGGTTCTGGCGCGCGAGCTCCGGGGCAAGCCCCTCGACGGGAGCAACGCTCCGCGGCTGCCCATCCACCGCCTGATGGACTTCCCGAACGTCTACATGTGGGGCCTGGACGAGCGCCTCCTCAATCTCATCGAGAACTATGTCGGCCTTCCGATCCGCTATCACGGCGCAGATCTGCGCCGCGAGGTTGCCGACGGAAAGACGAACGACGTCCGGCAATGGCACGTCGACGCTGAAGACCGGCGAATGTTCAAGATCATCATCTACTTGAACGACGTGCAGGCCGGGGGTGGGCCGTTCCAGTATCTCCCACGCGCAGAGACCCAGGAGGCCGTCCGGCGCCTGCGGTACGGGTCGGGCTTCGTGTCGGACGAAGCGATGGGCTGGACGGTTCCGCGGTCGCGCTGGGTGGAGTGCCTGGGCAGCTCGCACACGGCGATCGTGGCTGACACCTGCAAGATCTTTCACCGGGCCCAGCCCCCGCGCAAAGCCGACCGCCTCTCCATTACCTTCTCATGGACGTCGACGACGGCAGTCAAGACGTATCCGTCGATGCCTCTCTCCGACGAGGCATGGGCCTACATCCAGGCGCACACCGGCGAAAGGCAGCGGGCGTGCCTTCCCGAGCGAGCTCAGACCTGAAGAGCGCGCCTCCGACTTTGCCGGAGCCGGCGATGAGCCTGACGAGCGGGGATCCGCCCGACGTCGACGCGCGGAGCGCCGTCTTTCTCGCCATAAAGAACGCTGTCACCCTGGGCGGTGCCCTGATCTTCACCTGGAGCATCGGGCTTGGAATCCGAGTCGTGCTCCCGCGCTACCTCGGCCCGACCCTCTTCGGGGCTCTCAACTGGGCGGACGCCTTTACGGCGACGTTCTTCGTCGCCCTGGGCCTGGGCCTCGATCAGTACATCCGCAAGGAGGTCTCGGTCCGCCCGGCCATCGCGAGCGAGTTCTATGGCGGCGCCGTGCTCGTTCGGGTCTTCGTGACGGTGCTTCTCCTGGCGACGATCGGCGGCATCCTGCACGCGACCCACCGGTCGGCCGACGTCAGCGCCACCGTCCTTCTCTACGCCCTGACCCAATTCGTCGTGACCGCGAACAGCACCCTCGGCGCCATGCTTCATGCAAGGGGGCGCGTCCGGGGCATGAGCGCGCTTTCGGTCGCGACGAAGGTCGTCTGGGCCCTCGGAGTGCTTCTGGCCATCGCAGCTCGCACGGGGCTGTGGGCCTTCGGAGCCGCGTACCTCGCGTCCGAATCGGTCGAGGTCTTCGTCTTGACATGGCTCGCGCGAAAGCACCTGGGCCTCGCTTTCCGCGTGGACGTCGCCGCCACGAAGAAGACGCTTCTCAGCAGCCTGCCGTACTCCGTCGCTGCCATCGCGACGGCGGCTTACGGCACGCTCGGGGTCACCCTTCTCGAGTTCACGGCCGGCAGCCGCGAAGTCGGCCTTTACGGCGCGGCGTGGACGGTGGCCGGCCTCACGCTGCTCATCACGCCCATCCTCGGATGGGTGCTGACCCCCATGCTGGCGCGCGCGGCGGAGCGCTCTCGCGAGGAGCTCTACGAGCACGTCTGCCGGTCGATGGAGCTCATTCTGGCGCTCGCGATCCCCGCGTCCCTCCTCCTCAATCTGGGCGCCGACGTATGGATACGCGTCGTCTTCGGGGCTCCCTTCGCGCACGCTGCGTCCGCGCTCCGAGTGTTGTCGACGACGTTCGTGCTGACGTACATGGCCATCATCTATTCGACGGCGCTCATCATGCTCGACCGCGCGTGGAAGCTCACGTGGATCTCGGTGGCGGGCCTCGTCCTGAACGGGTGCTTGAACCTCGTCATCGTCCGGCACTCGGTCTCTTCCTTGGGGGAGGGCGGAGGAGGTACCGGGTGCGCGGCGGCGATGCTGTCCACGGAGGTGTTCGTCACGGCCTGCATGGCGCTCGAGATCGGGCGCCGAGCGTTCGACCGTCGCAACCTGTCGACCGTGGGCCGGTGCCTTCTCGTGTGCGCCGTGGTCTCGGGCGTGCATGTGTTCCTGGGGTCCGTCGGCCCCTTGCGTCTCGCGATCGACGGCGCTCTCTACGTCGTACTCGCCGTCCTGGTGGGGGCGCTCCGTCCGTGGGACATGTTGTCGACGGCGCGCGAAGCCCTGCGTGCGCGAAGCGTCTGAGCAAACGCGAGGCTCGCGCATCCTCTTGCAAATGCTCGGGCGGAGGACTAGCTGTCCAGGTTGATTTGGCGCTTCCGAGACGTCTTCTCTGGCTCGCGGTCGTGGGGGTAGGGGCCGGTTGCGGGGGAGGAGCCGGCACGTACATCTGGGCCACCCAGTTGCCCCCCCAAGAGAGGGGCACGACCGACTACGAGATCGCTCCCGGGGATGTCGTCAGCGTTCGCGTATACGGCCAGGAGGGCATGTCGACGCATGCCAAGGTCCGGAGCGACGGGAAGATCTCGATGCCCTTTCTCGGAGACGTGGTCGTGGCCGGGAAGCGCCCCGCCACGGCCGCAAAAGAGGTCGAGACGGGCCTCAAGAATTTCGTCACGACGCCTAACGTCACCGTCTCGGTCGACGAGTTCCAGCCCATCACGGTCTCGGTCATCGGCGAAGTGGGCCACCCGGGGACGATCGCCATCGATCGCGACACGGGCGTGCTTCAAGTCCTTGCCAACGCGGGCGGGCTGACCGAGAACGCCAGCCGCGACGACATCTACGTCCTTCGCACCTCTCCCGTGTCCCGCCGCATCCGCTTCACGTACGACCTTCTGACGCGGAGCCCGCCCACCTCGATGTTTCGCTTGCGCGCCGGCGACATCGTGGTCGTCGAGTGACGCATGCTCCACGCCCTCCTGTGGCCGGCCGCTGCGGACGGCGCATTCACGCTCGGCGATCGGACCGAAGCGCGCGTCCGCGCGCCTGACCTCGTCACCAACGCCGTCGCCGTCGACCTCGATACGGTGGCGGACGCCCGCGCCGTCTGGACCGGGCGGCACACGACGTACACCCTGGCGGATTTGCCGCGATTCACCCTGCTCGACCTCAACGGCGCCACCCGACAGGGCGCCCTGGCCGACAGCCTCTTCGCCTCGGCGGAGTGGCACTCGCTGCGCGCGCGGGTGCGCCTCACCGAGGACGCCAGCTACGGCCAGCTCAGCTTCGAGTCGCTCTCGGTCCTTCCCCCGCCGAACAGCGCGCAGGGGGCTGCCGGCTCCGCAGGCCAGCCCGCGCAGACCCCTGTCGCCTCGCTCGTCCCGCCGACGAGCCAATCCATCCTTTTTGCCTCGTCGGTGACGTCGGTGTCGACGACGCTGAACCTCCGACCGTGGACCGTCTTCGCGAGCGTGGCGTACCAGGTCTCCGGCGGCGCGGACGGCGAATCCCAACAATTTCTCCCCTTCCAGCAAGGGCCGCTGGCAATGGCCACCGCCGATCTGCGGGTCGGCGGCCGCGATCGCGACCACCTTCTCACGATGGCCAACGGCTCAGAGGCTTCGTTCTCCTCCGGGACCGAGGACGTGCTCGCAGGCGTCGAGGAGCAGTGGCGTCACCGCTGGGCGCGAAGGACCGAGTCGCTGCTCGCCGCGGGCGATTATGCGGTGCGCACGCGGGCGGCCTTCAACAGCCCGGACGTCTTCGGCTCGAGCCCCGTCGCCGAGGCGGCACTCGACCAGCGCTTCGTGCATGGCAGGGACGCGGCCGAAGCTCGATTCGATCTGCGCCTGGCTCCGTACATCAACCCGCTCACCGGGCTGGTGGACGAGCAAGCCCGCGCGACGATCGAGGGGGGGTATGCCCGGCGCCACTGGAATGTGCGCGCCTTCGCGAGCGCCGGAGAGTCCATCGATCAGGGTACGGCGACGTCGGTACGCTTTGCGACGGCCGAGATCGATGCCTCCTACGCGGCGAACAAGTCGGTCACGTTCGACGGCGGGCTAAGGGGGCTTTTTCAGGAGCAGAACACGCTCGGCCCCGCGCCCCAGGGGGGAGGGCCAGCCCCCATCTTGCAAGGCAACATCGCCCAGGTCATCGTGTTTTTCGCGGTCTCGTTCCGAGCCGTCAAGGTAAGGTTCTGATGGGTGCGTCCCGGCAGCGCGTGCGCCTCGGGAACCTCGACGTCGATCGCGTCACCTTCTCCGGCGCGCTCGACGCGATCGCCGCGATGATCGAGGACGGCACGGGAGGCAGCGTCTTTACGCCCAACGTCGATCACGTCGTCATGGCCGAGCACGACGAGCGCTTTCGTCGTGCCTACGCGGTGGCGTCCCTCTGCCTGGCGGACGGCATGCCCGTCCTCTGGGCGGCTCGCCTGCTCGGCGAACCGCTTCCGGCGAAGGTCTCCGGCTCGGATCTCGTGCTGCCGTTGATGGAGCGCGCGGAGCGCCAGGGGTGGCGCGTATACATCCTCGGGGGTGCGCCGGGTGTGGGCGCACGGGCTGCCGAGCGACTGCTTGCGCGCTTTCCGCGGCTCCTCATCGCCGGCGCGGACGCTCCGCGCATCGACATGGGCGGCGCGCCGGAAGCTCGTCGCGACGTGGTCCTGCGCGTCCGCGAGTCGAGGGCCGATCTCGTCCTCGTCGCGCTCGGCGCTCCGAAACAGGAGCTGTGGATCGCGGAGGCGGCGGCGGATCTGCGTCCGGCGGTGCTCCTCGGGGTGGGAGCGTCGGTCGACTTCCTAGCGGGGACGGCTCGGCGTGCTCCGGCGTGGGTTAGCGCGTCCGGGCTCGAGTGGCTGTATCGACTGGCGCAGGAGCCGCGACGTCTGTGGAAGCGCTACCTCCTGCGCGACCCGGAGTTTCTCCTCATCGTGCTGCGCCAGCTGCGCGCATCCCGAGTGGCCGGTGGCGAAAGGAGGGCTTGAGGCCTAGTGCTCGAGGAGGTCACGCACGCGATGTTCGTCGATGGGGGCTGCCCAGTTCCACCCTTCGCACGTCGAGCCGGGGATGGCCGCGTAAACCTTTGCAGCGAACTTGGCGATCGCGTCGTTCGCGTTCTCTCCCGTGTAATCGAGCTCGATGACGCCGACGCTGGCGCGCTGGGCGGTGGAAAACATCGTGGCGGAGAGATTGAGGGTCGCGGTGTTCGACGTGTCTTGCCTTCCGCGCTGGGGCATCGGAATCCCGGTGCCGAGCGATCCGGCGCCGCCGCCGCCACCTCCCATTCCGCCCGAGGGTAGAGGTGCGTTCGTCGTGGAGACGTGCGCCTTCTCCACTCGACCCGCGATCGTGAAGACCACGACGAGGTCCCCCAACGCGGCAGGGGAGAGCTCCGTCAGGAGGCCGTCTCCGAGGCCGTCGGCGCGCGCGACGTCATCGACGGCGGAGGCGAGCGTGGCGTGTCCGGCGACGAAGTCTTCGCTGTAGCCTGCGGGGCACTTGCGCGCGCCGAAAGCGGCGGAAAGCGCGGGCGCGAGCGCATCCCACGACTCGAAATCCATGCGTCCGTCCTTGAAGACGCCGAGGATCGAGACGCGGCGGTGGCTCTGCACGAAGCCCGGCGCGAACTCGCTCCTGTACTTGTAGTCCGCGAAGCAGCCGGGGATCAGCGCCAGCACCGCCGCCGAGAGCACCGCCGCCTCGAGCGAGGCCCGGCCGATCATCGTCGCGTCGTTGCCCCGGTCTGGCCCATGGCCTACGAAGTACCCTAGACGAGGCCGCTGCTCAACTGCGCTCTTCGCGGCGATCGCACATGAGCTACGGAAGAAGGCTGCATGCCGGGCGGTTGCCAGGCCGGCAATGACCTGGGACATCTTGGAAGGCGTTGTGGCTGCCCTGGGTGCCGCGTTCTGTTTCGGCTGTGCCGTCGGGCACTGGCTGGGCGGGCGCGGCACCGACGAGCTGCCCCACGAACGGCGGCGCCGGGGCGCCCCACCGGCTGCCCACGAATCCGACGGGAGGGGCACGTGATCCTCGGGTGCTTCGTCCCTCGTGCAACGATCTCTGCGGACCCCGCATCCCAATACGATGCGTGGATGAGATTCGACTAGTATCCACCCCGTGCCGACCCGAGAGACCGCCGCAAGGGGCGCCGGTGGACGGATTTCCGCTCAGCCGCGCCGCTGCTGCGCATCGCATTTGCGTTCTCGGCTCGTCACGGCCATGTTGCCCCTCGTCGGTCGTCCCGCCCGGCTCGTCCGCATCGGGAGCGCGATCTACCGGCCGAGAGAGACCATGAGGCGCGTGCCCCACCTGGAGCGCGCCCGACAGGTGAAGAGCTAGTCGATGGGTGACGTCTCGGCTCGCTTTCCGGCAGCACAAGCGCGAACGTCGGCGGTCCTTCCGGCCAGCGTGCTCCACCTCGTCCTCTATGGTCTCGACCGCATCGCTGTCGGCTTGATTGCGCTCGGAGCGACGGCGAACGGGGTCACGATCTTCTCGGTCGTGCTTGCGGCGGCGGCCGGCGGCATGCTGGCGCTCGGGGACTTCGGCGTGGCCGCGGTCGCGATGGTGGTCGCGTCCTTGGGCGATGCGCTCGACGGGTTGATCGCCCGCAGGACCGGCACCGCGTCCGTCGGTGGGGCCCTGCTCGATGCATCGGTGGACCGCTACGAGGAGTTCTTCTTCCTCGGAGGGCTGGCGATCTACTTTCGTGCGCTGCCCTGGATGCTCGTCCTCACGCTGGTCGCGCTCGCCGGCTCCTTCATGGTGAGCTACGGGAGCGCCAAGGCGGAGGCGCTGAGCCTTCCGGTCCCCCCGAGCTCGATGCGTCGCGCCGAACGAGCGGTGTGTTTGTGCTTGGGTGCCATCTTGACCGCGCCGCTCCAATGGCTGGCCCGCGCCGGCGGGCTCCCCGACTGGGTCGGGCGGCTGCCGCTGCTCGCGGCCCTCGCGCTCATCGCCGTCGTCGCCAACGTTTCGGCGATCCGGCGGCTGCGCGGGCTGGCCCGAGGCCGGTCCGCGGATGCGATGGTGAAGGTACGGGCGGTCTCTTACGATCTCGGCGCGAACCGCGACCCAGGCGCGAAGAAGGCCGTCGGCGCAAGCCCGTGACGACGTGCCCATCATGCTCATGGCTGCGCTGGCGGCGGAGGCCGAGCAACAAGAGGGCGACAAGAAGGACGATGGCCGCCCGAGCCGAGGAGAACTACATTTGACCTCGATGCTCCCGCTCAAAGCTCGCGTCCGCAACGGCCGCCTCGTCCTGGACGAGCCCACCGACTTGCCCGAGGGTGAGGTCGTGTACTTGCAGCCCGTGGATGACGACGAGATGAGCGACGAGGAGCGGGCGGCTCTGCACGAGTCGATCCGCGAGAGCCTGGAGCAGATGAACCGCGGCCAGCTCATCGACGCCGATGAAGCGCTGGCCCGCCTGCGCGCTCACCGATGAAGGTCCGCCTCGCCCCGAGGGCACTGTCGGAGGCTGAGCGCTGCAAGACGTGGTGGCGGAAGAACCGCCCGGCCGCCCCGGACCTCTTCGACGAGGATCTGGCCGCTGCCATCGGGCAGATCGGGGCTGCGCCCACGCTCGGCGCGATCTACCCGTCGAACTTCGGCCGGACGGTGCGCAGGGTGCTCCTGCCGAAGACGCAGAACCACCTCTATTACGTCGTGCGCGACCAAGAGGTCGTCGTGGTCTCGGTGTGGGGCGCTCCCCGCAGCAAAGGCCCGAAGCTGTAGCCGCCCTCGGCGGTGACGGCCCGACGAGCCTCGCGTCGGGCGCCGTCGTCGCAGGGGCAGACATCGTCAAGATACCCCTCGCCGGCGGAGCACCCACGACGCAGACCGCCTCGTCGATCTCACCCGGTTGGCCTTCCGGTAGTACCCTGGCGCCGATGTCGCGCTCGCTGTGTCTCAATATGATTGTCAAGAACGAGTCGGCCGTCATCCGGCGCTGCCTCGACTCGGTGAGGCCGTTCATCACCAGCTGGGTGATCGTCGATACCGGCTCGAGCGACGGCACCCAGCAAATCGTCCGCGAGCACCTGAAGGACTTACCGGGTGAGCTGTTCGAGAGGCCTTGGCGCGACTTCGGATCCAATCGCACCGAGGCGATCCAGCTCGCTGGGCGGCGGGGGGACTATCTATTGTTCATCGACGCCGACGAGGTGCTCCGGCCCGAGCCGAGGTTCAAGCTCCCCGATCTCGACGCAGACGCCTACCAGCTCCGCACTGTGCTCGGCGGCTTCTCCTACTACCGCACCCAGATCGTCTCGACGACGCTCCCGTGGCGCTGGGTCGGCGTCCTGCACGAACACCTCGAGTGCGACCGCCCGTTCCGACAGGAGCGGCTCGAAGGGCTCGTCGACCACCCTTCGCCCGACGGCGCACGCTCGGCCGATCCAGAGAAGTACGCCAAAGACGCGAAGGTGCTCGAGGCCGCGCTCGCCGATGACCCGACGAACACGCGCTACGTGTTCTATCTCGCCCAGAGCCACCGCGACGCGGGGCACTACGAGGCGGCGGCCGCCGGCTACGACCAGCGCGCCACCATGGGCGGCTGGGACGAGGAGGTCTACGTCGCGCGCCACGAGGCGGCGCGCATGCGCGAACTCGCTGGACGGCCGCACGCCGAGGTAGTCGAGGGCTACCTCGCCGCCTATCAGGCACGCCCGACGCGCGCCGAGAGCCTCTGCGCGCTCGCGCGGATCTACAGAGTCCGCAGCGAGTTCGCGTTGGCCTACCTCTTCGCCAAGGAGGCGACCGCGATCCGGCGTCCGAGTGACATCCTCTTCGTCGACGACCCTGTGTACGCTTGGCGCGCGCGCGACGAGCGCTCCGTCGCGGCGTACTACCTCGGCAAGCACGACGAGGTCGTCGCCCTCGCGAACGCGCTCCTTTCCGAGGGCGTGCTGCCGCCCGGGGAGGTCGAGCGCGTGAAGAATAACCGCGCTCTCAGTCTGGCCGCGCGGGCCAAGGCGGAGAAGCCGAAGGCGAGATCGCACCGGCGCTGAAGGTCTGGCCGAAAATCGCCCCGTTCGAGGAGAGCGAGCCCCTCGAGCCGATCGATTGCGCCATTGACCTTCGTCAACCGTCGTGATGTGCTCGCCAGTTATCCTCCGCCCATTTTGGCGTGGGAAGAACAAGGTGACCACGATGCGAATGCGTTTCTCAAGTTGGCCGACAGTTCTTCAAGTGATGGGAGCCGTCGCTGTTATGGCGGGCTGCGGCTCGAGCAATGGGGCGACGGGCGCCACGGGTGCCACGGGCACGATGGGGGCTGCGGGCGCGACAGGTGCGACGGGGGCCACCGGAGCCACAGGGGACGCTGGTGCGATGGGCGCGACGG
>VFSW01015488.1_pt1 | contig 10477 bp, 10 predicted proteins | sample 5358111 | NCBI WGS metagenome assembly VFSW01 (sample SAMN11554181, study PRJNA540505) | mine drainage metagenome | isolation source: sediment from site ElyBrook_90M | place: USA: Ely Copper Mine, Vershire, VT | collected 2017
TTCCCGGCCGGCGCGGCTACTGCTCCCTCACTAGGCCCGACCCGCCGGGACGGCGGCTTGACCGCCTCGGCGAGGGCCTCCATGGCGGGGACGGCCGCGAGCAGGGTCTCGGCGGTCTCCGGCGGAAGCCGGCCGAGACGCTCGGAAAGCACCCGCGTCCGCGCTTGATCGCGTCGCGCACGACATCGGGGCTGTCCGCAGGTGTGATCGTGGAGCCCGGCGCTTCCACGAGATCGCGTTGATCACCTGCCGGTGATCGCGCCAGCGGCGCTCGCGCCCCGCCACCGGAAGCTCGATCCGCGCCCACGCCTTATCCGTCAGCTCACCGCAACCCGTCACAGATGCGCAACTCCTGAAAACATACGGCGAATAGGCGAAACAGGTGCTGGTGACGGAATGCGACAAGCAGGCGCGTCACCCAGCCAATAAGGACGAAATCCAACAAAGTGACGATGGGTAATCGTTGCTGCTTATGGCGTTAAATTGGACAAATTCAAACCGCTGGCGTGTGACGAGACAAGTTATAGTCACTTAAGGGACTAGAGATGCTCATGTGGCACGATAAATCAACATAAACCATTGCTCTGTGCGCGGCCAGTTGATAGAGTCCGATTGCTTCTTCGACCTAATGAGGAGTACTTGCTGTTGAAGAACCTGGCGGGCGCAACGTGCAATGCCCAACGCACACTCCGCAGCGAACGCATCACGTTCTCCAGTGTCTAAACCTGATAAATCCTCTGCTTTAACAGCTCAATCGTCCGGTTAATTCTATTTTCGATTTTAGCTGTCTTTTCCAGTGGACCACCGGTTCAAACATGAGGAGGACCATGTCTTTGCCGCGATCGTCAAGAGACCCGTGGGCGGATGTTACGAGCGTACGTGGCTTCAAGTGCGACGAGCTGATATCTGCTCTACAGAAGTACATCCGGAGGGGGAATCTGACGGAGGCGCTTCTTGTCGCCCGTGAAATGTACGAGACCAGCCCTGAGCTGGAAATACATCTCTGGAACCGCCTGCTTGTTATATCTGCCTCTGACTGCAACGACGGGACGTTCACGCAGACGTCGATCGTTGAGTCGCTGAATCGCGTAGGGATGCGGATGCAGCGGGGCACGGGTGAGCGCTGGCTGTTCATCGTCCAGGCGGTCCGTTACCTAGTGACCATTAGCAAAGACATGACCACAGATGAGATCTGCATGTGGACCCGTCACACGATGAACAACCATCTAAGAGAACCAGTGATCCCGGATTACGCGATCGATATACACACCGAAGCGGGACGCTCGAAAGGCCGAGGAGTGGCTCACTTCCTCAAGGACGGAACGGTAATAACGAATCGCTTCGAGGGCGCAGATCCGACTTACGGGAAGCTCGTCAGGGATATCGTTGATTCCGGAGAGTGGGAGTAACATGCCTGGAGTAGACCCGGATGCTGAAAGGACGGGTGCAAAAGTAACATTCTTGGGGCACGCCGGGCTCGCAATCGAAACCTGTGAATTCCAGCTCCTATGCGACCCCTGGTTCGATGCTCGAGGCGCTAACCTAGGCTCATGGCATCAGTATCCGCGCAACGATCACCTCGATTTGGAGTCCCTGAAGAAAGCCGACTGGGTAGCGGTGACACACGAACACCTGGACCACTTCGACCCGTGGTTTCTTGCTCAGCTGCCGTCCTCCACCAGGATACTTATACCAAAGTATCCTGCTGCCGGCTTTCGCCGAAGAATTGAAGAGGTTGCAACCGGGCCAGTCATCGAGGTCGCGCCCTGGGAGCCGTTTCCGCTGGATAAACGCGGTTCCTGGATCACGGCCATCCCAGATATCTCGCCGATGTGGCATGACGCAGCTTTCCTGATATTTACTGCAGGACTCTCAGTCTTGAACTGCAATGATGCCAAGCTAACGCCCGCACAGACGCGTCGGGCCAAGTATATGGCAGGCGGCGTCCTGTCGCTGATGGCAATCCAGGCCTCACGGGCCGCCTGGCACCCCATGGCATATGACAACTACAGCCACGATCAAATGAAAAAGATTGCTTCCGAAAAGAAGCTGGACAAGCTGCGGGCGGTGGCGCGCCTAATACGAGCGACCGAGCCAGAGCTTGCGGTGCCGTTTGCCGGCCCTCCATGCTTTCTCGATTCAGTTCTGCAAGAAAATAATTGGGTTCTCGAGCGCGGAGATAATGGTGCATACGCCGACCCGGAGGAGGCACGAGACTGGCTGGCGAAGCGAGTTCCTAGGCAACGCTTGGAAGTGTTCAGGCCCGGAGACAAGATCGATCTCGGCAACGGGGAGGTGACACGAGATCGCGTATCCGAATCGTTTTTGTTCCATCAAAGGGACGCTTACCTGCAGCAATACGCTGCCGACCGAGCCCTGTTTCTCTCTGCGGCGAGGGAGAGTTGCCCTGAGCCTGGGCCGAACTTGTACCAGCTGTTCTGTCGGCATTTTCACGACCTAGGCAAGCTCAGTGACTACTTTAACGAGCAGATAGATATGACTGTTCGGTTTGCGGTCAGCGGGCCGCACGGCGGAGAATGGGATGTGAGCCTGTCCCGTGACGGCGTGTCTGTCGGGGAAAAGCTGACAAGAAATCCGGGGTACATCATCACCGTTGAGGGGCGATGGCTTGTTCCTGTGCTGATCGGCAAAGTGAACTGGGAAAGCCTTCTCCTGTCTCTGCGTGTCCGGCTCCACCGGAATCCTGATGTGTACAACGACTATCTTATCGGGCTACTGAAACATGCAGATTCCGAAGCTCTCAGAGCGATCGAAGAGTTCAACACCGCGCGGAAATCTGAAGAGCGGATCACCATGCAGGATGACGCGGGAACCGCACATGTGATCAGTAGGTTCTGCCCTCACGCAGGCGAGGACCTGTCCGCTGGGGCGATCGTGCAAGGGACGACGCTGACCTGTCTTCGTCACGGTTTTACCTTCGACCTGGACTCAGGTAAGTGCCTTAACGCGCAGTGCGGAAGCCTCGAGACATCCCCGCTCTTGTGATCTGGCAGAGAGGAATTCAAGTGCAAGGCTCAGCGCTACGCGACCGACAACACTGGCCAGAAGTTCAGGTATGGGCTTCCTACACGGAGACCATTCCTCCTGATGAGCTGGTGCAAAGCGTTCACGTCATCGCCTTGACCGGAAACGCAGAGATCATTATATGCAAGGACAAAATGGGAAACATGTTCCTGCCCGGCGGCACGCGGGAGCCCGGAGAGCCTATCTCGCACTGCGCCGCCCGAGAACTGAGAGAAGAAGCTGGCCTTACGATTAGCGGTGGTGTCCGCTGGTTCGGTGCCCATCTCGCCGATGGTTATAAGTCGACCCCGTACCGGCCATATCTACCGCACCCGAAGAAGGCTTGGCTGTGGGGCGTTTGCAGCGCGGTCCAAGACGGACCTCCCACCAATCCGCCCGGGGCTGAGCAGGTGGTTTCTGTGATGAGGTTGCCTCTCGACGAGGCCAGCACTGTCATGTCCGCTGTGAAGCCGTGGTACCCGGAGCTGCTCGAAAGGGCGTTCCATTTTCAGCGTCTAGGGACAGACTCGCAAGGAACATCCGAGACCGGATGCTGACTCTCCCTGACGCGGGGAAGCTGATCGTCGATACCGACATTAACGGCACTAACGACGATGCTTTTGCCCTCCACTACCTGCTCTCGAAGCGGCGTATTCCATCGCTGGTCACCACGTGCTCCGGTAATACCCTAGCTTCCGACAGCCTTAAGGATGTCCGCGTTCTGCTTGAAGCATACGGGGGCCCGGAAGTCGACGTTCAGGCTGGCCCGGACAGCCCCCCGGGATGGACCCGAGAAGTCCACGGTTACCACCAGCGTCTACGCAGAGACTTGCAAGAGTCAGTCTACCTGGGCGAACTAGGCAGCTGTCGCACGCGCCCGTGGACGCGGTGCGTTGACTCCCCGGGAATTTCCTACAGTCTAGAGTCGTCCCCAGTGGACTACCTAGCCCTTGGGCCGCTCGGAAATCTCCGCGATGCACTGTCATCGACGGCAATCTCCCCAAGGCAGATCAGGCACCTTGTGTTCTCGGGCGGCGCATTTGCCGTTCCAGGAAATGTCGGAGTATCGGCAGAGTTTAATGTATTGGCCGATCCGAGGGCCGCTTCTGACGTCTTCTCGGCCGCTATTGAACGGATCACCGTGGTTCCGCTCGATGTGACGTCAGGACTCACTTACGGCCTTTCCCAGTACAGGAGGATCACGCAACGCAGGAGCCCATTCGGGCAATACCTGGCCGCGACCAAAGCGTCGGTATTTCACGAGTCGCCTGACTTCCGCGAGCCTATTTGGGACCTTGTTGCCGCCATGGTCTTGGTCAATCCTCAGTTTGTAACACGCAGCGTCAGTGGCAACGGGCAGGTTGACACGTCCCTGGGGGCGCTCGGGAAAACCACCCTGAAAGCTCTCGACGGGGGAAATGTTACGGTCGTGCTCGAAGTCGACGTCGACCGGGTCCTAGACGAGTTCGCCTGCGCCTTCGATGGAAGCGGGAAATTACTGTGTGTGATGAACTGATAAGCCGGACGTCCCTCGTGATACCGGTCAAAGACGACCAACTGATCTTCCGATGCCTGAAGTCGATCGACGAAAACGTAGAAGTGGTTGTAGTGACAAACGGCAGTACGCAAGAGTTCGTAGATTCGCTTCTATCGTTCGGGGCGATTCTGTTTCAAATTATTTCGCTAGAAAATCCGGGAATCGGTGCTGCATTCAATGCCGGAGCTGACCACGCTTCGGGAGATTTCATCCTTCTCATGGACTCAGATTGCATCTTCACCCCAGGAAGCATCCGCGCACTTGTTAAGGGGGTCGAAGGCAGTGATTTCTCCCGCGGGCGCACCGCGTTTACTGGAAATAGCTGGTCCACTCGCATGACAGCCTGTGCGCGCGAGTACACGGAAGACGCTCTGCGGACTAAGCGACCGAATGCCTACAGCCCGCCGCTGCTCTATCGCAGAGAGGTCATCGGCAAAATGGGGGGCTACCACTTTGACCCGCGCCTTGCCTGGCGCGAGGACCGTGACTTCGAGCTGCGCAGGCGTGCGGCAGGACTGCCTGTTACGTTCGTCCCCGATGGTTTGGTTATCCACAAGTCACTGAGAATCGCGGATGACCTGGCGAGCGTAAGGAGCTACGGGTCGGGACAGCGCAAAGGCGAATTGCTCGGGATCTTCCCGCGTATGTCCATACGTCATGAAGTGGCCAAGACGGTGCGGGCCGTAGGTCGCATCGCAGCTGGAACCCGCAATCCTGTGCTGGCCGTTTACCCTATGCTGCGCCTTCGGGCATTCCTGCAGGGCTATCGGCGTCCCGCAGGCGGGGTGCTCTCGGCACAAGTCGGACTGGGGGCTCCCGAATGATCATCGCCTGCGACCTAGACGGGACCCTGACAGATCAGAAGGGCGAAATCTCCGTACGAAACGTGGACGCGCTGCGGTGGGCGTCGAATAGGGGCGCCGCCTGCGTGCTCGCTACCAGTCGCCCTTCGCGGTGCCTGGACCTGCCGCCGAGCCAGCTGGCGCTCTTCGCCTGCGTCGTGACGTGTGACGGGGCGGAATGGTCTGGCCACAAGCCTGCAGAGGTCCGGGCACCTCTCTCGCGGGCCGACGTGTCGCTGCTCTCGCGGAAGATTTCAGATGCGGGAGTTCCGGGGTTCTACGCGGTCGAGTTCGGTGCGACCCTGTACTACGAGCAGGGCTTCACAGGATGGCCAGCGACGGACGCAGGGGCCTACGCCAGGACACGGTCCCTGCACGATCTCTGCGTGAACGGGTCTGTGGCGCGACTCTTCTTCCGCCCTGAGAAACCGTTGGACCGCGGTAACCTCGCGGCGGCCAAGCAAGCCGTATCTGACTGCGACGGAATATCCTGCAGCGTCGTGGAGCATCCTGCGGAGGTCGGCCTCCTGCAGTTCTCAGGCCAGAACGCAACGAAAGGGGACGCCTTGCGGGCATGGCTGGAGGAAAGCGGGCGGCGGGATGAGCGGCTGGTCGTTTTCGGCGATCACTTGAACGACTTGTCGATGCTGGAGCTAGGAGACGAGGCGTTCGCCGTCGGCAACGCGCATCCTGTGGTGTGTCGGCGGTACACACGCCTACCTAATGATGACGATGCGGCGGTGGCGCGATGGATTTTCTCCTCATCCGGGCACTTGACAAGTTCCACGTCTACGACAGCAGGGCGCGCTAGCCGGTCGTTAGCTACCCCGCTGCGTTTCTGCTAGCGTTGTCTCACTCGCCTTGGTCCGCCTTGTCCAAGGCCCTTCCTTTTACCCGCCTGGTGTCGGGGCGGCGGCGGGCACCGTGCCCTGCCGCAGCCTTGGACGTCCCTTGGCGAGCCGGGGATGCGGCGTGACAAGTCCTGCTCCCTGAGATGGCTCGCCCCGCCTGGCGGCAGGAAAGATGGTTATGCCAGACGCTAATGTCGGCTACCGCGGCGTACTACGTACCCCAGGGGCCGCCATTTTCTTCTTCGCCGCAGCAATCGGCCGCGTAGGTATCGCGATGATCGCTCTGAGCCTGGTCTGGCTGCTGCATGCCCGCACGGGTTCCTACGGCACATCCGGCCTCGCCACGGCAGGGTTTGCTCTCGCCGAGGCGCTGATCGGGCCGCAAGTAGCCCGCCTCTACGACAGATTCGGCCAGACCCGGGTCCTGCCTTTCTCCCTGCTCGCGGCCATCATCGCTATCGGGGGCATCCTCGTGACGACGAACTCCGCAGCCGTGGTAGCGGCATCAGCTTGCGCCGGTGCGGTGGTTCCCCAGCTGGCCGCTCTCTCGTCAGCCCGTTGGGCTTACCTGCTGCGGGGAAGCCGGGCCCGCGAGCTGCCAACTGCCTTCTCCCTCGAAGCGCTGGCCAACTCAGCGGCCTTTCTCCTGGGGCCTGTCCTGGCGACTTCTCTTAGCGCCGCAGGGGCGCCGGAACTGGCTCTCATCATCTCGGTGATTCTGATCGTCTGCGGGGGAGGAGTGCTGGCCAGCCAGCGTCACACAGCACCCCCGACAAGGCGCGACCGGGCCGAACCTGACCAGGGTTCTCGAACGTTGCTGCGGCCGGCTTTCGTCCTTGTTGTCGTCCTCAACATGGCCTTGGGGCTCTACTTCGGGACTATGGGAATTGCCGTGAGTTCGTTCGCTATAAATCACGGCGTCCCTGGTGCCGCGGCCCCCATTATGGCCGCCTCAAGCTTGTCCGGTATAGTCGGCGGTTTGATATACGGCCGAAGAAGGCACCGTATGGCGGCGCGTCATCAGCTCATCATCGCTGCCGGGTACATGACGAGTGCAGCGTTGCTACTACCACTGGCGCACTCCGCGTTTGTGCTTGGCGTGGCCGTCGTCGTTACCGAAATAGCCATCCCGCCGGCGATCACCCTGCTGAATGTCCTTACAGAAAAGGCGGTACATCCAGCTGACCTCACGCAAGCATTTAGCTGGAATGCCTCGGCCAGCGCGGCCGGCCTGGCTCTGGCGGCCTCAGTAGCCGGTCGCGTCGCTGACACCTGGGGCTCCTCAGCAGTTTTGACCCAGGCGCCTGCAGCAGGAGCAATTCTCCTCATTGTCGCGTTGGTGCTTTCAACCCAGAGGGTGAAAACGGGTGAAGCTCACCACGCTAGCGTGGAGTCGCGAATCGATATCTAGCCCAAGTACACGACGACGAGCCAGGTCAGGCACGGTTAACATCGCCCGTGTCGGATTTATCGATGCTGGCGACGGCCTGTGTAGTGCGCTTAGTAGGCTCCGGCCCTTGCCTCCACCTGGTAGCTGAGGCCAGATCTCGCTGCGGGCAACTCAGCCCTGGCAATTATCTACGGTTCTTCAGCGTCGGGATAAGCTCTGCCCACGGCTCGTAGTCTGCATAATCCCTGCCGCAACGACGCACCAGAAGTTCCGCGGCTGCGATGTCGATGCGACCCTCATTGGCTTCGAGATGCCTGAGTATCCGCCGCGACTCGTCAGTGGTATCTGAATAAGTCAGATGCCACTCGCCGGACCCGTATGCTTCAACTCGGCGAGTAAGTCTGGACAGTACAGAGTCAGTCCATTTGAAGTGATGAACTTGAGGGAAGGCGGACTCCGCGGGCATCGGGCGACCCTCAAAGGCCCTGTGCTGACCAGTTCGCAAATGTACGTCACCCCGAGCGAGCGTTACCTTCGACGTGCCTGCCTTCGGAATCTGTAGTGTTATCAGTCCGGCAAACGGGTACTGATCCCATATTGACTCGTCCGGCTTCAGCGGAGCTAGACTGCCATCGGCGGCGACGCGGTCCAGTAGGGCACCCACGACGTGATCGTATCCTCCCCTTTTACAGGAGGCGATGATCTCAGTCAACGGTCGATCGTAAACGTGGAACTCGTCAAGGTCCGCAACAACCCACCAGTCATTTGGATGGCGCCGCATCTGCGCCCGAATGAGGTATGAGTTGAGATCCTCGTCCCATGGGCCCTGGTGAACTGAAGAAAACGAGAGTCCGGACCGTGCGAGAATATCCCGAGACCGCTGGAATTCCGGATCGTCAATCGATTCGACATGTCGGGCTATATGAAAATACTCAACGCCAAGATCGCGGTAATGTCTAATAGCGGCATCAAGAAGGTCTATATCAGCACCAATGACCGAAGCGAATCGGATCGCCACTCTACACTCCCGTCGTCTCCCGTACCCGGGCTAAGAACGCTACAGCTTTGATGATCTGTGACCAGGAATAACGCCGTGCCTTATTGAGCGCGGCGGTAGTCGGCAGTGCCGCCGACAAGTCCGCAGTCAGGCCAGTGCAGTTAGGGACCTGACGTACCAGGCCTAGGCCCGCGTGCGACACCACACCCGTGCCGCCGCCGGCACAGCGCTGAGGCTTCGTGCAAGACTGCGGCCAGTCATTCTGCGAGCTCGCAGTCTCGAAGTGCATATTCCTTATGGTAGGCGGTCATGGTCTCGTACATGGTCTGTTCAAGGGATTTCTCTGGACTCCACCCGAGGAGTTGCTTGGCCAAACCGATATTGGGCATGCGCCTGTCGCAGTCCTCGTACCCGGGTCCATAGAAGGCCTCGGCAGGAATATCGATGACAGGATGGTCCAAATAAGTAGCGTCATCAGTAATGGACGCGTAGATCCTGCGCATGAGCAGTGCTAGTTCTCGTACAGTCACCTCACTGTCGGGATTGCCAAGGTTGAAAATATGGTTCTTCGATCGCTCTGGATTTTGAAGCATAAGCATGATCGCATTCATTGCATCGTCGATCGAAAGGATGGTCCTGCGGGCGGTGCCTCCATCGACAAGTTGCATAGGAGTGCGGTCGATCAACGCCGTCATAAAACATGCGAGAACGCGCGGTATCCCTTCACCATCGTGTCCAGGGAGGTAATCCATCTTTGGCCCGAAAAAATTGAGCGGTCGTATAATGGTGAAGGGTAGCCCGGTCTCGCTGTAGTGCGCGAAAATCAGTCGTTCTACGATCTGTTTGGCAGAGGCATAGGTCCACCGCTGATTTTGGATGGGGCCCATGATTAGAGGAGTTCTAGTCTCGTCGAGAACATAAAGATCGGGGTCTTCGTAAGAATTATTTGGCACGTAACTGGCAACCGTGCGTCCGTAGACTTCACTGGTCGAAAAGTGCATTAGCCAGGTGCCGTACTCGGCGCACATGTCGATAATTGGGTATAGGTCGAATAGATTCGCTCGCAGAACTTGGATGGGTTTGGTGTTGTATTCTGCCGGGTTACAGATCGCGGCAAGATTGATCACTATATCTGCATCGCGGATCGCGCTCCGCAAAACCTGCCGCGACTCGGCGGTGGACAGGTCTTGCTGCCGAAACTCGAAATCCGGATTACTCATATACTCCCGAATCTTTCGACTATCTAGGTCCCATCCAAGAACCTTATTTCGAGTGTCGCCAAGCAGTCTTCCCAAGAGGTGGCTTCCGATGTAGCCGCCACATCCGAGAATCACTATCCTTGAATTACGCATCGTTCGCTCCTTGTTTGATGCATGATCGTCCAAAAACAAGATGGGCGTGTGAGCAGGCTAGCCAATAAGTGGAAGGGCTTAAGGAACACCTAACTCGGAGGTTTTAGGGGTTTTCGGCCGGATATCACTTGGCGTACCTCTGGTTGAGGAGCCGGGAGTATGCGTGTTCAGAAAATCATAAAGAATATCGACGATTTCTTCTGCTCCGTTGCTGCCTGTAAAGGCACAGAGAGATGACAGAGTAATATTCTCTCTCTTGGCATAGGACAATGCGTTCGAGCATGCCTCAGCTAGGCGAGGGATGCCTCCAGGCCACATAGTCGCGCTGGCCACCATATCTCTATACATAGTGCTGATGGCCCACTCCTCGCCTCGGCTCCTTTCTTTCAAAATACGATCTTGGTCGACAGTTCCTGATGGCCAGGGCACCACAATATTGGGATCGACGACCTGCGTGACTTCGCTCGCGTTCATGATATGGCTC
>VFSW01015489.1_pt1 | contig 10475 bp, 5 predicted proteins | sample 5358111 | NCBI WGS metagenome assembly VFSW01 (sample SAMN11554181, study PRJNA540505) | mine drainage metagenome | isolation source: sediment from site ElyBrook_90M | place: USA: Ely Copper Mine, Vershire, VT | collected 2017
GACCCCGTCGTCCCATCCCCGACGGAAGCGGTGGCCCCACCGTCGAGGCGCCGACGGCTCCGGCGGAGCGGGCCGTCCGAAACCAGCCTCAACCTGCGGCTCTCGGCGGTGCTCGTTTCCCTCCTCCTCCTCGGAGGCGGTCTCCTCTACGAGCTCGAGCGGAGCCATCCCCAGAACCGGGGGACGACGGTCTCGCCCGTTCCGTCGCTCAACCTCCCCAGCCCGATCCGACACGTGATCGTCATCTTCCTCGAGAACCAGCCCCGATCGCTCGTCCTCCAGAACGGCACGTTCGAGCGGTACCTCGCCGAGAAGTACGCGTTCGCCAATCAGTTCCACGGCATCAGCGCGAACTCGATCGCCGACTACATGTTCGCCACGAGCGGGGCCGACTCCCCCAACGTGGTCTCGATCCCCCAGCTGGTCGACCGCGCGGGCGAGACCTGGGCCGCGTACATGGAGAGCATGCCGACCCCGTGCGACCAGCAGAGCTCGGGTCTCTACTACATCGACCACAATCCGTTCATCTTCTACAGCTACATCACGGGGAACATCATCCCGGGGTACTGCGCCGCGCACGTGCAAAGCCTCGAGGGCTGGAACGCCTCGGTCGCCGCCGGGACCCTCCCGAACTACGTCTTCATCACGCCCAACATGAACGACGACGCGCACAACACGTCGATCGCCTACGCCGACCTCTGGCTGCACGGGTTCCTGAGCCCGTTCCTCAACTCCACCCTCTTCGCGAGCAGCGCGGTCTTCCTCACGTACGACTCGAACGCGAGCGAGGGCGGGATCCCCGCGAACGGCAACGGACGGGTCTACTTCGTCGCGATCAGCCCGTACGCCCATCTCGGGTACACGTCGCAGATCACGTGCAACGACTTCAACCTCCTCACGACCACCGAGTGGCTTCTTGGGCTCGGCCACACCAACCACAACGACAACTGGGCGATCGAGCCCCCGATGACCGACCTCTTCGACTTCTCCGCGACGTACACGGCTCAGGGGACCGTGACGTTCCAGAACGCCCCGATCGCCGGCGCTCTCGTGAACGGGAGCGGCTACGCGGTCACGACCGACCCCACCGGCGGCTACTCGCTTGCGCTCCCGAACGGAACGTATGCGATGAGCGCCGCGCGACCGGACGGCTCGTGCGGGAGCCCGCTCACAACCTTCACCGTCGCGGGCTCGAACACGACCGTCAACTTCGCGCTGGCGTGCTAGGTGCGAGCGGTCGGGCCATCGCGGGGCCCCCCGCACCCCCGTCCTCCGGTCCGGTCGCGACCCACGGTCCGGCTCGGGCCGTCGCTCCCGTGGGGAGCGCGATCGGAGCGGCGACGCCGACAGCCCGGGAGGTGGTCACCGGCAGCGCCGGGACCGCCCTCCAGACGAGGAGGCCGTCCGGGGGCACGAACCACGTGTCCGTGGCGCCCGTCACGGGGGAGCTCGCGACCGGTGCGGAGGTGGAGTTCGACCAGGTCACCGCGGCCCCGGAAGGCGCGTACCCCGTGAGGCCCGTGAGGTTCGCCCGGACGGCCCACGTTGCGTTGGCGTTCACGAAGACCACGACGGCGGGAGCGGTCGCGGACCCGCCGAGCGCGACCGCGTAGAGCCCGTCCAGGGTCGACGAAAGGTTGGTCGGCTCCCACGTGACCGGGAGCGGGTTCAGTAGGGACGCAACCAGGGTGTAGGTCGGCTGGACGGCTCCGTTGGACGAGAGCCAAGCTCCCGGGTACGCCCCCTGCGCGGCCCAGTACGCGAGCCCGGCCGATCCCGATTCGATCGCCTGGACGAACTCGGCTGCCTCGAAAGTGACCCACGGGAACCCCGCCGACGTGTTGGCCGTCGCGCCGGAGGCGACGCCGGCCTCCTCGACCAGGACCTCCACCCGGCAGGTCGCGCACGCGGCGGCGACCGTGGCTTCGGCCGCGGCGACCCGGCTCGAGATCCCGTTCGAGGTGTTGAGGTCGCCGAAGAGCTCCGCGAGGCCGCCCCCGGAGAGGTTCGCGGCGATCGGGTAGACGTGGATCGCGACGGCGCTCAGGTTCGGTCCGTTGACCTGCACGGTCGCCTGGACCCATGACGTCTCCGCGAATCCCCCCGCACCCACGCCCGGCAGGCCGATGATCGGGGTCGTGGGATCGATGGGCCGGATCGCGGAGATGTAGCTCGCCACCTCCTGAGCGTACTGCGTCGGGTCCGTCCCGAGGGTCTGCCCCGGGGCCCAGCCGGTCCAAGGCACCCCGAAATGCGTCCAGAGGGCGGGCTCGTTCCCCACCTCCCAGTATGCCGGGCGGAAGCCGAGCGATTGGACGAAGTAGCTGACCTCTTGGGACGCGAACGACGGGTCGTCGATCTCGCCCGGCAGCGTGACGATCGCCGAACAGCTCACGCTCTTGCACCACGCGACGAACTCGGCGGCGGTGCTCGCGGGCGGCAACGGCGCGCCCGGGCCACCGTAGACGAGGCCGGTCCCGTTGAGGGCGAGAGGGTCGAGGCGGTCGCCCAGGTCTCCGCCGGGCCACCGGACGAGGTGGACTCCCGACGCCGCGACCGCCGAGCCCTGCGGCCCCTGCATCGCGAACGTGGCCCGCAGGTTGATCCCGAGGAAATCCGGCCCGAGGGTCCTAGGGCTGGCGCCGGCCGCGGGCGTCAGCTCGGCGGTGGTCGTCGGGTAGGAAGGGGTCGTCGGCCGCCGGGGGGTCGTGTAGAACCCCCAGGCCACGAGCGCCCCCGAGAGCACGATCGCCACCACGAGGATGGCGATGATGGGGCCCGAACGGTCCGGCCGCACGCGTGAGCATGCGCCCGGTCCGTTATTAGGGGTGGCCTCGCCGACCGACCCCGGACCGGACGAGCCGCCACCGATGGGCGGGCGGGCGCCCCAGCGCGCTCTTGGGGGGCTCCGGTGCGGGGTCCGGGGCTCGAGCGGGTCGGTCAGGCCCGTGCGGAGTTGAGAAGCCGGCGCAGCCAAGGGATCGGCCGGCCGAGGGCCCGCTCGATACCGGAGACGAGCAGGAGGTCCCCTTGGTCGACCGCTCGGGTCCCGAGGATCGCCCCCAGGAACACGGCGGCCCCCAGGAAGTAGAGGGGGACGACGGTCCAGTACGGGAGGAAGACGAGGTTCGCCGCGGCGAAGATGGGGACCCCGACCGCGAGCGCGACCGCGAGCGGCCGGTAGAAGGTGCTCCGCCAGACGGTGATCTCGTGCTGGCGGTAGAGCACGAGCGCCCCCGAGAGCGGGTAGGCGGCCCGGGCGACGGACCAGGCGACCGCCGCCCCCACCGCACCGTAAGTCGGGATGAGCGCGATGCTGAGGGTGAGGTTGAGGGCTGCCGAGACCCCGGTCGTGAGGAGCAACATTCGGCCCGCCCCAAGGCCGGCCAACGTGGCGTTCACCGGGCCGACCGCGACGGACAGGAAGACGCCGGCGGAGAGGACGACGAGCGGTAGGCTCGCGTCGACGAACGATCGCCCGAAGACCGCGCGGATCGACAGGGAGGGGTCGAGCGCGAAGAGGAAGAACAACGGGAGCGTGACCGTGACGACCCACCGGTTCAGCGCGACGAAGACCCGGCGGATCGTATCGAACTGACCGTCCCGGTGGAGCCCGGCGACGACCGGGAGGAAGATGAAGGTCGTGATCCCGTTGGCGAGGAGGAAGACGCGCGCGAGGGTCATCGCGGCCGAATAGAGTCCGACGGTCGCCGCCGGGTAGTGGGCGGCGAGATACAGCGTGTCGAAGTACGCGGTCACGTACGCGAGGGAGTTCACGCCCCAGAGGGAGACGGCGAGGTGCCAGAACCGGCTGCGGGGCAACCGACGGGGCCACGAGAAGCCGGGGAGATGCCGGGGCAGCCGGACGATCGTGTAGGCACCGAGCGCGAGCGTCGTGATCATCCAGGAGACCGTGTAGGCCAGAACGAGGCCGTTGAACCCCGAATTGGCGAAGAGGGAGATCAGAAGGACCCCGACGAAGAGGGCCGGGTTCGCGATCAGGACGAAGACGGCGTTCGGTAGGACGTTCTGGAACCCCTGGTGGATCGAGGCGAGGACCGCGGCGACGATGTTGAACCCGACCGAGAGCGAGAGGAGCTCGAAGACCGGCACGAGACCGGGATCGTGGAACAGGGAGGCGAAGAACCCCGCGTCGAGGTACATCGTCGCGCTCGTGATCGCTCCCAGGGCGATCGCGACGAGGATCGTCCCACCGACGATCGCCCGCTGCTCCTCGGGGTCGGACTCGAACGAGAGCTCGCGGGCCAGCGCCTGCTGGAACCCGAGGAGGGAGATCGTGGACAGGAGCCCCACGAGGGAGACTCCGATGTTGAACTCTCCCCAGTGCGTCTGGGTGTACGTCCGGGCGACGACCACCCGCGAGACGAACGTGAAGAGGTAGAAGCTGAGGGTGCCGACGAGTCCGATCGTCGTTCCCTTCGCCAGCGACCGCACCGAGCGGGCGAACGGATCCGGACCGCCGCTGGACGGACGGGTGTTCGATCCTCCTCGCGGCGAGGGTCCCTCGTCCATCAGTCGTACCCCCAGCTCCGCAGGCGGCGGTCGACCTCGGGGTCGCGGCGGCCCTCGGCATCGGCGCTCGCCCGGGCCGCCCCGACGGCCTTCTCCGCGTACGAGAGGAGGTCGTCCGGCGTCGGGGCGAGGGCCTCGTCGAGGTCGAGCGGCCTCCCGGCGTCGTCGAGCGAGCAGCTCCCGTGCGGGCCGAAGACGCGGATCGCCCGGTGATAGCTCGAGACCGGCGCCGAGAGGAGGAATCCGCGCGGCGGGTGGGGCGGCGGGCCTTCGTAGAACGCGGACGCGGGGCCCCGCCGGTCGACGCTCCCCTCAAGGATCCGGTCGAGCGGATCGGATCGGCCTTCCACGCCGCGCGCGACCAGGAGGTCGAAGAGGTGACGGAGGTCGACCCACGCATCGTTCCGGGCGGGGGCGAGCGTCGCCGTACCCCCTCGGAACTCGAAGTACGCGGCCGGGATCCGTACGAGTTCGTCGTAGAGGAAGAACGCGTGCCCGAACGCCCCGCGATGCTCTCCGAGGGCCTGTCCGTGGTCGCTCGTCACCACGACGGCCGCATCCTCCAGCACGCCCGACGCCCGGAGGGTGTTGAACAGTCGCTCGAGCGCCCCGTCGAGCCGGAGCCCAGCGTCCCGGTACGGCCGCATCATCTCGAGGCTCTCGCCCCAGCGCGCGAGCGCTTGGGTGTGCCGTGCGAGGTTGACCGAGGGAAGATACGTGAGGTCGAGGCCCGGCTGCACGCGGTCCCGGGGCGTCGGGTAGGGCTCGTGCATCTCCATCAGGTTGACGAACAGGTGGAGGGGACGCGTCGAGGTCCGGGACTTGAGGTGCCGTCGGACCGACCGGACGACCTGGTCACCGGAGTAGAGCGGTCGGACGACGCGGTGCGCCGCGGTCCCGCCGAACTGAAGCACCCGGTCGAGGAGACGGCCGGACCCCGTAGGCGTCCGGGCGGCCATCCGGCCGATGCGGTCGTAGAGGAACTGCTCGTAGCCGACGACCTGGATCCCCTGGAGCACCAGCGTCGAGAGCCAGGTCGGGAGCCCCGGGTTGAACTCGTCGTACCCGCGGGCCGTGCCGACCTCGGGAGCGACCAGCCAGTTCGCCGAGAACGCCACGCTCTCGCCGCCGCGGCGGCGCCAGAGCTCGGCGAGGAACGGGGCGCTCGGGACGTCCGCGCTCCGGGAGGCGATGTGGAAGTGCGTCTGCCACGGGTCCGTCCCCGAGAGCAGGCTGACGTGAGACGGTGGGGTCCAGCACGAGCTCGCGATCGCGTTCGGGAACTCGACCCCTTCCGCGAAAAGCCGGCGGAGGAAAGGCATCGCCGTTCCGTCCTCCAGGCCCGGGAACCACCGTTCGTGCCGGAGCGTGTCGAGAACGATGACCACGAGGTTCTTCGGCATGCGTTCCCGGAAGGTCATCCGGCGGAGGGGGAGGGCAGATAATCCTTGCGCATCCGCCGGCGCGCCGCCCCGCTGCCGGCGGCCGGGGCGACCGGCGCTCCGACGCGCGTCCGGCCGCCCCCGAGGCGAATCCCGACCTCGGGCGGTCCGGTCGGCATCGAAGGGGAGCCAACGGGCACCGTCACTCGTACCCCCAGGAGCGCATCTGATCGTCGAGGGCGGCTTCGACGACGGGCACCGAGCCCCGGGTCCGCTGTCGCTCCGCCTCGAGGCGCTCGTACGGCCCAAAGACCTTCTCCCGTATCGCCTTCGCCTCCGGGCCGGCCCGTCGCACGGGCGGCTCCACGTCCGGGTTGCCCGGGTAGTGCCACTCGTCGACCTCGCCCGTGACGAGGTCGAGGACGAACTTCGTCTCGTCGAGGTAGGCGGCGACAAGGCGGTGGTTCCAGGAAAGGTCGAGCCTCACGCCGCGCAAGGACCGGTTCTGGTCGGAGGCGGGTCCCCCCTCGAAGTAGACGGCTCCGGCCTCCCGGCTCTGGGGGACGAACGGGAACGGGGCCCGGCCCTCTCGGTCGAACGGCACCCGGCCGCTCGCCGCCGCCCGCAACCAGCCCGAGACTTCGGTCAGGCTAACCCAGGCGTCGACCGAGGACGGCAGCGTCATCCCGCGGGGAGGCGTCACGACGGTCGGCACCCGCGTGATCGATTCCGTGGCGCCGCACCCGTGGTACACGTTCCCTCCCTCACCGAACGACTGGCCATGGTCGGAGGCGACGATCGTCAGGGTCCGGTCGAGCTCTCCGACCTCCGCGAGGGCGTCCAGGATCCTCCCCAACTTGCCGTCCGCCCGGTGAAGCGTCTCACGATACGCCTTCTCGAGCGCCGACCAGGGCATTCGTCGTTGGAGCTCGGGGATGGCGAGGAGGTAGTACCGGCCGGTACGAGCGTACCACCGGTGCCAGAACGACAGGCCCGGGATGCCGTCGATCTCAGGGTACGGTTCGTGGCAGTCGACGAGGTTGATGAACGCGAAGAACGGACGACCTCGGTCGCGGGTCTCGACCCAGTGACGGAACTCCCGCGGGACGAGGTCGGTGGTCCGCTCGGCCTTGAAGGCGACCTCGGAGGGAAAGTTGAGCGCGTTGACGGGGAAGACCAGCGGAGGGATCGCACGGACCGCGTCGCGCAACGAGCGGGAGTAGAGGATCTTGCGGCGACCGAAGAGCCGGTGGAACGGGCTCCGGTCGTCGTTCGACGCCATGATCCGCGTCGCTTTCTGGACCTCGAACCCCTCCTCGAGGCCGTAGCCCGAGACCAGGTGCAGCTGTTCGGTGAACAGCCCCGTCGCGTACCCCCGACGATTCAGCCACGAGGCGACGGTCTCGAAGGGGGGGGGCCCCTTCACGAACGACCGGAGGCCGTGCGAGCTCGGGTAGGTGCCGGTGAAGAACGACATGTGGGCGGGGATCGTCCAGTTAGCGGGAGCGATCATCCGGTGGAACACGGTCGCACCGTCCCGGACGAGACGGTCGATCACCGGGGTCTCGGCCGGGGTCTCGGCCGGCGGCCCGGCCCCGGCGGCCCGGACGCTCTGGGCGCGGGCGGCGTCGACGATCAGAAAAAGCAGGTTCGGGCGGCCGGACGAGGCGGGGGGCTTCAACACCATGGGGTTCGGTCGGGTCCTCCTGAGAGCCGCGGGGCCGGTCTATCCTGGCCTCGGTGTCTTATGGCTTTGCCATCCCGCGACCGAACGGATCGAAGGCGTTCCTGATCGGGCGGAGCTCGACCGGGAACCGGCGGTCGCCCGGATTCCGGGTTCGGAAGCGCGCGGTTCGGCTCCGGGCTACCGGCCGCCCTACGATGCCGCAGAGACAAAGAGTGTCCTTTCTCGGCTCTCAGAGCGGATACGTATAAATGCTCCGTTGGCTGCGGCTACGTGCGGGGCCCCCCGCACGAGGAAACCACTATGACCATCGAGGCTCCCCGGGAGCCTGCGCGTGTTCCTTCGCCGACCGAGCAGCAGCGTTCGACGGCCCCGCGGAGATCCCTGCGACGATGGGCCGCGGTCGCCCTCGTGGCCTCGTTCCTCCTGTCGACACTCCTCGCCTTCGCGGTCGTCCCCGCTCCGGCGTCGGGCGCCGCCACCGTTCCGAGCGGCCTCAAGGTCCTCCAGTACAACGTCACGTTCACCGAGAAGGGACTCCCTTCGGGCACCAACTGGACCGCGGTCCTCGCCGGAACCCACCACCACTCGACCACCAACCAGATCACCGTGCCCCAGGGCAACGGCACTTACAACTGGTCGATCCTCGCCCTACCGGGGTGGGCACCGAACAACGGTTCGGGAACCCTCAAAGTCGTCGGCTTCCCCGTCTTCATCAATGTCACCTTCCTCCGCGCCTGGAACGTCACGATCGCCGAGACCGGCCTACCGGTCGCGACCGCCTGGACGATCCAGCTTAACGGGACCAACCGCACCACGACGAACCCTTCGCTCGGCTACATCCTCTCGAACGCGACGTATGTGTTCAACGTCCGCACTCCCCTCCCCGGCGCGACGGGGGTCGAGTACGTGGCCGCGGTCGGGACCTACACCATCACCGTCAAGGGGGCCTCGGTCAACCGTACCGACACCTTCACGACCCAGTTCTTCCTCACGACCGCCGCGAGCCCGGTCAGCGGGGGCGCCGTCACCCCCCCGAGCGGCTGGTACGTGAACGGGACCCACGTCTCGCTCGGCGAGACGACGAACGCCGGCTACCGGTTCCTCGGCTGGACGGGGACCGGTGTGGGCAATTACACCGGCGCCTCGACCGCGCCGACGATCACCATGGCCGCGCCGATCTCGGAGGTGGCGGACTTCGCTTCGGTCTACTCCGTGACGTTCACCGAAAGCGGGCTTGTCGCGGGCAGCTCGTGGTCCGTGACGCTCGGAGGGACGCCCCAGAGCTCGACGGGCTCCACGATCGTCTTCTCCGAGCCGAACGGGTCCTACTCCTTCACTGTCGCGGGCCCCGCAGGGTTCGTCGCCTCGCCGTCGAGCGGAACGCTCGCGGTCGCGGGGGCTCCGGTCGCCCAGGCGATCGCCTGGGCGCAAAAGACGTTCGGCGTAACGTTCGTCGAGACCGGGCTGCCCGCCGGGACCCTCTGGTCGGTGACCCTCAACGGAGTCGCGAACTCCTCCACGACCTCGGTCGTCGGCTTCTTCGAGGCGAACGGAACCTACTCCTACGTCGTGGCGTCGATCAACGGCTACTCGACCTCGAGCCCGAGCGGAACGGTGACGGTGAGCGGTCAGGCGCAGCAGGTCAGCGTTGCGTGGACCCCGGCGGCCTACACCTTGACGTTCGCTGAGACCGGCCTCGCCGCCGGGACGACGTGGTCCGTCACCGTGAACGGGACGACCCACAGCGGCGCGACTTCGACGCTCGGCTTTTCCCTCGGTGACGGGACCTACGCGTTCACCGTGGCTCCCATCGCCGGCTATCTTCGGGCCCCGGCCGGCGGCTCGGTGCTCGTGAACGGCACCAACCAGACGCTACCGGTCGTTTGGTCGCGACTCTACACCGTTTCGGTCACGGAGACCGGCCTTCCGTCCGGAACGACATGGTCCGCGACCATCGCGGGGACGCTCGAGAGCAGTGCGACGCCGGTGCTCTCCGCATCGCTGCCCAACGGGAGCTACTCCGTGAATCTGACGAACCTCCCCGGCTACCGGGCGAGCGCGTACCATATCCCGGTTCAGGTGGCGGGGGCGAACGCCAGCGTATCCGTCACCTGGCAGGTAAACACCTACGCCCTTACGTTCACGGAGACGGGACTGCCGAACGGGACCGCGTGGTCGGTCACCGTGGGCGGCTCGGTCCTCTCGTCGACCGGGACCACGATCGTGTTCGCCGAAGCGAACGGGAGCGTCGCTTTCTCGGTTACGGCCCCTTCGGGGTACTCCGTCTCCCCGAAGAGCGGGAACGCCACGATCGCGGGTTCCGCCGTTACCGAGACGATCGCCTTTACCTCAACCGGGTCCGGGTTGACGATCGCGGGGATCCCGGCGCTCGAGTTCTACGTCCTCCTGGGCGCGATCGCGCTGGTCGTGATCGGCGCGGTGGCCGCGCTCGTCGTACGCGGGCGCCGGACGAAGCCGAAACCGAAGCCGAAGGAGTGATCTCGCGGTCGGGGCCGACCCCGTAGGCCCGCCCACCGCCTCCCGGCTCGACGCGGGCCCAGGCTCGCCCTGGCGCGCGTTGCGAGGGGACCAGCGGTCGGCACCCCCGCGCGCCCCCGGTTGGGCCGTAGAAGCGAAGCACCGGACGACCTGGGCGCACAAGCCCGTGGTCGCTCGGAGCGGGGGGCCGTCTCAAGCCCGGGGCGCCCGGCTTGGGCACTCTTGCTCTCTCCACAAGCCTTTTGGTCTCGGCCCGGGCTCGAACGTGCACGGAGTCCCGCGTGGTCGCCCCCGCCCCATCCCCCCCACCCGACCAGAAGTTACGCGACCTGGACCGAACGCGAGGGGAGCCCCACCTGGGCCGGGAGGTCGGT
>VFSW01015490.1_pt1 | contig 10474 bp, 8 predicted proteins | sample 5358111 | NCBI WGS metagenome assembly VFSW01 (sample SAMN11554181, study PRJNA540505) | mine drainage metagenome | isolation source: sediment from site ElyBrook_90M | place: USA: Ely Copper Mine, Vershire, VT | collected 2017
GTTCGACGGACTGTAGTCGTCGTTCGACGGACTGTAGTCGTCGTTCGACGGACTGCAGTCGTCCGACCGAGGCGTTTGGACGCAAGCCTGCGTGGGCAGCTTGAAGGGCGCGGGGGATTCGTCTGTGGGGGGAGGGGCTTGGATGGGACTGCGATGCGGCGTCTGGATTTCGCTGGATGGGGACACCCTCACGCGCTTTCAAGAGCGTGCGTGGGTGCTCCAAACGCCGGGGTCACCCCAACGTCGGCTTGACTCCTGCGGGGCCTTCTGTACTCTCCGCCCTCCCGCGGTGCGGGCGTCCGGGTGAACCCCGTAGACCCCCAACTCCCCAAGGTCGACGAAACATGGAACGTACGTTTAACGCCAGGTCCGAAGAAGTCACCCGTTCGTGGTTTGTGGTCGACGCTGCTGGACGCCCGCTTGGGCGTCTCGCGAGTGACATCGCGAGAGTCCTCCGCGGAAAGCACCGCCCGACGTTTACCCCGCACGTGGATACCGGGGACTTTGTCGTGGTGCTCAACGCTCGGCAGGTGGCCCTCACAGGCGCCAAGCTCACGGACAAGTACTACCATCAGCACTCCAGGCACCCCGGGGGGCTGACCTCCCGCTCGGCCGCGGAGATGCTGAATCACAAGCCCGAGTTCCTGGTTCAGAAAGCCGTCCGTGGGATGCTCCCCAAGAACTCCCTCGGACGTCACATGCTGGGTAAGCTCAAGGTGTATCCCGATGGGGAACACCCGCACGCTGCACAGCAACCCCAGCCCTTTCCCGCTCGGTTCTAGCACCCTTCGAGGCTTTTCATGTCCCTCCAGACAGACCGTCACTATGCCACGGGCAAGCGCAAGACCGCCGTTGCCCGGGTGTCCCTCCACCCCGGGACGGGAACCATCACTGTCAACCGTCGCCCGGTTGAGCAGTACTTTCCCCGTCTAGCCTCGCAGCTTCTCATCCAGCAGCCCTTTGAGTTGGTTGAAGCCGTCGGGCGCTACGACCGCCAGGCCAACGTCGCCGGCGGTGGGCGCGCTGCCCAGGCCGACGCGGTGCGCTTCGGCATCGCCCGGGCCCGCACCGCCGCCGACGCCGAACGCCGCCCGCCCCTCAAGAAAGCCGGCCTCCTCACCCGCGACGCCCGCAAGAAAGAACGCAAGAAGTACGGCCAGCCGGGAGCCCGCAAGCGCTTCCAGTACTCCAAGCGCTAAGCCTTACGCCAGCGTCCGTTTCCTGTCGTCTCGTCCAAGGGACCCCGCCATGGATCGCATCCGCGTCGCCATCGTCGGGGCCACGGGGTACACCGGCTCCGAGCTTCTTCGCCTGCTTCTCGGCCACCCTGGCGTCACGGTCACGGCCCTCTACGCCCGCGACCGTCTTGTCTCCGACGTCAGTACCGTCCTCCCCGCCCTGACCGGCCTGTGCAAGCTTCCCGTCGAGGCTTTTGACCCGGACGCCGTGGCCCGCGCGGCCTCTGTGGTCTTTTCTGCCCTCCCGCACGGTGCGTCCGCCACGGTCGTCCGTGCGCTTCACGCCCGTGGACTCCGTGTCTTCGACCTCTCGGCCGACTTTCGCCTCCGCGACCCCGACGTGTACGCACGGTGGTACGGCCTTGCCCACCCGTGTCCTGAATTACTCTCCACTGCCGTCTACGGCCTTGCAGAGCTCACCCGGGACACCCTCCCTGGTGCTTCCCTGGTCGCCGTCCCGGGGTGCTATCCCACGGCGTCGGTCCTCCCGTTGCTCCCTTTGCTCTCCGAGCGATGGGTGTCTCCCGAAGACATTGTCATCCACGCCCTCTCGGGAGTCTCCGGCGCGGGGCGCACCCCGGGGGCCTCGACCCACTACGCCGAGACCGCCGAAGGCGCCCGACCGTACAAGATCGCGGGAACCCACCGGCACACCCCTGAGATTGAACAGTGTCTCAGCGGTGTTGCCGGTCGCCCCGTGACCGTGACGTTTACCCCCACCCTTGTTCCCTTCGTGCGGGGAATGCTCGCAACGGTGTACCTCCGGCCTGCGCGTCGAGAGATCACCGTGCAGGCCCTTACCGATGCCGCCCGGACGTACTTTCAAGCGTCTCCCGCCGTGGCCGTTCTTGACCCCGGGGTGCTGCCAGACACCCTGTGGGTACGCGGGAGCAACCGCGCGCACGTCGGGTACGCCGTGGATTCGCGCACTGACCGGGTCATCGCCCTCTGTGCCATCGACAACCTTGTCAAAGGCGCCTCGGGCCAGGCCGTCCAGTGCATGAACCTCTCCCTCGGCTTCGACGAAGCCCTCGGTCTACGCGCTCCCGCGGTGTTTCCGTAAACCGCGGATCGGGTATGCTCCCCCCGCGCGGATGAACACCCTTCTGTCTCCGCCCTGGCGGTCATCTCCATGAGACCTCTCCGACGGGTGCTGGTCGTCGCCAAGCGCAGCGCCTACGACATCTATGTCCGACGGCACCGCAGCCCTCGTATTCTCGACCTTCTTGCCCGAAACGACCCTGCGGTCGCCCGCCTTGCCCGCGCCGACCGGCACCATGCCCGCACCCTGGCCGAAGTCCACGCGGCGGTCTCTGCACTCGGCCTCCGTGCTGCTTTTCGTGCGCGGGACCGCGTGGGGGACACCTCGGGCTTTGATCTCGTCGTCACCGTCGGCGGCGACGGAACCCTTCTCTGGGTCTCTCACACCGTCGCCGACACCCCTGTCCTCGGGATCAACTCTGCACCCATGGACTCCGTGGGCTACCTCTGCGGCCTGCGCATGGGCGAGGTGCTCTCGGGCCTCGAAGCCCTCGCCCGGGGAGAGCTCCCCTATGCCACCCTCGCCCGGATGAAAGTCTCGGTCGACGGCGTGGTGCAACACCGCCGGGTTCTCAACGACGCGCTCTTTGCCCATGGCAACCCGGCCATGACCTCGCGGTACCTCCTTGAGTTTCGCGGGATCACCGAGGAGCACAAAGCCTCGGGGGTCTGGATCGCCACGCCCGCGGGTTCCACAGCCGCCATCCGCGGCGCCGGGGGGCGGGTGCTGTCCCTAAGGTCCCGGTCCCTCCAGTTTGCCGTGCGTGAACCGTACACCCCCACAGGCGAATCGTATGCCTTTGTGCGTGGGATCCTACGCCCGGGCGAGAGTCTTACCCTTCACAACAAACTCCGCGAGGCGAAGGTATACCTCGACGGCCCGCGGACCGTCCTCTCCGTGGAGATGGGCCAGCGGGTGAGCTTTGAGCTCTCCGACGAATCCCTCACCCTTCTCGGCGTCACCCGCCGTGGCGCGATACCGTCTCTCCCGTCCATCCCCCCCCCGTGAACGTCCCCGAGAACTTTCACCCGAAGCTCCGTGAGGGCATCCGCACGTGGCCCGGCTGGTCTGGACTGCGCCCGGTCCAACTCATCGCGTCCGAGGCCATTCTCTCCGGGAGCAACACGGTCATCGTGGCACCCACGGGCGGGGGCAAGACCGAAGCCGCGCTCTTTCCCCTCGTGTCGTCGCTGCTCGACGCGGGGAAAACAGGGGTGGGGGTGGTGTACCTCTGCCCGCAGCGCACCTGGCTCGACGCCCTCGACCCGCGCGTGGGGGCTTACACCTCCCTGCTGGGTCTCCGTCACTTCGTCTGGCACGGCGCCGTGGACGAACCCGCCCGCCAGGGCTTTCTCCGCGACCCGGCAGAAGTCCTCATGGTTACTCCCGAGTCCCTTGAGGTGATGCTGATCTCGCGCCGGGTGCCCACCGAGGAGCTCTTTCGTTCGCTCCAAGCCGTGATCGTGGACGAAGCCCACGCCCTCGCCGGCACCGACCGCGGCGCGCACCTCCTGGGCGTGATCGAACGCGTTGTCCACCTCGCGGGACGCGACATCCAGCGCGTGGCCCTATGCACCCCCGTAGGGAATCCCGCGGACATCGTGGCCTGGCTCCAAGGTAGCTCGGCGCGTCCAAGCGAAGTGGTCGACCCACCGCGCCCACGCGGTCGCAAAGCGCTTGCGGCCATCGCACGGGGATCCCTCCCCGCGTTGGTCGCCGACGCCGCCGCCGTGGGGGCCGGGCACAAGTGCCTTGTGTACGCCCAGGCGAGAAAGCACGCAGACGCCATTGCCGACCGACTGCGCGCCGCGGGCGGGATGGTACTCCTGCTCCCGACGGGCATCCCCGAGCGGGCAAGGGCGCAGGCTGAAGAGACCTTTGCCCAGAGCGATCACGGCGTGCTGGTGTGCGCGGGCGCGCGGGACCTTGGGTTGGACGTGCAAGACATCGAATGTGTGTTGCAGGTCAACGCGCCCGGGACCGTCGGGACTTTTCTCCAGCGCCTGGGGCGCACGGGCCGCCGGCCGGGCACGACCGAGAACACGACGTTTTTGTGTGATTCCCCCGAGGCGGTGCTTTTGGTGGTGGCCCTGGTGGATCTTGCGCGGCGGGCGTGGATCGAGCCCGTGCGGCTCCGTCGTCGGTGCTGGCAGGCGTTGGTGCACCAGGTGATGGCCGTGGCCATCGAGCGCCCGGGCATCCCACCCGATGCGCTGTGGGCAGAACTCATGGCCGTGTCGGACTTTCGGGGCATCCGCCGCGAGGAGTTTGACAGGGTGATCGAGCACTTTGTGCGCACGGACCATCTCGTGGCGACGGAGACGGGCCTGGCCCTTGGCGCCGCGGGGGATCGGGCCTTCGGGCGGCGAAACTTCATGGAGTTGTACGCGGTGTTCCGCTCGCCGGGGGGGTTTACGGTGGCGACGTCCCAGGGGGCCGAACTCGGGACGCTAGACCCGGACTTTGTCGACATTCTCGTTGCTGGCGTGAGTGTCTTTGCCCTCGCGGGGAAAGTCTGGTGCGTGGACGAAGTCCGTTGGCGTGAGCGCACGGTGCAGGTCTCTCCCGCCTCGGAGGATCCGTCCGTGACGTGGGGAGGTTCGGTCCCGCAGGTGCTCGGGCGGGTACTGTGCCAACGGATGCGTGGGCTTCTCGCGTCCGACGTTCCCGTCCCATACCTCCATTCCAGCGCGCAGGACGCCCTCGAAGGGCTTCGTGCGGAGCACCAGGGCCGCGTCGAGCGAACACCCCGCGGGGACAGAACGGTCTCGGAGACCGCGACGTGGTGGACCTGGGCGGGCGGGCGGATCAACCACACCCTCGCGCTGGTGATCTCTGTCCGCACCGGCTGGACGGTGGTTCCCGACAACTTTGCCCTGCGTTTGGAGGGTGGGGCGACGCTGGAGAAGCTATTCCCTTTGATCGAAGCCATGCGCTCCCGGGACTTCTGGCACGACGAAGCCCTCTGGACGGGCATCGAAGCACGTGTGGGTGCGTGGCGTCTCCAGCGCTACCAATCCGCCCTGCCCACGGCGATGGCCCGCGAGATACTCGCCGATGAACTCCTCGACGTGGAAGCTGTGACGGCGTTTCTCCAGGCGCCGGGGGGGTAGCCGGGCGAGGGCTCTGTGCTGGAGGACAAGGTTCTTGTCCCGCAGGATGGACTTCTCACTCTGTAGGACAGACTTGTCACGCTGCAGGATGGACTTCTCACCCTGGAGGGCCAGGTTCTTGTCCCGCAGGATGGACTTCTCACCCTGTAGGACGGACTTGTCACGCTGCAGGGTGGACTTCTCACCCTGCAGGATGGACTTTTCACGGTGGACGACGAAAGTTTCTCTCGCGGGGACCAGGACCTGGCCCTTGTCGTAGCCCGAGCCCCCTCGTATTCGTCCACTTTGTCCCCCGTCCGTCCTTTGGCGGTTGACCCGGATGCCACACGCCCGTGACAATCCCCGCAACCCGCGATGGCCGAGAGACTTCAGGTGGAATACGCAGCCATCACGGACGTTGGCCGCAAGCGCGCCCACAACGAGGATGCGTACAAGGTCTTCGGAGACGATCGGCTGTTTCTCGTGGCCGACGGGATGGGGGGGCACAACGCGGGCGAAGTCGCGAGCGCCATGGCCGTGGACATCATCGGGCAGTTTTTTGGCGATGCCAACCACGACCCGCCGGGGACCTGGCCGTGCAAGCGCAGCTTGGATGAGACCCACGACGCGGAGACCCTGGCCATCGCGGTGCAGTACGCCAACTTGCGGATCTATGAGTCGGCGAGAGAAAACGCCGACCGTAGAGGCATGGGCACCACGCTCGTCGGGGCCCTCGTACGCAACAATGCCGCGTGGGTCGCCCATGTCGGAGACTCCCGGGGGTACGTTCTCCGAGCGTCGGGGGCGGTCGATGCAATCACCTGCGACCACTCGTTGCTTGAAGAATACCGACGCACCCGGCCGGATCTCACCGAGGCCCAGCTCAAGAAGTTTCCGTACAAGAATGTCATCACGCGGGCGTTGGGGATGAAGGCGGATGTCTCGGTGGAGATGCACAGGCATGACCTCCACGCGGGTGACATTGTGCTTTTGTGCTGCGACGGTCTCACGGGGATGGTCACGGACGAGCGCATTGGACGGATCGTACGCGCGGCGAGTTCGCTCGAAGACGCCTGCACGCAGCTTGTGCGGGCCGCGAACGAAGCGGGTGGGGTGGACAACATCACCGTGGTGCTCATCCACGCCACCCCGCGGTAGCCAAGGACCGTGCTACCCCTCGTCCCGTAGCCACGCGGGAACAAGCGGTGATGGCGTTCCCGCGGAGACAAGCCAGAGCTGGTGGGCGGCGCGCGTGGCACCGATGTGAAGCAAATGGCGGGATTCATCGTGCAACGGGTACGCCTGGGCCGTGACGTCGACGAGAATCACGTAGTCCCACTCCAAGCCCTTGACTTGTCGGATGTCCGTCACTTCGACCCCGGGCCGAAAGGTAAATTCCTGGTCGCGCACCCGGGTGAGCCTCGGGACTTCGGCCCGCACAAAGCCCGCGTGGTACACATCCGCCCGATCGGGTTCGCGGGTCACCACCACCACGTTGGCCCTTGGCTCGGCCAGCATCAACGTTCGCAGGGCCTCGCCAAGAAAAGCCACGGCTGCACCCGTGTCGGCAAAGGGATGAAACTCCACCGGCGCGCCCGAGCGCGTGGCCACCGGGGGCTCCGGGTCGGCGAGCGGCCCGAGGATCTCCCGCGCCACGGTGAGCACTTCGACCGTCGAGCGGTAGCCAATCCGCAGGGGTTCGACTTCGACCGCCGACATCCCGAGATCTTGCAGTACCCCGCGCCAGTCCGTGAACCCGTTGTCGAGCAGTAGCCTCTGTGCCGTGTCCCCTGCCAGCGTCACGCTGCGGTCCGTGGACGTAGCATCCATGAGCACCGAAAGCTCCACGGGCGAGAGATCTTGCGCTTCGTCCACAAAGAGATGCTCGTACCGCAGGGCCTGCCGGTCGGGCCCGCGGAGCCCTCCCCGCTTCAACTGAAAGATCCGCACGAGGAGCGCGTCGTCTTCGCGGTCGACCGTGGGCGGATCGTCGGCTTCGAGCACGCCATCCACCCCAGTACGGCGTTTCAGGTCGTCGTCGCCGTCGTCGTCGTCCTCGCTCCGGCGGTGATTCTCGCGGGCTTCTTCGACCGCGCCCTGGGCCTCGGGGGTCTCTTCGGCCACGGGGTCGGTCGCCCGTGGGGTCTTGCGGGCCTCGCGCACGGCCACGCCGTCTTCGTCGGGTTCGTGATCCAGCCATCGGGACGTTTGTTCCGAGCACCAGCGCACCACCCGGGCGATCTCGTCGCGGGTAAACTCTCCTGGCGCGTGGGTCTCCAGCGCGGTCTGTAGTCCGTTACCGTCCGTGAGAATCTCGGCCCAGTCCCAGACGACGTCCCGCGCCCGTCGGAGAAGTCTCTCGGTGGCCTTGCCGACGAGGGTCACCGCGCGGCTGTCCATGACAGTCTTGGACACCCCGGGGAGGTCCCGCTCGCCGCGTAGCCATTGCGCGATGCCCGAGACCCGCTGCGAGAGAGACACGCCCGAGAGTTTCTGCCACGCCGCGGTGACAAGCTCTTCGACGTTGGCCGTGCGTGCAGCGGAAAACAGGGCTTCGGCGACGGCGGTGGTTTCGCGGGCGATGCGCGCGTCGATGAGACGAAGCATCGCGGGGTGTTTCTTCACGCGTGAAACAATCGGGGGGGTGTCTTCGGAGTAACGTTCGGGCGTGCGGGAGACGTGGCGGATGCGCTGACGGGACGCCCAGTCGGCAAAGGTCTGGACCGAGACCCCGTCGACGCCTAGACCCGGTAACACCCTCGCGATGTACGTCGCCAGGGCTTTGTTGAACACCACGACCAGCATCCGGTCGGGTAAAAACCGTCGGGGATTTTGAAACGTGAGGTAGGCCATGCGGTGCAGACCGATGGTGGTCTTGCCACTGCCCGCGCCACCCTGGATCACGACGAGTCCCGACGTGGGACGGGTCATGAGCTCAAACTGCCGGGGGTCGATCAGCGCGGGAATCTCTGGGAGGTGCCTGTCGTCGCGACCGTCGGCGCCGACACCGAGCCGCCCTCCTGCGCTGCGACGGCGGGGACGGGCGTCGTCCGAGGGCAGACGCACGGCGACGAGTTGTCCACCCGAGAGCTTGGAAGCGGAGACCTCGGCGCGCGTCCAGCCATGGGAGCCCTGGACAAAGACCCCCTGCGGGGCGATGACCCGGCGGAGGGAAGCGTCACGGATGACCACGGCGCGACGGACTTGCACCGTGCCTTCGAGGGTACGCCCGCCGAATTCTTCTTCGTACTCGTCGCCTTCGGCGTAGCGGTAGTACACCCTGGACACGGGTGCGTCGCGCCAGTCGACGACGCGGAGGCCGCGGTCGGTGTCGACGTACGAAGCGTTGCCGATGAGGACATCCCGTACGCGGTCGCCTTCGCGTAGGCGCAGGTGCCCAAAGTACGGGTTGTCGCGTTCGATGGTGCCCGTCGAGACATCGGCCCGGCGGCTGGAGACTTCGCGGAGACGTTCCATCTCGGCGACGAGGGCTGGGAGGTCTTCGTTTCGGGCTTCAGCGATGAGGTCTCGGAGTTCGAGCATTTCGCCGTCGTAGTCCCGGGTGTACCGTTGGGTAACGGTCGCGAGTTGCTCGGTCACACGGTGGAGGACTTTGAGTTCTTCGCCGACGATGGTTGTAAGCTCCGGGTCGGGAGCCTCGGTGACGGGACGAACCACGGGGTAACCTAGGGTATCTCGGGGCATGGTTTGAACCCGGCGTCATAACACCGACGGCACCCCGACGGCCCGCGGGATCGCCATGACGGCCCACCCTTACCCCGAGGCGGTCATCCCGAAGAGCCCCCGGAGCTTGTCTGTGAGGGCGTCGAGCCCGGGTTTCTGGACATACCCCGCAGCGCCGGCGTCCATGACGGCGAGGGCGTCGGCACGGGACGTAAACACCACGACACGGGGATACGGCGCGTCGCCAAAGTGGGTGATTCGGTGAAGAAAATGCAAGCCGTCCAGGGGGGAGAGGTCGGTGTCGAGGACCACGGCGTCGGGTTTTGCACGGCCGATGGCCAGGAGGCCGTCGACGGGGTCGGTGTGGGACTCCAGGTCGAAGAGACGGTAGAGGGCCCGGCGGGTGCGTTCCATCGCGGTGGCGTCGGGGTCGATGACGGTGATCTTCGGTCGCCCCGCGGTGAGTTCTTCGGGAACGTTGTACTGGTGACGACGAAGAAAATCGATGAGGACGTCGCGTTTGAAGCGCAGGCGTCCGCCGGGGGTCTTGAAGTGCGAAAGCTCGCCACGTTTGACCCAGGCGTAGACCATGGCCACGTCGGCGTGGCAGAACCGCGCGACGTCCGAGGCTTCGTACACCAGGCGGGGGCTCACGGCGGGCGCTACGGGGACATCCCGAGAATGCCTTGGAGAACAACGGACACCTGGGGGACGGCGGCGGATGCCACGGGTGTCCATGCCCCCCCCGCGGAGGCTTCGTCGGTGACGCGCACGACGGGAACATACCGCGCGTCGGGGTGCACCGCGAGGGCCTGGAGCCATGCATCGCGGTCGGGTGTTTCAGTGGGGAGAGAAGCGATGATGGCGTCGAGAGAGCCCGCGCCGGCGCAGAGACGGCCGATGGCCACCAGCGCGGCGAAGGGATCGGTGTGCGAGACGACGTCGAAGAGGTCGGTAAAGCCGGGGGTGAACTGTGGGAGGAGGGTTGCGTCGGGATCCAAGAGCAAGACCTTCGGGCGTGCAGGGAGGAGTTCGTCGGGGATGGCCATGGCATAGCGCTGAAGAAAGTGCACAAGAGCCCGGCGGCGAATGCGAAACTGTCGGCCGGGCGTGCGAAAAGCTTCGAGTTCGCCCCGCGCGACCCAGTTGTGGACGGTTTTCAGGTCGACTGCCCAGAGGCTTGCGACGTGCGAGGCGAGGTAGAGGGGCTCGCGGGGGGGCCGGTGCGCGCGCCGGGCGCGGGGTCTCTGAACGGGGCTCCGCGGGGACCGAACCCGGGGGGCGGGCTGCCAGGCTGCACACGCGCGGTCGAGGATCCCTTGGAGCGCTGGGGTGTCGTCGGGCGAGAGCACTGCCAGCACGCGGGGATTGTCCGTCTCGGGGAGGTTCATGCCGTGGGGGCCGAGGAGGACATAGCG
>VFSW01015491.1_pt1 | contig 10474 bp, 10 predicted proteins | sample 5358111 | NCBI WGS metagenome assembly VFSW01 (sample SAMN11554181, study PRJNA540505) | mine drainage metagenome | isolation source: sediment from site ElyBrook_90M | place: USA: Ely Copper Mine, Vershire, VT | collected 2017
CTCCAGCGCGGCGAGCCGGCGAAATAACTTTCCTGCGCAAGCACGCTGGATAAGTCCATCACCGGCGCATAGCCCAGCCGCGCGATTTCCTCGCAACCATTTTGCAGGTGATCCGGCTTCACGGGGCTGGCGGGCGAGAGGACGCGGATTCGGTCGCCCGGGCGCAACGCAGGAGGCTTGAGAGATGGCGGCATCTGGCGGAATCGAGAATAAGGAATTTTTGCCGCCGCGTCCACACGCGTGACATCCGCCGAGAGTTAAGAGTTACCCGCTGCCAGCGCGCCCGCCAGGGGCTTCCGAGACTGTGTGGCCGCTCGAGATTCTCTGTGGCGCGCGGCTTCTCAGCGCCGTTTGCATCCCGGACAGCGCTGGGGACTCGAACATATAGTCTACAAAATCAGAACGGCTTTACAGCTTACGGAAAAAAGACGAATTTTAGGGGGTCGGAGTTCCGCAGTCCCGGAATCCCGGAAGAAGTCGCGGGACTTCAGCTCCGACATCAAGCACGCCTGCTCATCATGGGTTCTAACCCCTGAGGCTCGATTTTGACTTTTTCCGCAAGCGCTTTAGCCGCTAGCAGGGTGCTGAAAAACCCCGAAATCTTTGTGGGTCGCGGCTTTAGCCGCGACATAAACGCCGTACAATCAATGGGGCTTTAGCCCCTGAAGCTCCCTGCGGCCGGACCTGGCGGCGCTCACTGCACTGTGAACGTCACTCCCCCGGACGTCCCGCCGCCCGGCGCGGGATTGGTCACGGTGATGCTGGGCGTGGCCGCGGAAACCATGCGTGCCGCCGGAATTAAAATCATCAGGCGCGATCCGTTGACGTAGGCCGTCGCCAGCGGAATTCCACCCCACTCCGCCACCGAACTGCCGACAAATCCCGAGCCCTGCACCGCCACCTCGAGATCCGGCCCTCCCGCAGGCACGCTCGCCGGCGAGAGCGACCCGATCGACGGCATCGGATTGTTCGGCCCGTTGACCGCATAGGCCAGCGACCGCGACGCCACGACCAGCCCCGGAGTGTTCACCGCAACGCTGCCCGAACCCGCCGTCAGGATGTCCTGCGACGTAATCGCGGCGGTTACCTGGTTCGCCGTCAGGTAGCTGGTGACGCGCTCGCTGCCGTTCCACGTCACCACGTCGTTCACCGCGAAGTTCAACCCATTCACCGTCAGCGTGAAGTTGGGTCCGCCCGCCGTCGCGCTGGCGGGAGAAAATGACGTAATCGCGGGAGCTCCCGCCTGCGCCACTTCGATATTGAAGCTGATCGCCGCGGAAGTTCCTCCGCCCGGCCCGGGATTAAACACCGTCACCTGCGCGACCCCGGGATTCATCACATCCGAGGCGGGAATCAACACCAGCAGCTCGCTCGTGGCGGCGTCCAGACGGCTCGAACGAGCCGCGCCGTTCCAATAAGCGAACGATGCGCCCTTCGCGCCGGACATGAATTCCGACCCTGCGATGAACAGCGTGAAATCATCGCTGCCCGCCGTGATGTTCGACGGAAATAGATTGCTGACGATCGGCGTGGCATTAAAACTCGACGACACGCTCTTGCCGCCGCACCCTCCCAACAGCGCCATCATTCCTGCTGCCGACAGTGCGGCCCAACGCAATCGCTTCAATCCCTGCCTCCTTGCGAATTTTCATGCGGATCCCGAAGCCGCCCGCCACCGGCAGCCGGGAAAGCGGAACCAGGGAAACAGCAGACCACCAGCAGATCCCTCTGCTCGATGCATAAGATTGATAGCATCCCGCCGTGCGGCACGTCAACTCGGATTCGGCACGCGCCCCAAGGGTTGCCGCCGGCATCTGCACCACCGCCGCCCCGCGCCGACTTCTTCAGCACCCTGCTAGTGCCGCGTCCCGCAAATAACCAGCTATCGTTCGCGGCTCGGAAGGCATTGTAGGGGCGCTGCTTGCTGCGCCCTGCCCGGCTGCCCGATCTGCGTGCTATCCCCTGGACACCACACGAGTTGCCACACCGACTCTTCAGCCTCCGCAGTTCCCTGAGGCGCACTCTTCGGCACCCTGCTACAGCTTGAACATCGTGAGCCGAGCGAAACGCCGGGCGCGCGCCGCGATCTCCTTCCGCGTGACGCTGGCCAGCCGCTCGACGCCAAACCGCTCGACCGTGAAGCTCGCCAGAACCGACCCGTACACCATCGCCGACCGCAGCGTCTGTTCGTTGACGCGCCCGGCCCCCGCCAGATAACCCATGAACCCGCCCGCAAACGTATCGCCCGCTCCGGTGGGGTCGCGCACCTCCTCCAGCGGAAACGCGGGCACCGAAAAAATAAACCCGTCGTGGATCATCAGCGCGCCGTGCTCGCCGCGCTTGACGATCAGCGTGCGCGGGCCCATCTTGAACACGCGCTTGGCGGCGCGCAGCAGGTTGTGCTCGCCGGTCAACTGGCGCGTCTCGTCGTCGTTGATGGTCAGAATATCCACATGCTTCAGCGTCTCGCGCAGCTCGGCGGGCGTGCCGTCGATCCAGTAGTTCATGGTGTCGAGGCCCCCCACCTTGGGCTTGCGCTTCACCTGCTTGACCACCGACCGCTGCAGCGAGGGATCGATGTTGCCGAGAAAAATGTAGGACGAATCCAGATACGGGTCCGGCAGCGTGGGCCGAAAACCCGCGAACACATTGAGCTCGGTCGCCAGCGTGGTCCGCTCGTTCATGTTCTGGCTGTACCGCCCGGCCCAGAAGAAAGTCTTGCCCGAGGCGTGCTCCAGGCCCGTCAGATCGATCTTCCGCCCGCGGAATACGGACTTCTCCTTCTCCGTGAAATCGTCGCCCACGATGGCCACCATGCGCACCGGCGTAAAGTGGCTGGCGGCCAGCGCAAAATAACTTGCCGCGCCGCCCAGCGTGCGCGCCGCCCGGCCGTGCGGCGTTTCGATATCATCAAACGCAACCGATCCCACTACGAGAAGTGACATAAGCTCTCCGTGTTTTTAGCAGGCTGCCCGTTGCAGCCCTGCGTTGGTATGTGCCGCCGCTACGAAATATATTTTCCGATGATCGGCGCCAGGCGATTCTTCGTCGCCGCCTGAATCCGTTTGCGGTCGGTGAGCACCGCATGCGCCAGGGCCGAGCCGCATTTGCACGTTCGCGCGCCGTCGAGCGCGCGTACCGCCTCGCGGATGGCGCGTTGCGCGCTTTGGGCGTTCTTGTTCAGGTTGCCGATGATCTCGTCCAGCGTGACCGCGTCGTGTTGCGGGTGCCAGCAATCGTAATCGGTGATCATCGCCAACGTCGCGTAGCAGAGCTCCGCCTCGCGCGCCAGTTTCGCTTCGGTGAGATTGGTCATCCCGATCACGTCGAAGCCGGATTGGCGATAGCTGCGCGATTCGGCCAGCGTCGAAAACTGCGGGCCTTCCATGCACACGTACGTCCCGCCGCGATGCGCCTTGACGCCCGCGCGGTCGCAAGCCCCCGCCAACTGCTCGGACAGCACCGGGCAGGTGGGCTTGTCGAACGTGATATGGGCCACGAGGCCGCCGCCAAAGAACGTCGCAATTCGCCCGCGCGTGCGGTCGAAAAACTGGTCGGGAATCAGGAAATCCTGCGGCGGCAGATTCTCGCGCAGCGAGCCCACCGCGCTGACCGAAATGATCCGCTCGACCCCCAGCATCTTCAGCGCGCAGATGTTGGCGCGGTAATTGATTTCGCTGGGCGAGAACAGATGACCGCGCCCGTGACGCGAAAGAAAAGCGACGCGCCGCCCTTCGAGATTTCCGGTGACAATCGCGTCGGAAGGATCGCCGAACGGCGTCTTCACGCGCACCTCGCGCGTGCCGGTGCGCCCCGCCATGGTGTACAGGCCGCTGCCGCCGATGATGCCGGTCTTCACCGGCTCCTGCCTGGATTTCGATTTCTTGCCTTTCGTTTTCGAGTTCGGCATTCGCGCTCCTGGAGTTTCCAAGCTCATTCGGCCGAGGCCGGTTCCGCTTCCCACTGATTGTCGCGTTCGCGCAGATACGCGGCGGGCACGCGAACGTCGTGCGCGAATAGCGCGAGCCAGCCTTCCCGAATAGCCTCGGGAATCCACCGCTTCTTGTTTTCCAGCGTCGTCATCGGGTAGAGATCGTACCCCATAATCCACGGAAGCGGGAGATGCGCCGCAGTGGGCACCAGGTCGGCGAAGAAAAATGCCGTCTTGCCGCCGCCCGTCAATTTCACGCACTGCATGTCCGCGTTGTGTCCCGGAACGCGCACCACTTCCACGCCCGGCGCGATGATTTGATCGCCATCGAGCAACGACAGCACGCTGGCGGCGTCCAGTGGCGCATAATTCTCCGCGAAATAGCTGGCGCGGTCGCGCTCGCAAGGCTGCAGCGCGTGATGGTATTCGCCGCGCTGGACCATGTAGCGCGCGTTGGGAAATGCCGGCACGACCTTGTCCTTTTCGACGCGCGTGTTGCCGCCGCAATGATCGAAGTGCAAGTGCGTGTTCACCACGATGTCGATGTCCTCGGGAGCCAAGCCCCAGCTTTGCAAGCCGTCCGCTAGAAAATTCCCGTCGAGGCCGTGGATGTCTTGAAGCTTGGCGCTCAGCTTATCGCCCGCGCCGGTGTCCACGAGGATGCGCTTGCCGCCCGCGTGAATCAGCAGGCAGTTCATCGCCAGCGTGATCCGGTTGCGCGAGTCGGGAGCAATCTTCTTCTCCCACAGCGGCCGAGGAATCACGCCAAACATCGCTCCCCCGTCGAGCCGCACGTGCCCGGCGCGCACGATGTGGAATTCGAGCTCTCCGAGTTTCATCTCGCTCCCAGGAAAATCACCCACGCAGCAAAAATGCAGATGTAAGAAGTTAGCAGGGGCAGGTGAAAAGTTCAAATCAGGCGATACCGGCTAAAGGATCTGCTTTGTAGCGGCCGCCTCGGTCCTTAGGCGGGCGCCTTTGCAGCGCGTCTATGTAGCGTGCATTTGTAGCGCGCCTTCCGCGCCCCGGATGCCGTGGCTGGAAATCTGCTGTCGCCTTCCTTGTGGGTGTCGTTGCGCCGGCGTCCCGCCGGCTCTTTTCCCACGCGCCGCCCAACCGCTTATCCCAGCCCCGGTCGCCGCAGCGCCCCCGAAACTGTGGTCATGGAGCAGTCATCGGTTCCATCCGCTCCATCCGTGCGGCAAGAAGGGCAGTGCGCACCAAATTCGCGGCTAAGGTAAAAGTTCGAGCCGAGAAATCCAAAAGCGGCCCACTCCAAGATCGACAGGACTTCCCTTCGGCAGTGCGGAACGGTTGGCCCCCGTTCAAATTCGCTGTGTCCAGGGCGGGAGAAGCATGCGATGTACGAGCTAGAGTATGACGTTGCCGGTGGCAACGCTACCTTTACCATAGATACCATAGACGCTCAGCAAGAGAACCCACGACGAAGGAAGTGATTTAGTACGCTGCATCCAGTCTAAATCGCTGGACGGCGAGTAGTTCCACGGCTCGCCTTTGATCTTGCGGGTGCCCCATCCTTCGCGCCTTGTGCGAAGGGTGGGGCTTTTGGCTTAGGCTTGCACGTCGCATCAGACGCTGAGCTTCAATTCACCGGGTCGATGCCGACGAGAATTTCTCCTCGTTCTGCGTAGAAGGCGTAACTGCTCCACGGCCAGTCCTTGGGGTGCGCCACCAAACCACGTTTGACCGGGTTCGTGTGCATGTAGGCGATCTTTTCCACCTTCTTCTTTCGACTCCAGACGTTGAAGTCATAAAAGCGGCGCTGCCAAAATTGCGACAGACGGCTATCCGATGCGCCGCCAGGCACCGCGCTTCGCGCTGCGGGCACGCGCTCGCGCTGCTGGTGCTGCAATCGCCGCGAGACGGATTGTTTCAAAATCTGAAGGACGGTGGAAGGAGTGCCGCGGGCAGGCTCGGAGATGAGGAGGTGAACGTGTTCGGGCATGACGACGTATCCGACGAGTTTGAAACCGTATCGATCTCTCACCTCGCCGAGAACTTCGACGAATGCGTCTCGGGACCGCGCCGAGCCGAGAAGCGGGAGGCGGCTGTAGCAACTGAAGGTGAGGAAATGAAGGTGGCCTAGACCATAGATTCGGTGGAGATCTTTGGGCATGACAGCGAAGTCAAAGGCCCCACCCTTCGCACACGGCGCAAAGGATGGGGCACCCGCACAACCTACTCCCTAGTAACGTGGTGCGATGGTATCACGCGCTGTGCAGTCTAGGGCAAGCCGATCATCCTGAGGCGCGAACCCCTCGCTCGCCCGCCTTTTTCGGGACAAAGATGAAAAGCCCAACGTTCCCACACGGCGCGAAGGATGGGGCACCCGCAAAACATACTTCCACAACCTAACCCACGTGACGTGCCACACATGGCATCAGGCGCCGCGGTGGGCTATTCAGGAGATTCCGGCGCGGGAGAGGATTTCGTTTACGGCGGCGTAGGGGTCTTTCTTGCGCGCGGCGACTTGCGCGGCTAGCTCTTCGAATTGCGCGGCGCTGAGGCGCTTGTCCAGGACGCGCTCGACCAAGCGCCGTTCGAGCAGGCGCAGCAGCCATTCCTTCCAGTAGGCCAATTCCCTTGCGGGGCGGTAGTGGGCTTTTTCGAAATGCTCACGGTAGAGGGCGATCTGGCGGGCGAGTTCGTCCACGCCTTTGTCTTCCGTGGCGACGGTGCGCACAATCGGAGGCTTCCAGCCGGCGCGTCCGGGGACGATATCGAGAATGGCGCGCAGCTGCTGCTCGAAGCGGTCGGCGCCCTCGCGGTCGGACTTGTTGAGCACGAAGATGTCGCCAATCTCCATGAGCCCGGCCTTGAGGCTTTGCACGTCGTCGCCCATCCCCGGCACGAGGACCACGATCGTGCAGTCCGCCAGGCGCACCACTTCAATTTCGCCCTGTCCGACGCCGACCGTCTCGACCAGAATCATGTCCTTGCCGGCGGCATCGAGAACCAAGGCCGCGTCGCCGGTCGCTTGCGCCAGACCGCCTAGATAGCCGCGCGTAGCCATCGAGCGGATGAACGTGCCCTCGTCGGTGGCAAGCCCCTGCATTCGAATGCGGTCGCCGAGAATCGCGCCTCCGGTGAACGGGCTCGATGGATCGACGGCGATGATTCCCACGCTCTTGCCCTGGCCGCGATAGCCGGCCGCGAGGCGGTCCACCAGAGTGCTCTTCCCCGTTCCCGGCGCGCCGGTGATGCCGATGCGGCAGGCGCGGCCGGTGTAGGGGAAAAGTTTTTCGAGGAGCTGCTCGGCTTCCGGGGCGCGGTTCTCGATGGCGGTGACGGCGCGGGAAAGCGCGCGCACGTCTCCCGCGCGGATTTGCTGGGCCCAGTTTTCGATCGGCATGGTCATCGGCGGAAAAATCGAAGCCACAGATGAACACAGATAAACACGGATATGCAAGAGCAAGAGCGGCGCGGCACGATACTCGCGGAACGGCCGCTGCAAGACCGATCTTCTCTGCGAACTCCGCGCTCCTCTGTGCCCTCTGTGGTAAGGCTTTGAAGCCCGCCGGAAGAAGATCTGACACGGAGTGCACAGAGGTCGCACAGAGGCCACGGAGAAGGCCGCGAAAGAAGAAAAGAAAATTCGCACCGCAGAGACGCAGAGGACGCGGAGAAGAACAATCGCCAGTCGCCGCACCGGCCGCGGGGCCCAGCAAGCAGCGCCCCTACAGATCCCACAACGGGACCGGCCTGATACATCCGGGCCGGCCGGCTACGGAATCGCCGCCTGGAAGTGGCCGCTACAGAATCGCTCGTCTCGGCGAACTCTACGCCTCTGCGGGAAGGTTCTGGCTTGCGCGGGCGAACGGCAAAGACATGGGCTACTCGCGGGCGGGTTTTTCGGCGGCGGCTCTTGCGGCGGCGCCATTGGGGCGGTGGGGACCACCGGGGCGCGTGGCGCCGTATTCGTCGTAGGCCTTGATGATGCGCTGGACCAGGCTGTGGCGCACGACGTCGCGCTCATCGAAATAGATGAGCGAAATGCCTTCGATGTTGCCCACCACGTCGATGGCCTCGATCAGGCCCGAGCGGCGCGCGTCGGGCAGATCGATTTGGGTGATATCGCCGGTGATCACGGCCTTGGAATTGAATCCCAGGCGCGTCAGAAACATTTTCATCTGTTCGCTGGTGGTGTTCTGCGCCTCGTCGAGAATGACGAACGAGTCGTTGAGCGTGCGCCCGCGCATGAAGGCCAGCGGCGCTACTTCGATGATGCCCTTTTCGAGGAAGCGCTCGAGCTTGTCGGCCTCGAGAAGATCGTGGAGCGCGTCGTACAGGGGGCGCATGTAGGGGTCAACTTTCTCCTGCAGCGTGCCGGGGAGAAATCCGAGGCGCTCGCCGGCTTCGACGGCGGGCCGCGCCAGAATGATGCGGTTCACCTGCTTGGCCAGCAGCGCGGAAACGGCCATGGCCACGGCGAGATAGGTTTTTCCGGTTCCGCCCGGGCCGATGGCGAAGACCATGTCGTAGTTTTCCAGCGCCTCGATGTAGCGCTTCTGGTTGGCGCTCTTGGGCGCCACGGTTTTCCGGCCGAGCACGCGAGTTTGTGAGGCCGAGAACGTGCCGTGCAGCGCCGCGGCGGGCTCGTCGGAGGCCACGCGGAGCAGCGCCTTCACTTCCTGGCTGCTGGGGATGTGGCCCTGGCTCACGCGCGCGTTGTAGGAATCGAGGATGCGGGCGGCGCGCTCGACCTGCGCGGCTTCGCCTTCGATCTCGATGTCGCGGTCGCGGAGATGCGTCCGGACGCGCAAGGTGGACTCGAAAAACTTGAGGTTCTCATCGAGGGGGCCGAAGAGCTCGGTGATGCCCCCGGCCATTCGCACGGTTTGCTTCATCAATTTTGGCGGACCCACCCTCCGGCGCGTTCCATTCCCGCTTTCATCCCGTAGCGTAGCGCGGGCGCGCGGGAGCGTCAACAAGCTGCGGGAAAAATTGGAATCGGCGCCTCAGGGACTAACAGGGCGCTAAAAAAAACGCCTCAGGGAACTTCAGGGGCTAAAGCCCCACTGACTTTACGGCGCGTAAGTCGCGGTCCCGACTGCTGTCCGGGACGCAAACGGCGCGCTAAAGCCGCGACCCACAAAGCTCTCATGGTCTTTCAGCAACCCGCTAAAGACCGCTTTCCCCCGCGGCCTCCGTGGCTGCACGCCCAGAGCACGGCAGGAGTGCCTGTGCCACGAAGATGGACGCGCCTTGCGATCGAGCCTCGGGCCGCCGGGGCTCACCGATTAGGGCTTCGGCGGCGCGAATTGCACCTTGGGGACTTCGCGGGCGGCCTGGGGCGCGGCGAAGTAGGCGTCGTTGCGCTGGTACCCGGCCCAGCGGGCGAAGATATTATTGGGGAAGATGCCGATGAAGGTGTTGTAGGCCTGCACGGCATCATCGTAGCGCTTGCGCTCGACGGAGATGCGGTTCTCCGTGCCGGCGAGTTCGTCCTGCAAGCGCAGGAAATTTTCGTTGGACTTCAGCTGCGGATAATTTTCGACGATGAGGAGCAGGCGGCCCAGCGCTCCATCGAGCTGCCCGTTGGCGGCGATCTTGTCGGTGGGCGTGCGCGCGCCCAGCAAAGCGTAGCGGGCCTTGGCGATGTCGCCGAAAACGGTTTGCTCCTGCGCGGCGTACCCTTTGACGGTCTCGACGAGGTTGGGAATCAGGTCGGCGCGGCGCTGGAGTACAACGTCCACCTGTGCCCAGTCGGAGCGGACCGCTTCATTGAGGGGCACGATCTGATTGCGGGCCGATATGTACGCCCCGCCGACCAGCAGCCCGAGAACCAGCAGAACCACAAGCACCGCCACGACGTATTTCATGAGCATCCTCCGGCCAGAAATCCAGCATACAACTTTTGCTAATGCGTTTCGAGGCGGCGGTCCACTTCGTTGGTCACCACCTCGACGAATTCGAGATACAGCTGGAGCGTCTCTTCGGCTTCGATGGCGCCCTCTTTGCGCTTCCCTTCCCGGAAGTCGAGGATGGCATGAAACGCGGAAGCATTTGCGCCGCACAGCGACGCCATGGCGTCGACGGCTTCGCGCTTGGTGTGGACCTCCGGCTGCCCCATGGCCAGCAGGGCGTGGCGCAGGAGCACGCAGAACGCCGAGATGGACTACAGCATGATGCCGAGATGGATTTTTCGCTTGCGCGGGGCCACCAGGATGGCCTGGCGCAAGCGCAGCCAGCCGGTGCGCAGCTCGCGCTCGACCTGCAGGCGGTGCATGTGCATGGGAACGTCGAACTGTTCCAGAAAGTCGGCGCCGAACAGCATGCGATGGTGGCGCTTGATGTCGAGCAGCTCGATGGCAAACACGTCGGCGGAGCGGATCAGTTCCTAGAGCGTGAAAATGAGGGGAATGCGATTGCCCTCGCGGGTCCACCACTGGGCGACTGGATGGAGCTGTTCGAGTTGGGCGGCGCCCGCGGCCCCCACGACGCAGAGAATGTTCAGGTCCGAGTGCTTGGCAATGAATTCGCCGCTCACGGCCGATCCGTACAGGACCGCGGCCGTCAGGA
>VFSW01015492.1_pt1 | contig 10473 bp, 26 predicted proteins | sample 5358111 | NCBI WGS metagenome assembly VFSW01 (sample SAMN11554181, study PRJNA540505) | mine drainage metagenome | isolation source: sediment from site ElyBrook_90M | place: USA: Ely Copper Mine, Vershire, VT | collected 2017
CCGGGCGCTCCCGAGCTGCCTCCCGCGGCGGCGGCCCCTGTACCGGCGGGCAATGCGGCCCCGCTTCCCCCACCCCCTCCTCCCCCTTCAGCATCGATATGCAGGACAGAGACACCCACCGGGACAGTGAAAGATGTGGTCAGTGCACTAATGAACGTCCTGTTTGGGTAAAGAAGATTCCCGGAAGGGTTTCCCGAAAGGGTTCCCCCGGAGATTGTTCCGGTATTGGTGATGGTTCCGGCGAGGGTTCCCCCGGAGATTGTTCCGGTATTGGTGATGGTTACGGCGAGGGTTCCCCACGAGATCGTCCCGTTATTCGTGAGTGTCTTTCCGGAAGGAATGGTCAGTCCGGAGGAGGTCCACGCGCTCCCGTCCGGGAAACTCAGGCTGCTCCCGGACCCGTAGACCAGGCCGGTCGAGGTCCAGGTACTTCCGTCCGGGTAGTGGATGGTATATCCGGTTGGCCAGGTAAAGGGGTCTGACAGTTGGGTCCCGACAATGCCTGTGGGGGGGATGCTGATCTGCATCCTCGTCCCGGAAATGTTGGTAAACCAGAGATTGGTCCCATCAAATTCCAGTCCTCCCCTGACAGGGGGAGTGATCAGGGGTTGGGACGGGATGATCAGGAAGGGCTGTGGCACTGCCGGGGTTCCCCCCCCGGAGGGATTGGAGGGAGAGGGCGTCTCGGCGAAGGCCATGGACAGGGACAGTAACCAGAAGATGAGGGCCAGAAACGATCTACACATGTTTTTCTCTCCTATCGATTTTTTCCCAAAGGTCGTTGATATTTTCCTTGTAGATTTGAGACTCCGTTTCAAGTCGTGTCAGTCGGGATTCCAGTTTGATGGCCACGGAAATAATTCCAAGAAAATTGATGATTCCGGTAGACAGGATGGCGATCATTTCCAGACTCATTTTTTTCTCGACTCCCGTGCTTTGGCCAAGGCAATCGCCAGTGCCTGTTTTTTGGGCTTTCCCGCCTTTATTTCCGTCCGGATGTTCTCTGCTATCGTTTTCCTGCTGAAACCGTTTTTAAGGGGCATTAGTCGTTTCTCCCAAAGAACGCGAAGGCCAGGGCCCCGACCCCGATCAGGAGGAGGACGAGGGAGCCCATGTCAAGGCCGATGTTTCCCACCAACCCTCCGAGAATCCCCGACCCTCCGGAAGACCCCGTTCCCGAGCCGGAATTGCCCGAATTTGCCCCGACAAGCTGTCCATAGGCCCCGAGGGTCTTCTGACCGCCTCCCGAGCTTCCCTGCCCCACTGGGGCACCGGCAGCTCCGGAGGAAATACCCCCGATCAGCGAGCCCAGTGCCCCGAGGTTCAGGCTGCTCCCGAGACCGGACAGATAACTCCCTCCGGCGATACTTCCGAGGGAGGGTCCGGACCCCGGGGAGGCGAACATCATCCCGATATTTCCGATCGTTGCGAACCCGGAGGCGAGCTGGCCCACAGAGGAGCCGAGAGGCTGGGCGACCTGGCCTATCATGTTATTGAACAAGGGGCTGTACACGAGGTTTTCTCCCTATCAGAAAAGTCCGAACCCATTTCCCCAGGAATTGGGAGGGGGGCCCGCTGGGGCATTGACGGTGACTGTCAGATTGCTGGGTATCTTGCTCACCACATTGGTCAACCCGGCGATTTCCGTTTGCAGCGGAGCGGTCGATTTTGCCACCAGATCGGTGATCGATTTCGTAAAGGAGGAAGAGGGCAGGGACGCATCCACCAGAGCGGACGGGTTGAAATTGTTGATGAGACTGGCGGTTGCATTCGATGACGATATGGCCGCATTCGAGGCGGACACAGCTCCCCCGATGGCCCGTTGGTTCTGTAAATATTGGGCCGTTGCGAGTTCGCTGGCCGTTCCGGAGCCGCTTTGGGCCTTTTGATGCCTGTTGGCCGCATAAAGGAGACTTCCAAAGAGGGCGGCCAGGACGGGGATGGCGAGCCCTCCGGGAAGGGCCAGAAGAAGGGGATTCAAGGGGGGGACCTCCTAGAGTATGTTTCCGAATTTTCCGATCAACCCACCGATGCCGGTAAAGATACCGTTGATCCCGCTCCCGGCGTTGATGTCGGCCAGCTGGACGGCCTCTTGCGATTGGATGTTGCTGATCGACTGCATGGTGGCGTTCTGGCTCTGGGTCACAAATTTCTGGGTGCTCGACGCAATATTTTCGGCGGCAATATTGGCCTCAGTCGACATCTTGGCGATCGATGTATTTTCAGCGGCCTGGAGCGCGGCGATGTCCTGTCCAGACTGGATCGAGGCCAGGCCAAGATTCTGCTGGACCCGATTGCTTTGGGTTGAAGCCTCCAGGCTTGCGGAGATTCCCTGTCCCTGGACCCCGGCCTGAATTTGGGCCAACTGAAGTTGCGTGTTGGCGTTGAGTTCGGCACTTGTCAAGGCAGAAGAGGCCGTGGTGCTGGCCGCGCCGGTTGTGCCGGTCGAGGACGAGGACGAGGAGAAATAGTAGTAGACCAGGATGAGGACAAGGGCTCCTCCGGCGATCCACAACGGATGCTGCTTGATTTTTTCCCACAGGTCGTTCATGGGTTCCTCCCTATGGAATGTTCAGCAAAAGGTTCGCGGCCTGGTCCTGATAGTACTGTTTTGTCTGCTGAATCGACATGTTTTGCTGGGCCTGATACGTGCCCTGGGCACTGACTCCCGGCTGATACCGGATATTGGGCTGGATTGGGTTTTCTCCGGACGGATACAGAAGGATGGGGGCCTGGACCCGATGAATGCCCCGGACGAAAAAGGGTTTCAGGTCGTGTCCCCGGCTCGAATTTTCGAGAACATCCAGGCGATTGGTGGAAAGCCCCCCGGACGACCCGAGGGAGGACCACCATCCAGACAGGGGAGAGGTCATCTCAGGCTCCAAACGTTGAGGTGGGCATACTCATGTTGAATCCGGTATTGGTGAACCCTCCCATAGGGTTCTGAAGCGTTACTGTTTGAAGCAGACTGTTGAACCCCTGGGTTCCGGCCTGGATCAGGGAAACCGTGCCTCCGGCGTGCCCCACCAACAGGGCCACCAGAGCCACCCCGATCAAAAGGACCGCAATTTCCGTCAGGTCTTTGCCGATTCCGCCCGCGCCTTCCATCTTTTTCTCCTTAGGGGATCATTCCGCCCATGTAGGGGGTGTACGAACTGTTCATGCCCATCATAAAACTTGGATTTCCGGTCCCTTCCACGGTCGAGAGAAGCCCGGCGAACCCCTGGGTTCCGGTCCCGATAATCGCGGACGTTCCCCCGGCGTTCAACACCAGAAGGGCCACCAGGGCGACCCCGATCAGGAGGGCGGCGATTTCCGTCAGGTCTTTTCCCATGTTATCCTCCGCTTTGGGTATTTGGTGAAAGGGACGTTGCAAAATTTCCGATCATGCTTTTAAGTTTACCAAACTGGCCCATGAAATTGGGCGCATTGACCGCCTTGACCATCAAGGCGACCAGGACGAGACCCCCGAAGGCGTCCACCAGTTCCTTTTGTGACTCCTTGGCCGCATTCCAGAGCATCCAGTAGATGGCGATGGCGACAATCCAGACCACAAACCCCGCATCTTCCTTCAAAAGGGTGTACAGCTCCTTTTCGTTGCCCTGGTAGACCACGGCCAGGATATAGAGTCCGAGCAAGAGATAGAGGGCTTTCACAGCATCATCGCCAGGGGAGCCAATTGTCCGATCGTGCTTGTGAGTCCGCTCAATCCGGCGACAGTGCCCCCCCCGGATTGGGAGGCGGCCAATTCCTGCTGAAGACCCGGATTTGACAGGTTCGGGGTAAAATTCTGGTTCTGGAACATCGGATCGATTGTTCCCGTCCCTCCCTGGGACGGTGGAAAATAAGGGGACCCCTGGGGGGAGGCGTTATGTACCTTCGACCGACCGGACAGGGCCAGCCCAAGATAATCCGTTGCCTGGCCCTTGACCAGGACGTAGACCGCAAAGAGACCTAATATCAGGAGCATGGGATTTTTCATTATTCCCCCAGATAATCGATCATGGCCCCGTAGGAAAATAAAAGGAGAGCGAGGGCGGCCACAAGGACCAACCCTCCATGACTCTCAACGAGTTTCTGAAAGTTCGCGCTCATGGCTTACGCTCCTTGGGAAAGACCAGTCAGGGACGCTCCGCGCATGTAGAAAGATTCCGTGAGCACGGACAGGGAGCTGTTCGCCGGGACAGCGGAGGGCGTAATGCCCAACTGGTAGTTCCCGTACAGTACGGTGTCCACGGGCCAGTTGCGGGTCGACACATAGTAGATGCCCGGAGGCATGTCCGTCCCGAGCCCCTCCCGGACATGTTGGGCCAGGGCTTTTTCAGACCATGTTTGCACATACTGGTTGGCGTTTTCGACAATCCGGATTTGCGTGATGTTTCCGGCCAGGGCCGACCCTCCTTGATCAAACCGGACAAGCATCGACAGGACATTCCGGAAGTTCGGGTAATTCAACAGCTTTTCCTGTCCGGCAGCCAGGTCGGAGGAGGTGGCCAGCGACCCATTGAGTTCGTAAACCCAGAACGGATCGGTGAAAGGAATCTGACCGCTTTTGCCTTGGGGGGTGAAGTAGGGAAGAACGGAGTTGACCAGGGAGAGATAATCCTGGTAAACGGAGACATTGATCGAATTGACCGTTCCGGCCCCTGCCGAAAACACGCTGTCATCGTTGGCTCCGAAAAATGAATCGTTGAAGGACGTCTCGACAAACGCTTCTCCCGTCACCGACTGCATGAGAAGAGACCCCTTGAGAGACACTTCGGGCATATAGGCGAGCGGAATCCGGTAGAAAAAGTCCGCAGTGATATTGTTCGCCACGGCTCCCGACAGGATATTGTTGCTGGCGTAAACAGGAACGGAAAAAGGAAGGGTCTGGATCGCGGCCACGGAAAGACCAAACCGCTTGCCGTATTTGACGGATTGGAGACAGAAAAGCTGAACCCCGTCCACGTTGACAATATCGGTCCCCTGATAGTCCTTGACCTTGATATTGGACAGGATGTTCCAGGGAGACAGACGGGAGGGTGTGGCGGCGACGGTGACATTATAGGAAACCGTGACATGCAGGAGGATTGACCGCAGGAGCCCGACATTCGTGAGTTTCTGGCGCATGGTCGCTCCGGGAGCAAAAGGTCCGAAGGTCCCAAGTTTCAGCATTTCCCGGGGGCAGGATTTCAAGATGGCGTTCTGGGCGTTCATGTTGTTTGATGCGTTCTGGGCCGCGACCTGGGCGGCAGTCGGGGCAGCGATGGCTGTTGCCATTTTTGACTCTCCTATTAAAGATAGTTATCGACAGAAGCCATGCCAATGGTCTTGAATCCCCACTTGGCGAAAATCAGGGCCAGGACGGCGATCAGGCCGATCTTGACAAAATCCGGGAAATTCAACAATCCTTTATTGACCATCGGGGTTCCTCCTTAAATATAGAAATTGATGGTGCTGGTGGGCATCCACGTCTTGACAGCCCATTTGATGGCTACGACCCATACGAGGGCAATCAGACCGACTGTCAGGACATTGACAACATTGACTTTGATCACACCTTCCATTTTTGTCTCTCCTTAGATAAATTTAAATTTTCGGACATGCGGCAAAGGTTCGGGAGAAGCTTGCCGGGCAAAGACGGGAAGCCTGAATTTTCTCGGGTCTTCCTCCATGTGTTCGAGATTCACTTGTATAATATCATGCTTGTCGAGTTTATACAAGGTTTCGTCCTGCCCGGTGTATCCCGCGATCCGTTTCCGGTCGTCGACGGTCTGGAGAGATAAAAAATAGCCCTGGGTGGCCTCCGAGAACAGAAACCGGGACACCCACGCCGGGCGTTGCGTCCCGGCAATCGTGGTCTGTCCCTGGGACCGGCCCCGGGTCAGAAGTCCCACGAGTCCCGGTCCCGCCTGTCCCCGGTTGTGAAACATATAACTTTCATCAATGACGACGGTGATATTTTTGGACCCGAGAAGGGACACGAGCATGTCATCCAGGGCGTCCGGATCGGAGACCACGGACGAAGGCGGCTCGATCAGGAGAAAGTCCTGATCGTTCCGGATTTTCAGGGGAAGGTCCTTAAGGATGTCCTTTTTCCCCCGGATCAGGGACCGGTAGCTTTTGTCGTATTTGGTATTGAAGATGATGACCGGAGCGGTCGGGGAGTGTTCGGCCAGAAAAAGGGTCAGGTTTGTTTTTCCCGACCCTGATTTCCCGACCACGCAAATCCGCGACCCCGGGGGATAGGAGAGGTCGATCCCTTCCACTTACAGGACTTGACCGTTGTTGTTCGGCGGCGGTTCCGGAGAGAAAATCACCGGACGATCCTCCCGCGTTTCGACAGTCTTCTCCGCGACCTTCTGTCGGGCCAGCTGCTCGGACTTTTGAGCCTTGATCCGCTGGCCGATGGCATATCCCCGGGGTCCATAGATCACCGCGAGCGTCAACCCCGCCTGGATCAGGACCGTATATTTGGAGTTCAGCTTGATCCGGTATTCCCGGCTGACATCGGTGATGACCTGGGCAATCGCCGTCGCTTCTTCTTCCGAGATGACAAGTTCCGGAAGTCCGCCCATCTGTGAGATAATCAAATGGGCTCCCTGGACCTGTCGGGCCAGAACCGTCAGAGAAGGCGGTATCTTCGGTTTCTTTCCCCCGGTTTTGGTTCCGGAGCCGCTTCCGGACTCGGGGGCGTCGAGCTTGTAGGTTCCCCGCTTTCGGTCTCTCTTGGCGTCTCCGGTTCCTTCGGAGGCTCCGGCTCCTTCAGGGATTCCTTGGGTTTCTCCCGTGTTTCCAGTTTTTCCTTCATCGCCTGGTTCTCCGATTGCATGTGATCCATCCGGATTTTCAGTTCCCGGTTCTCCCCCTGAAGGGCTTCCAGGGATAAAAAGATCGGGGTCAACAGTTCGTTCCTTAGGTCGTCCCATAGGGCTTCATCCTCTTCTTTATGGTTTTCCAGTTCGTCCTGGGCGTTTTCGGCCAGAACCTCTGCATTTTCGGCGGTTTCCAGAGCCTCTTCGGAGGTAGTGTTCCCGCTCACCCCGCTCACAGGGGCAGTCCTTCTTTTTCGGCCAGGTAGACGGCCCGTTCGATCAGAATGTGAGTTTCTGTGACTTTCTTCTCGATAGACGAGACTTTTTCAAACAGAGCGGGAATGAGCATGAGTCCTTCAAAGACTTTTCCCATATTTTGCTGATGTTCCGGCTTGTTCATGTCGTTCATGATCTGAAAGAGGTTCATGGGAGGGCTTCCTTCCTTTTTTCAAGTCCTTCAATCACATAGTCGATATGGTGGAACATAAACAGATTGGGAATCGTGTCGTGCCCTCCGTGGATTTTAATGAGAGGATACGGCTGAACCCACCCAAACGGCACATCGCACACAAAATCATCCCCGTTTTGGAAGGATTCGGCATTGACCGGAAAATTCCCGGGTCGTTCGATCTCTTCCGGGACACACCGGGGCGATTCGAAAAGAAAAAGCTGGCGGTCCAGTGAGAGTCCAAGCTGGTTCAGGAAGATCAGGGCGTGGGGAGCTCCCAGGCTATGGCCGATGGACACAATCTTTTTACCGGGATCGACAAAATGGGACAGGTTCGGGAAAGCCTCTGTTAACCCCATGTAAAACCCTTCCGGCCACAATCCGTTTTCGCACGGAAGTTCCGAGACCGCATCCCGCATCCAGTCTTCCGGAGTGACCGATCCCCGAAAAACAAAGGTCACGTCCGATCCCCCAATAACGATCCCGCAGTTGACTCCATAATCCTCTTTTTCGTGCAGAACCACTGAAAATGGGCCGTTGGACCCCTTCGGCAGAGTGTAGAGAGAATGGCACAGCCGGGCCGCTGTCAGGGCCTCCATCAAACAGGACCCGTGGCGGGGACCGCAGTGGATACCGGAGCCCCGCTTGCGGACGGGATCAGGGATGCAAAATAATCGGCCAATTTTTGGGCTATTTCCTTGATAGTTTCTGTCGAAACGGGGCCTTGGACAGCCAGAAGATCGACCTCAAGCTTGGAGATTTCCGGCATAAAAAGCGCGGGGTTGGTAGCCAGACCCGGGTTCGCGGCGATTCCGTCAAAGAAGTTCTTCAGGATCGGAGCGCAAGCTTTGAGCTCGTCGCTCCCCAGGTCTTTAAATGTGGTTCCAAGAACGATTCCAATCTCATGAAAAAAGTTAGGGCTTGACATTGGGCGAGTCTCCTTCAGTTGAGGTTTTTTTTTGAGACACGAGGTGCACGATGAAGCCCACCCCGGCGCCGGACATGAAAGTCTCGAATCCGGCGGGCGGGATAATGTGTTTCCAGATCATGAGTATCCACGAGCCGGCAAACACCCAGGCGGTCAGATACTGGAAAATCAAATTGACAGTGGGTTTGTCCATACTAAACCTTTGCGCAAAGAGTGGCGGTGATGGTCGCGGCGGCGGTCGAAATCAAACGGACATACCGAGCGGCGGTCGTAAAGTCCAGGGCGAAGGTTCCCGCGGCGGACAGAACCTCGGAGTTCGGTCCATTGTACCATGTCGCATTGTCCTGGGAATACTGGACTCGAATCGTGGTCGCGGCGGAGATGCTTCCGAACGCCGTCACGACCGGCGATCCCCCCGTGTCGAGAGAAGCGGAAGTTCCATTGGCCGCGACAATCGCGGCATTCCAGGCATTGGCCTGGACCCCGTTGGACGGTCCGTTCGCTCCCACGGTGACATCCGGCAAGGCCCCGATATCGACCGTGGGGACGTTGGAAATATTGGCTGCAATGGTGTTGGTCACCACGACATTTTGCCCGAAGGACCCGAACTGGGCCGGATTCATCGAAAAATCGGACAGAAAAATGTAGACGAGGGTCGAGGCCCCCTGGAGGGTCGTGGTCAGTTCCAGATAGGTTTTTCCGGCAATGTTCGGGACCTGGGCCACACTGATCTGGCCCGACGCGCAAATGTGCGGATAGGCCAGGAAACGGTCAAAGGTCATGTTGAGCACATTGGCATTGTTGGTGTTGTTCAGCACCACCGAACGGCATACGAACGGTATCTGCTGGCCAATAGCCGAAAAATAGGCCAGATCAATGACAAAATCCGAATCGAGCGAGATATCCAGATCGAACCGGAGCATATAGCCTTTCGATCCGTCCGGGAGTTTCTGGTTGATGACCTGGTTTGGTTCGGTCAGTCTGATCAAGGGGAGCCTCCGGTTAAAGGGTTATCGGAAATAATTATATCACAGATCAGGGACATTGCGTCTTTTTGTAGTCTTCCAAAGTCGGAGGTCCCTGGGTATGACAATAAAGGGACTGATAGTGATTGGCGCGCAATGTTTCATGGACGGCAATCGTCGTTCCCACCGGAACAAAGATCAGAAAAAGCCAGGAGAGAATGATCGGGACAATCATGGGGTTCCCCCTTTCGTCAGGGATTCATAAGCAGTCTTCATGGCCGCAATATATCCCAAATTGTTCCCGCCCCCGTTGTACCGTGTGGCAAAAAAATTCATGTCGCTTCCGGTGAGGACCGAGAAGTCGACAGACGGGGGAAAAGGATAATGGATCATGGTCAGCATGGACTTGAAACACGCCTTCTGATTTGTGGCGCTCATGCAGTAATCAAAAAGGGTCCCCTGGTAATCGATGGAGAGAGACCAGAGATTTTCCCCGAGAATCTGAAAAAGCCCCCAGGACGTTCCGGCGATCATGCAGGCTGTCATGTGGTCACAGTCATGGACCTTCTGGATTTTATTCAGAATGTAGCGGTCCGGATCGTTGGGTTCCATGATCCCGAACCTCCGATAGACCGTGGGCTCAAACCGGAGGGCACACGGGTTTCCGGAGGATTCGACTTTAGCAATCACCTGGGCTAGTGTAATCATGGGGTTTCTCCTTTCAATTCATCCCGGCATGGAACGCAAAGGCCGCAATGCACAGTGTTATAAAATTTCCCGCAGAGTTTGCAGGACCGGCACCAATCGGGAAGACGGAGTATCCCGTCTTCCCTCAACGCATCCTTATCAATCGATTCCATGAGTTTTGATGTCTTCATAAATCAATCCTCCGATCAGTCCAACCACAAACGGGATAAAAACCGTTAAAAATTTTGGCCAGGACATCGATGTTATAAAATCGTGCATCATTTTCCGGTCCTTTCCTCAAAAGGGAATATCGTCGACATTTTGGTCATCATTTTTTGTCTTTATCTTCTGTTCCTCAGTTTTCAAAGTAAAAGACAGGCTCATATAGGTCTCGCCTGACTTGCTCAGCTTTTTCCAGCCCGCGATCCGGTACTCCTGTCCCTCAACCTCGCACTGTCCCTGATAATGCGGATCGTTCTTTCCTTCCCGGCGTTTCTTGTTCTGGAACAAGGCCCCCCGGAGTTCATTGTCAAATTCTTCGGAATTTTTGGTCATGGCGATCTCCTTTTGTTTAAAGTGTCATTACCCGGTTCCCGATCCTGATTACCGCCCCCGCGAGGTTCGCCTCCATGAGGTTCGCCCCCCAGA
>VFSW01015493.1_pt1 | contig 10473 bp, 4 predicted proteins | sample 5358111 | NCBI WGS metagenome assembly VFSW01 (sample SAMN11554181, study PRJNA540505) | mine drainage metagenome | isolation source: sediment from site ElyBrook_90M | place: USA: Ely Copper Mine, Vershire, VT | collected 2017
CATCGGCTCGAGACGTGACCTTGTGCTTCGGGAAGTCGGTTACAGACCAATGCTGCCCGTTGGTCAACTCAATCGAGCCGCCAATCGGTCCAATCCTCGTACCATCCGGCCAGCGTAGGTCAAAGTCTCCACTTACCTTGTTGCAGTGGATCGTCACATGCTTGTCTGCCGGCGCGACGGGCGCGGTGCTTTGACCGTTGGAAATGTTTATAAACCCGGAGCAGCTGAAAAGCAGTATGGAGGTAATTCTGAACACTCGCGTCATTCCCTGGTCCCCAATCTTTGCACAGAGGATAGTAGCTGCAAAGCAGAGAACAGGTCTAGAAACCGGGCGGCAGTTCACGAGCGCGTCGACCCTGTTGACCTCCCCGCACCGGGTGCCGATGACTTACGACAAGGATGGGTGCGCTGCGGGCCAAGGGGTACCCGAGGAGAGGTAGTCTTGCGGGAATGCCGCTTGTCGAAGTTGTCCTTGAACCGAGAATTGTGCCTGTCGTCGGCCGCGACATCCAATTGTTCCCCATTAATAGGATACTCATCCTTGATTACATCGTAGTGACACTCATCACAGACGATCCAAGCCTCGATAGCTTGTAATCGCTCACGTCGCGCCCCGACTTGATTTTGTTTGATCGCAGCGAAATTTGATTCAGTCACGACGAAACAGCTTTCGTGGAAGGTCAAAGCAACATTTTGGGGACTCCTAGCGCACCCCGATGTAAACGTTTACTTTCATGGCGCTGGCTCTAAATGTGTCCAAATGAGGACAGTTCAACATTCAGTTCGCTTCGGCAACAAGCCTCGCCGATGCCAAACAGGATCTACAGAAAAGATCCAGAACAAGTGGGATTTTATGAAATTGGGCCAATGGCGGTTACCGATCCTGATGGTCCTCTGCACGATATTGTTATTCGGGCAAGAGGGGCAGGAGTTTACAGGGCGGGTTACAGATTCGACGGGGGCCGCGACCGAAACAATCACGGTGAATTCCAATTCCGTTGTCGACTTCGAAAGAGCGAACCGGGGTGAGGTGGTGGAGAACACCCTCGTTACGGAGTCGCGCTCAAGGGGCGCGATCCGGACATACTTTCGATCCTGAACGCCAGCACTACCTGGACCGGCTTTACCCAATAGCGGCGCCCAACGAATAGAGCGCGCGGATAGAAATCCCGAACTAACTTCAACACGAAATCAGAGGCCCAATATTGTGAAAATCACTCGTTTCTTACTACTCCTGAGCATTCTGCTACCCGCTTGTTCTCTGGCGGCGCAGGAGTTCACGGGTCGCGTCTCAGATTCAACCGGGGCCCTTATTCCCAAGGCCAAGATCACCGCCCACAATGTTAATACCAACGTGGATACAGCCACGGTTTCAACGGCGTCGGGGGATTACACCATTCCTTATCTGAACCCGGGAAACTATGTCGTATCCGCTGAAGCGACTGGTTTTGAAAAAGTACTGCACACCGGCATCAACTTGCAGGTGGGTCAAACTTCAACCGTCAACTTTAAATTGGTCATTGGCCACGCCACGGACACGGTTACGGTCACGGGCGACACTCTGATCAATTTCGCCAAGGCGGATACCGGTGAAGTCATCGAGAATACGCGGGTCACCGAGCTTCCGCTCAATGGCCGCGATCCCGGCATGCTCTCCATCCTGAGTGCCGCTGCGGTCTGGACGGGCAGCCCCCAGTATCAGCGGCCCTTCGATGATACCCAGGCGAACCTGTCGATTAACGGGGGTGGCGCTGGGAATACCGCACTGATGCTGGATGGTATCGCGAACACAGCGTCGAGCCTCAACAACACTGGCCCCGCGAAGATTTCCTATGTTCCTCCGGTCGATTCCGTGCAGGAGTTCAAGCTCATCACCAATCCTTACGACGCAAAGTATGGGCTTATGGCGGGGGGCGTCGAGGATGTGATCTTGAAGTCCGGAACCAACACGGTTCACGGCGACGTGTACGAGTATGCCCGTCGCACCTGGCTGGATTCCAACACCTGGCAGAACGACTACAAGATCGCGACTGCTAAACCCGGCGCATCCGTATCGCAGTTCTCAACCCAGCAACATAAGCTGGACCAATACGGCGCGGAGTTGGACGGTCCGGTGTTTATACCCAAACTCTACGATGGACGGAACAAGTCCTTCTTCACGCTGCAATACGAAAATTGGAACGAGATTCAACCGAACACCGTGACCGACTCTGTTCCAGACCCGACATGGCTCACTGGCGACTTCAGAAGCCTGGTCTACTGGACCGGCACGGCGTATGCCCCGATCAGCATCCTTGACCCGCAGAATATCTCGGAGAATTCTCAAGGACAATACATACGCGTTCCGTTCGGGCCCACCGACAGCATTAATCCTACGTCGGCCGCGAACATCATTCCTGCCTCTCGCATCAACCCAATGGCTCAGAAGATGCTGTCCTTTTATCCGGCTCCTAACACAGCCACAGCCGCTGGCACCAACCCCTTCGCGAACAACTACACGGCCGCGGCGAGCGATACGGACCGTTATCGCAATGTGCTCGGGAAGTTGGACCAGGTCCTTTCGTCGAGAGATCGTTTCATGCTCCACTACGGATACTGGGAACGGGTAGAGAATCGCAGTTACGATGGCTTTACCGGACCGGCGGAGGAAGGAATGCTGCCTCATGGAGAGCGCAGTCACACGTTCACCCTTGAAGAGACTCACACCTTTACTCCCAATCTGCTCTTCGACTTTCGCGCCAACGTGGCAGTGAGGGCTGACTACTCCTATGGCGGACCGAGTTACGATCCAACGGCTCTCGGCTGGACCGCACAGCAGACAGCCCAGATGGGGCCAGCGGCCATGGCCGAATTTCCTTATCTCAACATCAGCGAATTTTCGTCGATGGGTACTACCGGCAATAGCCAAACCGTCAGCAACAGTCTCGACATGCTTCCGACCGTCACCTGGATCAAGAAAAAGCACACCTTCAACGCCGGGCTGGATCTTCGCTTACAGCAAATAGGGAACGACGTGATCGGCGGCGGCAACAATTTCTGGATCGATCGCACCTGGACGCAGACCAACTGCGGTAGTTGCGGTCAATGGGATCCGGCAAGCGGCAACTCGATTGCTTCTCTTCTGCTGGGCAATCCAACCAGTGGCAGTAACACGATTAACGTCAAGACGTATTGGTCCTCGCATTACTGGGCACCATTCATTCAGGACGATTGGAAGGTCACCAGCAAACTGACGCTGAACCTGGGCTTACGGTGGGACTTCATCCCCGGTGAAGTCGAGCGGCATAATCAGGGCAATGGCGCATTCAACACGACGGGGGTCAATCCCATCAGCTCCGAGGTTGTTGTTCCGGGCTATAGCCAGATCCTCGGAGGTTTGACCTACCTCGGAGTCAATGGCGCCTCGCGGACCATCTATCAAACGACAAAAACCAATATCCAGCCACGGGTTGGTTTCGCGTATGCGTTGGACGACAAGACCGTTCTTCGCGCTGGCTTTGGTGAATCGATGAGGACCCCGCAAAACGGCCCGTCCTCGTATGGCTATAGTGCCAGCACGAACTACGAGGCCAACGACCCTACGCGACCGGGTAGCACCTACCCCAACCTCGCCAACCCCATCTCCAATCCGTATACAACGGTGATTCAGCCGACCGGATCATCCCTGGGAATGCTGGAGCAACTGGGACAAGGCCCCTATAACGTCAACGGGAGTTACAAGAGTCCGAGCTTCTGGAACTACTCCGTCGGTGTAGAGCACCAGTTCCAGAAAAGTGACACGGTGAGTGTGTCCTACGTTGGAACTCAACTCTTCAACGGAGACAGCAGTGATGGAGGCTTCAACCGCCAATCGGCTGCCGCCTATGCGGCATGTAACCCGCAGTTGGGTGGAAGAAACGAAGTGTGCAGCAACAACAACGTTGCGAATCCATTCCGTGGAATCAATGGATTTCAGGGATCGAGCGACTACACTTCGACAACCCTCAATGCTCTCACCTTCACCCAGCCCTATCCACAATTCGGAGGGATGACCGAGTGGCAGCTAAATGATACGCACACGTGGTACAACTCGCTGCAGGTTACTGCCGAGCACAAGTGGAACAAATCGCTTACGCTGCATGGCACCTGGAACTGGTCGAAGCTGATGACTTCGGGAGGATTCGCAGACTCAACGTACCGCGTCCCCTCCAGAAGTATTAGCGGGAACGATTACACGCACCGCGTCACGCTTTCCGGCGTCTACCTGCTGCCGGTTGGCCGCGGTCGCACCTTCCTGCCGACGGCGAATCGGATTGTCGACGGTGCCATCGGCGGCTGGGAAATTGGCGCTCTTTACATCTATCAGACAGGCGCGCCATGGGGTTTTCCGAACAATCCCAACGAACTCTACCTCCACACTGCTTATGTCAAGCCGCACATCCAGAAAGACAACGGATTCATCCGTCTCGTGGCCGCATGCGCTGAGCAGTACAAGGAAAACAGCGCTGGCGTGTACGTCCTAAAACAACTGCCATACGACTACGACGGAACCTGCTCTGCTGGAGCAAGCTTCCAGCAGGTGCCGAACTATGGCGAGACTCAGAACGTCGTCTACACTGGCATTCGCCTTCCAAGCAACTACCAGTTTGACACCAACCTCTCAAAGAACTTTGCGATCGCTGGGAGAATGCAGTTGCAGGTCCGCATGGAAGCTTTCAACGTGCTCAATCATCCAGTGTGGTCAGAAAACCCCGATAACAGCACCAATGACTCAACCTTCGGCTTGATCGAAAAAGGACCGTCGGGGCAAAGTAACTTGCCTCGCCAGGTTCAGCTCTCCGCGAAGATAGTCTGGTAAAAAAATGACGTTGTAATGACCGTTCTCCATGGTGTCTGCCGTGCAAAGCGCATGGCAGACACAGCGGAGCGAGCAGTTTGCTGAGAACTTACTTCAAGTCCAGCCATGAGAGTCAAAGGGAAACACACTATGTCCAGAGTATCTCGCCGCAAGGTCCTTCAATCCGGCGCACTTGTTGCAGCCGGCAGTCTTCTGCTGAAGCCTGCGTTTGCCCAGCCAGCACTGTTTATGACAGCCGTCGACAAAGCGGAAGAAGCGGGAATGATCGAGGGCACTCCGCAGATTGATTTGAGTCCGCGAGAACATCTGCTCTTCGATTTTGACTGGCGATTTATTCATGGCCACGCCACCGACCCTGCAAAAGATCTCAACTTCGGGGCCGATCAAGGGGACTTCGCCAAGACCGGGGAGTTCCATTTTGCAAAGCCGAAATTCGATGACTCGCAGTGGCGTACGCTGGACCTCCCGCATGATTGGGCGGTGGAATTGCCCTTTGTAGACGACCGATCGCTGACATCGCACGGGTACAAGCCGCTGGGACGCAAGTATCCGGAGACCAGCGTGGGCTGGTATCGCCGAACCTTTCAGGTTCCCCAGGAAGATGTTGGCCGGCGCATCTATGTGAACTTCGATGGAATGTTTCGGAGTGCCCTGGTATTTTGCAACGGCGCATTTATTGGACGTAGCGACAGCGGCTATACACCCTTTGGATTTGACCTTACAGACTTCTTGAACTACGGGCAGCCGAATGTCATTGTTGTGCGCGTGGATGCGTCCTACGGCGATGGTTGGTTCTATGAGGGAGCAGGAATCTACCGGCACGTTTGGCTTACAAAGATGGACACATTACATGTTGGGCAATGGGAGACCGTCGTCCGCACCGAGGTTCAGCCAAACAGCGCGACGCTCCATCTAAGTACGATTGTTGAAAACACCGGAACTTCGAAGGAGACCGTCCGCATACATTGGCAAATCCTTGATAGTGCCGGAAAGGTAGTCGCAACCGCCGACTCACCTGAGACGATTGTTGCCATAGACGGCAGCGAGAGTGTTAGCGCTACAACGAAGATTACTCATCCCGCGCTATGGTCCTTGGAGCAGCCAACACTTTACTACGCGGTCGCCGTCGTCGAATCGAATGGCAGGGTGCGTGATCGTGATGCGGTTAGCTTTGGAGTACGTACCCTGGCGTGGGATCTGGACAAGGGATTTCTGCTGAATGGGAAAAAGACAGTGATCCAGGGGACCTGCAACCATCAGGACCATGCAGGCGTCGGCGCCGCATTGCCGGACCGTCTGCAAGCTTTTCGGATGGAAGTACTGAAGGGGATGGGGTGCAACGCTATCCGCACATCCCATAATCCTCCTACGCCAGAATTGATTGAAGCGTGCGACCGCCTGGGAATGCTGGTGTTGTGCGAAACGCGCATCATGTCCTCCAGTGATGAGGGACTGGCGCAACTATCAACGATGATTCGCCGATTTCGCAATCATCCGTCCATTTTTCTTTGGTCGATGGGCAATGAAGAATGGGGACTCCAGCAGGATGAAGCGGGGCCTCGCGTCATTCAGGCGATGCAGCAGCGCACACACGAATTGGATCCGACACGTCTGTGTACCGCAGCCGTCAATGGGAGTTACAACAAGCCCCTGGCACCTTGCCTCGACGTGATGGGGTTTAATTACAACCTTTCACAAATCGATCAGTACCGCAAAGACCATCCTAAGCAGTTGCTGGTCGGCACGGAAACGGCCAGCGCCCTCTTCACTCGTGGAATCTATACGAACGACAAGTTGCGCAACTGGGTGAGTTCATACGATGTCGATTATCCAGATTCCTCTGTAGATTTTGGACAGGGGTGGTGGAAATTTTACAACTCCCGGCCGTGGCTGTCCGGTGGGTTTGCATGGACTGGATTTGACTATCGTGGAGAACCGTCGCCCTATGCGTGGCCGAGCGTCAGTTCGCAGTTCGGCATCGTCGATACGTGTGGGTATCCTAAGGATGCGTACTTCCATTACAAGGCATGGTGGGATGACAAGCCGACGCTGCACTTGTTTCCGCATTGGAATTGGCCGGGCAGGGAAGGCGAAGAAATCATGGTTCAGGTGGAATCGAATCTGGACAGCGCTGAGCTATTTCTAAATGGGAAAAGTCTTGGCTCTCAAAAAGTCGTTCCTCAGTATCACCTGGAGTGGAAGGTGAACTACGCTCCGGGCATCCTCGAAGCGAGAGGAACCAAGGACGGCAAGGTTGTCTTGACGGAAGTTCGCCGTACAACCGGCGCGCCGGCCAGGATTGTGCTCACGGCGGATCGCAATGAAGTTTCAGCCGATGGTCAGGATATCGCGATCATCCGCGTTGAGGTGGTGGACAAGGATGGGCTTCCGGTGCCAACCGGCGATGCCTTTATTCGATTCAAGGTCGCGGGAGAGGGAGCTGTGATTGGTGTCGGCAACGGCGATCCCAACTGTCAGGAATCGGATAAGAAGCCGGAGCGAAGCCTCTTCAACGGCCTCGCGCAGGTGATTGTTCAGACAACGAATAAGCCTGGGACGGTGGTGATTGAAGCGACCTCACACCGGCTCGAATCGACGACTCTTACGCTTGCGTCCAGGAGGGTGAAGCTTCGCCCCCTTGTCGCGTAGAGACTCGTGGAGAAATGGGAGTCCTGGTCTGAGAACCTGTCCAATGACTCGCAATGGAACGCAGTAAGTCCTAGGCGTGGGATGAGATGCGTCTAGTTTGAGCTGATGTGCTCGAGTGCTTTGACAGACGCATATTGGTCCACGCTGGAGCCTTTGCTGCGAGTTGCCTGTTGTTGTTGCAAGAGTTGCATGAGTCGCAGATCGCTGAGGATCAGACTGTTCTTTCTGACATCGATTGGCAACCGCTCTATAAAGAATCGGCATCGAAAGAGGCTCAGATGAAAATCATAAAAGCTCTCTGCCTACTCGCCGTTTTATTGACGGCTCCACTGTGGGCTGAGGACGCCGCCCGGTTCGACCTTGCTGGCCCGAAGATCGAGGTTCGCGTCACTCGCGGAAACTCCACGCTTCCCCTCTCGCAGGTTCCCAACTTACAACCAGGCGACAAGATATGGGTGAAGGCCGATCTTCCTCCGAGCCAGTCCAACCATCTATTGCTGATCGTCGCCTTTCTTCGAGGGACGACGAACGAGCCTCCCGACAACTGGTTTACCGAGATCGATACCTGGGACAAGAAGAAGACCGCTGAAGGCACGACCATCATCGTTCCAAAGGAAGCGCAGCAGGCGCTGATTTTTGTCGCTCCTGAAACGGGTGGCGATTTCAAAACTCTTCGCTCCGCCGTCAAGGGCAAGCCCGGTTTGTTCATTCGCGCCGATGTGGATTTGAATGAAGCGTCCTTCGAACAGCAACGCATTGAGCGTTATCTTGCTGCGATGAAGACTGTTCCTCAGGATGACCCAAAGGCCATTCAGGAGCATTCCGCCAAGTTGGCTGCAACGCTCGCTCTCCAACCTAACGAAAAGTGTTTCAAGGAGCCGGTCGATCAGCAGGTAAGCTGCCTTACGCAGACGAGTGCTCCCGTCCTGCTGAGCGATGGGCACGGCCAAAGTATCGCAGATGCGATTTCCACCGGAGCTTCGTCCAATTTCATCACGGCCGCTTCCGCCACTCCGCTCGCGGGAGCATCGGTCTACTCGGCCTATGTGGGTGCCGTCGTGGATCTTGTCCACCTGGCGAGCCTGCTGCGCACGGCGCAATATCAATACATCCCAGGACTGAGCTTCCCGCAGGGTTCAACTCTCAATTTGAAACTGAACGCTCCGCCTTCGTTTATCAATCCTAAGACAGTGATTGTCATTGGCCTGCCTGAGATTCAAAGTGCGAAGTTGCCTCCGCTGCGTCCAGCCAATGCGGATCAGGTTGCATGTCTGTTGCAGCCGAAGATGACGTTGCTGCTGGAAGGTGCTCCGCTGGTTTTTTCTACCAGCTTCGCGCACGACCTTGTCCTGCACCTCAACCGAACGGGTGCTGTCACCGATATTCCACTGACACCGGATGCGTTCGAGGGCGGCCTGATTGTTGCGAAGGCCGAGACACGCAAGCCACTGCCCGAAGGACAACTCCCTAAGGCCGACACGAAGAGTGCGCAGTCCCAGACAAAAGTTGGCACGAGTACCGATCTCACGATTACCGGGACCGTGCGCGGCTACTGGGGGTTCGATGCCTTTGAGGGGCCAACACTCACGGTCCAGCAGGTCGATGGCAAGAACTGGAAGCTCATGGGAGACACGCAGATTCTGGCGGGGCAAGAGAATCACCTTACCCTGAAGGGCGATTCTGCGGCGTGCGTCCAGCACATTGAATTGACGAGCAGTAAAGGTAAGGACGTCGACGTTACCTTCAAGCCCGCTGCGGGCAAGGATGGCAAAGACACGCTCGATCTGGATGCGTCGCTCAAAAAGGTGCAGCCCGGCGGGTACGCTCTTACGATCCAGCAGTACGGCGATACGCATAAAGATAGTGTCCCCCTAACGGCATACACGGGCGACATCCATCTCGACAGCCTGAAAATTCATGCGGGCGATAACGCGGCGATGTTGACTGGGCAGGGCGTCCAGAATGTGGTCTCGGTCCAGATCGCCAACCAGACTTTCACGCCCACGAGCGACGGGAGTACTGACACTGCGGTACATCTTCATGGCAAGGGTGCGGTGTCACCGAGCGATGGCTCGGAAGCAACAGCCAAGCTCAAAGACGGACGAACGGTGACTGTCAAGATCTCCACCGAAGTCGCACGGCCAGGGCTGAAATTGCTCTCCTTCAAAGCTACTGCAGCGTCTCGGAACGGGGCGCTCGCGGTCGACCTCGGGGCAAAGGATGATATCCCTCTCAACGGCAAGCTCACGTTCGTCGTCGAAACCAAGGAAGTCTTTCCCCACACTCAGACTGTCGAGGTTGCCACGGCCGGCGGCGCTGTGCACACGAGCCTCTCGGTTGCAGCGAACAATCTTGTCTTGCAGGACGAGCATACGGCGATCGCCACGCTCGATCCTCTGAAGGTCTTTGGGGAGTCAGCCTTTGGGAAGCTGCAAATGCGCCCGGTCGCCGAAGATGGCACGGCGGGCGACTGGACTCCGCTTGGCATCCTGGTCCGCACACCGCAGATCACCGCGATCCATTGCACTACCGCAGAGGCTCCGAGTTGCAGCGTGGATGGAAGCAACTTCTTCCTCGTGCAATCCTTTAGCGCGACGAAAGACTTCGCCAAGCCAGTCACGGTACCCACCGGCTTTGGCGACAATACGTTCACGGTTCCGACGCCCTCGGAAGGAACCACGCTCTATCTCAAGCTGCGCGATGATCCCAACAGCATTGCCACGGTCACTCTGCCGACGCCGATCCAGAAGTCGACAGCGCCTCCCGCAGCCACTGCACAAACTCCATCATCACAACCTCATGCGACTGCTGCTACGACTCCGGAGAATCAGCCTGCAAAGGCCGTTCCCACTCTGACAACAACACAGCCGTTGACTGCGCCCGCGCAGCCGGCGCCAGAGCCGAAGTAACAAGGCCGGGTCGCCCCGTCAGGATACTTTGAAACGGCGCTGTAAGGCTGGCAGGGTTGGCGAATAGGGCTGCTACTT
>VFSW01015494.1_pt1 | contig 10472 bp, 10 predicted proteins | sample 5358111 | NCBI WGS metagenome assembly VFSW01 (sample SAMN11554181, study PRJNA540505) | mine drainage metagenome | isolation source: sediment from site ElyBrook_90M | place: USA: Ely Copper Mine, Vershire, VT | collected 2017
CCGCCCCGTTCGTGGTCCCCCACTCTGGTCTCCAAAAACCCTGTCCCCCCGGCGGCGCCGGCCCCCACGGCCACCGTCGTCGAACCGATGACGACGGCGCGCCGCTCGTATGTCCTGATCGCCACGGGAGTCACCTGGGGAGGAAGTTGGTGCAAGACTGGACACTGCGTGAGGGCACACGGCTTGTTGTTGAGAGCCTTGCAATGGCCCTTGTGGAAATTCCCGCACCACGTTTGCACATTGTCGAAGGGCACCGCCACCAGGGGCGACGCGGGGATGCCTGCTTGCTTCGCGGCGGCCCGAGAAATCATGGCGTCCGCACTGAGACGTGAACCCCCGCCCGCAATGATGAGCGGCAGCCACGCGAACAGGAACACGATGTCGGCGCCGGTGAAATAGGGTTTGGCGTGAAAGCTCACGGCCAAGAAGAGATTGATACTCAAGAACGCCCCCGCCGTCGCGGCGATGCGCGTCTTCAGCCCGAGGAGGGTGCCCAGTCCGATCGCCAACTCCCCGTAGGCGATCACCCACCCGATGAGTGCCGCGTGGGGCAACATTACGTGCAGCAGCGAGCGAATGGGGCTTAGACGCGCGGCGCCGGCCATCTGGGACTGGATCGACGAGGGCGAGGTCCGTTGGAAGAAGGAGGGATCTGAGAGTTTCTGTAGCCCGGCGAACGCGAAAGTCACGCCGAGGAACAACCGCAGGGGCAAGAGCGACCACTCTGACAAGGCCCACGCCCGAGACGGAACCATCTGGGCGATACGCGACTCAGAGGTGGACGGCTGCGCCATTTCTGGATTCTAAACTCCACCTAATTAAAAGCGCGCGACCGCAGCGCTATGGGTAAGGATGTCCACGTGATCAGCGCGTCCATCATTTCCTTCGTCTTGCACGAGATCCACGCCCTGCCGGGACCCCTGGTCTACGTCCTCGTGGTACTCCTCGTCTTCGGCGAAGCGGCGCTCTTCGTCGGATTCGTCTTGCCGGGAGAGACGACGGTGTTGGTCGCCGGCGTCGTCGCCAGCCAGGGCCACATCACCATCGGCGTGCTGTGCGTCTTGGTCGTGGTATCGGCGGTAGTGGGCGATTCGGTGGGCTACGCGGTCGGCCATCACTTCGGCGACCGGCTCTTGAACTTACGGGTGCTGCAGCGACACCGCGCGGAGTTGGACTCGGCGATTGCCGGTATGCAGCGACGTGGTCCCGTGTATGTCTTTCTCGGGCGGTTCACCGCGTTCCTGCGCGCCGTCATGCCGGGGCTCGCGGGCATGTCCAAGATGCACTATCGGCGCTTTCTCATCGCGAACGCGCTCGGGGGACTCGTCTGGGGTGTCACCTTCAGCCTCTTCGGATACTTCGGGGGTTCGCAACTCGCGAAGATCGAAAAATACTCGGGTTGGGCATCTATCGCGCTCGTCGTCGTCCTGGTCGCCGCAGTCCTCGGTGCCCACTACGCGCGCAAAATGGTGCGTAGGCGCCATCAAGAGGGCGGTTCGGTCTAACCTCGTCGGAGTTCGGGCGCGACCTCATTGTCGACCAGCACCCAATGGGCTCCTCTTCTCGCCAGGAGACCACGCCCGCTGCGCAATGGTCCTGCGCCGCGCACCAACGACTTCACGTGGACTTCGTCGACGTCGTAGTTGCTGACCTCGTCGACCTCGTCCAAGTCAATGCTGGCACTCGTCACGAAGAGCGGAGACGACGCGTGCGCCTGGGCTTCGATGGCGTCGAGGTTCTTCGCGGCGCTCTCCGCGTCAAGGAGGCCCCCTCGTCGCCACGGGGGTCCGGCGGAATCGTCCACAAAGCCCCGCGTCAATGGCTCACGCGCGGCGTACACGCTCATGGAGTCGCACGGCAGGGAGTGTGCCACCCACGCGACGTACTCGAGGGCCACCGGGACGACCCAGGGCATGAGCCACGCCTCCAAACCGAGCCACGCCGGCCACGCGGCGTCTATTGCCGCCACACCAACGTGAAGACCGCGTCGCTGGGCGTGAGTGAGGGCTCGGACGTAGCGCTCGAGGGCCGCAGTGTCGCGGTGTCCTCGGCGGGGCTCGAGGCGAGCCCAGGAAACCTCGAAGCACACTCCCTTCAGCCCCGCCTCGGCCGCGAGGTCGATGACGATCTCGTAGTCCTCCCAAAGGTTCTCGGCGCCACCGGGGCCGGGGTGGCGACCGAGGGCAATGGTGGGCGTGAAACACGTGGCGGGCTGATAACGGCCGTCGAAGCCACCTTCGCACGAGTAAGCGCTGAGCGTCGCGAGTACGCGTGGTTGATTCGACACACGGTTAGTTTCGCACGCGCCAACTCCTGGGTTAGCGTTTGGCGAAGGAGTGCCGACCCGCGGTGCTGATCACGAGTTTGAGGAGAGTCATGTCCGAGGAACTACTACGCAGCCGCGACGGACACGTCGAGGTCCTCACCATCAATCGACCCCAGGCTCGCAACGCGATCAACTTGGCGACCGCTCGGGCGATTAGCGACACCCTTGACGAATGCGCCGTCGACGAAGACATCTGGGTGGTGATTTTGACGGGTGCGGGCGACAAGGCCTTCAGTGCCGGCATGGACCTCAAGGCCTTCGCCCAGGGCGAGTTCCCCGCCACCGCCCAAGGTTTTGGTGGCATCACTGAACGCCACTTCCCCAAGCCGCTCATTTGTGCGGCCAACGGTTCGGCGTTCGCCGGGGGCTTTGAGATGCTACTCAGCTGCGATCTGGTTGTCGCCGCCGACCACGCAGTCTTCGGCATTCCCGAAGTGTCCCGGGGTCTGATCGCTGGAGCGGGCGGACTCATCCGTCTCCCGCGGCGCATCGCTCGCGCCGTCGCCCTCGAGATGGCACTCACCGGCGAGCCATTGAGCGCCGCGCGGGCCTTCGAAATCGGACTCGTCAACCGCGTCGTTCCCAGTGCTGAGGTGATGTCGACCGCCATGGGTCTGGCTCAACGAATCTGCGCCAACGCCCCCTTGGCGGTGCGCACGTCCAAGCGGGTGATGCTCGACGCTGTCGACGAGAGCGAGGAAGTCGCCTGGGGACTCAATAATGAGGCCTTCGGCATCATCGCGGCGAGCGCTGACGCCTTAGAAGGGGCGATCGCCTTCGCCGAGAAGCGCGCGCCGATGTGGCAGGGTAAGTAGTCGTGATCCTCGCCACCAGCCAGCTCGCCTCCACTTCGACCCTCGTGCGCCTAAGCCTGCACGTCCTGGCCGCTTGCGTCTGGGTCGGCGGCCAGATCGTCCTCGCCGGACTGGTGCCAACTCTTCGCTCACTGGGCGAAGAGGCCCCCCGCAAGGTGGCCCGCGCTTTCGGCCGACTGAGCTGGCCCGCCTATTGGCTGTTGATCGTGACGGGCTTCTGGAATTACGCTGCCGTGCACGGCAGTACGGAGTCCTCGAGCTGGAACACCGCCTTCGCTGTGAAGATGCTCATGGTGGTGGTGGCGGGCATCGGTGCCTTCCTGCACACGCGGGCCGCGACGCCCCGGGCCCGGGGCCTCTTCGCGGGGGTGGGGCCCCTGGCGACTCTGTTCGCCATGATTATCGGCGGCCTCCTCGCCGGCGAATGCAAGCGATACACCACCGCACTCGTGAGCGCGGCACCGACCACCACGACCGGGAACGGCGCTCGGGCGATCAGTGCCGCCAGCGCCGTTCCCACCTCCGCCATTCGGTGGTCGAGCACGAGGTGGGTCTTGGCGGCGAGGGATTGCGTCACCACCAACGAACTGAGTAGTGCCACTGGGACCAGCGCCTTAATTCGTTGGAGTCGTTGATCGGCCAGCCAGCGAGCGGGCACGAGGTACGCCACCAGTTTGATGAGACAGCACAGAGGACTGGTCCCCAACAACACGGACCAGGTCATCAACGAGTTCACCCGCGCCATCCCGCCACGACTGACACCGCCACCGTGGCGATGATGGGTGTGCCCGTTAGGAGAAGTGGGGTCATGATTAGGGATAACACGACGGCAACGCCCGCAACGATCCTCGCTCGCGCGTCGTGAAGACGGGCCCGAGCAGACCCGGGATCGCCGCGGGCACAGCGGCGTCGAGTCCCCAGGCCGTGGGATTGCCTAACGATTTGGCACCGAGGGCGCCCGCCAGGGTAGAGATATTCCAAAAAACGAAAACGCCTGATCCGGTGAGCCAGAAACCAAGTCGAACCGCGTCGTGGCCCCAAGATGACTGCGCCAACGCGACGTTGGTCGACTCGTCAATGGTGAGCTGCGCCTCGATCAACCCACGCCAGCCCGTAAGTTCGCGCTGGGGCGCCATTTGGAGCGAATACAACGCATTGCGCGTACTCAACAACGCGGCCGCGGCCATCGCACTGATCCCTGCGCCGTCGGGGGCCACCACTCCGACGGCGGCGAATTGACTGGCTCCGGTGAAGGTCAGCAGGGAAAACAGGCTCGTCCGCAGCACCGTGAACCCGGCCGCGACGTCGGCGGCCCCGAACGCGACACCGTACGCACCCACCGTCAACGCCCCGCCCAGCGCATCGCGAAGGGCGCGGCGCGAGACCTGGGACATCGGAGCATTCTGGATATTCGTCACCGGGTTCTCGCGACGCGTGTGAGGACTACTCTGTGGAGAATACGCGACGAAGGAGTGGTCTATGTTGCTCGCTGCGCTCGATGGGGTTGACGGAATAATTGTCGTTGTCATATTGGCCGTCCTCGTCTTTGGTGGTTCCGCAATCCCGAAGTTGGCCCGTAATCTGGGTGCCGCCAAGACCGAGTTCGAAAAGGGCCTGAAGAAATCCGAGGCGACTGACGTACAGTCGCCCCCCGCGTCCGACGGCCCGCCCCCATCGACACCGAGGGACTCCGACTCACCGAGTTGAGCGGACTTCACCTACGGAACTCGGGGCCGCCGTGAGCGAATGCGCCGATGACAATGTGGCGGCCGCCAAAAAGTTGGCTAAGGTTTAGCCGTGCCTACACCCGCCCTGCCCCCTCAGGGTGCACCGGATCGGTCGCGCCGTTGGCGTCGCGTACGCCGAGCCGCTGCGCTCCCCCTGGCTGCACTCGTCCTTTCTGGTTGTACCGTTCCGGGTTTCGGTGCGAGCGCTGGGGTGACCGAGAGTTCGAAATCGGCCTTCCACCTGTGGCAGGGTTTCTCCATCGGCGCCGTGATTATCGGCGCGTTGGTCGTGGTTTTGATGGGGTACGCAATGTTGCGCTATCGCCGCAAGGGTGACCACATTCCCGCGCAACACCAGTACCACCTCCCCCTCGAGGTGATTTACACCGTCGTGCCAATCCTCATCGTCTTTGGACTCTTCGCCGCCACGTTGGTCGTCGAGAACAAGGCCACCGCGAACCCCCAGACCAACGTCGTGGTGAACGTCAACGCGTTCCAGTGGGGCTGGCAGTTCCTCTACCCGGGCACTAACGCTCTCGTCTACGGTCAGACCACGCAAAGTCCGACCATGGAGATCCCGGTCAATACCAACGTGCACATCAACTTGACCTCGACCGACGTCATCCACGGCTTCTACGTGCACGCCTTCAATTTCTCGCGCTACGCCCTGCCCGGCGTGGTGAACCAGTTCACCATCCGCGCTCAGAGCACCGGCACGTTCTTCGGTCAGTGCACCCAACTCTGTGGGCTGTACCACTCCTTGATGTTCTTCCAGGTGAAAGTGGTGAGCGCGAGTGACTACGCCAAGTGGGTGGCCTCGTTCAACAATCCGACCGCCATCGCCGCGGCGGCCGCGGCCCTCAAGACCACCAACGCCGAGCTCTCTTCGGGCGTCGCTTCAAAGACTTCGTACACGAAATTCGGGAGATAACACATGACTGATGTCCTCGATCCCCCCGTCCACATCGAGCACCACGACGGGGGCCACGACGAGCACCACGGACCGACGGGGATTCTCAACTGGCTGACGTCGACCGACCACAAGGTCATTGGAATGTCCTACACCGTGACCGCGGTGATCATGCTGGTCATCGGAGGACTCTTCGCCGAGATCATCCGCGGGCAATTGGCCACGCCGAACGGAACACTGGTCTCGCTCGCGCAGTACAACGAGCTCTTCACGATGCACGGCTCGGTGATGATCTACCTCTTCGCCGGTCCCTTCGCCTTCGGCGCGCTCGCCAACATCATGGTGCCGATTCAAATCGGCGCGCCGGACATGGCGTTCCCCCGTCTGAACGCACTGTCGTACTGGTTGTACCTGACTGGCGCGATCACGATGCTGTCGGGCTTCTTCACCGCCGGCGGGGCCGCGAACTTCGGATGGGTCGGCTACGCCCCGCTATCGAACAGCCTCAACACCCCCGGGGCCGGGGCGGACCTGTGGATCGGCGGGCTGCTGCTCACCGGCTTCTCGGCCATCTTCACCGGTGTCAATCTCGTCGCCACGATCTTCTACTTGCGCGCGCCGGGCATGACCATGTTCCGCATGCCGATCTTCACTTGGAACATGCTGGTGACGGCCATCCTGATCCTCCTGGCCTTCCCGGTGTTGACCGCCGGACTCATCATGCTCTACGCGGACCGCCACTTCGGGACGCATATCTACTCCGTGGCGGGCGGAGGTGTCCCCGTACTCTGGCAACACATCTTCTGGTTCTGGGGCCACCCCGAGGTCTATATCCTCGCACTGCCGTTCTTTGGCATGGTGACCGAAGTCATCGCGGTGTTCTCTCGTAAGCCGGTCTTCGGCTACAAGGGGATGATCTTCGCGACGCTCACGATCGCCGCTCTCTCGCTGGGCGTGTGGGCCCACCACATGTTCACCACCGGCGTCGTGCTACTGCCGTTCTTCTCGATCATGAGCCTCTTGATCGCGGTGCCCACGGGAATCAAGATGTTCAACTGGATCGGCACGATGTGGCGAGGACAGGTATGGTTCTCGACCGCCATGCTGATGGCGATCGGGTTCCTCTTCACGTTCCTCATCGGCGGTCTGACGGGGATCTATCTCGCCAGTCCGCCCCTGGACTTCTTCACCCACGACACGTACTTCGTCGTCGCACACTTCCACTCCGTGGTCATGGCTCTGGTCCTCGGCGCGATGGCCGGCCTGTACTACTGGGGTCCCAAGATCACCGGGTACCTGCTGAACGAGAGGATTGGCAAGGCCCAGTTCTGGTTCTTATTCATCGGCACCCAGGTCTTCACCTTCCCGCTCTACATCCTCGGTCTGCAGGGTATGGCGCGTCGCATGGCGGTCTACCCGCACGACCCCCAATGGAAGACACTCAACGACCTCTCGACGCTGGGGGCCGTACTGATCGGCGTCTCGACGATTCTTTTCGTTCTGAACGTCGTGGTCAGTTGGAAGAAGTACCCCGCGGGCGACAACCCCTGGGACGCCCAGACTCTCGAATGGTTCACCACCTCACCGCCCCCGCACCATAACTTCTACCGACTGCCCCAGATCCGCTCCGAGCGCCCGACCTGGGACCACAACCACCCCGACCACCGCTCACTGCACCACGGCGAGCATGACGTGGACCACGAGAGCGAAGGGTCGCACGCATGAAGGTAGAAGCCAAGATCCTCCTCGGCCTCGGACTGTTCTTCGGCCTGATGTGCGCGGTCTACTGGAACTGGAGCCTCGAGAACGCCGGTGGCGTCATGATGTTCGCGGCCATGCTGCTCGGCTTCTTGCCCGGGGGCTACTACTACTGGTGGAGCCGGCGCATGAAGCCGCGCCCCGAGGACAACCCTCAAGCCACTCAGACCCAGGGAGCCGGCGTGGTCGGTGCCTTTCCCGGCTCCTCGATCTTCCCCTTCGTGATGGGTATGGGCGCATTCTTCGTGGTACTCGCATTGGTCTTTGGCATCTGGCTCCTCGTGCCGGGCCTGGGCCTGGTCGTGTGGGCCCTGCTCGGCGGGACCGCCGAGGGGCGCCGCGGCGGTCACCACTAAAACAACTTTTGGCCTTCAGCGGGCCGAGCAGTACCTACTTAGAATGGGCCAGGTTGTCGGCTCGCGTGTGCGAGTCGTCGACCAACACAGTAAGGAGACGCAGTGTCAACCACGGAAAGTTCCACCAAGGTCGTTCTAGGCGGGACACGGGGTGGGCCCGACGTCGCAACCCTTCGCCAGGACCGCTGGTGGATCCAGCCGGTCATCACGGTCTCGATCCTGACGGCGTTCGTCATCTACTCCACCTGGGCGGCCTTCCAGAACCGCTACTACTACGTCGGGGCCAACGTTGGACGTGATCTCATCAGCCCCTTCTACTCGCCGTGCCTCGCGAGTGACTGCGTTCCCGGGGCCAAGGCCGGTTTTGCCTTCAACGGCTGGGCGCTCTCGCCGGCCCTGTTGATCTTGATCTTCCCACTGGGTTTTCGCTTGACCTGCTACTACTACCGACGCAGTTACTACCGCGCCTTTTGGTGGTCGCCGCCGGCGTGCGCGGTGTCGGACGCGCATAGTTCGTACTCGGGCGAGACTCGCTTCCCGCTCATCATGCAAAACATGCACCGCTACTTCTTCTACGCGGGTCTCGTCTTCAACACCCTCCTGACCTACGACGCCGTGCGCGCCTTCCGCCAGCCCGGTCTGGGCTACGGCGTGACCGTGGGCACCATTGTGTTGAGCGTGAACGCCGTGCTGCTGTGGGCCTATTCGCTCTCGTGCCACGCCTGTCGCCACCTGTGCGGGGGTGGGGTCAAGAGTTTCAAGGCGCACCCGATCCGCTACCGCTTCTGGAAGCTTCTCACGCCACTCAACGCCAAGCACATGAACCTGGCGTGGGCGTCGCTGGTCTTCGTGGCCCTCACCGACGTCTACGTGCGCCTCGTCGCCTCGGGCGCCCTCACTGACTACAAGTTGTTCTAAGAAGGATTGACGTGACCTACGAACACCACGACTACGACGTACTCATCATCGGTGCCGGTGGCGCCGGACTGCGCGCGGCCATCGAAGCCAAACAGCGAGGACTCAGGGTCGGCATCGTCACCAAGTCCCTCCTGGGCAAGGCCCACACCGTCATGGCCGAGGGTGGCATGGCGGCGGCTATGGGCAACGTGTACCCCGAGGACAATTGGATGGTGCACTTTCGCGACACCATGCGCGGGGGGAAGTACCTCAACAACAACCGCATGGCCGAGCTGCACGCCATGGAGGCGCCCGCACGGGTCCTCGAGCTCGAGCAGTGGGGCGCCCTCTTCGACCGGACCAAGGACGGCAAGATCCTTCAACGCGACTTCGGCGGCCACCGTTACGCGCGCCTCGCCCACGTGGGCGACCGTACCGGTCTGGAGTTGATCCGCACCCTCCAGCAGAAGGTCGTCTCCATGGGCACCGACGTGTTCATGGAGTGCAAGGTCTTGAAGCTCGTCCACGACGCCAATGGCAAGGTCGCCGGCTGCGTGGCCTACCGGCGCCCCACGGGCGAGTTCGTGACCTTCGCGGCCAAGGCCGTCATCCTGGCCACCGGGGGAGCCGGCAAGTCCTGGAAGTTCACGTCGAACTCCTGGGAGGGCACCGGCGACGGTCACGCCATGGCCCTGTGGGCGGGTGCCAAACTCATCGACATGGAGTGCATCCAGTTCCACCCGACGGGAATGGTCTGGCCGCTCTCCGTACGCGGCTTGCTCGTGACCGAGGGGGTGCGTGGTGATGGTGGCGTCCTACGCAACGCCGAGGGCAAGCGTTTCATGTTCGAGTACGTCGCCCCGATGTTCCGCGCCGAGACGGCCGAGTCCGAAGAGGAGGCCGACAAGTGGTACGACGACCACACCGCTGGTCGCCGTCCCCCGGAGTTGCTGCCCCGCGACGAAGTGGCTCGCGCCATCAACGCCGAAGTCAAGGCCGGTCGCGGCACCCCCCACGGTGGCGTCTACCTGGATATCGCCTCGCGCCGCACACCGGAGTTCATCCGCCGCCGCCTCCCTTCGATGTACCACCAATTCATGGAGTTGGCCGGCGTCGACATCACGACCGAGTCCATGGAGATCGGACCGACGTGTCACTACATCATGGGCGGCGTCCAAGTGGTGGCCGATACCGCCGCCACTGCCGCCCCGGGCCTGTTCGCGGCGGGTGAGGTGGCCGGCGGCATGCACGGCGCCAACCGTCTGGGCGGCAACTCGCTCAGCGACCTCATTGTGTTTGGCAAACGGGCCGGCGAAGGTGCCGCCGATTACATCGCCGCGGGCGATCTAGCCGGATCGATGAACCAGGACGAGATCGACGCGGCCGTCGCCGAGGCCCTCGCCCCCTTCGAGCGCGAGACCGGCGAGAACCCCTACGACATCCAACGCGACCTCCAGGAGATGATGCAGGCGAATGTCGGCATCATCCGCACTCAGAGTGAACTTGACGACGCCCGCACGCAACTCGACACCTTCACCGAGCGCGTGAAAAACATCAAGGTCAAGGGTGGTCGCGCCTACAACCCCGGCTGGAACCTGGCCACCGACCTTCCCGCGATGATCTCGGTATGCAAGACCGTGACCATCGGCGCGAGTCTGCGCAAGGAATCACGCGGCGGCCACA